>ERZ791702.607-NODE-607-length-12839-cov-2.43343_pt1 | contig 12839 bp, 9 predicted proteins | sample MGYA00510050_ERZ791702 | MGnify/ENA primary metagenome ERZ791702 (study PRJEB30046, sample SAMN00715230) | human gut metagenome | study: EMG produced TPA metagenomics assembly of the A metagenome-wide association study of gut microbiota in type 2... | reverse complement strand
ACTGGAAGAATTCCAACTTTTCATCCAGACTGATCGAGCCGATGAGTCTGGATGAAAAGTTGGAATTCTTCCAGTTGCTCGTGGATGTGGGATTCAAGATGATCGAAGTTGGATTCCCGGCTGCATCTGAGACTGAATATCAGTTTTTAAGAACATTGATCGAGCAGAATATGATTCCTGATGATGTTACGATCCAGGTTCTGACACAGGCAAGAGAGCATATTATCAGAAAAACATTTGACGCTGTCAAAGGTGCTCCACATGCGATTATCCATGTATACAATTCAACATCTGTTGCACAGAGAGAACAGGTATTTAAGAAAGATAAAGAGCAGGTAAAACAGATTGCAATTGACGGTGCAAAACTTTTGAAAGAGTTAGCAAAAGAAACAGATGGAAACTTTACGTTCCAGTACAGCCCGGAAAGTTTTCAGGGAACAGAAGTTGACTATGCCTTAGAAGTCTGCAATGCAGTTCTTGAGATCTGGCAGCCAACAGCTGACAACAAAGCAATCATCAACCTGCCTACAACAGTGGAAAATGCTATGCCTCATGTATTCGCAAGTCAGGTAGAGTATTTTAACAAGCATCTGCGCGACAGAGAGAATGTAATTCTTTCTCTGCATCCGCACAATGACAGAGGATCAGGGGTTTCTGATGCTGAGCTTGGAATCCTTGCCGGTGCTGATAAAATTGAAGGAACCTTGTTCGGAAACGGTGAGAGAACAGGTAACGTAGATATTATTACACTTGCAATGAACATGTTTTCTCAGGGAGTGAATCCGGAACTTGATTTCTCTAACATGAGTGACATTTGTGAAGTCTATGAACGCGTAACAAGAATGAAAGTTTCTCCGCGCCAGCCATATGCAGGAGATCTTGTATTCACAGCATTCTCTGGTTCACATCAGGATGCAATTGCGAAAGGCATGACCTGGAGAGATGAACATGACTGTCAGACATGGACTGTTCCATATCTCCCAATTGATCCACAGGATGTTGGTAGAAGATACGATTCCGATGTAATTCGTATTAACAGCCAGTCAGGAAAGGGTGGAGTAAACTATATCCTGAAGCAGAGCTTTGGAATCAGCTTACCGGAAAAGATGAGAGAAGAAGTCGGATATCTTGTAAAAGATGTTTCCGACAAGGCTCACGAAGAACTTACACCAGACAATGTATATCATATCTTTGAAGACCATTACATCAATGCGAAACCAATTTTCAGTGTTGATGAATGCCACTTTAAACAAGAAGATGGAATTGTCGCAGAAGCAACGATTCACCACAATGGAAGTAACCGCAAGATCACAGGTGTTGGAAACGGACGCCTGGATGCTGTCAGCAATGCGATCAAGCATTATTTTGATATCGAGTTTGAACTTGCATTTTACGAGGAGCATTCTTTGACAAAAGGATCTTCTTCCAGAGCTGTTGCTTATGTCGGTGTTATTTCCAACAAAAAGCGTTACTGGGGTGTCGGAGTTGATGCCGATATTATCAAAGCATCTATTGAAGCACTTGTTGTTGCAGTGAATAAATTGGATAGCGTACAGAGATCCCAGACATGTAAGGATGAAAGATTATTAGATATTACAAATTATATTTACGCAAATTATAAAGAAGTTACATTGGATGATCTTGCTGAGAAGTTCTTCCTTTCAAAACCATATTTGTCAAAATATATTAAAGAAAAATCAGGAATGACATTCGGAGATATTCTGAAAGAAATCCGTATGAAAAAGGCAAGAGCAATGCTTAAGAGCAGCAGTGCAACTGTAGAAAGTATTGCAGAATCTGTAGGATATCAGAATGTAGAACATTTTAACAGAACATTTAAAAAACTGTATAACATCACACCGGTACAGTATAGAAACAAACCTTGATCTCGATTCAAGTTTGACTGAATTTGAAAATGTAATCTTAAAACAAATCGCCTGACAGTTACCGTAAGTAGTAGCTGTCTGGCGATTACTGTTATGCAGATTCATTATTCTGCCAATTCTTCCCACAATTCATACAATTCTTCTAATCTTGCTTCATTTGCAGCGCGTTCTGTTGAAAGTTTCTGGCATTCAATAGAGTTTGAATAAACTTCCTCTTTCGTCAGTTCCTCGTCAATCTCTGTGTTGCGATCTTCAAGTTTTGCGATTTCTTCCTCTGTTTTCTTCAACTCATTTTTACGTTTACGTTCACGTGCCTGCTGTTCCTTCTGTTCCTGCCAGCTTAATTTTGAATCCGAAACAGGAGTGGATGCAATAGTATCAACTGGATTGAATACATTTTCTGCAGTTGTTTCATTTCCAGAAGCATAAGCAAGTGTCAGTGCTTCTTTTTTCTCCAGATAATAATCGTAGTTTCCAATATAATTAACAAACGTCTGATTCACCAGTTCAAGGATTCGAGAGGCTGTCTGATTGATAAAATAACGATCATGGGATACATAAAGAATCGTTCCGCTGTAGTTATTTAATGCTTCTTCCAGAATTTCTTTGGAGGTAATATCCAGATGGTTGGTCGGCTCATCAAGGATTAGAAAATTTGCTTCCGAAAGCATAAGTTTGGCAAGCGATACACGGCCTTTTTCTCCTCCGCTTAAAGTATGAATCTCTTTGAATACTTCATCTCCGGTAAACTGGAATGCAGCGAGTGTATTTCTGATCTGTGTATTGGTAAGATCAGGATAGTCATCAGAAATCTCATCAAAAATGGTCTTATCATCATGAAGTACGTGATGTTCCTGGTCGTAATAACCAATCGTCACTTTGGATCCAAGTGTGAATTCGCCCTGATCCGCTGCAATTACCTGGTTAATAATCTTTAAAAGTGTTGTCTTTCCGGTTCCGTTATCACCGATCACAGCAACATGTTCGCCACGTTTGATTTCAAAACTGATATCACGGAAGAGAACCTGACTGTCAAATTGCTTTGAAAGATGTTCCACTGTAAGAACATCATTTCCGCTGATCTGCGATGGTTCCAGCGTAAAATGCATTTCTTTCGTACTGTCAACCGGTTTGTCCAATGGCGTAATCCTGTCAAGCATTTTCTCACGACTCTCTGCACGTTTGATTGATTTTTCACGATTGAAAGACTTTAATTTTTCAATAACTGCCTGCTGATGTTTGATCTCACGCTGCTGATTCATGTATTCTTTCAGCTGTGCATCTCGGATCTGCTGTTTTTTCATTGCATAATCTTTATAATTTCCAAGGTACATGCGAACCTGTGCATTATCAATCTCAACAACTTTTGTAACAACACGATTCAGGAAATAACGGTCATGAGAGACGATAAATACAGCTCCGGAATAATTGATCAGATATGTTTCCAGCCAGGCAATGGAATTCAGATCCAAGTGGTTTGTCGGCTCGTCAAGCAGGAGGATATCCGGACTTGTAAGCAGTAATTTTCCGAGAGAAACACGGGTCTTCTGACCTCCTGAAAGTGTATCTGTCTGTTTATTAAAATCATCTTCCGTAAACCCAAGTCCCTTTAATACACCTGTAATCTCACTTTCGCAGGCATAACCGTTTCTTGCATCAAATTCGGACTGTAGACGGTTGTAGGTCTCCAGGCGGCTCTGCAATTCCTCGCCTTCCAGATGCTTCAGTTCATGTTCGATGGAACGAATCTGTGCTTCCATTGCAAAAATATCCGCTTTTGCGCTTTTCACTTCCTCATAAATGGTATTTCCTGATTTTAAATCCTGACGCTGCGCAAGATAACCGAGTGTCTTTCCTTTCGCGAGAATAACATCTCCACCATCAAGAGGTTCTTCTCCGATGATCATCTTAAGGATTGTTGATTTTCCGGCGCCGTTCACACCGACAAGAGCAGCTTTCTCACGATCTTCAATATGAAAGGAGCCGTCTCGTACAATTTCGCGTTCCCCAAACGCTTTTTCTATATTGTGACATGCGAGTATCATATGTTTTCACCTCGTTTTTTGACTTCTAACATTATCATTATATAGAAAAATGTCGAAAATACAAGGAAAATATATGGATTTTAAGGGTTTTTGCAAAACAAAAGTTTGACAGAACTTTAACTCTTTTATATAATAAAGAGTAGTTTAAGAGTGGAGGGCTAAAAATTGGAACAGAGAAAGATATCACGTGCAGTCATTTCCAGACTTCCGAGATACTACAGATATCTGGGAGATCTGCTGGAGGCTGGCGTAGAGAGAATTTCATCCAGTGACCTGAGTAAGAAGATGCATGTAACGGCTTCACAGATACGTCAGGATTTGAATAATTTCGGTGGTTTCGGCCAACAGGGATACGGATACAATGTGAAATATCTTTATACAGAGATTGGCAAGATTTTGGGATTGGATAGAAGTCATAATTTTATTATCATTGGTGCCGGTAATTTAGGACAGGCACTGGCAAACTATGCTTCTTTCGAAAGAAGCGGATTTATTCTGAAAAGTCTTTTCGATGTGAATCCTCGACTGGAAGGCGTAACGATCAGAGGGATTCCTGTGCGTATGGTTGATGAACTGGAAGATTTTCTTAAGAATAATGACATTGAAATTGCTGCACTGACACTTCCAAAATCGAAAGCAATTGAAGTTGCTGATATTCTGGTAGATAACGGTGTGAAGGGAATCTGGAATTTTGCACATACAGACCTTTCCCTTCCAAAGGATGTGGTCGTTGAGAATGTACATTTATCTGACACACTGATGAAGTTATCTTACAACCTTTGTCAGCAGGATAAAGAATAGAATCTGGCAGGCTGCAAGGATGCTGCGGGACCAACCGACGAAAGGAGGTTCCGCAGCATCTGTTCATGTTAAAGGAATGTAAAGTGATAGAAAGGTCAGGCGATAAGCATGAGATATCTTCCAAATGGGAAGCAGATGAGTGAAGCTGATGCACACACAATTCATAAAATTGGGATTCCATCCCTTGTACTTATGGAACGTGCAGCACTTCAGATTGTCGAGACAATGCAGAAGAAAAATATTTCCACAGAAAAAAGTCTGATTGTCTGTGGAAGCGGCAACAATGGTGGCGATGGATTTGCAGTAGCACGGCTCTTAACCGAACAGGGAAAACATGCAGATGTACTATTTGCAGGGAGAGAAGCTTCTTTAAGTGAAGAATGTCGATGTCAGAAACAGATTGTCGAAAATATGGGAATTTCTGTATTCACAGAATTCCCGGATGAAGAATATACTGTAATAATTGATGCTGTATTTGGTGTTGGACTCTGCCGTGAAATCACAGGACATTACAAAGATGTGATTGACTGGATGAATCTTCAGGATACAGAAAAAGTTGCTGTTGATATCCCATCCGGAATCTGTGCTGCAACAGGAGAGATTCTTGGGACAGCATTTCGAGCCGACCTTACAGTGTGTATGGCATGTGTAAAATTAGGCTGTGAGCTTTTCCCTGGCAAGTCCTATGCAGGAGAGAGCATTCCGGTTGCGATTGGAATTGATCCGAAATATTTTTTGAATCGCCTGGATGTTTGTTATACTTTTGACAAAAAAGAACTTGGAAAACTACTTCCTGCGAGAATGATGCATTCGCACAAGGGAAGTTATGGAAAAGTTCTTATGATCACCGGAAGTCCCGGGATGGCTGGTGCTGCATTTCTTTCTGCCTGTGCTGCCTATACAGTTGGTGCCGGTCTAGTACAGGTTTATACAGCAAGTGAAAACCGTCTCGCACTGCAGGAACTTCTTCCGGAAGCCATTATATCCTGCTATGATTCTTATGATGACAGTCAGCTGTCTCATCTTCTTGACTGGGCTGATGTAGTTTGTATTGGCTGTGGACTTGGAATGGGACAGATTTCTGAAAAGATATTGAAAAATGTATTAAAAAATGTATCTTGCCCATGCGTCATAGATGCCGATGGACTTAATTTACTGAACGGGAAAATAGAGTTATTAAATCAATGTCGTGCACCTGTGATTTTAACTCCACATATGAAAGAAATGTCAAGACTGACCGGATGGAGTATTGATAAGATCATGGAAGATCGCTTCCATGCACTTGATCAGATCATAAAACAATCAGGACCGGATACAAAATCATCCATAATCTGTGTGTTAAAAGACAGTCGTACTGTTGTCGCACAGACAAATCGGCAGAAATTTGTAAATCTCGCTGGTAATAACTCTATGGCAAAAGGTGGTTCCGGAGACGTTCTTGCCGGAACGATTGCAGGACTTCTTGCACAGCATATGGCACCATTCGAAGCCGCTGCTGTGGGAGTTTTCCTACATGCCTGTGGTGGAGATGAAGCGAAAAAGAGCAAAGGAAGTTACAGCGTATTAGCCAGAGACCTGATTCAGGGTATGGCCGATGCAATGAAGAATGCAAAGGAGTGCAGATAAATTATGAAACAGTATAACAGAGTATGTGCCCGGATCAATCTGGACGCAATTGCATATAATATGGAACAGATGAAAAAGCGCATTGGTCAGGATGGACGTTTAATAGCTGTTATCAAGACGGATGCATACGGACACGGAGCAGTTCCTCTCGCAGAAATGTTTGAGGAAACGCCTTACATCTGGGGTTACGCTGTAGCATGCATGGGAGAAGCAAGAACTTTAAGAGCACATGGAATCAAGAAACCAATCTTGATTCTTGGCTGTGTTTTTCCTGATGAGTATGAAGAAATGGTTGAAAAAGAAATCCGTGCAGCAGTTTATACAGAAGGGAATGGCCGAGGCTGCCGTAAGATCAGGAAAGACCGCATTTCTTCACATAAAAATTGATACAGGGATGGGACGAATTGGATTCAAAGTAGACAAAGAGAGTGTTGAGACAATTTCCAGGATCAGCAAACTTCCTAATATTAAAATGGAAGGAATGTTTACACACTTTGCAAAGGCAGATGAATTCGACAAGTCTTATACATTTGCCCAACATGAAAAATTCCTCTGGATGAAAGAACAGTTAGAAACAAATGAAGTCCAGATTTCCTATTATGACTGTGATAACAGTGCCGGCATTATTGATTTCCCAGATATGAAACATGATCTTGCCAGAGCCGGCATCTCTATTTATGGAATGTATCCGTCAGATGAAGTGAAAAAAGATGCTGTTGACCTGAAACCGGCACTGGAATTAATCAGCCATATCAGCTTTGTAAAGGATGTGGAAAAAGGAACTTCCATCAGTTACGGTGGAACTTTCGTCGCGCCAAAGGAGATGCGGATCGCTACGATTCCCGTCGGATACGGTGACGGATATCCGCGTTCCCTCTCAAATAAAGGCTATGTTCTTATCCATGGAAAACGTGCAGATATTGTAGGAAGAGTCTGCATGGATCAGTTTATGGTAGATGTAACAGAGATTCCTGAAGTAAAATTCATGGATCCGGTTACTCTGGTCGGAAAAGACAAGGACGCTGTTATCCGTGTAGAAGATCTTTCTGATCTGAGTGGAAGATTCAATTATGAATTTGTCTGTGATCTGAGCAAGCGTGTTCCGAGAGAGTATTATAAAAACGGTACGATCGTAAAACAGATTGATTATTTCGAATAACCGGAATAGTTGAAAGAATCCGGTTAACATGCATACATCCGATAAAACCGGAGATACTTTAGTATGTTCTTAGAAGAAAAACAAAAGGTTCTGAGAAGAATCAGAGAACAAATACGAAAAGTAACTGGAATATCGGAGTGTGAATGAATTGATAATTAAACGGGGCGACATTTATTACGCAGATCTTAGTCCTGTCGTTGGTTCCGAACAAGGGGGAATCCGGCCGGTACTTATAATACAGAATAACATAGGCAACAGACATAGTCCAACCATCATCTGTGCCGCAATTACGTCGAAAATGAATAAGGCAAAATTGCCGACACATATTGAAATCTGTACAAATGATTATAATATTATGAAAAATTCAGTCATTCTACTGGAACAGATCCGTACAATTGACAAGAAAAGACTGAGAGAATATGTCTGTCATATCGATCAGGAACGAATGAAAAAAATTGACCAAGCAATAAGAATCAGTCTGGATCTTACTACATAAATCCAACCAGATTCTTTACAGAACAAAAAAAGCGTGGTAAAATTATATAGATAGTGTTTTACAGAACCTAAAGTGTATCTGTAAATGCAAATGAATTTATATAAAATACATTGATACAATAGAAAAGGAGAATCAGAATATGTCAGGACATTCTAAATTTGCGAATATCAAGCATAAGAAAGAAAAGAATGATGCAGCGAAAGGAAAGATCTTTACAAAGATCGGACGTGAACTTGCAATTGCTGTTAAGGAAGGTGGAAGTGCTGATCCGACAAACAACAGCAGACTTCGTGATGTAATTGCTAAAGCAAAGTCAAATAACATGCCGAATGATACAATCGAAAGAAATATCAAGAAAGCTGCCGGAGAGGGTTCCGCAGACAACTATGAGCGTATTACATATGAAGGATACGGACCGAACGGAACCGCTATCATCGTTAAGACTCTTACGGATAATAAGAATCGTACAGCTTCTAACGTAAGAAATGCATTTACAAAAGGAAGCGGAAATGTAGGAACACCGGGATGTGTATCTTTCATGTTTGACGAGAAGGGACAGATCATCATTGATAAAGAAGAGTGCGATATGGACTCAGATGATCTTATGATGACTGTACTGGATGCCGGAGCTGAAGACTTTAACGAAGAAGAAGACAGCTATGAAGTATTAACATCACCGGAAGACTTCAGTGATGTTCGTCTGAAGATGGAAGAAGCCGGAATCCCTATGGTTTCTGCTGAAGTTACAATGATTCCTCAGACATATGTTGATCTTACAAAAGAAGAGGATATCAAAAACATCCAGAAGACACTTGATCTTCTTGATGAGGATGATGACGTTCAGGACGTATACCACAATTGGAATGAATAGAAATACCCAGCTATAAGAGAGGATATAAAACTATGAGTAATTACAAGATGGAGACGAAATGCGTACAGTCCGGTTATAACCCTGGAAACGGTGAGCCGCGCGTGGTTCCGATCGTTCAGAGCACAACATTCCGTTATACAAGCAGTGATCAGATGGGACGACTGTTTGACTTGGAAGAATCCGGATATTTTTATACAAGACTTCAGAATCCGACGAATGATGCGGTAGCAGCAAAGATCTGTGATATGGAGGGGGGAGTAGCAGCAATGCTGACTTCTTCCGGACAGGCAGCAAACTTTTATGCGATTATGAATATTGCTGAAGAAGGTGATCATATCGTATGTGCGTCTGCCTTGTATGGCGGTACATACAATCTGTTTGCTCACACAATCCGTAAAATGGGTGTGAAAGCAACTTTCGTAGATCCAGACTGCACAGAGGAAGAACTGAATGCGGCATTTCAGGAGAATACGAAAGCTGTTTTTGGAGAAACTATCGCCAATCCGGCATTGACTGTTTTTGATTTTGAGAAATTTGCAAAAGCTGCACATGCACATCATGTTCCGTTAATCGTAGATAATACATTTGCAACACCGATCAACTGTCGTCCTTTTGAATGGGGTGCAGATATTGTTACTCATTCAACTACAAAATACATGGATGGACATGCAGCCTGTGTTGGCGGTGCAATCGTTGACAGCGGTAACTTTGACTGGGCTGCTTACGGAGACAAGTTTGCCGGACTTACAACACCGGATGAGACTTATCACGGAATTGTATACACAGAAAAGTTTGGCAAAGCTGCTTATATAACAAAAGCAACATCACAGCTGATGAGAGATCTTGGATCGATTCAGTCTCCTCAGAATGCATTTCTTCTGAATCTTGGGCTTGAGAGTCTTCATTTGAGAGTACCAAGACATTGTGAGAATGCAGTAAAGATGGCTCAGTATCTCCAGGGACATGAGAAAGTAGCATGGGTAAACTGCCCATCACTTCCGGGAAGCAAGGATTATGATCTTGTTCAGAAATATATGCCAGATGGAACATGCGGTGTTATCACTTTTGGATTAAAAGGTGGAAGAGAAGCAGCAGTAAAGATGATGGACAAACTGAAACTGGTTGCGATTGTAACTCATGTAGCAGACGCAAGAAGCTGCGTACTTCATCCTGCAAGTCATACACACAGACAGATGAATGAGCAGGAACTGTTGGAAGCAGGTGTACAGCCAGATCTGATTCGTTTCAGTCTTGGAATTGAGAATATTGAAGATCTGATTGCCGATGTAGAACAGGCACTGGAAGATTAATATAAATAGCATATGATTCAGGAGGTATGGATTCCCATGATTTTGTATCCATACCTCCTGTTTTTTGTATCCGAATTGTAGGTTTTAAACAGTAGTTAGCTCTTTTGCCTAAATTGTGGAGATTGATATACAGAATTGGATACAATACATATTTTCCCCGTATTCTGTGCATTCTAGTAATAGTATTTATTTACTTTCAACAGGAGGCATATTTATATGAGCGAGGAAAAAAAGCAAAAATCAGATGAAATCAAAGAATTTGGTGCGTTAATGTTAAATGAAAATAAAAAGAATTACAAAATTCGTCTTCTGACAATTATAGGTGAAATTGAAGGACATGAAACAGTATCAAATAATACAAAAGCAACAAAGTACGAACATTTACTTCCACAACTGGCTGAAGCTGAAGAAAGCGATGAAGTAGAGGGGGTTCTCATTTTATTAAATACACTGGGTGGAGATGTGGAAGCTGGACTTGCAATTGCGGAAATGATAGCTTCTTTGGGAAAACCAACCGTTTCTCTTGTCCTTGGTGGAAGTCATTCTATTGGCGGTCCTCTTGCTGTTTCTGCAGATTATTCCTTTATTGTACCGACAGGAACCATGGTTGTTCATCCGGTTCGTTCAAACGGTACTTTTATCGGTGTGACACAGAGTCTGAGAAATATGGAACGTACACAGGACAGAATTGCCAGATTTATTGCTGCACACTCTAAAATCACAGAAAAACGTCTTGTTGATCTGATGTTGAACCCTACGCAGCTTGTAAAAGATGTAGGAACACTGTTAGAAGGAGAAGAAGCTGTAAGAGAAGGGATCATCGACGAAGTCGGAGGCATTCACCAGGCATTTAAAAAACTCTATGAATTGATTGATGAAAAACGGGAAAAACCTTCGGAAATGTAAATATAGAACAAAAAAATGGCATCTGATCAAAGAAATTTTGTAATGACATGAATTTTAATTGATGTTATACTTGAAATAGTATGTATTCAATCTATCGTTTGATTGAATCAGTACAATGGTATAATAATCAAGGGGGAATCAGATGGCTGCAAAATCTACAAATACGAAAAAAAGTTCTACGAACAACACAGCGAAAGCAGCAAAAAATGCTACAACTAAGAAAACATCGACAACAAAAAAAGCTTCTGCCTCCACAAAGAAAAGTTCTGGCAGTAAGACAAAAAGAACTTCAAATCATATAAATACAGCACAAAGTCAGGAAATCCGTTCAGAAATCCTTCTATTGGGTTCCCTTGCCATCTGTATCCTTCTTATCCTGAGTAATTTTGGTATGGGTGGCATAGCGGGAGGAGCAATTTCTTCCGTAGGATTTGGACTTGTAGGAGCAATGGCATATTTATTTCCATTTGTATTTTTCGGAGCAGTTGCTTTTTATATTTCCAATAAAGGAAATCCTCATGCTTACATAAAAGTAGGTGCCGCAATTGTTCTGGTCATTCTCCTTTGTGGAATTTTAGAATTGATGTTTCATCCATATACTGCCGGAACATCTGTTTTATCTTACTACAAAGATTCCAGCGCTGATAAAAATGCAGGTGGATTACTTGGCGGAATTCTGATCAGTATTTTATGTCCACTGATCGGAGAAGCAGGTACTTATGTTATTTTGATCATTTTCTCAATCATTTGTATCATTCTGGTAACAGAACGTTCTTTATTAGCCCCACTTGGAAGACAGGGAAAGAAAGCTTACCAGGAAGTGAAACGGAAACATCAGGAAACTGCTGAGATCCGTACACTTGAGAGGGATGCCCGTAAAGAGGCACTTGCGTTGAAACAAAGAGAAAACGCCGAAACTTCACAGGCAGATGTATCTTCTCCAAGCGAGAAAAAGAAACGTACAAAGCGGACAGACCTTAAAGCATCAGGTATCACGTTCGCAACAACGCTTCTCTCGGAAGAAGAATCACCTGTTGGTGGCTTTGGACATACTCCAAAATCACCTGAAATGACAGAACTTGTCCCGGAGAAAGAGCCGGATTCGAAAAATCTGACGGATTCCTTTGAAGATCATTTTGTCATTAACAGAGCAGAACCGGCAATGGATGTTCAGGAAGAGATTCCGTTTGAAGATCCGCTGCATCTTGAACCGGTGCAGACGCCCGCTTCCCGACAAGAAAATGAGATGAGTTCTGAACATGATCCGGCTGCGGATCCTATGGTTGAAAATAGCCCGGAGATAAAACAGGAGCATTCCAGAAGAAGCAGTAAAAAAGACGCGCAGGCAGTTGCTGCAGAGACAGCCAGTGTAGAACAGACCATACGGGAACAGGAACAAAAACCCCGGCCGGTTTATCATACACCTCCGCTGAATCTGTTAAAGAAGGGGAAGAAAGGCGGCGGTGATTCGGATGAACACCTTCGTGCCACGGCTTTAAAACTGGAACAGACACTACAAAATTTTGGTGTCGGAGTGCATGTGACAAATGCAAGCTGTGGTCCATCTGTTACAAGATATGAGCTTCAACCGGAACAGGGTGTAAAAGTAAGCAGGATTGTTGGACTTGCAGATGATATCAAGTTAAATCTTGCAGTTGCAGACCTGAGAATCGAAGCTCCAATCCCTGGTAAAGCCGCGGTCGGTATCGAAGTTCCGAACAGTGAAAATACGGCGGTTA
>ERZ791702.602-NODE-602-length-12909-cov-6.78559_pt1 | contig 12909 bp, 8 predicted proteins | sample MGYA00510050_ERZ791702 | MGnify/ENA primary metagenome ERZ791702 (study PRJEB30046, sample SAMN00715230) | human gut metagenome | study: EMG produced TPA metagenomics assembly of the A metagenome-wide association study of gut microbiota in type 2... | reverse complement strand
TTGTTCTGTTTGTCAACAACTTTTTTATTTTATTTTGGAAGTTTTTCCAAAATGAGGTTGTCCGCTGTAAGATTATGTCACATCTTGCGGTCAGCTTGACTATAATATCATCTGTCTCTTTTTCTGTCAACTCTTTTTTTATATTTTTTCATCTAAAAAATTTGCAGCCTGATTTAAATGCATTCATACACTTAAATCAGGCTGTAATCACTTCACTGCTTTTTACTTCAGTATCGCATCCATCGCATCTTTTACTGATCTGACACCGGTCAGGCGGATTCCTTTCGGTACAGTTCCACTATCTTTCATGGAATCCAGGCTGACCTGTGGCAGGATACATTCATTAAATCCTAGTTTTTTCGCTTCTGTCACACGCTGCTCTGCCATGCTGACTGCACGTACTTCCCCGCTCAGGCCCACTTCTCCGAAACAGATCGTCTTTTCATCGATCGGTCTTTCACGGTAGCTTGAGATGATAGCAAGTACAATTCCTAAATCGATTGCCGGCTCATTCATTTTTACGCCGCCTGCAATATTAACATAGGCATCACAGTCTCCCAGTTTTAATCCCAGCCTTTTTTCAAGCACAGCCATCAGGAGATTTACCCTGTTAAAATCTGTACCTGCTGCAGTTCTCCGCGGAATGCCAAAATTACTGTGGCAGACTAACGCCTGTACCTCCACCAGAATCGGTCTGGTTCCTTCCATGGAACATGCAACCACAGAACCGGATGCACCTTCCGGTTTTCCACTCAGCATATATTCTGAAGGATTTTCCACTTCCATCAGTCCGTTCTGCCTCATTTCAAACACTCCGATTTCATTTGTTGAACCAAATCTGTTTTTGACGCCGCGCAGAATACGGTATGCCGCATGTCTGTCCCCTTCAAAATAAAGTACGGTATCCACCATGTGTTCTAAGACCCTCGGTCCTGCAACCACTCCTTCTTTTGTCACGTGACCAACGATAAAAATGGAAATCCCCATTCCCTTTGCGATCTGCATAAATACTCCCGTAGACTCACGCACCTGTGATACGCTGCCCGGCGCAGAGGAAACTTCCTCATTATACATAGTCTGTATGGAATCTATGATCACGATCTGCGGTTTTTCCCTGTCGATCACAGCCTTGATCGTGTCTAAGTTCGTTTCACATAAAAGTGTCAGCGAATCACCAAAGGTTCCGATACGTTCTGCCCTTATCTTGATCTGCTGCAGAGATTCCTCTCCTGATATATATAATACACGCACACCTTTCTCTGATAAATTCCGGCATACCTGTAAAAGCAACGTTGATTTACCGATTCCCGGATCACCGCCTACCAGTACTAAAGAGCCCTGCACGATCCCACCTCCAAGCACACGGTCAAGTTCTTTCATGTCTGTCGACATACGCTTATCCTGTGTCATCTCGATCTGCGAGAGCGGAACTGTCTTCGCTTCCGTTGTTTTTGCTGCTACCCTGCCGCCTTTTGCTGCACTTTTTTTGTCGATCGTCTCTTCAACAAATGTATTCCATTCCCTGCATGCCGGACACTGCCCCATCCATTTCGATGATTCGTAGCCACACTCCTGGCAAAAAAATACGGTTGTTTTTCCCTTTGGCATATTTCTTCTCCATCTCTTTTTATTGCTTATCAGTATACTTACTTTTGCAGTAAAAAGCAATGTTGATGATAAGGTTATTTTTTTACTTTGATCTTTACTGCAGAACTCTGAGTTTTAAAGTCTGCAAGCAATGCATTTTTACCATTTACAACTACTTTGTAATAGTATGTCTTTTTCTTCTTTGCTTTCTTATCTGCAAAAGTTGTTTTCTTTGTGGTTCCGATCAGCGTATATTTACCGTTCTTTTTTTCTGCACGGTAGATCTGATATGTTTTTGCGCCTTTCACCTTATTGTAAGAAACTGTAACGGTTCCCTTTTTGTTGTTTTTCAGTTTTGCAGCAATTTTCACACCATACAGAATGGATGCAGGTTTACCGGAAGCATACTGGGTACCGCTTCCATAAGACATATAAGAAGCTATTCTTGTTTCCTTTTCTCCATATGCACAGACGGTATAGTAATAGGTCACTCCACTTTTCAACTGCGCCCTATCGTATGCCGTTGTCTTTGTGACAGAACCGGTCTCTCCATAATAATCCGTATAATATGCTTCATTTTCGTATCCTGTATCATCATTGGAATCTTTTGCGATCAGATTTCCTGACACTGCATATAGTTTTTCATCTGAGTTATATACCGGCATTGATATGGAACGGTATACTTTATAATATTTTGCACCTTTTACCTTTTTCCAGGTAATTTTTACTGCTTTCTTTTTCGTATCATAAACAGCTTTAATGGACTTTGCTGCCGCAAGTGAAGTAGATTCTTTTTCTGCTGTCCATTCGCTGTATATTTTTTTTGAGGTATAGGCTCTTACCGATACGTTTACATATTCCCCACCTGCTAACCCTTTGATGGTATATTTATTTTTCTTTGCCGTAACCACTTTCGGTGTAGCTGTTTTTTTCCGTCCATATTTATCATATATTACATATCTGACCTGATAACCTGCTGCAAACTTGTCTGCATCCCATTTTGCATTTACATTCTTTCCTTTATTCGTAAGAACTACATTTTTTGGTGCTTCTAACTGCATTTCAACACTCGCTGATCTGGAAATATATTTTAATGCTTTTCCATCCTTATAATATGCATTTACAATATAAGTATATTTCTCACCGGATTTTAGTTTTTTATCCGTATAACTTGTTGTTTTTGCATTTGTGATCGTTTTTACCAGTTCATATTTTGAGTTATATACATTGTTGGCAGAGTTTCCTGAATTTAAGGAGTTTTTAACTTCCGTCACATCCTTGTCAAGCTCAGAAGTTCTGTAAATCTCATATTTCGTTGCAAAAGAGACTTTTGTCCAGATAAGTTTTGCTGAATTTTTTGAACTTTTTACAACCTTTAATTCAATGTTATTTACACGGCTGGTACTTGCTGTAATGTTCTTATATTCACTGTAACTTTTTATTTTTCTGTCCGGATCATAATAATAAGAACGGATTTTATAAGTATATTTTGTATTTTGCTTTAAGTTCTGATCCATATAGATACGGTCTGTAATCGTTGCTATTTTTTTATATTTTTTACCAGACAAACGATAAATCTCGTATCCTGTATTATTTCCTTTATCAAAAGATAATTTTATGCTGTTTTTTCCGGCTTTTGTGTATACATACGGCACACTTACTTTTTCGGTGCAGCTTACCATATTTGAAGCCGCACTCATTGCCATATAATAAGTCATTCCAACAGACATATCTTTATATATTTCATTTTTCTGATTATCTGTTATCTTTATTTTCTGGTTTATTGTATATACCGGTTTCTTCTGTACCTTGTAAAGTGAACTGTCTGTATCATACGTGTGTGCAACAAATGTATATTTTACTCCCGGCTTTAATGAACTGAAACTGTATGCGCCATAACTTCCTGTTGCTTTATAAGCATGTACATAACTTTTTATCTCTTTCCTCTGAAGTTCTGTCAAAATATCTTCTAAATAAAGTTTTTTCTGTGCCCCGTTACCATCCGTATAATATCCATACGCACTCAAAAGCTCATAATTATAGTATGCCGGTATCTTACCGTCTTCAAAAGCATAAATGATCACATCTGCATCTACCGGCGTCCATGAGAGCTGCCATCTTTGTCCATTTTCCGTCTTTTCTATCTTCAGATTTTTTACGACTGGTATGTTTCCATTTACATTACATGTTACGTTTGCTGCTTCTGAATAACTTCCGTCAGAATAATACCCATCTTCCGTGGCTCCTAATCTGACGCAGAAATAGTTATACGGTAATGCTGATTTTACTGTAAAATCACAATACGGTTTCACTGCATAGGTATAGTCTGTTTCAAAAGAATCATTTTCTCCCTTTGTATTGACATATGCATCATACAGCGAACCACCATGTTTGTAAAACTGTAAAAAACTGTCTGCATTTGTGATATTTAATGGTTTGCTGCTTTGTATATAAAACAACTGGTAATTGCTTGCACCATTCTGTGGATTCCAGGAAACCGTTATTTTTTTGCCATTTACTGATGCCTTTACACCGGTTACTGCCGACAACTGTTTTACAACTTCATTCTTATAAGTATAAACATCTGACCACTGACCATACATGTCTGCTACATATTTCGTCTGTTTTGATTCTACAATGTATCTGCTGTTATCATCCCAGTTCTTATATTCTGCTTTCTTTATGTCCGTAACTTCATGGTAATATACGGCACGCACTTTTACATTTACCTGCTGTCCCTGGGAAAGGACAACATATGGAATTATTTCGTGATCTGACGGTGTCATTGCATGCAGTTTTCCTTCCGAAGCATCCAGAAACAGACCTGACATGCCGTAAACATTCGTATTGCCATCGCAGATCACCTCATATCCGACTTTCATCAGATCTCCGGCTTTATTTTTGAGTGTCGCCTTATCATTTGTAATCTCATTCCAGCTTATCTTTACATTTGATTTTTCAAATGAAATTTCATATCCTCTGCCTGCATATACAATATATTTATATGTTTTTGACTTTGAATCATATTTTCTAATAGATTGTAATTTTTTATAAAAGTGACCATTATAATTATAATAAATCACTTTATCGCCATCTTTTACCGCATAGCGGTCTATTACATTCTGACATTCTTCGTCCGAATCACACATACCGATCTCCGTAATCTCATCACCTTCCGTTATGTAATGATAACCGGTTCTATCGCATGTCTGCATATACAGATACGTCTTTCCATTGACCTTATACATACCATATGCATCTTTATACTGCTCTGTATTTCCTTTTATTATGGTCTCCGCCTTATAATACAGTCTTACGAATCCATCAATATCCGTGCTGCCACACTGTCCATAATAGTCATTGCCATACTTATATAATCCTACTGTCTTATCCCATAAACTGCTTCTTTTGACTATTTTATAATCAACTCTCTCATCCGGCGTACCTGCCACGATCACGCCATTCTGAAACTGATTTACATAAACATATCTCAACAGCTTCCCGGACTGTGTGGTCAGAGTATAACAATTTCTTTCTCCGCTTACATTGATGACCTTTGACGGCTTATCGATTGCAGCCCGTTCTTCCTCTTCGGTTTCTTCTTCCGTCTCTTCTTCGGTTTCTTTTTCAGTTTCCTGTTCCGTTTCTGTCTCAGTCTCAGTTTCCACAGATTCCGTCTCGTCATTATTCTCCGTATCTTCTGTTGTTTCTGTGTTATTCACGGTCTCAGTTGTTCCCTCAGTTTCCGTCTCGTCAACTTTTTCTGTTGTCTCTGTAACTTCTGATACTTCTGCTGCCTCGCTCTCTTTCGTCTGCCCGTTGTCATTTTCCACAGACTCACTGTCTGCTTCACTTTCTGTCTGTTCCGTAGCCCCGACAGCTTCCATCGCATCTTCTGTCTGTGCTGCGGTTTCTGTGACTGTCTGTGGCACTACAGCAGCCCACACTGATGCACCATCTCCTATCGTCAGCGTTAGCGCCATCGCAAATGCCGCCATACGTTTCCAGCCCGTGAGCTTTTTTCTTTTCATAACCTTTTTCTCCTTCTTATTTATTACGCGTAATCACGCGCATTTTTTATGTTACTTTAACAGTTTTTGGCAGTCAATCGTACTTTCGTACCTGAGTGTACACACAACAATACGATACAGACTCTGTGGTCATTTTATGTAACAGGGAATTTCAACGAAATTTCCTATTACATAAAAAAAGAAGCTTACATGCCGCTTTGACACATAAGCCTCTTTTGATTTCATTTTCCGTTTCTAGCACTTTGTAACTTTCACATCTACCGGATGGTCACCAAGCTCTACACTTAAACTTAACTTGCCACCAAGATTTGTCTTCATCTTTCCTGCATCTGCGCCATCGATCGTGATGTCGTACTCTGCCTCATCCTCAAGTCCCACTGTAATCTGTGCATCTTCCGGTCCCTCTACCTGAAATGTCAGGCCTGTATCTGTTGCTTTCAGATTCATGACAGCCGTTCCCGGAACAGATTCATACACGAACATGCCATTGCGCTCTAACTTTGTAATCTCGGAAAATGTCTTCACTTTGTAGATATCTCCCTGGTGTTCGAAATTATCAAGTTTCGCCTTTGCACCTAATGTGTAATCCCCAAAACTGATCGTTCCATCTGCTTCTGAACGAATTAATTCGCTGATCGTTGCCATTTTTTCCTCCTGTGATAAAGTAGTTTTCTCTTTATCGTAAAATTTTGTGCCCTTATTATATAATATCCATGTTACGATTTCCAGTGCTTTCCCGGATATTTCAGTAAAAATTTATTTTGTTTCGAACACGATCTTTTCTTTGTGAATTGTCACGGTCACATCCATGTCTTTTTTCACTTTTCCAGATAAAATTTCTTCCGCCAGCTCATCCTCAATATCATTCTGAATCTGACGACGCAGCGGTCTTGCACCATATTTCGGGTTGTATGCCTTATCTACGATATACTTCTTAACGCTGCCACGTACGGTAAGGTGGATTCCCATCTGTTTTTCACAGCGTTCTGTAAGTTCTTTTAACATCAGGGTAACAATCTGCTCCATATCATCTTTATTCAATGAACGGAATACAATTGTCTCGTCAATACGATTCAAAAACTCCGGTTTAAAAATACGGCGCACCTCTTCCATAACACTGTTTTTCATCCGGTCGTAATTCTGTTTTTCATCATCTGAAGCTGCAAATCCAAGTTTTTTCGGCTCAACGATCGCCTGTGCTCCGGCATTTGAAGTCATAATGATGATCGTATTTTTAAAATCTACCTTGCGTCCCTGTGAATCTGTAATATGTCCATCATCAAGTACCTGAAGCAGAATATTAAATACATCCGGATGTGCCTTCTCGATCTCATCGAACAGGATCACAGAATATGGATTCCGGCGCACTTTTTCACTGAGCTGTCCGCCCTCCTCATGTCCTACATATCCTGGCGGTGATCCGATCATCTTTGATACACTGTGTTTTTCCATATATTCTGACATGTCAACGCGGATCATGGACTCTTCACTGCCAAACACCGCTTCCGCAAGTGCCTTTGATATCTCTGTTTTTCCGACACCGGTCGGTCCTAAAAACAGGAATGAACCAATCGGGCGCTTCGGATCTTTTAATCCTACACGGCCTCTGCGTACTGCTTTTGCCACCGCACTTACTGCATCCTCCTGACCGATGACACGTTTGTGTAAAGTAGCCTCTAATTTTCTTAAGCGCGCAGCCTCCCCTTCGGCAATTTTTCTCACCGGGATTTTTGTCCATCCGGATACCACATCTGCAATATCGTCTTCTGTCACTTTTAACTTTTTACTGCGGCCATCTTTCTTTGTCTTTGTCTGTATTTTGGTAAGCTGTTCTTCACACTCTTCTTTTTCATTTTTCTTCTGCTTTGCACCTTCCACATCACCGTCATGTAAAAATTCCAGCATTTCCTCTTCTAACATGTTAATGCGGTGTCGCAGTTCCACAACTTCTTCCGGTCTTCCACCTGCACGCAGACGTACTTTTGCTGCCGCCTCATCCATAAGATCAATTGCTTTATCCGGCAGGAAACGGTCGTTAATATAACGTGCCGACAGGCGAACTGCTGCTGATACTGCCTCATCCGTGATTTTGACCTGATGATGCTTTTCATACTGATCCCGCAGTCCTTCTAAGATCTGCACTGCCTCTTCTTCTGTTGGTTCTTCCACTGTAACCGGCTGGAATCTGCGCTCTAATGCAGCATCTTTTTCAATGTATTTGCGGTATTCATCAATCGTTGTTGCACCGATCAGCTGCAGTTCTCCACGTGCAAGTGCCGGTTTTAAAATATTAGATGCATCTATCGCACCTTCCGCTCCACCTGCCCCGATGATCGTATGCAGTTCATCGATAAAGAGCAGGATATTACCTGCTGCCCTTACTTCCTGAAGTACTTTTTTAATGCGTTCCTCAAACTCTCCACGATACTTTGAACCTGCAACGATCCCGGACATATCAAGGGATACAACTCTCTTTCCAGCAACGGTGTCCGGAACCATTCCGGTTGTGATACGCTCTGCAATTCCCTCAACGATCGCTGTCTTTCCTACTCCCGGTTCACCGATCAGGCAAGGGTTATTTTTTGTTCTTCTGCTTAGGATCTGTATTACACGGTCGATTTCGTCCTGTCTGCCAACCAGCGGATCTAATGCCCCCTCGGCTGCTAATGCAGTCAGATCTCTGGAGTACTGATTTAGTACCGGTGTATCCGATGCAGTTTTCTTCACCGGTTTTCCATTCATGAAATCTTCTTTATACAGGCTTGCATCTTCTCCCATGGCAATCAGGATATCCACATACATTTTCTGGATATTGACTGCTAACGTATTTAAAAGTCTCGATGCCACACACTCCGTCTCTTTCATCATTGCGATCAGAATATGCTCCGTTCCGATCTCCTCTGAATGAAAACGCGCTGCCTCTCTGGCTGCACCTTCTAACACCTGCAATACTCTTGGTGAATATTCTTTTGCCTCTGCCGTCAACACCTGTGCGTCCGGCGCAATGAGTTCTTCGATCAGCTGCATGACTTTGTCAAGCTCGACACCATTTTCATTTAACACCTGTGCAGCAACACCTGTTCCTTCCTTTAAAAGTCCGATCAGGATATGTTCCGTTCCAATATAGTGGTGATGCAGTGATTTCGACATTTTTGAAGCCAGATCAATTGCTTTTTTTGCCTTTGTTGTATATCGTATCTGCATAGTCTCTCCATTCTGTTTCTATTTATAAATCATTTAAATCGATGATCTCTAAATCATCATCTTCCTCTTCTTCTCTCGGAATATGTTTTTTCTCCGGAGTATGTTTTCTTTCCGGCTGCTCTTTTCTCTCCGGGCGGTGTTTCTCCTCCGGCTGCTCTTTTCTCTCCGGGCGGTGTTTCTCCTCCGGCTGCTCTTTTTTCTCCGGACGGCGTTTCTCCTCCGGCTGCTCTTTTTTCTCCGGGCGGTGTTTCTCCTCCGGCTGCTCTTTTTTCTCCGGACGTTTCTTCTCTACCGGTGAGAACTCCTCCTCATCATCCCAGTCCTCATCTTCAAGATCATCCGACATACCCCTTCCGAATAATCCTGCATGTACTTTGTGGATCTTTGACACGCCGATTTCGTTTTCTGTCTCGTCATCGTCCCTGTCTTCTGTTTCATCTGCCGTTTTTGTCTTTCCATGGAAGAAGCCTCTTCTTTCCGGTTCAATATCATTTTCTTCTTCCATACTGCTGTTTTCTTCGAAATCAGCATCCTCTTGCTGCTCCTGATCCTTTACTTTCTTTGCAGATTTCCAGTCCCAGTCATCCTGATTTTCTTCATCATCCCAGTCATCTCTTTTGCTTCCTCTTAATAAGAGATTAACAATAATCACGACGAGTACTGCGATCACAAATGCCATGATTCCCATCATATTTCTGGAAAAGGATTTTTCCTTCGCATACTGTTCTGAGAGGTCATTGTATTCCTGCTGAAGATATTCCATATTATAAGTATCATCATCTTCTGCTGTCTCAGTCTCCGCATTCTGTCCGTCCGTTCCATCTGCCGGCTGGTCTGTCGTCTGTCCATCTGACGGCTGATCTGCGGTCTGTCCATCTGACGGCTGATCTGTGGTCTGCCCGTCCGTTCCATCTGCTGGCTGGTCTGTCGTCTGCCCGTCTGCTGCCTGTCCTTCTTCTCTTGTCAGCGTGATCGTATACTGGGCAAGTGCCCCGTTCTGTGCCTTTACGACAACTTTTATCGTATTGGTACCAACCTGAAGATTGTCATTTCCTGTGATCGACTGCACCGTCGCAAATTCATTGACCGGTGTTGCCGTCACCGTAACGCTTGTAACATCATTTGGTACGGTAGCTGTATATTGTACTGTCTTTCCTGTAAAATCCGGGGATAATGTTCCCGCAGAAAGTGATAAAACTTCCAGCGAATTATCCGCGGAAAGTGTTGTCTGTGCAGCAGCCACCTGAATCCCGGCAGCTTTTATATCTGTCGCAGGCTCTGCCACAATGCAGCCAATGCAGAAAAGTGCAGCGATAATTGCTATTTTTCTCTTCATTTGCTTCACACTCCCTTTATTACCATCATCACTATGGAATTATATGAGATATTCGAAAAAGCGTCAACCTCAAACTCCTTCATTGTCAAATTCAGGAATAAAACTTTCCTCAGCTGTCTCTCCATCCTGGATAAAACCATTTTCTATTCCTATATCAATCGCAAAATCGACAACTTCATTATATTCACGTTCCGTAATCCTTCGGTTTAATTCCGGATATTTTTTTACATTGGAAAGCGGCGTGAACTGATGCATGATACTGATATATATTTCATTGCCATAAGTTTCATGCAGATATGATAAAACTGCTTTGGAGTCTTTCGTACATCCCGGCAGAATCAGATGACGCACGATCGTCCCCCGCTTCATCAGAGAATCTTCCCCATTTTCAAAAACAGCTTCTCCCGTCTGACGCACCATCTCCTTTATCGCCTCCTTTGCCACAGAAGGATAATCCGGTGCATGGGAATATTTTGCACTTAAAGCGGCATCCTGATACTTAAAATCCGGAAGATAGATATCCACAATTCCCTCCAGAGAACGGATCGTATCCACATTTTCATAACTGCTTGTGTTATAAACTATCGGAATTGTTAAATTCTGGTCTCTGGCAAGCTCCACTGCTTTTATGATCTGTGGTGCAAACTGTCCCGGTGTTACAAGATTAATATTATTTGCGCCTTTCTCCTGAAGTTCCAGAAAAATTTCACACAGACGTGCGGTACTTATGACTTTCCCCGCCGTACCATTTGCAATATTTTCATTCTGGCAGAATACACAGTGCAGCGCGCAGCCCGAAAAAAAGACCGCCCCGGAACCTTTTTCACCCGATATACATGGTTCTTCCCAAAAATGCAGTGCGGCACGTGCCACCTTGATCTCATCTGTCTGTCCACAGATCCCGCGTTCTTTCGCTTCTCTGTTTACAGCACACATTCTAGGACACAATGTACATATTTTCATAGTATAACATCACTCTTTCTATTTAAATTAATGATTGCGCAACCGTGTCTTTTTTTGTATGATAGACATTGCAAAAAGAAGATCAAACACAAAGGAGTTTTTCTTATGAGTCCAAAAAACTGTATGGTAGCACAGTCAGGCGGTCCTACCGTTGCGATCAATGCCAGCCTTGCCGGTGTGATCGACGGTGTGATGCGTTCTGATATGTATGACACGGTTTATGGTTCCTTAAACGGAATCACAGGTATTTTAAACAATGATTTGATGAATCTTTCTGAATTAATGCAGCAGAATCCGGAATATCTCGACCGCTTAAAAGTCACTCCGGCAATGTATCTTGGCTCCTGCCGTTACAAACTGCCGAATTATTTAGATGATGATTCTTCCTATGTATTCATTTTCAAACAGTTTGAAACTTACCATATTGATGCATTCTTTTATATTGGCGGCAATGATTCCATGGACACCGTTTTAAAGCTCTCTGAATACGGTAAGCGGATCGGCAGCACGGTGCGTATCATCGGTATTCCAAAAACCATCGACAATGATCTCTGCGAAACAGACCATACACCTGGATTTGGTTCTGCTGCAAAATATATCGCATCTTCTCTTTTAGAGATCGCACATGACACATTTATCTATGCAGTCAAGAGTGTGACAATCGTCGAGATCATGGGACGTGATGCCGGATGGCTGACTGCTGCATCTGCACTCGCAAGAAACGGTTATAATACAGCACCTCATCTGATTTATCTCCCGGAGGTTCCATTTGATAAAGAAGATTTTTTACTGGATGTAAAGCGTATGCTTTTTGAGCGTAACAACGTGATCGTTGCCGTATCCGAAGGTATCCGTGATGCTTCCGGCAACTATATCAGTGCTTCTGAGAGTTCTGTTGACACGTTCGGGCACAGCCAGTTAAGCGGCGCCGGAAAAACGCTTGAATTTTTAGTCAAGGAAAAACTTGGTGTCAAAGTCCGTTCCGTAGAAGTCAACGTATTACAGCGCTGCGCAGCACATCTCGCTTCAAAGACTGATCTTGATGAGGCATTTGCTCTCGGCAGAAAAGCTGTTGCACTTTCCGAAGAAGGGGTTACCGCTTCCATGGTAACAATGCGCCGTATCTCCGATGCTCCGTACGAAATCGCCTATGAGCATGCCGAGATCCGCCACATTGCAAATGAGGCAAAATCAATTCCGAGAGAATGGATCAACGATGCAGGCAATGATGTCACACAGCCACTGATCGATTACCTTTCACCTCTCATACTCGGTGAAGTTCCGGTAAAATACGAAAGCGGTATCCCTGTCTATATGGATGTCAGTCATTTAGCAAAACATCAATAAATTTACCGATCTCAACCCACGCTCTTTTAGATTCCGGCAGCATTTTTGCTGCCATCTGAAAGATGTGGAACATTCCTTCATAAATACTGATTCTTACTTTTACTCCCTGTTCTCTGGCTTTTGCAGCCACATCCACAGAATCCGAGAGCAGCATTTCATAAGAGCCGACCTGTATCAGCATCGGCGGAAATCCCCTGAAATCTCCATACAAAGGTGAAATATAAGCATTTAACGGATCGTTGTCTCCGATATAATCCTTATTATAGATAAGGCTGTCCCTTGTTTTTCCAAACAGAGGATCCTTCTCATAGTTTGTCTCATAAGACTCTCCACGCGCAGCAAGATCTGTCCAGGGTGACATCGCTACGATCCCGCATGGAAGCTGTTTTCCCTTATCTTTTAAATAATGACATAACGCCATTGCAAGACCACCCCCTGCAG
>ERZ791702.598-NODE-598-length-12958-cov-2.50523_pt1 | contig 12958 bp, 10 predicted proteins | sample MGYA00510050_ERZ791702 | MGnify/ENA primary metagenome ERZ791702 (study PRJEB30046, sample SAMN00715230) | human gut metagenome | study: EMG produced TPA metagenomics assembly of the A metagenome-wide association study of gut microbiota in type 2... | reverse complement strand
TTCCACCGATGCGATCGCAACTTCGATCATGGAGTGATCTGGTTCTTTCGTCGTCAATCTCTGAAGTGCTAGTCCTGGTTTTGAAAATATCTGAACTAGTGGGTGGTCACTGCTTCCTGCCAGCCGGATAAATTCATAGGAAACACCTGCTACCAATGGTAAAAACAATAATCTTAATACGATTCGTAACCAGATGGTATCTACTCTGATAAAGAAGAAAAATACCATACTAATGATCATAACGATAAAAATAAAACTTGTTCCACATCTTTTGTGTAATCTTGAAAAGTTATCCACATTTTCAGGAGTTAAAGGAACACCTGCTTCTAAACAGTTGATCGTTTTATGTTCTGCACCATGATACATGAAGACTCTCTTGATGTCTTCCATTCTGGAGATCAGCACAATATATCCAAGAAATATCGCTATTCGGATAATACCTTCCATAAATAAAATCACATATTCATTCCTAATCAGTTTTCCGAGTGCTTCGGATGCGATATATGGAAGGATCATAAATAATCCGATGGAAATTGCCAGTGAAAATACCAATACGATTCCCATGATGATCTTCTCTGCTTTCTCTCCAAGAATCTTTTCTAAGAGCTGTTCTGTCCTGCTCTCTGTTTGTTCTTCTTCGTCTTCGTAAAAAGATGCAGAATAATTCAGTGTCTTCATCCCAATCACCATAGATTCCAGGAAATTTGCCATTCCTCGAAAAACTGGTAATTGAAATAATGGATGTTTCTCTGCGAAGCTTATGCATTCTTCTACTTTCGTCTCTATCTTGCCATTGGGCTTTCGCACGGATACTGCATAACGATCCATATTCTTCATCATTACGCCTTCGATCACTGCCTGCCCGCCTATACGAACCGCCATTGTTGTCTCCTATATTTTTATGAGATTTTTCTCGTTACATTGAGTTTCTCGTTACATAAAAAAAAGGTTGAGATTTCGATAACCTCAACCTGATTTCTTACTTTTCTACTTAACACCATATTTACGATTGAACTTATCAATACGTCCACGAGCCTGAGTAGCTTTCTGCTGTCCTGTGTAGAATGAATGACATTTTGAGCAGATTTCTACGTGGATATCTTCCTTTGTAGATCCTGTTACGAATTCGTTACCACAGTTGCATACTACTTTTGCCTGATAATAATTTGGATGTATTCCTTCACGCATGTTCTTTCACCTCTTCTAAAAAATTTGTTGGATTTTGCCAACATTTACATACTTTGACTTTCGTCATTTCTTGTTTTATAAACAGCTTTTTTATTCTATCACAATTTATTTGAAATTGCAATTACTTTTTTTATTTTCTTAATAATGATCGTTTGGTTAGTGCTACAAATTCTTTGTTGTTTTGGGTTCGTTTAAATAAATCTAACATCTGTTCCATAAATTCTTCCGAACGGTTTCCGGATAATTCTTTGTGAAGTGCTGTGACAACTTCTCTTTCATCTTTGGTAAGCAACAGCTCTTCTCTTCTTGTTCCTGATTTGGCAATATCAACCGCTGGGAAGATTCTTTTTTCTGCCAGACGACGGTTTAAGACTAATTCCATATTACCTGTTCCCTTGAATTCTTCAAAGATTACGTCGTCCATCTTACTTCCTGTCTCTACGAGTGCTGTGGCAAGGATCGTAAGACTTCCGCCTTCTCTCATATTTCTGGCTGCACCGAAAAATTTCTTCGGCATATAGAGAGCAGCTGGATCAAGTCCACCAGTTAATGTTCTTCCGCTTGGCGGTACTGTAAGGTTGTAAGCTCTTGCAAGTCTTGTGATACTATCTAATAAAATCACGACATCTTCTTTATGTTCTACGAGACGTTTTGCACGTTCTAATACCATCTCTGATACTCTTTTGTGGTGTTCTGGTAATTCATCAAATGTGGAATAAATAACTTCTACGTTCTTTCCCTCGGATTCTTTAAAATCTGTGACCTCTTCTGGTCGTTCATCGATCAATAATACGATTAATTTGATATCTTTATAATTCTGGCTGATACTTTGTGCCATTTGTTTTAACAGGGTTGTCTTTCCTGTCTTTGGAGGAGATACGATCATTCCTCGCTGCCCTTTTCCAACGGGTGATAGCAGGTCAACCATTCGCATTGGTATGGATGATCTCTCTGTTTCCATTCCTAATCTTTCGTTAGGGAAGATTGGTGTCAGATCTTCAAAATGCTGTCTTCTCGCTGCCATTTCTGGCTTATATCCATTGACAGATTCTACGAATAATAAGGCACTGAATTTCTCACTCTGGGTTTTGATACGGATCGCTCCTGTTAAGATGTCTCCTGTTTTTAAATTGAATTTGCGGATCTGAGCCGGAGATACATAGATATCATTCTCCCCTGGAAGATAGTTTTCACATCGGATGAAACCATACCCGTCTGGCATAACTTCCAGAATCCCATGTGCTTTTTCTCCGCTGTCCAGACTTTTTATATTCTTTGGAAATTCTTTCTGGTGATGTTTTCTTTCTTGATGCTCTGAATAAGATTGTTTTGGTTCACGTTGTATCTGCGGTTCTTCCTTTTGTTTTGATTGTTCCTGATCATAGTTTTCTAATACTTTGATCAGTTCTTGTTTCTTTAAGGTCGAAATGCCTTTTATTTTTCTTTCTTTGGCAATTTCACGTAATTCAATTACCGACTTTTTTTCATATGTCATTCTATCTTGCTCCTTTTACCTGGGAAAATGGATGAATTATCCTTTAACGATCGATCCAGATTTGTGTTTTCTTTATTCTAGCATAGTTTTTCAGATATTTCCAATCATTTGTCTTCTTAATTTTTTTAAGATTCTTTTTTCTATTCTTGAAACCTGTACCTGTGAAATATGAAAGATCTTCGCAATTTCTTGTTGAGTTTTCCCTTCAAAATATCGGTAATAGATCATTTGCTGTTCTTTCTGTTCCAAATGTTTCATGGCTTCCTTTAACAGAACATGATCTACCACTTTCTCAGATTCATTTTCTCCTTTTGATAACTTATCCAGCAGAGAAATCTCACTGCCATCCTTCTGATATGCACTCTGATGAATCGATTCTACTTCATTGCTCGCCTCTAAGGATGTCACGATCTCTTCTCTTGTGATCTTCGTGATCTCACTGATCTCTTCGATCGTTGCTTCCCTTTGATACTGCTGACAAAACTTTTCTCTTGCTTTCATGATCTTGTATACATTTTCTTTTAAAGATCTGCTGACTTTGATCATGCCATCATCTCTTAGGAACCTGCGAATCTCTCCTGTGATCATCGGTACTGCATAAGTCGAAAATTTCACGTCATAAGACAGGTCAAACTTGTCCACGGCTTTCATAAGTCCAATACTTCCGATCTGAAACAGATCCTCAGACTCATATCCTCTGTTTGTAAATCGTCTCACAACACTCCAGATCAATCCAACATTATTAAGAATGATCTGCTCTCGTGCTGCTTCGTTTCCTTCTTTGGTAAGCCGTAACAATTCCCTCGTCTTATCCATTCAGCTTGTCTTGCTCTCCTATTTTCTTTGTCATGATCACTGTCGTTCCTTCTCCTTGTTTTGAAATAACCTCTACTTGATCCATAAATGCCTCCATAAAAGAAAATCCCATTCCAGTCCTTTCTTCTTCTGGTTTTGTTGTAAACATCGGTTCCATCGCTTTCTTGACATCTGAAATTCCGATACCCTGATCTTTAATCTCTATTCGCAGGATTCCATTCTGATCGGAAAGATCCATGCTGATCTTTCCATCTGGTCCATGATATGCATGCACAATACAGTTTGTCACTGCTTCTGACACTGCAGTCTTGATATCATCCATTTCTTCCATATCCGGATCAAATTTCATGATATAAGCAGCCGTCACAATTCTTGCGATTCCTTCATTTTCTGAGTCACTGTTAAATTCTAAATGCAACATTTCTTATCCTCCCATTTCTCTATATTTCTTCTATCAGTTGATGCAATCCTGCCATATGAATGATCTTTCTTACCGATGCACTCATATTGCTGACTTTCACCGTTCCTCCCATCGCCTGCACCTGACGATATCTTCCTAAGATCACTCCAATCCCTGAACTATCGATAAATCCTGAATTTTTAAAATCAAACTCAATATCTTTGATCGGATATGATTTTAAAATGATATCGCATTTATGTTTTACTTTCTTCGCTAAGTGATGATCTAGATCACCATCCAGATAAATATATAAAATCCTGTTTTCTATCTTGTATTCTGTTGCCATATTCTGATCGCTCCTTCCTGCTCTCTGCTGTGATACGTTCCTTTCCAAGATCATCTTGAATTTCCTGATAGAAAATAAAAAAGAAAGAAGTTCAAACTTTCGCTTGTTCTTCTTCCTTTATCTTTTGTTTATAAACTTGTATTCTGTGTAATATTAATTATAGACTTTTGGCACTCTTTTTACCCATTGCATCAATTCGACTCTTCGCATTGATCGCCTGAGATGTTCCTGGGAACTTTTCGATGATCGTCTGATATGTCTTCTTCGCATTCTTCTGATCGGAAGCACCTTCATAAGCTTTGGCAAGGTAATCATATGCATAACGGTTTGTATCACTGACTTTGATCGCTTTCTCTAAATAAGAAATCGCTGTCTTGTAGTCTTTTGCCCAGTATGCATTCTTTCCTTTGCTGTATAATCCAGTTGTTGCACTTGGATATACTTTTGTTGTCAGATCTTTGTAGATCGTTTTCATATTCTTCGTTGTAAGTTTCTTGCTATCGATATCTAATAATGCATCTGCAGATCCTGTATAATCACGATCGCTGTATTTCTGCAAGGCACTTAATAGCAGATCATAAACACCGTCTTTCTTGCTTGTTCCAATGTACTCGTCTAATTCATCTTCTGCTTTCTTCTGTGCTGCCTTTGCTTCTTTGACTTTCTTCTCACTTGCTTTCAACTGTGTGTCTTTGGCAAGGATCTGTTCTTTATAATCTTCTACCTGTGTAGAGTTCTTATGGCTGAAGCTTGCACGTACTGTTGGATAGATCAAAACTGCTGCCACGATCACACCGATCACAATTCCTGTTACCATGTAAAACATCGGGCTTTTTCCAGCTTCGTTTTCCTGAATTGAAGAGATATTAAATGGATTCTTCTTTTTCTTTGGTTCTTCTGGCTGGCTCACAACTTTTTTCTTCTTGTCTTTCTTCTTGTCTTTCTTCTCTGGCTCAGTTGTCTGTGGCTCTTCTTCGACTACTTTTGTCTCAAATTCTTTGCCATATTCCACTGCTGATTCGTTGTTTGGGTCGATCTTTAAGATCGTATCAAGGAATGTTTTTGCATTATCATAATTCTCTCCCTTGATAGATAATAATGCCATTAAAAGATATGCATCTACAAAATTAGGAATAGCTGCCACAACATTCTTTAACTGTAACATCGCAAGGTCATCATTCCCCTGCTTGGCATAGTTTAATGCCTGATTGTATTTCTTGATCATCTGGTTGGCTTTATATAATTCTGTCTTATTCTTCTTGATCTCTTCTAATTCTTTCCCATATATATTCTCTTCCGCTTCTTCCAAATCTGCACATGGTTGAAACTTGGCTAATTCTTCGTTAAAGTCTAACATTCTCTTCCTCCTGATTTATAAACTCTTTGGCCATGCCTGCCAGATAAAAAGATCCGACAATAAAACATACCGTTGTTTCCTGATTCCTGTCTATCATCTTACGAAATGCATCCTGAAATTCTGCTTCATCGATTCTTCTCTTATGAATCCCCACTGTATAAAAGGCTTCAATCTCTGGAATCGTCTTCAGAATGTTCTTCATGTATTCTTCTTCATTCTGATGAGATGCTGCAAATAAGATCCGCTTCTTCATTCCATGGTAGTTTGCCTCCACAGTCTGTACAAAGCCTTGCATTCCTTGGATATTGTGCGATACATCCACAATGATCCCTGGTGCGATCTCTTCCATCCTTCCACTGATCCTGATCTGGCTCAGTGCTTCATAGATCTTGTCTTCATCGAGTCGTCCACAGATAAGTTCTGCCGTCTGCAATGCTGCTGCAAGATTGGACTTCTGAAATTCTCCTGCAATGTTGGTCCGCACATCTCTTTCCTTATCATACGCATTGGCATTTAAAAAATCAATATATTTTCCTGCTTTTTCTTTAAATTTAAGATTATCTTCAGAAATGTCATAAATTCGTGATTTTTTCTGCCTTGCTTCTTCAGAAAGGATTTCTTTTACCTTGGGTTCCTGTTCTATTGTCACAACTGGAATTCCTGGCTTAATGATCCCTGCCTTGTGTGTTGCGATCTCTTCCAATGTTTGTCCCAGAAATTCCATATGATCTTCGCTGATCGAAGTGATCACACTGACCTTCGGCGAGATTACATTGGTAGCATCATATCTTCCACCCATTCCTGTCTCGATCATACAGATATCTGGTTGTTCTTCCTGAAAGATCACCATCGCCATCAGAAATACTGCCTCAAAAAATGATGGGCTGTTCTTTCCTTCTGTTATTCCAGTTTCAATGGCATGTCTTACCTTCACCACAGCTGATGCAAATCGTTCATCATTGATCTCTTTCGCACACAGCTTGATTCGTTCATTGATCTTCACAACATGTGGCGAGGTAAAAGAAGCTGTTTTCTTTCCATGCTTGATAAGGAGTGCTTCTAAAAATGCACAAACGGATCCTTTTCCATTCGTCCCTGCTACATGGATCATATGCAGCTCTTTTTGAGGATTTCCCAATTGATCTAAAAAGTATTTTATATCTTCTAAAGAAGATTTTGTGGCGAATCTTGCGATTTTGTATAAATATTTTACGGATTCTTCATAAGTCCTGGTTGTTTCTTCTGTCAGCATAATTCACCACTCAGTACTGCTTTCAATACCTGAAGTACCCCATCTTCTTTGTAAGATGGTGCTACAAAATTCGCTGCTTCTTTTACTTCATTTCTGGCATTCTCCACTGCGAAGCTGTGACTTGCACGTTTTAACATCTCAATATCATTTAAATTATCTCCAAATGCCAGTGTTTCATCTGGTGTGATTCCGTATTCTTCCTGAAAATGTCTTAAGGCACTTCCTTTGTTCGCACCTTTGTTGGCACAATCAACCCAACATTTTCCGGATACTACAACATTCATCTTCTTGCCCCATCGTTTGATGAACTCATCCCCAACTACATCTTCGGCGCAATTGTGATGAAAAATACTCATCTTACATACACCTTCTGGATTCCCTAAAACATCATCTACAAGATCACCTCTGTAGCCATAGTCTCCGACCAGATGCTGGTAAATCCCGATATTCTCCATATATGTCATGTTATCTTTATTGATCGCAATCTCACATCCTGGGAACTGTCTTGCTTCTTCAATATAAGTTCTTACGATCTCTGGGTCGATCACATCTACATATTGATAATCTTTAGAATGAATACAAGTTCCATTTTCTGAAATAAAACTGATGTCATCAAGTACTGGCGTGAATACTTTCTCGATACTTGCTCTCTGACGGCCGCTTGCCGCTAACACGATCGTTCCCCTTCGTTTCAGTTCTTTGATCACGTCATAATATTCCGGATTCAGATCCAGTGTCCCATCTGCCACTAATGTTCCATCAATGTCTGTTGCGATTAGTTTGATCATTTGTTTTCCTTTCTTTTCTCCATATACATGCTGTATCATTATTTCAAAAAGGCTGCCATACTTTGTACAGCAACCTTTGTTTTATTTGTCTTTTTCCAGATCGTATGGTGTCACCTGATATACATAATAATTCAGCCAGTTATAATACATAGCATTTGCATGACATCTCCATGACTTCACTGGTTTCTTCGTTGGATCATCATCTTTGTAATAATTCTTTGGTATATCTGGATTCAGTCCTCGTTTCACATCCCTTACATATTCATAATGCAGTGACATCACATCATATTCTGGATGTCCTGTGACAAATACCTGACTTCCTGTGGAGTTTAAAATAATGTATGGTCCTGTCTCATCTGATTCTGCTACGATCGTTAATTCTTTGTTCTTGCGAATCGCTTCTCCGTCAACCCCTGTATTTCTAGAGTGTGGCACGTAGAACTTATCATCAAATCCTCGAATAATAGGAAGTTTATTATGTAATGGGTGGTGTTCGTAAACACCTGAAATCTTCTTATTTAAGATATGTTTCTTGATCCCATAGTGATAATAAAGTCCTGCTTGTGCTGCCCAGCAGATATGCAAAGTTGATGTAACATGTGTTTTGGACCATTCCATGATCTCAACAACTTCATCCCAGTAATCAACCTCTTCAAATTCTTTTAACTCTACTGGTGCTCCTGTAATGATCAGTCCGTCAAAACGTTTGTCTTTGATCTCTGAGAAATAATTATAAAATTTCTCCATGTGTGACTCTGATACATGAGTCGGAACATAAGATTCTGTCTGTAAAAATGTAATATCTAACTGTAATGGTGTATTTGATAAACTTCTCAGCAAATGAAGTTCTGTGTCTAATTTGTTTGGCATCAGATTTAAAATTGCAATCTTTAAAGGCCTGATATCCTGTGTACATGCCCTTTCTTTATCCATCACAAATACATTCTCTTCTTCTAAGACTGCCTTCGCCGGCAGATCGTTATCTATTCGAATTGGCATTTTATCAAATCTCCTTCTCTCTTTTTTCGATTGCTTTTTAAGCTGACAGCATTTTTCCTGTCAGATATTTATTATAAAACTCTTGCATTTTTTATGCAATCTATATTTATCATCGTCCGATCAGATCAAGGAAATCTTCTTCGCTCAGTATTGGAATGTTTAATTCCATCGCTTTCTTATTCTTTGATGACTGCGACATTTTGTCATTGTTGATCAGATAGTCTGTTTTCTTTGACACTGATCCTGTGACCTTGCCTCCCATCTGTTCGATTTCTTCCTTTAGTTGTTTTCTGTTATCGAAATGATCAAGTGATCCTGTCACAACAAATGTTTTTCCTTCTAAGATCTGTTCTGTCTTACTTTCTTCTTTCTTCTCAAACTGCACATATTGTAACAGTTGTTCTAAGATCTTCTGATTATGTGGTGTATGGAAATATGATACCATAGCTTCTGCGATCATCGGTCCAATCTGATCGATCGCAATAAAATCCTCTGCATCGGCTTCTCTGATCGCATTGAAATCTTCTTTAAAATGTTTGCAGATCAATTTTGCATTGGAAAGTCCTACATTCGGAATTCCCAGACTATAAATAAAGTTTGCCAATGCAGGCTGTTTGGAATCATTGATCGCATTGATCAGATTTTGGTAGGATTTTTCTCCAAATCCTTCTAATTCCAGAATCTCTTCTTTGTGATCTTTTAAAGTGAAGAGGTCATAAATTTCATTTAATAGTCCAACATCGATCATCTTCTGTAATGTTGCTTCGGATAGTCCATCAACATTCATTGCATCTCTTGATACAAAATGCGAGAATGATTTGATCTTCTTTGCACTGCAAAATTCGTTGGTGCAGACTAGGGTTCTGATTCCATTTTCATCTTCGATCTTTGTCTCACCACCGCATGCAGGACAAGTATGCGGAATCTCTATATTGCCGCTCTTTGTTTTATTCTCTGCAAGCTGTGGAATAATCATATTAGCTTTGTATACAACGATCTCATCGCCGATTCCTAACTGCAATTCTTCCATCACACTAATGTTGTGGAGACTGGCTCTGCTGACAGTCGTTCCTTCTAATTCTACTGGTTCAAAAATTGCCACTGGATTGATCAGTCCAGTTCTTGATGGGCTCCATTCAATCTCAGTTAATGTTGTCTCCGCTGTCTCATCTGCCCATTTAAATGCGATGGAATCTCTTGGGAATTTGGCTGTTCTTCCAAGACTTTTTCCATATGCAAGATCATCATAGACTAATACCAGTCCATCTGATGGCAGATCAAATTGTTCGATCTTCTTTGAGAATTCCTCAATCTCACCTCGGATCGTATCTTCTGTGACTCTGATATGTTCTACCACATCAAATCCAAGGCTTGCTGCCCAGTCTAATTTCTTCTCGAAGGAATTATCAAAATCCATACCTTCAACATCACTGACACTGAACGCATAGAAATGAACGTGGCGTTTGGCTGTGATCTCATTGTTTAACTGTCTGACGGAACCACTGCATAAGTTTCTTGGGTTCTTATACTGACTGTCAACATCTTCGATTTCTTCGTTCATCTTATAGAAATCTGAATATGGAATGATCGCTTCTCCACGAATGACCAATGTTCCCTGATATGCAATGTGTCTTGGAACATTTTCAAAAACCCTTGCGTTGTTTGTTACAACTTCTCCGACTTCCCCATTTCCACGGGTCACGGCTTTGATGAGTTCTCCATGTTCATAGGTCAGAACGATCGTTAAACCATCGAGTTTCCATGACAGGATTCCTTCCTGGCCATTTAGCCATGCTGCCAGCTGATCTGGCTCCTTTGTCTTGTCTAATGATAACATCGGAGATGGATGTGCTTCTTTTTCCAATGCTGTCATCAATTCATACCCTACATGGATCGTTGGGCTGTTTGATAAAACAGTGTTCGTCTTTTTCTCTAGTTCTAAAAGTTCATCATACATCTTATCGTATTCGAGGTTGCTCATAACTTCTTTATTCTGCTGGTAATAAGCTTTCCCTGCTTCATTTAGTGTATGAATGAGTTCTTTCATTCTGTCTAAATCATTCACTTTTTAGCTCCTTCTTTAACTCTCGTAATTCATCCGGAGTCAATTTTCGATATCTTCCTTCTTTCAGATCGCCGAGTCTAATGTTCATAACACGGACTCTCTTAAGTTTTGTCACACGGTATCCAAAGTGTTCACACATTCTTCGGATCTGTCGGTTTAATCCCTGTGTCAAGATGATCCTGAACTCGTTTGGTCCTTCTTTTATAACTTTGCATCTTCTTGTTACTGCATTGATCTCATCTAATGGTACTGGATTCCTCATATCATGAATGAATTCATTCGTAATTCGTTTATTCACTGTTACTTCGTATTCTTTTTCATGATAATTTCTTGCTTTCATGATCTGATTGGCTGCTTCACCATCATTGGTAAGCAGGATCAATCCTTGAGAATCCTTATCTAATCGTCCTACAGGATAGACCCTTGTTGGATAGTTAATATAGTCGATAATATTATCTTTCTCTTCTTTGCTTGCTGTACATACAATTCCTCTTGGCTTATGAAAAGCCAGAAAGATCAGATCTTCCTGAATCTTTACCGGCTTTCCATCAAATGTCACGCTCTGCCCCGGAAGTACTTTGGTTCCGCTTACTGCAACTTCTCCATCGACTTCGACTCTGCCTTCCTCGACATAAGTATCCGCCTGTCTTCTGGAGCAGATTCCTGCCTGACTTAAATATTTATTTATACGCACTGCATCTTCTGTTTTACGTTTTGTCTCTTGCATTGTTACCTTTCCCACTTGTCACAAAGGGCGATGATCTGATCAGCAAATTTGCCCAGGTCTTTGTTCGTTCCACCCTCATTGTGCTCAATTACAGATTTCAAACGCTCGCTGGCTGTAAGAAGTCTGATATAAGCACTGCTCTGTTTTGGTTTCTTCTGGATGCGTTCTCTTGATCCCCATTCAGTCCATTCGCCTGCAATAAGGTCAAACACATCTCCGCTGTATGGTGCTCTGGCTTTGAATTTGTATTCATCTTTTAAGCATGATGTAAATGCTTCACAGACCGCATCTTCTCCATGAACTACAAATACTTCTTCTGGTTTCTTCTCGAAACTATTGACCCATTTTAATAACCCGTTCTTGTCTGCATGTCCGCTTAAACCTTCTAATTGTACGATATCTGCTGCCACTTTGATTGCCTCACCAAACAGTTTTACTTCTTTGGCTCCTTCGATCAGTGATCTTCCCAGAGTTCCATATGCCTGATATCCTACAAATATGATCGTATTCTCTGATCTCCACAGGTTATGTTTTAAATGGTGTCTGATTCGTCCAGCTTCACACATTCCGGATGCTGAAATGATCACCATCGGTTCTGTTTCAAAGTTGATCTCCTTTGATTCTTCTGTCGTAATGGATAAATGAAGATTGGAAAATGTGATCGGATTAATTCCTTGTTTCACTAATTCCATAGCTTCCTCATCATATGTTTCATCGATATTCATATTAAAGATCTTCGTTGCTTCCACTGCCAATGGGCTGTCTACAACAACTTTGAAATCTCCATGATTCTTGATCCTATCTTCGGCCTTGATCTGGCGGATATAATATAACAGCTCCTGTGTTCTTCCAACTGCAAATGACGGAATCACGACATTCCCGCCTCGGTCAAAGGTTCTCTGGATCACATTGGTCAGTTCTGTCACATAGTCCTGATGTTTTCCATGATAGCGATCACCATACGTAGATTCCATAATAACATAATCTGCTTCTCTCGTATAGCTCGGATCTTTGATCAATGGCTGGTTAAAGTTTCCGATATCTCCAGAGAATACCAGTTTCTTTTCCACATCTGCTTCCCTTAACCATACTTCAATGCTGGAAGATCCTAACAGATGTCCGATATCTGTAAATTTGATCGTAATGCCGTCAGCAACTTCAATCTGTCTGCCATATGGGCATGGCACGAAATACTGCATGACATTGATCGCATCATCCATCGTATAGATCGGTACAACTTCTGGTTTTCCAGATCGCCTTGCTTTCCTGTTCTTCCACTCCGCTTCAAATTCCTGAATGTGTGCACTGTCTTGCAACATGATCTCACATAGATCGGTTGTTGCTCTTGTCGCATAGATCTTTCCTCTGAACCCTTTTGCATACAACAGCGGGATCAGTCCTGAATGATCGATATGTGCATGTGTCAGCAGGATAAAATCAAGATTCCCTGCATTCACTGGAAGATCAACATTCTCGTATACATTTAACCCTTGTTCCATTCCATAGTCAACAATAAATCTTTTGC
>ERZ791702.591-NODE-591-length-13063-cov-2.70411_pt1 | contig 13063 bp, 13 predicted proteins | sample MGYA00510050_ERZ791702 | MGnify/ENA primary metagenome ERZ791702 (study PRJEB30046, sample SAMN00715230) | human gut metagenome | study: EMG produced TPA metagenomics assembly of the A metagenome-wide association study of gut microbiota in type 2... | reverse complement strand
TGCATATTTTGTCTTAAGCTTTTGTATAAATGTTACACTTTTCATATTCTGTAACTTTTTTTACCGCCTTCTTATAGTTAAAATAGTATCAGAAACAAGTGATTTTACCATAAACGAAAAGGAGATATGTATCATGGCAAACAGAATTATGTTAAATCAGACATCTTATCACGGAGCAGGTGCAATCGCAGAGATTGCAACAGAAGCAAAAGCTCATGGTTTCAAAAAAGCTCTTGTATGTTCTGACCCGGATCTGATCAAATTCAATGTTACTTCCAAAGTAACAGATATCTTAGACAAAGAAGGACTTGCTTACGAAATCTACTCTGATATCAAAGCAAATCCGACTATCGAGAACGTACAGCACGGTGTACAGGCTTTCAAAAATTCAGGTGCTGATTACATCATCGCAATCGGCGGCGGATCTTCTATGGATACTTCCAAAGCAATCGGTATCATCATCGCAAACCCGGAATTTGAAGATGTAAGAAGCCTGGAAGGTGTAGCTCCGACAAAGAAACCTTGCGTTCCGATCATTGCCGTTCCGACAACAGCCGGTACTGCAGCAGAAGTTACGATCAACTATGTAGTAACAGATGTAGAAAAGAAACGTAAATTCGTCTGTGTAGACCCACATGATATGCCAATCATCGCTGTTGTAGACCCGGAAATGATGTCTTCTATGCCAAAAGGACTGACCGCTTCAACCGGTATGGATGCACTAACTCATGCGATCGAAGGCTACACCACAAAAGCCGCATGGGAAATGACAGATATGTTCCACTTAAAAGCAATCGAGATTATCTCCAAATCTCTCCGCGGTGCTGTTGAAAACACCAAAGAAGGAAGAGAAGGAATGGCTCTTGGACAGTACATCGCCGGAATGGGCTTCTCAAACGTAGGTCTTGGAATCGCTCACTCAATGGCTCATACCCTTGGAGCAGTCTATGATACACCACACGGTGTTGCATGCGCAATGATGCTTCCGATCGTAATGGAATACAATGCAGACTGCACAGGAGAAAAATACCGTGAAATCGCCCGCGCAATGGGAGTTGAAGGCGTAGATAATATGTCTCAGGAAGAATACAGAAAAGCAGCTGTAGATGCAGTCCGCAAACTCTCTGAAGACGTAGGAATCCCATCCAAACTCGAAGCCCTCAAAGAAGAAGATCTCCAGTTCCTCGCAGAATCTGCCCACGCCGATGCCTGCGCACCTGGAAATCCAAAAGACGCATCCGTAGAAGATCTGAAAGATCTGTTTAGAAAACTGATGTAATCAAAAATTTATATAATCTGGCAAGAAATCTAAAATGATATCCACATTCTAAAAATTGGTATCCCACTTGCTTTTCTTGCCAACCAACTAGAAAAAGCAACCCCCACAAAATCCCGCCCAAAGTGGAATTTGCGGGGGTGAACTTTTCTCCCCGTATCTTAGTTGATGCAACCCACTTGAGGTATCAGCGCCCGAATCGACATACATCTTGTTTGGATGCATTGAGAAAGCTGCTCGCATTCTGCATGAACGTCGGTCCACAATCATAATCCGAAAACTGATAATGCAGTGGATTTTTCAAGGTTATTCCTCCGTTCCTTTTCCCAGGAATTCTGTGTCTACAAGATTCCAGATCTCATCCCGTCCCTGCTTTGTCTCTGCTGAGAAAGGAATCACAACAGTTCCCGGAAGCAGCTTCAGTCCGGTCTTAATTGCCTTTACCTGCTTCTGTACCTGACTTCTCTTCAGCTTATCAAGCTTTGTCGCGATAATGATCGGATTGAATCCCTGATCCACGATCCAGTCATACATCATCTTATCATTCGCAGATGGATCATGACGGATATCGATCAGAAGGAAGACAGCTCGCAGCTGTTTAGAGCCATGAAGATAACGCTCGATCAGCTTTCCCCACTGTGCCTTCTCCTGCTCGGAAACCTTTGCATAACCGTATCCCGGAAGGTCCACCAGATACATTTCTTCGTTGATATTGTAAAAGTTGATGGTCTGTGTTTTTCCAGGTTTTGCCGAAGTTCTGGCAAGCGCCTTCCGGTTCATCAGTGCATTGATCAGAGAGGATTTACCGACATTGGATTTTCCGGCAAATGCGATCTCCGGCAAAGTGTGATCCGGCAATTTACTTGTAATTCCACAGACTGTTTCCAGATTTACATTCTTAATTACCATCTTTTTTCCTCCGTGTACGCATAAGTGCGATTTTCAGAACCTCTTCCATCTGCGATACCGGAATGATCTCCAGTCCCTTTGTGATCTCAGAAGAAAGTTCATCCACATCTTTTTTGTTCTCCCTCGGTACAAGTACCGTCCTGATTCCGGCATTCTTTGCCGCCAGGAGCTTCTCTTTCAGTCCTCCGATCGGAAGTACTCTTCCCCTCAGCGTAATCTCACCCGTCATGGCAAGATCAGCACGCACTTTCTTGTCTGTAATTGCAGAGAGCATCGCAGTCGCCATCGTAATACCGGCTGAAGGTCCATCTTTCGGAACTGCCCCTTCCGGAATATGGATATGGATATCATGTTTTTCAAAGAAATCTTCAGCAACCTTATATTTACTGCTGATTGACCGGATATAACTGATTCCTGCCTGCGCAGATTCTTTCATCACATCGCCAAGCTGTCCCGTCAGAATGATCTCACCCTTTCCCGGCATTACATTCACTTCAATCTGCAGGGTATCTCCTCCTACACTGGTCCATGCCAGACCACGGACGATTCCCACCTCATCCTCGGCATTTGCCATCTGATAGGTGTACTTTTCTTTCCCAAGATACTTTTCAATATTCCGCTCTGTTACCTGAACTCTCTTTTTATCATGTTCATAGATCTCTCTGGCAGCCTTCCTGCAGATATTACCGATTTCACGCTCCATCTGACGCACACCGGCTTCCTTGGTGTAGTTCTGCGCAATTTTCCAGATCACGCCCTTACTGATCGTAAGCTGTTCTTTTGTTAGTCCATGTCTTTCCAACTGCTTTGGAATCAGATGTTCTGTCGCAATATGCAGCTTTTCATTCTCCGTATAACTGCTGACCTCAATTACTTCCATACGGTCAAGAAGTGGCCGGGGGATTGTCTGCAGCGAGTTAGCCGTCGTTACAAATGTCACCTCAGACAGATCGACCGGGACTTCCAGATAATGATCACGGAAACGGTTGTTCTGTTCACTGTCCAACACCTCCAGAAGCGCAGAAAAAGTATCTCCCTTATAGTCTGTGCTGACTTTATCAATCTCATCCAGAAGGAGCAGCGGGTTCTTTACCCCGGCGCTCTTAATACCGTTTGCGATCCGTCCCGGCATTGCACCAACATAAGTTTTTCTGTGTCCACGGATTTCAGCCTCATCACGGACACCGCCAAGAGAAATTCTCACATACGGTTTTTTCAGTGCTTTTGCAAGTGATCTTGCAATGGATGTCTTTCCAGTTCCCGGAGGACCTACCAGACACAGGATCGGGCTGTCACCCTTTTTCGTAAGAGCACGTACTGCCAGAAACTCCAGCACACGTTCTTTAACCTCTTCTAGTCCGTAATGTTCTGCTTCCAGAAGCTCTTTCGCATATGCAATGTCTGTAAAATCCTCGGCCCGCTTATTCCATGGCATTTCCAGCATGGTTTCAATATATGTACGGATCACGCCCGCTTCTGCCGGACTCTGCATGGAATTTTTAAATCTGCTGATCTCTTTTTTCAGCTTTTCTTTTACCTCATCCGGTGCATCCAGCGCTTCTGTCTTCTGTGCAAATTCCTCCGCATCGGAAATTGTAGTATCCTCACCAAGCTCTTCTCGGATCAGCTTCAACTGTTCGCGCAGGATATATTCTCTCTGATGCTTATCCACACGCTCTTTCACCTTCATCTGGATCTCATCGCGGATGTTCATGATCTGCATCTCATTGACCAACTTAAAGGAAATAAGCTCATAACGTCTGTCAAAATCAAGTTCTTCCAGGATTTCCTGCAATTCCCGGTAATCCAGAGGCATATTCGCTGCCACCTGATTCACCATCTTTTTCAATTCCGTGATCTCTTTGATCTGGTTTACCATATCTTTTGTGATCTTCGGCATTCTCGCCGCATAATCCAGATACAGATCCCGAAGTCCCCGCGTCATCGCTTCCCGGTTGATCTCGCCTGCAATATCCGGATCACTCTCTTCCGGGATCGTAATATTTGCCCGAAGATACGGATCTGCAAATTCTATTGTATTTAAAACCGCCCGTTCTTCTGCTGATACAAGCACCCGCAGAATCTGTTTTGGCAGTTTGATGATCTGTTTTACTGTCGCAACTGTTCCCACACGGTAGAGATCTGCTTCTCCCGGATTTTCCACTTCCACATCTTTCTGTGTCAGCAAAAAAATCTTCTGGTCGCTTGCCATCGCTTCCTGAACCGCTTCAATCGAGCGTTCCCGGCTGATGTCAAAATGTGCCACCATCTCCGGCAGAATTGTCATTCCCCGCAGGGCAACCATTGGCAGACTTTCTGTTCTGTTCATATAGTTTTTTCTCCTGTTAAATAAAAATGGATGCTTCTGGCCTTAACCGTCAGCACCCATTTCCATACGTCTGATTTTCTTATGCACTTTCCGGTCTTGCTTCGATCTTTTCTGTACTCGGTGCTTTCTCCCCAAGTACTGCCTCTTTTGTCACAAGACAGTATTTCAGATTCTCATCAGACGGTGCTTTATACATGATATCCATCATTACATTTTCCATGATCGCACGGAGTCCTCTGGCTCCTGTCTTACGCTTCAGGGAAGTCTCAGCAATCGCCTCCAGCGCCTCTTTGTCGAATTCCAGTTCCACATCATCCAGCTCCAGAAGCTTCTGGTACTGTTTTACAATCGCATTCTTTGGTTCCGTCAGAATGCGGATCAGATCTTCCTTATCCAGAAGTTCCAGGGATACAGTTACCGGCACACGTCCTACAAGTTCCGGGATCAGTCCGAACTTCACAAGATCCTGTGGAAGGATCTGCTGCAGAAGCCGGTCGATATCTTCCTCATGACGCTGCGCGATCTGTGCCTCAAATCCAATGGATTTCTTATCTATTCTGTTCTCTATGATCTTATCTATTCCCTCAAACGCTCCACCGCAGATAAATAAAATATTGGTGGTATCAATCTGGATCATCTCCTGCTGCGGATGCTTACGTCCACCCTGTGGCGGTACATTTGCGATTGTACCTTCCAGAATCTTCAGAAGTGCCTGCTGAACACCTTCTCCTGATACATCACGGGTAATCGACGGATTCTCAGATTTTCTTGTGATTTTGTCAATCTCATCGATATAAATGATTCCGTGCTCTGCACGTTCAATATCACCATCTGCTGCCTGAATGATCTTAAGAAGAATATTCTCTACATCTTCTCCGACATATCCTGCTTCTGTAAGCGCAGTTGCATCTGCAATTGCAAACGGTACATTCAGAATTTTTGCGAGAGACTGTGCCAGAAAAGTCTTACCGCATCCTGTCGGTCCTACCATCAGGATATTACTCTTCTGAAGCTCCACGCCCAGATCTTTTTCTGCCATAATAGTGATTATATACCGCAACAGAAAGTACTTTCTTTGCTTCGTCCTGTCCGATCACATAATCATCCAGAAATGCCTTGATTTCTTCCGGTTTCAGAAGATTGATATCATCATATGCATTTTCTTCTTCATAACCAAGTTCATCTTCAATGATCTCAGTACATACATCCACACACTGGTCACAGATAAACACCCCATTTGGTCCGGCGATCATCTTGCGTACCTGACTCTGTGGTTTATTGCAAAAAGAACATCTTACGATTTCTTCATATTTTCCTGCCATATTCTTACCTCGCACTTTTTTACACGTAAAGGGAATGTCCCAATAAGGACATTCCCTTTTCCCGTTAACGGCTTGTAATAACCTTATCAATCAATCCATATGCCAAAGCTTCTTCGGCAGTCTTCCAGTTATCTCTTTCCGTATCTGCACAAATTGTCTCATAACTCTGACCTGTATTTGCAGCCATCAATCTGTTCATTCTTTCTCTGATCTTCAGAATATGCTGTGCATTGATCTCAATCTCGGTTGCCTGACCCTGTGCACCGCCTGAAGGCTGGTGAATCATGATCTCTGCATTCGGAAGGGCATATCTCTTTCCCTTTGCTCCGCCTGCGAGAAGGAAGGCTCCCATACTTGCAGCCATTCCCATACACATCGTAGAGACGTCACATTTGATGTAATTCATAGTGTCGTAGATCGACATACCTGCTGAAATTGATCCGCCAGGACTGTTAATATAAAACTGGATATCCTTTTCCGGATCTTCTGCTTCCAGAAACAGCAGCTGCGCTACGATCAGGCTCGCTGATGCATCATTCACTTCGGTATCCAAGAAAATGATTCTGTCTTTTAAAAGTCTTGAATAAATGTCGTAAGAGCGTTCTCCACGGCTTGTCTGTTCAACGACATAAGGTACTAAACTACTCATGTAACACTCCTCCTGCTATATTAAAGTATGAAACAGATACTTATTTTTCTACGGCATTGTCAACTACAAATGTAATTGCTTCCTGAACTGCCATATCCTGCTTCATCTGTTCTTTTTCTTTGTCGCCCATAAAGCTCTTAAGCTTGTCAGCTTCCATCTGGTAAGCTTCTGCCATCTTAGCGATCTCTTCGTCTAATTTTTCATCTGTGATTTCGATGTTTTCTGCTTTTGCAATTGCTTCAAGAACAAGTCTTGTCTTGATTCTCTTCTCAGCCTGCGGACGAAGTTCATCCATCATCTTGTCAGCTGTCATGCCTGTGAACTGCATGTACTGGTCAAGAGTCAGTCCCTGCTGCTGCATTCTCTGAGCGAATTCATCAAGCATCTGTCTTGCCTGTGTATCAACCATAGCTTCCGGAAGATCCATCTTAGCTGATTCGATGATCGCATCTACAGCTGCATCTTCCTGTGCTCTCTTGCCATCGTTTACTTTCTGCTCTTTGATCTTAGCTTTGATATCAGTTTTTAATTCATCAAGAGTATCGAATTCTGATACTTCTGAAGCAAATTCATCATCAAGCTCCGGAAGTTCTTTTGCTTTGATCTCATGAACTGTGCATTTGAATACAGCTTCTTTTCCTTTGAGGTCTTCTGCATGGTAATCTTCCGGGAATGTAACCTTAACTTCAACTTCTTTTTCCGGTTCTGCACCGATCAGCTGTTCTTCAAATCCTGGAATGAAAGATCCTGAACCGATTGTCAGCGGATAGTTTTCTCCTTTTCCACCTTCAAAAGCTTCTCCGTCTACAAATCCTTCAAAATCAAGGACAACTTCGTCTTTATCCTGTACCGGACGTCCTTCTACTGTGATTGTTCTTGCGTTCTTAAGCTGTTCTTCCTCAAGCTTAGCGTCGATTTCTTTCTGTGTTACGCGGTTAGAATATTTCGGAACTTCGATTCCTTTGTATTCGCCAAGTTCTACTTCCGGCTTTGTAGCTACTTCAGCTGTGAAGATGAACGGTTTTCCTTTTTCGATCTGTGTTACATCGATCTTCGGCTGAGATACGATCTCAAGTCCGCTTTCATCGTATGCTTTTGAATATGCTTCCGGAATCAGAGCGTTTGCTGCATCATCATAGAAGATTTCCGGTCCGTACATCTTTTCGATGAGCTGGCGCGGAACTTTTCCTTTACGGAATCCAGGAACATTAATTCTGCTTTTCTGTTTCTGGTATGCTTTCTGAAGTGCTCCTTCTAATTCTTCTGCTGAAACTTCGATTGTGAGTTTCGCCATATTGTGTTCTAACTGTTCAACTTGTAAACTCATTACCATTTCCTCCTAAATTTACATATGCAAAAAGTCGACAGACTTATCTACATTACAATCATTTTACAAGTATAGCACAACTTCTACAGTTTATCAAGCTCTAAAATTCGTTCTATAAAGCCATTTAATTCCTCATCACCGATCGACCAGGTATTCCGCCCTTTTTGCGTCACGGTAAAGGTATATTCCTGCTTCTCTCCATACTGCATATCAAGATAAGAACTTCTTAAAAGACTGTATGCACCGGTCATGTAATCCAGCACCATTGCCTCTTTGATTTCTTCATCTGTTCCACTGTACTTTCCTGCATCTTTGTCTGCCTGGATCTTCTCGGACTCTTCCTTCAGCTTCGGCATGAAGCGGGTAAATACATCCACCGGCTGGTACTTTACCGTCACCTCACAGGTCTTACTCCCCGTCTTTTTTACACCACTTACCTGATAACGGGCGGAACTAAAGATCTCTTTAATCAATACACCATATGTCTCAGAAAAGTCATTTTCCGTCTCCACACCATTTAGCAGACAGTCCTGGACAAAAGCATTGATCCCGTTCTCATAGACCTTTTTCAGATCACTGTCTGATGCTCCGAGGATTTCTTTTGCTTCCTGGGTTTGTCCCTGAAAAGTCAGATCCAGGTTCGCCTGCACATATTTTTCCGCCTTTCCTTCATTGATCCCACATCCGGCAAGCAGTGTGACCAAAAGCAGCACTGCCAGAAACACACTGCCTGCTTTTCTCTTTTTCCAGAAACTACCGTTCATAGACTACCTGCCTTGAAATGGTATCTGCGCTTTCTTTATCCCGCAGCTCGCTGATCAGCGCAAGTGCAAAATCGATCGCGGTTCCAAGTCCCCGGCTGGTTGTGATATGTCCATCTGTCACTGCCGGCTGACAGGTAACTTCCGCTCCGATAAGTCCTTCTTCCATTCCCGGATAGCAGATTGCCTTCTTTCCTTTCAGGATTCCCATTCCGCCAAATACGGTCGGTGCCGCACAGATTGCAGCCAGATATTTTTTTTCTTCATTATGTTTTAGGATCAGCTCTTCAAGACCTTTGTGTTCTTTTAAATGGATTGTTCCCGGCATCCCCCCCGGAAGCACCAGCATCTTCACCTCTGAAAAATCTGTATTTTCAAACAAGCTGTCTGCTTTTACTATAATTCCGTGTGCCCCCTTGATTTCTTCCTGTCCCATGATGGAAACGGTTCTGGTCTCGATCCCGGCTCTTCTTAAAAGATCAACGACCGTAAGACCTTCAATCTCTTCAAATCCATCTGCAAGAAATACACATACTTCATTCATAATCTTGTCCATCCTTTCTTTTTCCTGATGTTCCCCATTGTAACAGAAGCCTGCAAAAATGGCAACTTTCTGCCTTGTCTCCCCTGAAAAACTCCGCTATACTGTTAATGAATGTATAAGGAGGGCTTTCCCATGGAAATTGAACGCAAATATCTGATTCATAAGCTTCCGGATCACCTTGAAGCTTATCCGCACCGCACACTTGAGCAGGCTTATCTATGCACCGAACCGGTTGTCCGTGTCCGCAGAGATGCTGATGACTACATCCTGACCTACAAATCCAAAGGTCTGATGATGCGTGAAGAACATAATCTTCCTCTTACCGAGGAAGCCTACTGCCATCTGCGCGAAAAGGCAGACGGGCGCATTATCACAAAAGAACGCTACTGCATCCCTTACGGAGATCATCTCACGATCGAGCTTGATGTCTTCGCCGGTAATCTCGCCCCACTTCTCCTTGCCGAAGTCGAATTTTCTTCCGAAGAAGAGGCAAATTCCTTTACCCCGCCGGACTGGTTTGGTGAGGATGTCACCTTTTCCAGCAAATATCATAACAGTACACTGAGTCAGAAAAAGGATTGAGAAATTTCCCAATCCTTTTTTCTTCCGCAAATGTGCCATCCGGTACATTTGCGACCACATTCTTTTTATTAGTCTTCCAGACCAAATCCGTCATGGATTGCAACCAGTGCACGGTCTGCATCTTTTTCATCGATCAGAACCGTGATACGGATCTCTGATGTAGAAATCATATTGATATTGATATTGGAATTGCTCAGTGACTCAAACATGGTCGCAGCAACGCCCGGATTGCTGAGCATTCCAGCTCCTACGATCGATACCTTTGCAACTTTTTCGTTATAATTCATCTCTTTGATCGTAAGGGCTTCTTTTCTGGCTTCCATAACTTCCATTGCCTCTTTAAGATCATCCTGTGATACAGTAAACGTAATGTCTTTTGTTCCGTCACGTCCAACTGACTGAAGAATAATATCTACGTTAATATTATGCTTTGCAAGTGTATTGAAAATCTTAAACGCAGTACCTGGTTTGTCTTCTACACCCATTACTGAAATTCTCGCTGTATTTTTATCTGCCGCAACGCCGGTAATTAACATTTTTTCCACCTTTGCTACCTCCTTGACCAGGGTTCCTTCTTCTGTGTTCAGGCTGGAACGTACAACCAGCTCAACCCCGTATTTTTTCGCCATCTCTACAGAACGATTATGTAAAACCTTTGCCCCTGATGTTGCAAGCTCCAGCATCTCATCGTAGGTGACCTCTTCGATTTTGCGTGCATTCGGTACCACTCTCGGGTCTGCAGTGTAAACACCGTCTACGTCTGTATAAATCTCGCATTTGTCTGCATGCATTGCAGCCGCAAGTGCCACAGCTGTCGTATCGGATCCACCTCTTCCAAGTGTGGTATAGTCTCCATAATGGTTGACTCCCTGGAATCCGGTTACGATCACGACCTTACGGTTCTCCAGTTCATGGGTGATACGGTCTGTATCCACTCTTTTAAATCTTGCATTTCCGTTCCGCGCCGTAGAATGCATCTTTACCTGGAATGCATTCAGCGAGATTGCCGGAACATTCAAAAACTGAAGTGCCATTGCCATCAGTGCCACAGATACCTGCTCTCCCGTGGTAAGGAGCATATCAAGTTCTCGTTTTGATGGATACGGATTGATCTCAGCTGCCTTCTCAAGCAGTTCATCTGTTGTATCTCCCATTGCGGAAAGAACAACGATCACATCATTCCCCATCTGATACTCTTCTGCGCAGCGTCTTGCCACATTAAAGATCCTCTCTTTATCTGCAACCGAACTGCCGCCAAATTTCTTAACTACCAGCATAATTTCCTCCTACAGTTCCTGCATTTTTAGACTTCTTCTTCTACTCTTATCATATGCAGGATTTCCGGATAAGCTTTTGCTTTTTCCTCGTATTCTCCCTCGGTCATCACCGGTGTGACAAAACCGAATTCTCCATTGACTCCTGCCTCTACAAATCTTACTTCACCAAAATCATTGCCGATTCGTTCTTTGAGCGCATCCTCATTTCCACGGATTCGCACCAGGAACTTCTTGCTGGTCTTGCTTCTGTCTTCCAATGTAAGCTTTTCTTCGCTCCAGAAATTCATGATATCTCTGCCCTGATTCTGTACAACTGCCACAATGTCAGCCACAACCGCACTCGCAGTCGGAAGCTTTCCTGCCCCACTTCCGTAGAACATCGCATCTCCCAGCATATTCCCCTTTACAAATACGGCATTAAATACACCATTCACACTGTAAAGCGGATGTTCTGCATGAAGAAGCACCGGTGCAACTCCCGCATAAAGAGTTCCGTCCACATGCTTACATTCAGCAAGAAGTTTGATATTCATTCCCAGAGCCTTTGCATACTGCATATCTTCTGTTGTGATCTTTGTAATACCTTCGGTATAAATTTCTTCAAAATCCACATATTTTCCTGAGATGATCGATGCAAGGATCGCGATCTTCCGGCATGCATCCTGTCCTTCCACATCAGCAGTCGGATCTGCCTCTGCAAATCCATTCTTCTGTGCTTCACGGAGAACCTCTTCATAGTTCGCTCCCTCGTAGAACATCCTGGTCATCATGTAATTGGTTGTTCCGTTCAGGATTCCTGCGATTTCTTCGATCTCATCACCTGTCAGGGATGATCCAAGTGCCCGGAGGATTGGAATCCCCCCTCCCACACTTGCTTCAAAAAGGAAATTCACATTCTTTTCCCGTGCTGTTTTAAGAAGTGCGGATCCATGCTTGGCAACCAACGCCTTATTGGATGTCACAACACTTTTTCCTGCTTCCAGTGCTTTTCTGACAAAGGTATTCGCCGGTTCCACACCGCCCATCACTTCTACTACAATTCCAATCTCCGGATCATTCAGGATAATCTCATAATCATGAACAATCTTTTCCTGGATCTTATCTCCCGGGAAATTTCTCAGATCCAACACATATTTTACTTCAATTTCTTCTTTTGCCCGTGACGCGATCAGCTTCTGATTTACATCCAGAACCTCTACCACACCAGAACCTACGGTACCATAACCCAATACTGCAATCTTCATCTTTTTGTCTACTCCCTGCCTACGATTTTCAAATAATGCACACCTGAATGCTGTTCAATCTCTTCCACCATCTCCGACAGATTCTTCGTTGTCTGCAACACCTCCACACTGAGCGTCAGTGTTGCCACCCCGTTGATCGGAATACTCTGGTGAATCGTCAGGATATTCGCCTGATACCTTGCCACCGCGTTTAAAAGCTCTGCCATAACCCCCGGTGTATCATCAAGCTGAATAACCATCGTAACAGTCCTTCCTTTTTCATTTTCGTGAAATGGGAAAATATCATCCTTATATTTATAGAAAGAACTTCTGCTGATACCGATCTCTTCTGTCGCTTCCTGAATAGTCATTCCACGTCTGGTTGCGAGCAGTCTCTTTGTCTCGACAACCTTTATGAGCACCTCCGGCACTGCTTTTTTCTTTACCACATAGTACTTTGTATTATCCATTGTTACTCCTCTGTTTCAGATAAGCATTGATAAATGGATCCAGCTCCCCATCCAGAACTGCGCTTACATTTCCGGTCTCTTCACCGGTACGGTGATCCTTGACCAGATTGTAAGGATGTAAAATATAGGATCGGATCTGGCTTCCAAAATTGATATCCTGAACTTCCCCCCGGATGCCGGATACCTTTTCTTCCTGCTCCTGCTTTTTCAAAAGATACAGCTTGGCTTTCAACATCTGCATCGCTTTGTCCTTATTAAAAAGCTGCGAACGTTCATTCTGGCACTGCACTACGATTCCTGTCGGAAGATGCGTGATCCGCACCGCAGACGAAGTCTTGTTGATATGCTGTCCTCCGGCTCCGCTCGAACGGTAGGTATCGATCCGCAGATCATC
>ERZ791702.590-NODE-590-length-13084-cov-2.52713_pt1 | contig 13084 bp, 9 predicted proteins | sample MGYA00510050_ERZ791702 | MGnify/ENA primary metagenome ERZ791702 (study PRJEB30046, sample SAMN00715230) | human gut metagenome | study: EMG produced TPA metagenomics assembly of the A metagenome-wide association study of gut microbiota in type 2... | reverse complement strand
CCGATACGCGCAACAAAATCAAAAGCTGGTTCAAGAAGGAGCGCCGTGAGGAAAATATCGTCAAGGGCCGTGAAATGCTGGAGCGTGAGGTTAAACGTCTCGGCTACGAGCCTAAGGTGCTGATGTCTCCGGAAAAACTGAAGGAAGCAGGCAGCAAAATCCGCATCGATACGGATGAAAATCTGCTGGCAACACTGGGCTACGGCGGTGTTACACTGAACACTGTTATGTCCAAGCTGGTGGAAATCTATAAAAAAGAGCAGAAGCTGGAAACCACCAAGGACCTGGCGCAGGTACTGGCAGAGCTGAAGCCGCGCAAGTCTAAGGCTAAGGCCAGCCACGGCATTCTCGTTAAGGGCGAAGAAGGCATCATGGTTAAGCTGGCGCGGTGCTGCAACCCGATTCCCGGCGACCCGGTTATCGGCTATATTACACGCGGCAGCGGTATTTCCGTACACCGTGCGGACTGCCCTAATATCCTGACCAATAATCCCGAGGAGCAGCGTCGCTTAATTGAGGTTACCTGGGATGTAGGCATTGATGATGTCTATAAGGTTAACATCGTGATTACATCCGTAGACAGGACCGGACTGATAAGCGATATTATGAATGTGACTAGCGAAACGAAGATTAATATTTTCTCGCTTGCATGTCATACAGATAAGAATAAAATTGCTACCATGCACATGGGACTTGATATCATGAGCCTGGAGCAGCTGGAATATTTTATGAACCGTATCCGCCGCATGAAGGGTGTTTATTCTGTTGAACGCCTGATTTCTACGGCGAACGGCAGCGGAGGCAAGAAGAAATGAGAGCAGTTGTGCAGCGTGTAGACCGCGCCAGTGTTACTGTAGATGAAAAGATTACCGGCGAGGTACAGAAGGGTCTTCTGGTGCTTTTGGGTGTGGCCGAGGGCGATACCGATAAGGATCTGGCCTATATTATCGACAAGGTGTGCGGTATGCGCATTTTTGAGGATGAGGCAGGCAAGATGAACCTGTCGGTGAAGGATGTAGGCGGTGCGATTCTGGCGGTTTCTCAGTTTACTCTGTGCGGTGACTGCCGCCACGGCAAGCGTCCGTCCTTTACGGCTGCTGCAGCGCCCGATGTGGCCAACGTTTACTATGAGCGCTTTGTCGACGGCTGCCGCAAGGCAGGGTTGCCAGTAGAAACAGGCATCTTTCGCGCGCATATGCTGGTAGAGCTGGTGAACAACGGTCCGGTAACTATTTTGCTGGATAGCACGAAGCTGTTATAATTATATTGTGCATAGATTTATCAACGGAGGTTGCAGAATGAAAATTTATCATGTTGAAGCAGGTATGCTTGCTACCAACTGTTATTTTGCCGTAAATGAAGCTATCGGTGAAGGCGTTATTTTCGATCCGGGCGGAGATTACCCGACCATTAAGAGAATGATTGAGCAGGCTAAGGCCAAGGTTGTCGCTATTGTGCTGACTCACGGTCACAGCGACCATATCGGTGCGCTGGCAGAGCTGCGCAAGGCTACAGGTGCGCCGGTGTATATCGGCGAGGATGATGCTGACTGCCTGACACAGCCGAACAGAAACCTTTCCTTCTTTATCGGAGAAGAATTGGAAAATGAGCCTGCGGACCACCTTGTACATGACGGTGATGTGCTGGAGCTGGCAGGCATGGAGTTTGAAGCCTTTGCTACGCCGGGACATACCAAAGGCGGCTTCTGTTATTACTACGCGCCGGGCAAGGTAGTTTTTGCCGGTGATACTATTTTCTGCGAATCTATCGGACGCACCGATTTGCCGGGAGGCAGCTATCGCGCACTCATCCAGTCCATCAAAACAAAGCTGATGGTGCTTGATGATGACGTTAAGCTGCTGCCGGGCCACGGACCTACTACTACCGTGGGCTGGGAGCGTCGCAGGAATCCTTTCCTGCAATAAAACATCATGCTGAAATATTGGCCTCAAATACGTAAAAGCACCTTCTTTAAGCTGGGTGTTGTTACGGCAATCTCTTATGTTTTATATTTAATGGCAGGCTTTTTACTGCCGCTGCTGCTGGCAGTAGGCCTGGCCTTCGCACTTTATCCGCTGGTTAATGCTATCGCGCAGGTGCGCATGGCGCACGGCATGATTAAGCTGTCGCGCGTAGTGGCGATTATCCTGGCATTGCTGGCCTTTTGTATCTTTATTGTTATGATTATCGGCTTCATCATTCTGCCGCTCTTCGGGCAGATGAACGAGTTCCTGCAAAAGCTGCCGGCATTGGCCGCCAAATCCAATATCCAGGATTTGGACAGCATGCTTAAGGACCCGTCTACCATTCCGCTCTTGCCGTCCGATTTCAATATGCTGGTCAACGGTCTGCTGAACTGGGCGATGGGCTTTGTAGGAACGGTGCTGCGTAATCTTGTGCAGTCCAGTCTGGGGATTGTGCAGAGCTTGATAGGCCTGATTATCGTGCCCTTCCTTGCCTTTTATTTTCTTAAGGACTGGCGTGAGCTGCGCTTGATGGTGATTAATCTGTTCAACTACGATGCGCAAGACAAAGCGGCGGAGGTTGTGGACGAAATCGGCAGAACCATGAGCGCCTATGTGCGCGGTATGGGCAAGCTGAGCCTGATTTCCGGCTTCGTTATTACCATCGGCACGGCCTTTTTGGGTATAGACTTTCCGCTGGTGCTCGGCTTTTGGGCCATCCTTGCCGAAACGGTACCGGTAGTAGGACCACTGATGGGCGCTGTGCCTGCCGTGTTTATCGCATACGGTCAGGCGCCGGAGGCTGCCTTCCATGTAGCGATTTTTTATCTGGTATATTATCAGCTGGATGCCAATTTTATTATGCCTAAGCTCATGGGGCAAAAGATTGATTTGCATCCTGTAGTTTTGATTATCAGCCTGCTCATCGGTGCCAAGCTGTTCGGTATTCTCGGTATGGTTTTTGCCGTGCCGGTAGCAGCAATCTACAGAGTGCTGTACAAGCAGCTGTGGCATGCCGGTGAAGGACGGGAGAATTAAATGCGTTTTTTTTGCTTACACAATACATTGGAGCTTGATGCTGCGCGGCCTGTGAGCGACATGGCCGCATTTTTTGACTATCAGCCGGCACCGTCAGCCGCGCTTACGCTGACGCTTGCGCGTGAGCAAGGCTGCGTCAGCGCCTGTCTGCAAGGTACTGAGCAAAGCTTTACAGCGAGCGAGCCTTGCAGCGAAGCTGCGGCGAGCGGCGAGGTAACGCGTTGCGTGAAGCTTGTCGTGCTGAAGGTTTTTGCCGAGCTTACCGGTCTGCAGCCTAAGCTGCCGTGGGGCATTCTCACAGGTGTGCGCCCGACGAAGCTGGCGCATAAGCTGCTGGACAGCGGCGTAGAGGCTGCAGCATTGCCGGAATATCTGAGCGAAAATTATTTGCTGCCAATGGCGCAGGGAAGGCTGCTTACGGACATTGCTCTGAAGCAGAAGCATATTCTCAGCGACAGTACGCGCCTTACGGATACCGGTATTTATATCGGCGTGCCGTATTGTCCTTCGCGCTGCAGCTATTGCTCGTTTCCGGCGGGAATTGTGCCGCAGGATGAAGAATCTCAGCAAAACTTTGTAAATATGATTGAACAAGACCTGCAAAATGTGGTACAATTAATAGGTATGCATAGCTTGCGTGTAAAATCACTTTATATTGGCGGCGGTACGCCCACGAGCTTGAGTGATAAGGTATTTGCACGTCTGCTGCAGGCAGTGGAACGAAAACTGCTGCAAAGCAACTGCGAAGGCTTACAGCATTTGCGCGAGTTCACGGTAGAGGCCGGTCGCCCGGACTGCTTCAGTGCGGCTAAATTGGCGGCGATGGAGGCGGCGGGAGTGAACCGCATCAGCGTCAATCCGCAAAGCTTCCATGACAAAACGCTGCAGCTGATAGGCAGGCGCCATAGCGTCAGGGATTTTTACAATGCCTATGAGCTTGTGCGCAAAAGCCGGATTCCTGTTGTGAATGTTGATCTGATTATCGGTCTGCCGCAGGAAACGGAGCAGGAGATAGCATATTCTCTGGAGCAGGCAGTAAAGCTGGCGCCGGAGAACTTGACAGTGCATACGCTTACGCTGAAGCGCAGCGCACCGCTCTTTCAAAAGCAGGAGCAGGCAGTGCTGACTACGCAGGCAGCGGAAAAAATGGTGCAGCGGGCCGCTGAGATGGCTGCTGCGATAGGGTTAGAGCCTTACTATCTGTACCGCCAGCATTATATGCTGGGGCATCTGGCAAACATCGGTTATGCCAAGCCCGGTACGGAAAGTATCTATAATATCCAGATGATGGAGGAACGTCATCCGGTGATTGGTGTGGGACCTGCATCTGCCAGCAAGGTGCCTTTGCCTGACGGACACCATCTGCATAAACTGAATATGCCGAAAAATGTGGCAGTGTATGGGGCGCGCCTGCAGGAGCTGGCAGAGCGTCGCCGTGATTTGTTTAATATAGAAGGCACAGACCTGTAAAAAGGCGCAAGTGCCGTTAGGAGAGGATAGACTATGCTGACAACAGCACCCAGAGGTACGAAGGATATTATGCCTTCCGACGTTAACGCATGGCGTTATCTGGAAGAAACCATGCGCAAGATTTGCGCACAATATGGCTACAAAGAAATCAGAACTCCTGTGTTTGAGCATACAGAGCTGTTCCAACGCGGTATCGGTGATACCACCGACGTTGTTGAAAAGGAAATGTATACCTTTACCGACCGTGGCAACCGCAGCATTACCCTGCGTCCGGAAAACACCGCCAGTGCTGTCCGCGCTTACGTTGAGCATAAGCTGAGCAAGGATGACGCTGCCACGAAGTTCTATTACATCGGACCTATGTTCCGTTATGACCGTCCGCAGGCAGGCCGTCTGCGTGAGTTCCACCAGTTCGGTGTGGAAGCTCTGGGCGTAACCGGTCCGAATGTCGATGCGGAAATCATTCTGCTGGCTGTGCAGGTACTGCAGAGCCTGGGCCTGAAGGACTTGAAGCTGAAAATCAATTCCGTAGGCTGCCCCAAATGCCGTCCGCAGCACAGAGAAAAGCTGCAGGCTTTCTTCAAGCCTAATTTTGACGAGCTGTGCAAGGATTGCCAAGGCCGTTTCGACCGCAATCCGCTGCGTCTTTTGGACTGCAAAAATCCGCACTGCCATGAGCTGGGCGAGGGCGCACCGAGCCTGGAGGAATGCCTGTGCGATGAATGCAAGGAACACTTTGAGGGCCTGAAGCAGCTGCTGACCGCTGCAGGTGTTGAATATGAGGTTGACCACAATCTTGTGCGTGGCCTTGATTATTATACAAAAACTGCTTTTGAAATCCAGTACGCTCCGCTGGGCGCACAAAGCGCTGTTTGCGGCGGCGGCCGTTACGACGGACTGGTACAGGAAATCAGCGGTGACGAAGCCCGCCCCGGCATCGGCTTTGCTATGGGTATGGAGCGCGTGCTGCTGGCTCTGGAGAAGCAGAATCTGCTGCCCGAATTTGATGAAAGCATTGACGCATATGTTGTCTGCTCCAAGCAGGAAAACTTTGCGCTGGCTTTCAAAACCGCCATCGAGCTGCGTCGCAACGGCTTTAAGGTTGAATACGACTTTAACGGCCGCAGCATGAAGTCCCAGATGAAGCAGGCCAACAAATTCCAGGCTAAGCAAGTGTTAATATTTGGCGAGGATGAGCTCAGCCGTAATGCCGTTACTGTGCGTAACATGGCAACAAGCGAGCAACATGAAATCGCTGTTAATGATATTATTAGTTATTTCAATACTTTATAAGTAGAGGTGCTAAAGATGATTAATGAAAAACGCAGCCATCATTGTGGTGTGCTGACCAAGGAGCAAGCCGGCGAACAGGTTGTACTGTGCGGCTGGGTTGCTAAACGACGTGACCACGGCGGATTGATTTTTATCGATTTGCGTGACCGCAGCGGTATCGTGCAGGTTGTTGCCGATCCCGAAAGCGCTGGCAGCAGCTTCAAAACTGCCGAAGACATCCGTAACGAATATGTTATCAAAGTAATTGGTAATGTACGTCTGCGTGATGAGGACACCATCAACGAAAACATTCCTACCGGTACTATCGAAGTACTGGCACATGATATCGAAGTGCTGAACGGTGCTAAAACTCCTCCGTTTTACATCAAAGATGGCATTGACACCGATGAAAACCTGCGTCTGAAATACCGTTATCTGGACCTGCGCCGTCCGGAAATGCAACGCAATCTGATTCTGCGTCACAAAGTTGCTAAACTGATGCGCGACTATCTTGATGATAATCATTTTCTCGAGATTGAAACTCCGATGTTGTGCAAATCCACTCCGGAGGGTGCTCGTGACTACCTCGTTCCGAGCCGTGTAAACCCCGGCAAGTTCTATGCACTGCCGCAATCTCCGCAAATCTTCAAACAGCTGCTGATGGTAGCAGGTATGGAGCGTTATTTCCAAATTGCCCGCTGCTTCCGTGATGAGGACCTCCGTGCAGACCGTCAGCCGGAATTCACCCAGCTGGACATGGAAATGTCCTTCATGGAGGTTGACGAAATCCTGGAGCTGATGGAAGGCTTAATCCACCACATCTTCAAGGGTGCTCTGGGCAAGGATATCCAGATTCCTTTCCAACGTCTGACCTGGGACGATGCTATGGATCGTTTCGGCAGCGATAAACCGGACCTGCGCTTCGGCATGGAGCTGAAAAACGTCAGCGAAGCTGTTCAAGGCTGCACCTTCCAGGTATTCAACAATGTTATCGCTAACGGCGGTCAGGTAAAATGCATTAACGTTAAGGGTTATGCAGATATTCCGCGTCGTCAGCTGGATGAGCTCGTTAAATTCTGCGGCATCTACGGTGCTAAGGGTATGGCTTGGCTGCAATTCCCGGCAGAAGGCGGCGTAAAATCCTCCATCGCTAAATTCTTCAGCGATGAAAACATCGAAGCAATCAAAAAAGCTGCTGAAGTTGAAGCAGGTGACCTGCTGCTCTTCGTTGCCGATAAACCGTCTGTAGTTGCTGCTTCTCTGGGCGCACTGCGTATAGAAATGGCTAAACGCCGTGGTCTGATTGATCCGGATAAGCTGGCCTTCACCTGGGTTGTTGACTTCCCGATGTTCGAGTACAACGAGGAAGAAAAACGTTATGTTGCAATGCACCATCCGTTCACCGCTCCGCGTGACGAGGACCTGCCGCTGCTGCTGACCAACCCCGGCAAGGTTTATGCTAAAGCTTATGATATGGTTCTGAACGGCACCGAAATCGGCGGCGGTTCCATCCGTATCCATCGCCGCGACGTACAGAAGAAGGTATTCGAAGCTATCGGCCTGTCTGATGAGGAAGCACAAGAGAAGTTTGGCTTCATGATGAACGCATTCGAATACGGTGCTCCGCCACACGGTGGTCTGGCATTCGGTCTTGACCGTCTGATCATGATTATGGCTCAGCGCGATTCTATCCGCGACGTAATTGCTTTCCCGAAAACTCAGAGCGCATCCGATCTGATGACTCAGGCTCCTAACGATGTTGATGAAAAACAGCTGCGTGAGCTGCACATCAAAACCAGCCTGCTGATGAAGAAGGAGAAAGAAGACAAATAAGCACTTTAGCCTGCTTCTGTCAAGAGGATAAAGCAAAATAAATATTCAAAAATTTTTAATGGAAGCGTTGAAAAACGCTTCCATTTTTGGTATTATATGTATGTCGATAGAAGTTAAAGACAATTGAAGAATAGTTGTTAATTATACCCCTGCGATGTTCGTTACATTGCTCCAAAGGTTTTGAGCCAACACTCTAACCTAGGGAGCCTGATACTCCTTCTTTCAAAAACATGCCTCCTTTGAGTGGACGTTTGCGATTGGTAGGGAAGGCACCCACCTGCACATGCAGGTTCAAAACACGGAGCTGGACGGCATTGTGGGGATTAATTTTTTTATGAGATAATTTTTGGCACAGAAAGATACAGGTAAAGAGCGATGGAAAATCTATTCGGTAATTTATTTGAAACTGAAAAGCGACAGACGAAGCCTTTGGCTGACCGCATGCGTCCCGAACGCCTCAGCGACTTTGTAGGGCAGGAGAGCGCCGTGGGCGCAGGCAGTCCGCTGCGCCGCATGATTGAGCGTGATGTGCTGCAGTCCGTACTTTTTTACGGACCTCCGGGAACCGGCAAAACAACGCTGGCGAAGGTTATCGCGCATGTCACCGGCGAAAAGTTTGAGGCCATCAACGCCGTTTCCAGCGGTGTGCCCGAGCTGCGCAAGCTCATCGCCAAGGCGCAGGAGGACAGGCGCAACGGACGCGGACGTACCATCGTGTTTATCGACGAGATTCATCGCTTCAACAAAGCGCAGCAGGATGTGCTGCTTCCTTACGTGGAAAACGGCACGATAGTGCTCATCGGTGCTACTACCGAAAACCCTTTCTTCGAAATCAATTCGCCATTGCTTTCGCGTATGAAGGTGGTGCGTTTGGAAAAGCTGCAGGCACCGCAGATTCAGCAGATTTTGGAACGTGCAATTGCCGACTCGGAGCGTGGTTTTTGCAACAGCTTTAAGGCTGAGCCTGAGGCGCTGAGGATTATTGCCGATTTTGCGGCAGGTGATGCCCGCAGTGCGCTGAACATTCTGGAGCAGGCCGAGTTCATGCTGCCGGAGGAGGGCGAGCGTGTGCTGACGGTAGCAACGCTGCGCAGCGTTATCGGTACGGCGCTGCAGCGTTACGATAAAAAGGGCGACCAGCATTATGATATCATCAGCGCCTTTATCAAGAGCATGCGCGGCGGCGATGCGGATGCAGCGCTGCATTATCTGGCGCGCATGATTGAGGGCGGTGAAGACGTACGCTTTGTGGCACGCCGCGTTGTTATCTGCGCGGCGGAGGATGTAGGTCTGGCTGACCCACAGGCGCTGGTGGTAGCCAACGCTGCGGCTCAGGCTGCCGATTTTGTCGGCTGGCCTGAGGCGCAGATACCGTTGGCGGAGGCAGTGTGCTATATCGCCAACGCACCCAAGAGCAACACAGCCTATATGGGTATTGCCAAGGCGCGCGCGGATGTGCGCAGCCGTAACTGCGGCAGTGTGCCCAAGCATTTGCGTGACGCGCATTATCCCGGTGCTGCCAAGCTGGGGCACGGCATAGATTACAAATATCCGCACAACTTCCCCGGAGGCTGGGTTGAGCAGCAGTATCTGCCGGATGAGCTGGTGGGAACGCGCTATTACATTCCCAGCGGTCATGGTCAGGACAAGGGGCGCAGATAAAAATAACACAATTAGAAATTTAAGCTATACAGCTAAATTTTGCAGAAATTATTTGTGTCGCAATCTAGCATTTTTTCTGTTAATAGTGTATACTATACCTATATTATAGACTATTGTATTAGACAGAAAGGGTGTGAAGATCATAGCTTTAAGCAACAGGCAGAAGCAAATTGCTGAAATTGTACGTCTGGACGGACCTATTACCGGCGAGCATATAGCCGAAAGGCTGAATGTAACCCGCGCTGCCTTACGCAGTGATCTGGCAATCCTTGTTATGGGCGGTATTCTTGATGCGAGACCGAAGGTTGGTTATTTTTATACCGGTAAAAATACTTTGGGTATGCTGATGGAAGAAATTTCTGCTATTACTGTGCAGGATCTGCAGTCGGTACCGGTAGCGATTAAACATGACAAGAGCGCCTACGAAGCAGTTGTTACCATGTTCCTTGAGGATGTCGGAACGGTGTTCGTGCTGGATGAGGAAGGCATGCTGAACGGCATTTTGTCGCGAAAGGATTTACTGAAGGCTGCTATCAATAATAATGATTTGCGTGATATTCCCGTGGTCATGGTAATGACGCCGATTTCCAAAATCATCGTAGCTACTACGGATGAGCCTGCCGCTTCGGCAGCTCGCAGACTGATTGACAATGAAATCGACTGTCTGCCGGTAGTAAAAATCATTGATGAAAAGAAGCGCATGTATCAAGTATTGGGACGTATTACAAAAACTAATTTTACTCGTCTGCTGGTAGATCTGGCTGAGGGTAAGGGGGGTAATTATCATAATAACGAAGCTTAATCCGGTTATTTATGCTGTATCTGACTCTATTGGTGAAACTGCGGAGTCCGTAGTTAAGGCAACTACTAGTCAGTTCGTAGAAGAAAAATTTGATGTTATCCGTGTTCCTTACGTAAAGGACAAGGAACAGATTGATAAAATTGTAGAAGAGGCTGCAGCAAATAATGCGGTTATCTGCTATACTATCGTATCACCGGAGCTGCGCGAGCATATGGCGGACAAGGCTATGAGCAGTGATGTTGAGGTAGTTGACGTTTTGGGACCGATGCTGAAATCCATCGAAAAGTCTACCGGTCTGCTGCCGAAAAATCAGGCTGGCCTGATTCACTCTCTGGACCACGAATACTTCAAGCGTGTTGAGGCTGTGGAATTTGCTGTTAAATACGATGATGGCAAAAATCCTTTGGGCCTGCTGAAGGCGGACGTTGTTATTATCGGCGTTTCCCGTACCTCCAAAACACCGCTGAGCATGTATCTGGCACACAAGCAGATTAAGGTTGCCAACGTGCCGCTGGTACCGGAGCTGGCTCCGCCTGAAGAGCTCTTCAAGGTGCCGCCGTATAAGATTATCGGCCTGTTGATTGATCCGTTCAAGCTGAACGAAATCCGCAGCGAGCGCCTGAAAACCATGGGCCTGTCCGATACTGCGACCTATGCCGATATGAAGCGTATTGATGACGAGCTGGCTTACGCTAAGGGCATTATGCGCCGTCTGCACTGCCAGATTATCAACGTTTCCAACCGTGCGATTGAAGAAACCGCCGGCATTATCATGGAGTATGTGCGCAAGAACAAGGAACGCCATCACGAAAACTAAATCAGTGTAGCTCTGAGCTGCTGTTGCAGTGAGTCAGAAAGTAAACGGCCATTGGCAGCAAAGCGTCTGCCGGTGGCCGTTTTTGGATAAAGAGGGTTGAAGGAGGTTGCCTTAGTGCACAGATACGTTTTTCATATTCCCTGCGCTGTTTATGATAACGGTGCGTTAAAGTCTGCTCCGTGGCAGCAGGTGATAGATGAGTTTGCTGAGGTGCTGTATAAGCATACGGACGGCTTTTTCGTGCAGGATGCCGTGGGCTATTACAAAGGACGCAGCTATGCGGAAAAGCTGCTGGTGGCCTATACCGCTGCCGATGTGGCTGATGATTTTGTGCGTATTGCCCGCATTTTGCAGCAGGAATGCTATGCCTACGAGCGTGATGGAGAGCTTTTTATCGCGAAGTGATGCCTGTACTTTCAACGGATTGCGTTTTTATGCAGCCTCGGTAAGAGGGAATAGCTGTTGCAGGCAGTAGCACAAAGCTTTGCAAATATGCTATAATAATATATTATGATTTAGATTTAGAGGTGCAAAAAACTATGGCACGCTTTGCTGTGAAGACATTAGAATTTGATAAAGTAAAAAATATGCTGGCCTCCAAGGCCGCAACCTTTTTAGGCAAGCAGGCAATAATTTCCCTGCAGATCGAAAGTGAATTCAGTAAGGTTAAGCGCCTGCAGGAGGAAACTGCGGAAGCGCTGCGCATTCTGGATGAAGGCAGACGTTTCCCCTTCGGCGGTGCGTTCAATATTACGGCCGACGTGAAGCGCGCGGAGCTTAGCAGCGTGCTGGAGCCGGAGGAGCTGCAGCATATCCAGACAACGGTGCAGGCCTTTGCTTCGATGAAGGATTTTACTACGGAAAATGCGGAGACAGCGCCTAATCTGGCCGAATACGGCGCGGAGCTGACGCAATTCAGCCGTTTGGAAAAGCAGATTGGCAGTGCGATTGACGAGCATGGCGAAATTAAGGACAACGCTTCACCGAAGCTTGGCGGTCTGCGTACTGCGATTCAGATTGCAAAAAACCGCGTGAAGGAAAAGCTCGACAGCATTCTGCATGACCCCAATAACCAGAAGTATTTCATGGATAATATCGTGACGATGCGCGGCGACCGTTACGTTATCCCTGTGAAGCAGGAGTATAAGATGAACTTCCCCGGCATTGTGCACGACCAGAGCGGTACGGGTGCAACGCTGTTTATCGAGCCGCTGGCTGTTGTCAACCTGAACAATGATATCAAGCGTTATGTTGCAGAGGAGCACGAGGAAATCGAGCGTATTCTGCGTCAGCTCACGCAGAACGTGGGCGCGGAGGCGAAGGCACTGCTGGCTTCGCTGGAAATCTTTACTACGCTGGACGTTATCTGTGCCAGAGCTTTGCTGGCGCAGGAGCAGCATGCGGTACGCCCGATGCTGGTGCTGTCCGGCGGCGTAGAAATTGCGCAGGGACGTCATCCGCTGCTGCCGAAGGATACGGTAGTGCCTTTGGACGTACAGCTGGGCGATAAATTCACTATGCTGCTGATTACCGGCCCTAATACCGGCGGTAAAACAGTAGCACTGAAGGCTGTAGGCCTCTTTGCGCTGATGGCGCAGATCGGTCTGTTTATCCCCGCAAGCAGTGCAAAAATGCCGGTGTTCCGCGCAGTTTATGCGGATATCGGCGATGAGCAGAGCATTGAGCAGAGCCTGTCGACCTTCTCCGCCCATATGACGAATTTAATCAGCATTTTAAACGAGGTTAAAGCAGGAGATTTGGTGCTGATTGACGAAATCTGTGCCGGTACGGATCCGAACGAGGGCGCTGCGCTGGCTATGGCGATGTTGGAACACCTGCATGAGCAGGGCGTGCTGACGATGGTAACAACCCACTACAGCGAGCTGAAAACCTTTGCCTACGGTCACGAGGGCATGGAAAATGCCAGCGTGGAATTTGACCCCGTGTCGCTGCGTCCTACCTATCGCTTGCTGATGGGCGTGCCGGGAAGCAGTAACGCCTTCAACATCAGCCGCCGTCTGGGCCTGGCTGAGGATATTATCCAAAATGCCGGCGAGCTGCTGAACCAGGAGCATGTGCATATGGAAAATGTACTGCAGGAGCTGGACAGCGAACGCCGCCGTTATGAAAGCGGCAGCAAGGAGGTTGAGGACTTGCGCCGTGAAAGCGAGGAGTTGCGCAACGCGCTGGCTTATTCCAAGAGCGAGTTTGAGCGCCGCAAGAATG
>ERZ791702.589-NODE-589-length-13086-cov-8.42529_pt1 | contig 13086 bp, 14 predicted proteins | sample MGYA00510050_ERZ791702 | MGnify/ENA primary metagenome ERZ791702 (study PRJEB30046, sample SAMN00715230) | human gut metagenome | study: EMG produced TPA metagenomics assembly of the A metagenome-wide association study of gut microbiota in type 2... | reverse complement strand
AAAATTACTCAGTTTGGAGGTTATTTTTATGGCAAGAAGAAAAGACAGCCCGTAAAAAGCAGCAATGAGAAAAATGATGCGTGATTATCTGAAAAATAATGATTGCCTGATGGACTGTACTCTTCCTGTATGATTTCTTACCCGTTGTTTCTGCTGCTTTTGCTCCAGCAATCTTAGGACCACGTTCTACTGTATAGATGTTACTGCCCTTTATCCTCGTTCCTTTTGGCTCATGAGAATGAATCTTGGCTTTCTCCTTTGTGAGAATGACCATAGGCTTGTCATCCACTTTTTTTATCTTCAATGTTCTCACCTTCTTTCAGAAAATTTCTGATTAAATCTTTATAAACTCGTTGCATAATTTGCTTCGTCTGTGTATACTATAGTTAGTAGATGGGCTATATGCCTATCATGTGGACTGACACATAAAATCCGAAATTCTTTCCGGACTTCGGGTGCCGGACAGTTGGCTGGCAACGGAAAAACCAGTTTGCTTATCGGACTTCGGGTGCCGATCAGTTGGCGGACAACAGAAAAATCAGTCATTAAAGGAAGGTGTCATCTGCTACGGCAGACGAACCTTCCTTTTAAATTTGCCAAAATACCATTTAGATATAAGGGACTTAATGTTTATGACTAAGAAACAGGCTATTGCCATCATCACCAAGTGTGCAAAACAATACCAGCAGTATTTAGAAGGTAATCAGGTTGTTTTTGTCTATCGTGACGAAAACAATAAGTCAAGAATCATATTAAGAAACCGAAGAAGCGGACAAGTGAAGATGATGAACGATTTGCACAGTCATTTGAGAAGCTTGTGCTGATGGCACAGGCGAGAGAAGGTGAGCAGGATGGGACTGTTTAAGAAGAAAAGTGTGGTTTAGTCTTATGACAAGGAAAATAAGAAGCCTGTAATCAAAGCCAGCATTTGTAATGGCGAGCAGGTTGCAGGTTTTAAGGATATACAAACAGGTAAGATTGAAGAGGTTATGCTGATAAAAAGTCCGGCAGACCTTGAAAGTTTTAAGGCTATGTATGGAATAGATGAAGAGATAGTAAAGGAATACTGATTATGAATATACAGATATTTGGCACTAAGAAATGTAATGATACTAAGAAGGCTGAGCGTTTTTTTAAGGAGCGTGGCATCAAGTATCAGTACATTGACATGAAAGAAAAAGGAATGAGCAAAGGTGAATTTAACTCTGTTGCACAGGTAAATGGTGGTCTGGAGAATATGATTAACTGGGATGTCAAAGACAAGGATTTGCTTGCACTTATTAAATATACTACGGATGAAGATAAGCTGGAAAAAGTGCTTGAGAATCCGCAGGTAATTAAAACTCCGGCAGTAAGGAATGGAAAGCAGTCGACATTAGGTTATCAGCCGGATATCTGGAAAGGATGGAACTAATGGTAAAGAAAATAGTAAAAGATCCATTGTTTCTTGCACAGAAGTCGGTGGATGCAACAGAGGCAGATAAGCAGGTGGTAACAGATCTGATTGATACACTTAGAGCCAATCTTGACCATTGCGTAGGCATGGCTGCAAACATGATAGGTGTTAAGAAGAATATTATTGTTGTGGCAGCAGGACCATTTCAATTTGCAATGATTAATCAGGTAATCACAAAGAAATCCGAAGCATTTCAGACAGAGGAAGGATGCCTGTCTCTGGAAGGTGCTCGTCCTTGCACCAGATATCAGGAGATTGAGGTGGATTACCTTGACCAGAGCTTTAAAAAGCAGCATGGGAAATATTCCGGCTGGACGGCACAGATAATTCAGCATGAGATTGATCATTGTAATGGTATTGTGATATAAAATGCTGTCTATTATTTATGGTTGCGTGAGGATATTTCAATGGGCAGAATAGATAGAAGCTATCAAGATTTAAAGCAAAAACAGAAGAGTGCTATCGCTGATAAAACTTATAGCATGTATATAAGATTTTATCTTGAGAATCATAGAATGCCAAATGCTTTCGAAAAGAGCAGTATTTGCAGAAAACTATATGCAACAGTACAAGCACTTGCTCCTAAAACAGAGTATGAAGAATTTTGCAGAATTGTAGATAAGCGAGAAGCAGGCTATGAGGAGCGTATATTACGGGATATTCAGAATGGTATTACTCTTGAAAAACTGAATATGAAAAAGAGAAAGAAAACCCCAGAGGAAACCAAGGAAGCTGTTTTGAAAATGAAAAGAAAACAGCGGAGAGCAAAAAGGCAGTCTATGAAGAAACATGCAGTAGAAAATAATACTTGTCAGGATGACACATTTTTCTATATTGCAGGATATACTTCTGGTGGAGCACCATATGGAGTAGCATGGCACGAAATGGGACTGGAACCCTGGCAGGCTTTAGAAGAGGAGCAATAAGATGTATATAATAAAAACTATTTGCAGGCTGACAGTATAAATTTGAAGGAAGGTGAGCAAGTGAAATTTTTTGACTATGATAAAAATATAAATAATGTTGAATACTATGAGATATTAGAGGATTTAATGGAGCGCTGGGAGCATGAAATTGTAGAATTCAAAGAGGCAAAAGGTGGCTATGATACAGATAAAATTGGACGTTACTTTTCGGCAATTAGCAATGAAGCGAATCTTAGAAATCAGCAGTATGGCTGGCTTGTATTTGGCGTAAGTGAAAAGGATAAGGTTAAACATGTTGTAGGAACTGCTTATAAGAAAGGTGATAAAAGTATTCTTGAAAAATTCAAATATGAAATTGCAAGAGACACAACTAATGGTATGACATTCTACGATATTATTGAGTTGTTGCCAATTGTAAATGGAAAAGAACTGCGTGTGTTGATGTTTAAGATACCTGCTGCAGCAACAGGTATCCCAACAGATTGGAAGACAAATTACTACGAAAGATCTGGAGAAAGTCTTGTACCTCTAAAGCAGTATAAGATTGATGCAATCAGGTCGCAAGAAAGAAAAGACTGGTCTAAACAGATTATAGAAGGTGCAACTATCGATAATCTGGACCAAGGTGCGATTCTGTTGGCTCGTGAAAAGTACAAGGAAAAGATGGCACAAGAACCAATTTCTAAAGAAGTTGACGGTATGTCAGATGAACAGTTTTTGACGAAGATGAAGCTGTTAATAGGTGGCAAGGTTACAAATGCTGCAATGCTTTTGTTGGGAAATTCTGATTTTGACTATTTATTCACAGCCGCTCCAAGTATTATGTGGCGTCTCTATGGTGCGGATGGAACAGACAAGGATTATGCTATTTTTAAGATTCCGTTTATCAATGTTGTTGATAAGGTATTTGCAAAGGTAAGAAATCTGACATATCGGTATATGCCAAATCAAATGACATTATTTCCTATGGAAACAGAACAGTATGATAGTTGGTTGATGAGAGAGCTTTTAAATAACAGTATTGCTCATTCAAATTACCAATTAGGCGGTAGAATTTATGTAAACGAATTTGATGACAAAATTAAGATTACTAATCCGGGAGATTTTATTCCACAGAGAATAGAGAATGTTTTGGAAGTTAGCTACAATCCACCGTTTTATCGTAATCAGTTGCTGGCAGAAGCAATGGTAGCTTTTCATATGATTGATACTGCTACACTTGGAATTAGACGAGCTTACAATATTCAGAAGGCGAAGTATTTTCCGATGCCAGACTATGATTTTTCATCTGGTGTTCAAGTGGATGTAACAGTTTATGGCAAGACTTTGGATGATAATTATATGCATATTTTATATGATCATCCAGAACTGAATTTGCAAGATGCATTTTTACTTGATAAAGTGCAAAAAGGTATTCAGATTGAGAAGAAAGATGCTGATAGGTTACGAGCATTAAAGCTTGTAGAGGGCAGACTTGGAAGCTTATATTTGTCTGCATCAGCTGCAAAAAGCATAGAGGATCAAGCAGGTTATATTAAAAACAAAGGATTAGATGATCAGTATTATAAGACATTGATTATTGAGTATCTAAAACAATATACAAAGGCAAACAGAAAAGAAATTGATAGATTATTATGGGACAAGTTGCCAGACTCGTTGTCAGAGGTTCAGAAGAAGAATAAGATTCATAATTTGCTTACATCAATGAAAAACAAAAATATTATCGAAAAAGACAGCGACAATCAACAGAAATCAAACTGGGTATTAAAGTAGAGCTCGGTTTAGTTTGGATGTAATTTAACCAAGATTAACCAAGAAAAACCTAAATTAAAAAGAAATTAGGATGACCTCTTGGTTTGATCTCGGTTGAAAATTGTTTTTAACCGAGACTCTAACTGAGATTTAACCGATGTTACTATTGAGATGGCACAAAATAATTATTGCAAATGATGTAATTGATATTGATTTGGTAATGTGAGCGAATGGGCATAGACTTTATTTGGGTATCCAAAGTTTTTGAGGGTTTGCCAATCTATTTAAGGGTTTGTTATGAGGGGCAAGCATTAAAAATAGCATAGTTTTTGAGGGTTTTGTTTGAGGGGCTGGTTTGAGGGTCTTTCGTGAGGGAATATTTTGAGGGTCTGGCTGGATGCCAGACCCTTTACTATAGGTCTATATTTCTTTTGGGTATGAGATATGATTAGAATCAAGAATGGACTGCAGGGTTTGTATATACTGGTTTTTCTGCTCTATTTCAATCCAGTTACCGTGGCAGAGAGTGTCGGCTTCCTCTAATTCGTGGCGTGTTATTTCATAGTCCATCCATTTAATACATTTGTGATTTTTGCTAAATGCACAATAGTTATCCATTGGTATCCTCCTAAAATTCGTCATCTTCATAATAAGTAACCGGGTTATAATCCGTTACGCCATTCAGGACGGGTGAAGACCTTGTGGCGTAAAGAAATCTATTCCTAAAATGTTCAAAATTGCGGAATCCATGACCAAGTCGTTTAAGATCTTTTACTTTACGATTGATGGATTCAATTGGTCCGTTGGAAAGACGGGCGTTATAGATTTTTCCATTTCCAATCTTTTCTACCATGATAAATGAATTGATGATAGGATCCTCAAACTTTTCCAGAAGTGATGCGAAATCACGAAAAATTTCAAACTGAGATTTTTTAAATTCACGGATTAGTTCTTCAAATTCAGTTTTAGCCTGAAGTGGATTTCCACTATTACGTGAGTTGAATTGAATATACTTTTCTTTTAAATCTCTGTAATCTCTCAGATTAGGATCGATTCGAAAAAGTGCATCTTCGTAATCGTAGGTATTCATTAATACCCGGAAGTGAGAATCCATACGAGGATCGCTGTGATATCTTATATTTGATTGATTGGCGAGAATAAGCCATCTGTATTTCTGAAGAAGATAAACTTCATCAGATAGAGGAAGAGATACGGGTCGTTGTTGTTCATAGGAAAGTCTTTCTTGATATTCACGGTCACGCTGCCGGAATTTTTTGATTAATTGCCGTATGTAATTATCAATGGAGCGTGTAATCCATTGAATTACATGAAAAGAATCCACTACCGGAACTGCATTCGGAAAATACTTTTCGACATAAGAAATGTAAGGGTTATACATGTCGGAGATAAGATATTTTACATGATTGCGTTCATCAGGTGGAATTGAAACGAAATAAGGCTCTGTGACGTTGGTTCGTCTGCTTCGAAGTAGATCAATAGGATCTCCAGTGTGGAAATCCTGTATGACTAAAGCATACCGGCAATCCTCATCCATATCCAGATGAACCTCATCAACGGAGATGGCATCTGTTAAAGGCAGTCGGTCAAGCTTTACATAGCGGTCGAAAACCTCATGAGCATGTGAATCTGACACATGAAATCTTTTGGCGATAGATGCGGAAGTTTCCAAAAGATTTCTGTATGCCTCAACAATCAGCATATCAGATGCGTTTGTAGTACGTCGCTGCTTGTTGACAAATTTAAAGGTTTCGCTTATGTCATACAGGCATTGCGGATTTGTGCAACGCCAGCGACGCTGTTTCAGGATAAGAATTAAAGAGTAGTTGTCCTGAAGAATGGGATGGTTAATAGTTCTGCGTTTGACACCACGTGAGTGCATACGATAGCCACAGGAAGGACAAAAGTGTGCAGTTGGTGGAGTTTCAAGAGTAATAGTTTTAGTCTGTCCTTGAATCTGAATATCTGAAATAATGATATTTGTATCTTCAAGGTCTAATAAATCTGTGATACTATTCATGTATCCTCCTTTCGCTTTGGTTATTTTCCGCAAAACAATCATAGCAAAGAAGGACAAAAAGAAAACAGGATTAACCAGTAACTGTAACTGATTAGTCCTGTTTTTTTAGTAGAGCGTAGCCCCTCACAAAGGACCCTCAAACCAGCCCCTCATGAAAGCCCATCAAAATACACCATCAAAGCGTACCCTCAAAAAGGTAGCCCCTCAAAAACTTTGATTACCCATCATATTACAATTAAGAATGTTCGAAATTTTTGGCGAAAAATTAGAACATAACTAATAGTGTATAAAAATGGTTATATTTTACAAGATGAATTATAGCAAGAAAAAGGTGCTGTTGCAAGAAGAATGTACTTATTAACGATAGTCAAATATCTTGAATAACATTTTGGGGTCTTTAGAATAAGAAATGAATATGTGGAGGATAAATAGATGTATAGTGTACCAAATGGTTTTTCTAAATATTTAGTTATATTTGTAGATATATTAGGGAGTCAAAATAGAACAGACTTTCAAGAAACATATCATATAAATAAAATATTTCATGAAGAACTTGAAAAAAATAAAAAAAATGATATGGAACATACAGTATATTTTAGAAAGATATATTCTTTTTCAGATTGCGCATATATCTTTTACGGATTTAAAGATGGGATATCTAATGAACGTAAAGCTGAAGATGAATTATTCAAGGTAGCATTATGTAATTGCGAACCAATATTTTTGAGGTTTATCAAAGAAAGAATTCTATTTCGAGGAGGTATATCATATGGTAATGCTTATGTTGATCCAGATAAGAGCATGTTTTTTGGTGAGGCTGTAAATAAAGCATATCAGTTAGAATCGGAAATTGCAATACATCCTCGTATTGTTATAGAGGATACGATTGCTAAAGCGGTTTTAGATAATATATCATCAGTAAAGTATAAAATGGCAGGAACTAACCCCAATTATATATCTTTATTAGGAGCGGGAATAATGCCTAAGATGCCTGAAACAGGTGATGGCATTATAGAAAAAGATATTGATGGAAAATACATTTTTAATTATTTACATTTTCCAGAAAACAATATTATTTTGAATGATTATTATTTATCTTGTGAAGATTTCATAAGTGAACTAATAGATTATTGTATTGAGCAAATTAATAAAAATACAAAATACAAGATTATTGATAAATATTTTTATCTCCAAAGATTTTCTCAATCGAAACTGGACAATCTTTTAGGGGATTAAATGTAGAATAACATGTCGATTTCAGTTTTAATGTGAATCTTTAAAAACAGTACAGCGTCAGGGCAGTTATAAGTCGAGAGATTTGTAGCTGCCCTTTTTTTATTGCTTTTGGACACGATGTCCAGAAGCGGAAAGGAGAATTATGAGGTATTTATTACATCGGCTGTATGTTCCACCTTAGCGGAGCATACACACAGGAAGATGCAGATCGGAGGTACTTATGCAGGAGGAAGTAACACAGAAAACAATCGCTCTTGTAATTAAGACCGCTAAACTGGATGCCAACGTGCTGAAAGCTGCCATGCGGATGTATCTGAACCATCGCAGACAGAAAGCACAGAAAACGCATGGTAAAACTTCTGTGAAAAAGCTGGTTGGCGAGGGCGTGGGAGTTTCGTCTATCGAAGTGACGGATGGCAATATCAAATCCTTTGAGCGGGTAGCTCGTAAATACAATATTGATTTTGCCGTCAAGAAGGATAAGACAACAGACCCACCAAAATATGTGGTATTTTTCAAGGGCAGGGATGCCGATGCAGTAGCACAGGCATTCAAGGAATTTGTTTATGGTAATGAGAAACGAAAGGGCAGGACTTCCGTAAGGGAGAAACTGAAACGCTTAAAAGATGTGGTATCACAGAATAAGAACAGAGAACGGAGCCGGGAAAAGAATAAGGACAGAGGGCAGAGCCTTTGAGTAACATCATTGAAGGAATAACCAAGGATCTGAAAGCAATCCCCCAAAATCTGAAAGCAAAAGCCGGAGGTATGGATACCAAAAAGCTGGTGCTTTTGAATCTTCCATATATCTTTGCCGGCTATTTCTGTGACAAGGTGGCATGGCTGTGGAGAGTGTCGGAAGGTACGAATGCTTCTGATAAGATGATGGCAGTTATGAGCCGTTTTGACAAGCTGTTTGCCAATCCTTTGCCTAACTTCCACCCAAAAGATTTGTTGATTGGTGTGGCAGGTGGCATAGCACTCCGGCTTGTAGTGTATTACAAAGCCAAGAATGCCAAGAAGTTCCGGCAGGGTGTAGAATACGGTTCCGCAAGGTGGGGAAATGCCAAGGACATAGAGCCATATATGGACTCTGTGTTTGAAAATAATGTCCTTCTGACACAGACAGAACGGCTGATGATGTCGGGCAGACCGAAAGAGCCGAAGTATGCAAGAAATAAAAACATTCTTGTTATCGGTGGTTCTGGTTCTGGTAAGACTCGCTTTTTTGTGAAGCCGAACCTGATGCAGATGCACTCGTCTTATGTTGTCACTGATCCGAAAGGTACGGTACTGGTGGAGTGCGGAAAAATGTTAAAAAGGGGCAGGTACAAGATAAAAGTTTTGAATACCATAAACTGAAATTCCCCGGCATGACACCGGATATTGAGTTAAAGCCTCACCAGAAAAATGCAGTGGCTCATGTACTTTATGGGGATAATACCCTGCTTGCCCATTGTGTGGGAGCCGGAAAGACTTTTGAAATGACAGCGGCAGCCATGGAGAGCAAGCGTCTTGGATTATGTCAAAAGAGCTTATTTTTGGTTCCGAACCATTTGACGGAGCAGTGGGCAAGTGATTTTTTACGGTTATATCCCGGAGCCAATATCCTTGCTGCAACAAAGAAAGACTTTGAGCCTGCCAATCGTAAGAAATTCTGTTCCAGAATAGCTACAGGAGATTATGATGCGGTTATTATCGGGCATAGTCAGTTTGAGAAAATTCCACTTTCGCAGGAAAGACAGGTAGCCATTATTGAAAGGCAGATTGATGAGATTGAGCTTGCCATTGCACAGGCAAAAGCCGACAACGGAGAACGCTACACCATTAAGCAGATGGAGAAATCAAGAAAATCACTTCTTACAAGGCTTGAAAAGCTGAATGATGCATCAAGGAAAGATAATGTAGTGACCTTTGAGCAGCTTGGTGTGGACAGGCTTTTCGTGGACGAGAGCCATAATTATAAAAATCTGTTCCTTTATACTAAGATGCGTAATGTGGCAGGAATCGCACAGTCAGAGGCACAGAAGTCCTCGGATATGTTTGCAAAATGTCAGTATTTAGATGAGTTGACGGGCGGTAAGGGCGTGACCTTTGCAACAGGTACGCCGATTTCAAACAGTATGACGGAGCTTTACACCAATATGCGTTACCTTCAGTATGGTACGCTTCAGAAGTTAGGTCTGGGACATTTTGACAGTTGGGCATCCTCTTTTGGAGAAACGCAGACCGCCATTGAGCTTGCACCGGAGGGAACCGGATATCGGGCAAAGACAAGGTTTGCAAAGTTTTTTAATCTCCCGGAGCTGATTGCACTTTTTAAGGAGAGTGCCGATATTCAGACACCGGATATGTTAAATCTCCCTGTGCCGGAAGCAGAGTATGAAAATGTGGTGCTAAAGCCAAGTGAATATCAGAAAGACATGGTGGGATCTTTGGCAGAAAGGGCAGAAGCCGTGCGTGACAGACAGGTACAGCCTTATGAGGACAATATGCTAAAGATTACCAATGACGGAAGAAAGCTGGCATTAGACCAGAGGCTTATCAATGATATGCTGCCGGATGATGAAAATTCAAAGGCAAACACCTGTGTGGAAAAGGCGTTTGAAATATGGGAACAGACAAAGGAGCAGAAGTCAACGCAGCTTATTTTCTGTGACCTGTCAACACCGAAAGGAGATGGTACATTTAATGTTTATGATGACATCCGCAACAAGCTGATCGAAAAGGGTGTCCCACCGGAAGAAATCGCATTTATACATGAAGCAAATACGGAGCTTAGGAAAGCGGAGCTGTTCGGAAAAGTAAGAAGCGGACAGGTTCGTTTTTTACTTGGTTCCACACAGAAGAGGGGAGCCGGAACCAATGTGCAGGACAGGCTTATCGCACTGCACCACCTCGATGTGCCTTGGCGTCCTTCTGATGTAGGACGGATTTTGCGGACATTCAAAATAAAAAAGAATGTGGAGGTAACAGACAATGGCAAAATCATTATTTGAGGAACTGGGCGGCAAATACGAAAGGCAAGGGGATTATTTGATACCGTGCTTAACTGTACCCGCCGAAGAAGAACAGGCAATAGGCATCTGGGGGCAACGGCATTTAGATTATCTAAAACAGTACCGTAAAGTTACATACACCAATCTTCTTACAAGCGGCAGGCTAAACGCCTACCTTGCCGACATCAACAGACAGGCACAGGAACGCTTTGAAAGGCTCATAGAGGGTATGAAACAGGCACAGGGCATAACGGAACAGCTAAAGGCAGAAAACGCCTTAGAATGGACAGGATGCCTCAATAACATAAGGGCTTGTGCGAGGGAGATTGTGGAAAAGGAAATTATTTTTGCATAAACAGATGATTAGTGGCAGGGGGAAATCCTGCCGCTTTTTCTGCTTTAGTTTGTCAGCTTGACAAATAAAGGGTTAAGGAATATAATTAGATTCAGTATTATACAAGGAGTTAATAAATATGCGGCAAGGTATTCTTAAATAAACTGTCAATTTGATAGTGGGAACAAAAAGTAGCAGTCCCGTTTCACTTTTAATATGGGGCTTGGTTTTTTGTACCCAGTTTAAGAATGCTTTTATCATGTAATTTTATATGCCCGAAAACATATAAGTGTTTTGGGGCTATTGGAGTTATTTACCCAGTGATAGGAGTATTTATCACTGGGTATTTTTATGCCCTTTTTTGGGTGTTGATAGGAGGAAAATCACATGAAAATAATTAACTTAGGCATTCTGGCTCACGTTGACGCAGGAAAGACAACATTAACGGAGAGTTTATTGTATACCAGTGGTGCAATTGCAGAACCAGGGAGCGTAGATAAAGGCACAACAAGGACAGATACAATGAATTTGGAGCGTCAAAGGGGAATCACTATCCAGACAGCAGTGACATCTTTTCAGTGGGAGGATGTAAAAGTCAACATTATAGATACGCCAGGCCATATGGATTTTTTGGCGGAAGTATACCGTTCTTTATCCGTTTTAGACGGAGCAGTATTATTAGTTTCTGCAAAGGATGGCATACAGGCACAGACCCGTATACTGTTTCATGCACTACAGACAATGAAGATTCCGACAATCTTTTTCATCAATAAAATTGACCAAGAGGGGATTGATTTGCCAATGGTATATCGGGAAATGAAAGCAAAGCTTTCTTCGGAAATTATAGTGAAGCAAAAGGTTGGGCAGCATCCCCATATAAATGTAACGGACAATGACGATATGGAACAGTGGGATGCGGTAATTATGGGAAACGATGAACTATTAGAGAAATATATGTCAGGGAAACCGTTTAAAATGTCAGAACTGGAACAGGAAGAAAACAGGAGATTCCAAAACGGAACGTTATTTCCCGTTTATCACGGAAGCGCTAAAAACAATCTGGGGATTCGGCAGCTTATAGAAGTGATTGCCAGTAAATTTTATTCATCAACGCCTGAAGGTCAATCTGAATTATGCGGGCAGGTTTTTAAGATTGAATATTCAGAGAAAAGGCGGCGTTTTGTTTATGTGCGTATATATAGCGGAACATTGCATTTGAGGGATGTTATTAGAATATCTGAAAAAGAGAAAATAAAAATCACAGAGATGTGTGTTCCGACAAACGGTGAATTATATCCATCCGATACAGCCTGCTCTGGTGATATTGTAATTTTACCAAATGATGTTTTGCAGCTAAACAGTATTTTGGGGAACGAAATGCTGTTGCCGCAGAGAAAATTTATTGAAAATCCTCTCCCTATGCTCCAAACAACGATTGCAGTAAAGAAACCTGAACAGCGGGAAATATTGCTTGGGGCACTTACAGAAATTTCAGATGGCGACCCTCTTTTAAAATATTATGTGGATACTACAACGCATGAGATTATACTTTCTTTTTTGGGGAATGTGCAGATGGAAGTCATTTGTGCCATCCTTGAGGAAAAATATCATGTGGAGGCAGAAATAAAAGAGCCTACTGTTATATATATGGAAAGACCGCTTAGAAAAGCAGAATATACCATCCACATAGAAGTCCCGCCAAATCCTTTCTGGGCTTCTGTCGGGTTGTCCATAGAGCCGCTCCCTATTGGAAGCGGAGTGCAGTATGAAAGCAGAGTTTCACTTGGATATTTAAATCAATCGTTCCAAAATGCGGTTATGGAGGGGGTTCTTTATGGCTGCGAGCAGGGGCTGTATGGATGGAAAGTGACAGACTGTAAAATCTGTTTTGAATATGGATTGTATTATAGTCCTGTAAGTACCCCCGCAGACTTTCGGCTGCTTTCCCCTATCGTATTGGAGCAGGCTTTAAAAAAAGCAGGGACAGAACTATTAGAGCCATATCTCCACTTTGAAATTTATGCACCGCAGGAATATCTCTCACGGGCGTATCATGATGCTCCAAGGTATTGTGCAGATATTGTAAGTACTCAGATAAAGAATGACGAGGTCATTCTGAAAGGAGAAATCCCTGCTAGATGTATTCAAGAATACAGGAACGATTTAACTTATTTCACAAATGGGCAGGGAGTCTGCTTGACAGAGTTAAAAGGATACCAGCCAGCTATTGGTAAATTTATTTGCCAACCCCGCCGCCCGAATAGCCGTATAGATAAGGTTCGGCATATGTTCCACAAGTTAGCTTAACAGCTTGCAAAAGTCATATAAAATGAGATTTGAAAGGA
>ERZ791702.582-NODE-582-length-13222-cov-50.4088_pt1 | contig 13222 bp, 10 predicted proteins | sample MGYA00510050_ERZ791702 | MGnify/ENA primary metagenome ERZ791702 (study PRJEB30046, sample SAMN00715230) | human gut metagenome | study: EMG produced TPA metagenomics assembly of the A metagenome-wide association study of gut microbiota in type 2... | reverse complement strand
CATTACCCAGGGCGATGCCCTGGGCTAGGAGCTTCTGCCCTTTCAGGGCGTGTGGCGGTAACTATCGAAAAACTCTCAAAATAATCTATAAATAAAATGAGTAATATTTATAAGAAATTATCTGTTGGCAACCTGATGGCAATGGCGGTAACCTTGCCTATGGTTGCCAACACAACCAACACAGCATCATCTCCCCTGCTTCCGTCCGCTCCCGATGCCCAGAAGGCAGCCCAGACCGTGAAGGCTGGAGATGTCCAGATTCTCAGAATCAATCCTACGCTGGTGGAGATTGTCTTCGCCAACCAGCAACGTGTCGCCGTAGATTTCTATGGCGAAAGTGTTTTCCGTATCTTCGAAGATCACAACGATGGCGTGATGAGAGCGCCCGAGGCAAAGCCTGAGGCGAGCATCCTGGTGGATAATCCACGCACTGCCCTGAATCATAAGCAGGTGAAGGTGGAGGAGAACGACAACTCCATCATCCTTTCTACCACCAAGGCACAGGTCATCTTCGACAAGGCTACCCAGCTCTTCAGAATCATCAACCTCGAAAACGGAAAGACCGTGGCAGAGCAGAGCGCACCGGCACAGTTTACCCCCGAAAAGGTAACCCTCAGCCTGCGCGAACAGCCGGATGAATATTTCTTCGGTGGCGGCGTACAGAACGGAAGATTCTCTCACAAGGGTGAGAAAATCGAAATCGTCAACACCAACAACTGGGTAGATGGCGGAGTGGCTTCCCCTGCCCCATTCTATTGGTCAACCGCTGGCTACGGCTTTATGTGGTACACCTTCAAGCCAGGTCTCTACGACTTCGGTTCTACCCACAACGGAAAGGTAGAACTCTCTCACGAATCCAGGAACTTAGACGTTTTCTTCATGGTGGGCAAAAAGCCTACCGATCTGCTCGATGGCTATTACCAGCTCACCGGCAACCCTGTGTTGCTCCCTAAGTTCGGCTTCTACGAGGGCCATCTCAATGCCTACAACCGCGACTACTGGAAGGAATCTGACAAGGGCCGAACCATGGTATTCGAGGATGGAAAAGCGTATAAGGAGAGTGCCAGCGACAAGACCGGAATCAAGGAATCACTGAATGGCGAAAAGAACAACTACCAGTTCTCGGCACGTGCGGCAATCGACCGATACATCAAGCACGACATGCCGCTGGGATGGTTCCTGCCAAACGATGGATACGGAGCCGGATATGGTCAGGAGACTACCCTGGACGGCAACATCCAGAACCTGAAGGAATTCGGTGATTACGCCCGCAAGCACGGTGTGGAAATCGGACTCTGGACCCAGTCAGACCTGCATCCGAAAGACAGCATCGAAGCGCTCCTGCAGCGCGACATCGTGAAGGAGGTGGGAACCGCTGGCGTAAGAGTGCTCAAGACCGATGTGGCTTGGGTAGGCGACGGCTATTCCTTCGGATTGAACGGTGTGGCTGACGTGGCTCAGATCATGCCTTACTATGGCGGGAATGCCCGCCCGTTCATCATCTCGCTCGATGGATGGGCTGGTACGCAGCGATACGCATCCATCTGGTCGGGCGACCAGACGGGTGGCGACTGGGAGTACATCCGCTTCCACATCCCTACCTTCATAGGAGCCGGACTTTCGGGTATCTCCAACATCACATGCGACAACGACGGTATCTTCGGCGGAAAGAATCCAATCGTCAACATGCGAGAGTTCGAATGGAAGGCCTTCACCGCGATGGGTCTGAACATGGATGGCTGGGGCAGCAATGCCAAGTATCCTCATATCCTGGGCGAACCGGTTACTTCCGTCAACCGCTGGTATCTGAAGCTCAAGTCAGAGCTGATGCCATACATCTATACAGCAGCCCACGAGGCAGTAACCGGCAAGCCGCTGGTAAGAGCGATGTTCCTCGACGATGCCAACCCTTATACCCTGGGCAAGGCAACGCAGTATCAGTTCATGTGCGGTCCATCGTTCCTCGTGGCTCCTATCTACAAGGAAACCAAGATGGATAAGGAGGGCAACGACATCCGCAACGGCATCTACCTGCCTCAGGGCGAATGGGTGGATTACTTCAGCGGACATATATATAAAGGTGGAAGAATCATCAACGAGTTTGAGGCTCCCTACTGGAAACTGCCTGTCTTCGTGAAGCGAGGCGCCATCATCCCGATGGTAAATCCTAACAACAACGTATCGCAGATAGACAACACCCAGCGCATCTTCGAACTCTATCCATACGGAGAAACCCATTACGCCCTCTATGATGACGACGGCAAGACCGAGCTTTACCGCCTGGGCGAGCACGCCACCACCCACATCACCTCTTCCCTGCAGAAGGACCGTCTCGAGGTACACATCTACAAGACCACGGGCCACTTCCAGGGTCAGGAGAAGAACCAGGCTACCGAGCTGCGCATCAATCTGAGCCAGATGCCTAAGAAGCTGGCGGCGAAGATTGGCGGAAAGAGCGTGAAGCTGACCCAGGTGAATTCGCTCGATGAACTCCGCAAAACCGGAAATGCGTGGTTCTTCGATGAGGCTCCACAGCTCAACCGCTTCGCCACACCGGGCAGCGACTTCGAGAAGATGGATATCCGCAAGAATCCGATGGTTTATGTGCGACTGGCGAAGACCGACATCACTGCCAACGACGTAGAGCTTCGCATGGACGGCTATCAGATGGATGATGCCGATGTGCTGCTCCACGCCACCGGTGCCCTCGCAGCCCCTCAGGTAACGATGAAGGACAGCCAGAGCCCTAACAAGGCATTCGAGCTGGTAGCTACCTGGAACAAGCAGGCCAACGCCGACTACTATGAGGTAAAGGTGGATGGCGTGATTCATTCCACCATCCGCAGCAACGAGTTCACCATCGAGAACCTGAAGCCGGAAACCGATTACGAGGTGCAGGTGAGAGCCGTGAACAAGGACGGCGTTTCTGAATGGGCCACCGTTCAGGCGCATACCATCAAGAACCCTCTCGATGAAGCCATCCGCAACATCACAGCCACCAACTCTACGAAGGACTGGGAAGGCCTGGAGGTTTCGAAGATGTTCGACTTCAACGAGAAGAACTTCTGGCATACCGACTACTACAAGAAGGAAGGTGTGCTGCCATTCGATGTAACCCTCAACCTCAACGGCATCGCCAAGCTCGAGAAGCTTCACTATCTCCCGGCTTCTGAGCGCGAGACCAACGGACAGATCCAGAAGGGCAAGTTCGCCATCAGCAACGACGGCATCAACTGGACCGAGACCGGAAGCTTCGACTGGAAGAACGAGAATGCCGTGAAGGAATACCAGTTCCAGGGCAACCCAGAGGCTCAGTACATCAGGATGACCGTAGAGGAAGCCCGAGGCGGAATGGGTTCGGGTGCCGAGATGTACGTATTCAAGGTTCCGGGCAGCAAGATGGAGAAGGCTGGCGACATCAACCACGACGGACGCATCGACGAGAACGACTTCACCTCTTACCTCAACTACTGCGGATTGCGCAGGGGCGACAAGGACTTCGAGGGCTACGTAAGCAAGGGCGATATCAACGGCAACGGTCTCATCGACGCCTACGACATCTCCGTGGTGGCTACCCAGCTCAAGAGCGGAGTAAGCAGCAAGAAGGTGCCAGCCGTAGAGGGTAGCATCAGTCTCGCAGCTGACAAGAAGATGTACAAGGCAGGCGAAACTATCACCCTCACCGTAAAGAGCAAGGGTCTCGTATCGCTCAATGCCCTGAGCTTCGCCCTGCCATACAGTGCCACCGAATACGAGTTCATCGGAGTGGATGTGAAGGATATGGGCAAGATGGAGAACCTCACCAAGGACCGTCTGCACTCAGATGGCAGCAAGGTGCTCTACCCTACCTTCGTCAACATCGGTGAGCAGCCAGCCGTAGAGGGTACCCGCGATCTCTTCACCATCAAGCTCAAGGCAAAGAAGGCATGCAAGCCAGCCTTCCAGCTCAACCAGCTGATGATGGTAGATAAATTCCTGGGCGTAAAAACCGGAAAATAGCCTCTTTTTTGTGAACAAACATTTAATTCTGTAAATTATCTAAAAATAAAGCCTATTATTTTGGATATTTTACAGAATTATTTGGTAGATAGAAATAAATTCATTACCTTTGCAAACGTAAAAATCAATCAAGAGATAGGAATATGAAAAAAACAGAAGCTTACAACAGATTGGTAGAGAAAGGCATCAGACCATCAGTACAGAGACTGGCAATCCTGGACTACCTGATCAAGCACCCTACCCACCCAAACATCGAAGATGTTTACAAAGCTTTGGAGGACAAGGTACCGACCCTAAGCCGTACCACAGTGTATAACACGCTCCGCATGCTGAGTGAGGTAAATGCAGCCCAGATGATCACTATCGACGAACATCGCGTATGCTATGATGGCAACATCGAGCCACACGTTCACTTCTACTGCAAGAACTGCGGCAAGATCATCGACCTCTTCGATGAGCAAGCACCAAGGGTAACAGAGACCAAGGTGATAGATGGCAACATCGTGCAGGAGGAACAGCTCTACTACAAGGGCATCTGTTCAGCTTGCGCCAAGAAGATGGAGAAGAAGACGAATTAACAGGAACAGAAAGCCGAAATGATTCGTCAGACAAGAGAATTAATAGTAATAAGATAATACAATACAAGAACATTTTAATACATTAACATTATGAAGAAGAAATTTATTTGCACCGTTTGTGGTTACATCTATGAGGGTACAGAGGCACCAGAGAAGTGCCCTATTTGCAAGGCTCCAGCCAGCAAGTTCAAGGAGATGGAAGATACAGTGGATGATGATTTGACATTCGCTACTGTACACGTTCTCGGTCAGGCATATAAGGATAGCGTCAATGAGGAGGTTATCAAGGGTTTGAAGGATCACTTTGCAGGTGAGTGTGGCGAGGTAGGTATGTATCTTGCAATGGCTCGCCAGGCAGACCGCGAGGGTTATCCTGAGATTGCAGAGGCTTACAAGCGCTATGCGTTCGAGGAGGCTGACCATGCATCTCGCTTTGCAGAGTTGCTGGGTGAGGTTTTGGGTGATACCAAGAGCAATCTCGAGGCTCGCATCGCAGCTGAGAAGGGTGCTTGCGAGGACAAGTTCCGCATTGCCAAGCTTGCCAAGGAGCAGGGTTCTGATGCTATCCACGATACTGTTCATGAGATGGCTAAGGACGAGGCTCGCCACTGTGCAGGTTTCGCAGGTCTTTACAAGAGATACTTCAAGTAAGACTATTTTTAATTTTTTTCGATACTAAGTCTTGGAGCCCGGTTCCGAATCATAGAGATTCAGAATCGGGCTTCTTCGTTTTCGGTTAGGGATTTGTGGTGACCTTCATTTTATGAAGCCCGCCAACTTTTTAGATAAATTTTTTAGAAAGCCCTATTTTTTTCTATGATTTTCTTGGTAGTTTCAAGAAAAAATTGTAGTTTTGCATTGCTAAATATAAATATATTGATTATGGCAACAATAACATTAAGACCGGAAGTATATGACAAAGCTGCAATATTTGCAAGAAAAGACAAACTCAATATCGAAGATTGGGTAAACAAGGTCTTGCTAAAGATTATTGTAGAAGCACCTAAGGCTGAGGAAACCCAGAAGTTGAATTCCTCAAAGATGTTTAGTTGGGACGAATTAGCTGGTATATTTGCCTCAGACAAGAGTGACAAGGAACTTCGTGATGAGTATCTGGAAGAAAAATACGGAATATGAAAATCTTTTGTGATACTAATATCATTGCGGAATTTTTAGAAAAAAGACTGCAATTCGAAGCTGTCGCTAAAATAATAAAATTATCACCTGACAAAAATACTCTGTTTTTGTCAGAAGGGGGATTCTATACCATAACATTTTTGGTAGACAAACAATTGAGAAGAATGAATATCTATAACCCCGAGCGTTTGGTAAACGAGCGGAAAATATTGCTTCGTATTCTTGATACATTTCAAATTGTTACAGCTTCAAAAGCAGGGCTAGAACAAGGGGTAATAGATGATAAGTTTAAAGATTTAGAAGACAGTTACCAGTATCAGGCTGCTTTAAATTGTAATGCCGATGTATTGTTAACTATCAATATCAAGGATTTCGATGGAGTAAAAGATAAGCAACAAATTAAAATCATGACTCCTCAAACTTTTGTGGAGCAATATCAGAAAAGTTGGTGACCTTCATTTTATGAAGCCCACCAACTTTTTTAGAAATCAGATAATCGTGATCCAAACCGTTTCTCCCTGCTGCTGCGCCTCATCTATCCGCTTCATCAGGCGGGTGAGCCAGATGCGGGAGTTCACTATAATAGCTTCTTAAAACTGAATAACTGAATACTGAACACCTTTCCGCCTTGCTTTCCGTCAGCTCCGTCGGCATTTGCTCTCTTCGGAGGATTTTTCTCGATGTAATGGCGTTTCACTAGTTTCTCTGCATCATCAATTAGCCTTGACTATGCCTGCGCCAAAGAAAATAAACTTTTCTTACCATGTACGTACTATGTACGCGTACTAGTACTATCTTTTTCCTGATGCTGCCATGATACCCAGGGTGCGAGGAACCTAAAAGGGTGTTCAGTATTCAGTATTCAGTTTTTTTCGCGATAGTTACCCTTTCTATGGTTATAAATTGTAAGTAGATATTTTATATTATATATATATTTATTATATATATAATATACTATCTATACAGAGGATGGTAACAAGAGCGAAAAAAACTGAATACTGAATACTGAACACGCTTCCCTGTAATCGGGTATTACTTTGTAATATACTGATTTATAACGCAAAACATAGTTTTCGACACCGCAAAAACATAGAGATGCGCCCCATAAAACATAGAGCTTGGTTTTTAACGAAGTTTCAAATCGAAAGTGTTCTGCTGAAAATCGACCCTTATCACATGCAAAAATTTGGTAGATACAGAAATTCTTCGTACCTTTGCACCAGCAATCGAAGGAACAGCCTATCGTGCCGAAAACCGGTCATCTATGAAGACCGGGGCGGGGCTTAAATGATGGCAGGCGCCGGTCATCAATGAAGACCCAGAATCGGGGCAGAAACGAGGGTTTTCCGGGCAGTTGCGATTTCTAAGAACTTTTAAACACAGTACAGAGTATGATTAACTACAGTATCGTAATGCGCAGCGTGAACGCAAACCTCCTTGAGATCAACCAGGCAAAGTCACGTATCAACCAGGCTAAGAAGGACGGCAAGGAGCCGGACAAGAAGGACACCGACCTGGTGAAGACCGAGAAGCAGAATGCGTTCGCCATCTCGCAGTACACCGATGTGATGACCATCGAGAAGTTTGCCAAGCACATCACTTCTCACGGCAGCGTATATTCCAGAGCCGACATCAGCGCCATCCTCTACATTATACAAGAGGGCTTAATTTGTTCGGAAACAATAAACAATCACGAGTTGTAAATAGCATAACCCGCACAAAATAGCATTATTAGAAACATTTCAATTGCAAACTCCACATATCATTTTTCAGCCATACATATTTATATATAGATGAAACAATTACAATTTTATCACGATTAAGTTTTATTAACGGACTCCCCCCCTATAATTCATTATTTTTCACTAAATTTGCAGCCGAATACAAAAGTATAGGTAAACAAGTAAAAAGATATATAAGAACAGAGTTTAAAACTCTATTGATAATAATGTACGGATTAAAAAGAAATAATATTCTAATCACGGCTTTCATGTTCTATGGGGCAAGCCTTGCGGCTCAAAACCATCAGAACATGCAGGATTCTGCAAGGATTTATTTCAAACAGGGAAAGATAGAACTCATTCCTACCCTGCGCAAAAACCAATCGGCACTGAATAGGATAGTAGATACGATGCGCATCACTAGCGCAGACTCTGCCTATCAATTGCGAAAGATCCTCGTAGTGGGCGGTGCCTCACCCGAGGGAAGCGTGAAATTCAACCGATGGCTGTCAGAGAAAAGAGCAAAGGTATTGTTCGATTATCTCTCCCGCTATGGTGAATTGCCCGATTCGCTAAGAACTACCCATTACTTAGGAAGAGATTGGAATGGCCTGATCAGGCTGGTGGAAAATGATCCACAACTCCCCTACCGGAAGGAAACCCTTTCCATGCTGCGCCAGATAGCCAGCGAACAGAAAAGCGGTGCCCAGGCGGAGGAGAGTCATCTGCAGAAGATACAGAAGCTGCGAGGGGGTACACCTTATTTATATATGTACAGGAAATACTTCCCGCTGCTCCGATCATCCAAGCTGCATCTCTGGTACGAGAAGGTGCATCGCTCGGAGATTCCGAAAACGGAAAATCTGAATTCGGAGATTCAGAAATCGGATACCACTGCTGCAGCGTTCATCCCACCGGCAGATACCATCTGCGCCCCCGACACCCAGTCCATCGCAACGCAGCGAATCCGGAAACCATTCTATATGGACATCCGGACCAATATGCTCTACGATGCGCTCCTGATTCCGAACATCGGAGTGGAGATGTATCTGGGAAAAAGATGGTCAATGGCTGCCAACTGGATGTACGGATGGTGGAAGACCGACCGCAGACACTGGTACTGGCGAGCCTACGGCGGTGACATCGCCATCAGAAAATGGTGGGGAAAAGCTGCCGGGGAGAAACCGCTCACCGGACACCACATCGGCATCTACGGTCAGATCTTCACATACGACTTCGAAACCGGAGGTCGCGGCTACATGGGCGGAAAGCCCGGAGGCACGCTCTGGGACAAGATGAACTACATCGTGGGAGCCGAATACGGCTATTCGCTGCCCATTGCCCGAAGGCTGAACATCGACTTCACCATCGGTGCCGGCTATTGGGGCGGCATCTATCATGAGTATAAGCCCGAGGCTGACTACTACTTATGGCAATCCACCAAGGAGCGCCGCTGGATAGGTCCCACCAAGGCAGAGATTTCGCTGGTATGGCTGATAGGAAACGGCAATACCAACCGCAAGTTCTCAGGCAGGAAGAACAGAGAGAAAGGAGGCGGAAATGAGCAGGATTAGAATCTTCAGAGGATCAGGAATCTTCAGAGAATTTAGAATCTTCAGAGGATCTGGAATCATCCAAGCCCTCAGCCTGATGCTCTTTCTTCTGATACTCTCGTCGTGCGAGCACAAGGAATTCCGCTACGTCACCTCCTCGTTCCGCTCATTAAGGGTGGAATTCAATTGGGAGCGATATGAGGATTTTCAGAAGCCGGAAGGCATGCGAGTGATTTTCTTTCCGAAAGATGGCACGGGCGAGCCGTGGATCTTCGATTTTCCGAACGGAGAAGGAAGGCAGATTGAGTTGCCCGAAAACGAGTATCGCGTCATCTGCTACAACTACGATACGAGCGGCATCTATTGGGAGAATCCCAACAGCTTCGTGGAGTATCTTGCCAAGACCCGCAGCGTACAGGCGCCCGACAGCACCAAAGCCTGCACCACTCCCTCCTGGCTCTGTGGCGACCACATCGACTGGGTATCGCTGGAGAACATTCCAGAAGGCACGGAGAAGGTAATCACCCTGTATCCGGTGAGGATGGTGAGCCGATACACCTACGAGGTGAATGGCATCCAGAATCTGGAAAGAGTGGCTGATATCCGTGCGAGTCTTTCGGGAATGTCGGGATCGCTGCTGATGGCGGAAGACAGATTGCCCGATGGGGTTTCGGAGAATCTTCTTTTCGGAGGCGAGACTGCCAGTAATCAGATCAAGGGCGGTTTCTACACCTTCGGCTACTGTCAGAGCCTCGCCTCGTCTCAGGTGTTCAAGCTTTACCTGAAGAGCAGAAATGGCAAGGTGTATGTTTTAGAGCAGGATGTTTCAGCACAAGTTCACTCGGTACCCGTAAGGGGGCATCTCGGTGATGTGCATCTCATCATCAATTTCAACTTCACCGTTCCGGATAACAAGAATGATGGAGGAGGCGGAGGAGGCAACGGTGGAAATAATTCCAGCGGTGGTGCCGGCTTCGACGTAGGAGTTGATGATTGGGCGGATGTGAATGAAGACATTATATGTTAAGGGTATAACATCCGAAAATAAAGCTTTTAATCGTAAAAGATAAAGCTTGAAATAGTTAAAGATAAAGCTATAAACAGCAAAGGATAAAACTTGAAATAGTAAAAAATAAATTTAACAATAGTAAAAGATAAAAAAAGAACTGTAAAATTATGAAAAAGGTAATTTTTGGAACAGCATTGGCCTCTATGGCATTGCTTTCAGCATGCTCATCAGACAACGAGCTTGCAAATGTAGAAACAACAGCTAACAACGCTATCGGATTTCATGTAGTTGGTAATAAGGCGGAGACTAGAGCAAACATTATTGGCGCTGACAATATCACCAGTACCGATTTTAATGTATTTGCGTTCACTAGAAATGAAGACGGCACTGATGGTACTATTTTCATGGGAGAGAAAGCCAACCAATTGGGTCAGAAAGGCATCAAGATTGTCAATAAGTCAGGGGAATGGGATTATGCAAATGATGCTGATATTCATTATTGGCCAGCAAATACTGCACTGAATTTCTACGCTGTTAGCCCAGGATCTTTCGAAAAAGTGGAGGAAAATATGGAGATGACAAACGTTTATGGATGGAATATTAGTAATAATACAAAAACCATTAGCTATAGTCCTTTAGATGAGTATGCAGGTAGAACCGACAAGAAAAACTTGGATGTAATGTATGCTATTGCGCCGAACCAGACTCAGACAAAAGAAAATGGTGGAAGAGTGAAATTCCAATTCAAGCATATTTTGTCTCAGGTTGTGTTTAAGGCTAAGACACAATTAGAAAATATGGAGGTGGAAATTAAGGAAATGAAAATTCATAATCCCTGGACAAAAGGTACCTATACATTGCCTACAACAAGTTCTGAAAAGGGCACATGGGCTTTAACAGATCCTACCATTGGTTCAAAGAGGGGAGCATTCACTGTTGTGAAAGATAAGTCAATCTCTGTTACCAGCAAAGAAACTGCCACAGAAATATCTGTAGATGGCCCAATGTTATTCGTACCACAGACTCTGACGGCATGGGATGTAAAAAAGGCAAAGGGGGATGCAGATAAAGCCGGCGAATCATATCTGGAAATCACCTGCAAGATTAAGCAGGACGGCGTATACGTTTTCGCCCCAGAAGGAAATTACGGAACTCTCTACGTACCATTTGGTCAAACTTGGGAGCAGGGCAAGCGCTACACCTACACCCTCATCTTCGGTGGTGGCTATGATGAGTATGGCCAGCCAATCTTGCAGCCTATCAATTTCGAAGCTGTAGCTGGAAACTGGGAAGAGGCAAAAGCAACAGATATCGACGTCAACAAATAATCCTATCATCTTCAAAAAAATACCGGGCAGGAGCATCATCTCCTTGCCCGGTATTGTTTTACTCAGCCTTAGCCACTTCGTTTTGGAGATACGAGTCAAACGAGTTGGCTAAGACATTCATAATCTTATTTATTCTTCCTCAATCTTCCAATCACTCTTGAGCATACCAATCTTAACCTCCTCATTAGGATAATCCAAAGTATAGCGATGCAGTATCGGGTTATACTTCTTAATAGTGAGGTAACCACCCTGATAGAGCATCGGAAGTGCAGAAGTCATCAGTTCCGGAAAAACATCGAAATCATCCACATCACATGATATTTTCTCAATATTCATCACGTTGACGTGATACTTCTGCAGCGTCTTGATAAGATATGTTGGCGTGCCCGAACCAAACCAATAAGGAGCTATCTTGCGTGCATTCAGCGCTTTCAATAGGCTGAACGGATTGAAGACATCCTCTGATTTCTCACTGAAATGATAACCATCGTAGAATCTGGTCAGCTCAGCCAGGCACTCCTCATACGTCATGCCAAGAGCTTCTCCCAATGCTGCCACATCCGGTTTCATCTGCGTGGTAAGTTCCTTCTTGCTGATGCCGCAGATAGCTGAATACTGATTATACATACTGATGTTATCGAGATTGTTGAGTTCGCTGAAGATACTGAGCTGTGCGAACTTGGTGATGCCCGTGATGAAGATGAACTCCAGGTATGGGTCGAGCATCTTCAGAGGACTGTAGAAGTTCTGCATGATGCGACGAAGCGGCTGCAGATTCTCCTTTTCATGTACCACATCCAATAATGGGGCATCATATTCATCAATGATAACAACCACCTTTTCGCCTGTCTGCTTGTATGCTTTTTCCACCAGGTCTTTCAAACGGAGGTTGGCATCCACCAGATGCGTCTTGTATCCCCAATGCATTTCCTGCTCTTCAAGCATATCAGCCAGATATCTTTCCAGCTGCTCCACGCCCATGTGCTTGGCACCGCTCAAGTCAAAATGGAGCACTGGGTGCTTCACCCAATCCTTCTCGTAATCAGCAATGGCCAAACCCTCGAAAAGTTCCTTTCTTCCCTCGAAATAGGCATGGAGGGTTGAAGCGAAGAGCGACTTGCCGAATCGCCCTGGACGATTCAGGAAGACATACTTCATACCTTTTTCTCTGAAATCCACGATGTATTGGGTCTTATCTATATAGAGATAACCTTTCTCGCGGATTTTTTCAAAGGTCTGAATTCCTACAGGATATTTATTTACTATTTTAGCCATATTCCTACTTGCTTTACGTTTTGCGCTGCTAAGTTACGAAGAAATTCCGAATTAGCCAAGCACAATTTCAAATATTTTTAGCACAGGGAAATACATTTTGGCTATTCAGATCGAAAACACTACCTTGGCACTCCAACGTATTTGCAATCTGCCCGTACCCCGCTAGGCGTCCCGCCGGATTTGAAATCCGGCGTTAAAAAATGTCCTAACCTATTTAGGCTCTGCGGATTTGCAATCCGCAGCAAAGGAGTATGCTTTCCTTTTATTGGGGGATTACAAATCCCCAGGTGTTTATAGGTCGAACCTTTTTTAACGACGGATTGCAAATCCGTCGGGACGCCAGGCGAGGGCAATCCACGGGGGACGCCAGGCGGGGTTCATAAAATGAAGGGCACCACCATACATTACCCCCCTAACATACTAAAACGAAATGAGCGACACCCGCAAAAAGCAGGTGCCGCTCGCCAATTGAGAAATTGACCAAAAAAAAGCTCCGAACATTTTCTGGACAATTCCCCATCTTGAAAAACTTATCCGAAATTATCGTACATGATGCTCTCAGGATCAACTCCGAGAGAATCCAGATAATCTGTTACGGTCTTGATCAGCATTGGAGGTCCGC
>ERZ791702.577-NODE-577-length-13475-cov-74.0671_pt1 | contig 13475 bp, 9 predicted proteins | sample MGYA00510050_ERZ791702 | MGnify/ENA primary metagenome ERZ791702 (study PRJEB30046, sample SAMN00715230) | human gut metagenome | study: EMG produced TPA metagenomics assembly of the A metagenome-wide association study of gut microbiota in type 2... | reverse complement strand
AAACGCTCTACGAGAAGTGGCTTTATGCGCTGAAGAATCTCTATAAGCTTACCCAACGCCCGAAGGAGTTGTGCGACAAGGTTTTCGACCGTCTCTTTGAGGAAGCCGAGATTGCCAAGTTCACACCTCAGGAAATGAGGGAGTATGAAGCAAGTAAGATGGCATACCGGGATATCAAGAACTCCATTGATACGGCGAAGCAAGAAGGTCTTGCAGAGGGTATGGAAAAAGGTATGAAAAAAGGTATGGAGAAAGGTATGAACCAGAAAGCCCTGGATATTGCCAGGAACATGCTTGCTGATAGCGTTGACATCAATCTGATCATGAAGTATTCCGGTCTTACCCAGGAACAGATAGAAAAATTGAAATAAGATATTATCTTAGAGGTAACAGATAAGAAATCCCCCCATCCCATCGATATGCTGACTATTGCCTGGGGCTGGGGATAACATATCCCCAGAGCATAAAGAGGTTAGGACATTTTTTGACGGCGGATTGCAAATCCGCCGGAACGCCTAACGGAGGAAAGGCATATCCGGCGCTACGGAAAATTATCTTGGAGAAAGAGTAATCTCTCTCCAAGATAATTCGAAAAAGATGACGTAATGGATATTATTATGTCAACGTATAGTACATTTTCTATGGCATATTGAATATAATAATCCGCAAGGAACCATTACTTTAATTTTGCCTTCTTACATAACTTATACTGCACGCCAATTACATCGCCCTCCATTAGAGTCAGTTGTAGCGAAACAAAATTACTTTGTTTTACTCTCTAGTATAGATGATTTTACATCTGTCAGAGTAATAGGTTTCCCTTCTTTGTTGCATTTTGCAATGGCTTCATTGGCAACTTTCATCTCGTTTAATGCATTTTTGTACATTTCTTCGCTGATGCCCATCGCTTCCGCTTCTTTTTGTGATATAGTTAAACTATAAACACTATCTTTTAAAGATACAAATTCAGACAACTTTATGTTTGCTGCTCTTTGTTCTCTTTGCTTAGGAGTGAGTTTTGAAAAATCAGCCTCAGATAGTCCAAGTTCCGATGCAGTGCAAATGCTATTCTTTTCTGAAGATGCTGTTGATGAAATGTTCTGCTCTTTTTGTGAGCAAGACAAGAACAGCAGGGAGAAGAAGAATGCGCTGATTAATTGAAATTTAATTTTTTTCATACCGTCAATTGTTTGTTGATAATAGGTTTATTACTTAATGATTTCGGCTCCAAAGATAATGAAAAGTTCGCAAAAACGAGAGATTTACTTCAAAAATCTACGCAAAATAACGTAAAAAGTCTGTGTGCTAATACTTTTATAAAAAAATATGCCCTCTTGCTTCGCAGCAAAAGGGCATACGCTTAGTTTTCATTATTTGATTTGTGTAAGTCAATAATTGAACCAAATTTAATAACTATTCTTATCAACCTAATTTTTTAAAACTAAATCCTATAAACCTAATCTTACAATAAGCCTATTCTATAGATCTAACCTAGTACAATTAAACTAATTTGATAGTTATTCAATTCTAAGTTATCCCGTATAAGATGACTAATAACTCAACTTTGTTGTCTCACCATTTGGGCAAATCACAATATTGTTCTTCACCTTCAAGTTATCTACCGAATCATAAACAAGAGGCTTGTCGTCCTGAGAACGCAGAGTGAATACATTGTTCTCGATGGTGATGTTGCGGTGAACAGCACCAGCCTTCTTGCGGTTTTCCGGATTGATCCAGATAGTAGAACTAGCGCAACGATTGAAAGTATTGTTGCGGATGATGAGATTGTGAACCGGACCCGATTCAAACCAGCTGCGAGCATCGTCTGCCACGAGAATAGCACTCATCTGCATTCCGTAGAAATAGTTATCCTCGATAACAGATGGCTGACGGGTGGTAATGAGAATACCACGAGTAGGAATACGGCTGAAGTGGCAACGTGCAATGTGTACACGAGGAGTCCAGGTGATATTCTCCACTACACGTGTTCCATTCTTCAATAGATTCGCTGGTACTGGCTTGGTGAGCGTTATCTCTATCTCGCGAGGAGAAACCATCTTGGCACTCTTTACCTTGAAGGTACCCTCAGCAAGAAGTGTTTCAGGATTTACTATTTCAATGTCATCGCCGCTGTGGAATGACTGGAAACCATAGGTCTGATGATGCATATAGCGCAGGAGCAGCTTGTTGGCAGAGGTTGCACGAACAATCTGCAAATGAGTTCCATGCACATTGATAGGGTCATCATGAGCACCGGCAAACTTGGTATCGGTAATATCCACCAGTCCACGGCAGCCGGAAATTTGGATAAAGTCGGCAAATCCTGCATTGGTTCTGCCACTTCCCTCCTCTGGTGCAAACCAGCAGCGGTGGATAGAAATGTTTTCAGAAACCTGACCTACCACACCGAAGTTGCTGAGATAATAGATACGTACATTGTCCAGACGAACATTCTTTGACTCCCAGATAAGTCCGCAAGCCTCACGGCGGATAGCGTCGCGCATCTGGAAGACAGTACCTACAGGAACAGCAGGCTTCTTGTTGTATTTGATATAGAGCTTACCAGGTTCCATCTCACGAGCCTCTACCACATTGTCGGTAGGACTCCAGTCACGCCAGGTAATATCCTTGATAGGGTCATACCACTGCGCAATACCTCTGCTGAAAGCCCAGCCACGTCCGTACCATTCTACTTTACCGTCCTTGATGCGGTATTGTGAGGTAGGATGAGTGCGGCATATCATATAGTCCTTACCATCAGCCTCCACGGTCATTTCGGTCTGGGTAGGATGAGCATTGTCAATATTAAGATTACGGAGTGTGATGTTCTGACAGTTGTCGATGACAAATGCCGACATCTCGCCGTCGAACATCAGTGTAGAGCCATTACCGTCGATGGTTACATTTCGAAGGCCACGCAGCAGCAGGGCGATGTGCTTTGAAGGATCTGCACACTCAACCTCTGACGTAGTATTCGAAATATAATATTTGCGTACGGTAGATTCCTCACGGGTAATGTTCCATACACCGAGTTCCAGCTTCAAAGTTACTGGACTTCCCTTCATGGCAGCAGCCTTTTCCAATGCGCTGCGGATAGCATTGGCTGCATTTCCGTTCTGGCTGACGCTGATAACCTTCTCAGCAGCACTTACAGAAATGAACGACAACAGTAAAAGCGACAGGACAATCAGTCTTTCTTTAATAGTATTCTTCATTATAATGATACCTTTTCTATTATTCTTAATTTTAAGAAAGCCCGAAATCAGAAAAGATTCCGGGCTTTCCCCTTTTTCTGGCTAACTCCTGAAATAGGAGCTGGCAAGTTTATTTATTAAAACTAACAATTTTAATAGTCCAGATCTTTGTGTTGCCATTGGCAGCCTTTACGCTGAACTTGCGTTCCTTGGTCCAATCGTCTGGAGTACCCAAGTTAGCAGTTCCCTCAACAGGAGTAATACGAGCTGCTGTAGAAACAGTTACCTGACCCCACAACTTGCTCTGAGTTACCTGGTTGCGTACTTCTGTAGAGAAGTCGCCGCCAGCTTCAGGAACGGAAACACTTACGCTGATGACGCCATTCTCAGAGTCAACAGTACTCTGGCAGTTCAAACGCTTTTCCTTTACCACAGGCTCGCCAGTGATAGGATCCTTGTCTGTACTTGCCCAACGGTGGTAGAGCTGTACGGCGCTGATTTCAGCCTCCTCGTAAGAAGGCAGATCCTCCCAACTACATGCTGTAAGAAGAGGCATGCAAATCAACAGAAACACCCACTTGAGTGTTGAAAGAGATATCTTTTTCATTTCTATTCGATTTTTTGTTTATTAATAATATTACTCCCATCCTGGGTTCTGGTCAGATTCGTTGATGGCAGAGTTTGCCTGAATCAATGACTTTGGAATTGGGAAGAGATAAGAGCGTGTATCGAATGTACGCTTATCATTTGACAGCTGAACATTACCGATATAGAAAGCAGAGTGGTCTGGCTTAATCTCGATGAATGTTGCAGGTTCTGTAAGCTCATTGATTACGCTACCAGGAGCCTTACCATCGTTAGCCTCCTGACCATACTTACCCCAACGCAGCAGACTGAAGTACCAGTCGCCCTCCCAGAAGAGTTCTACACGGCGCTCAATCTTGTAGTCCTTCCATGCATCAGCAAGAGTAGATGCCTCAGAAGCAGGAAGACCACCATGAGTCTGGCGGGTCAGGTTGAGAGTTGCTACAGCATCAGATACCTTGTTCAGACGGAGCTGAGCCTCAGCCTTGTTGAGCAGGCAACGGCCATAGCGGAAGATAACCTTGTGGTAATCCGTATATACATTGTAGAATGGACGTGGATCCCAGTTGGTATAGATAGACTTGCGCATAGCGTAGTTGGTCAGAGGCACGTGGTCGTTGGCGTAACGGTTGGTTGCCCAGCGGCTGAAGTTACCACGAGTGTAAGTGGTGATATTCTCGCCCAGGTAAGTAGAACCATCGTGAACGATAGAAGCGTCGAAACGCTTGTCACGGTGCTGATACATCAGGTCGCTGATGTTGGTACCAGCAGTCTTCACCTTGAATGCCTTGAAGTACTGACCACCGTCAAACTCTGCATCATCCTTGTGCTCGATGCTTGCAATAGCCTCATCGCGGCTGATAGGAGTGGTGTTGTTGACAAACTGTGAAGCCTCATACCAGCGTACTGCCTTACCTGTCTCCTGGTCGATAACCAGATAGTCATCTACAAGGTTCTGGCTTGGAGTGTGGTCGAGCCAGCACTCAAAGATATCTGGATTCTTGAACAAAGGTCCGCAACCGTTCTTCTCAAGGTTTGAGTTGAGCAGGTTAGGGATGAGGTTGATCATATCAGTACCCTGTACGGTTGTATTGTCCTTGCTCCAGTACTGAGCCAGAATGATCTCTGGTGAAGAGTAAGCACCGTTCTGGTTGAAGATACTCTCATAGTTGGCATCGAGTGAAACACCTTTGAGGGCGTCAACTGCGTCGATAGCCTCCTGATAAAGGCTCTTGCCTGCCTGCAGAGATGCATTGTCGTTGGTATAAGCTGCAGCTGTAAGGCAAACCTCAGAGAGGAATGCATAGCCGGCATTCTTTGTCAGGCGACCAGCCTCTGCCTCTTCTGGCAAGTTAGGAATAGCCTCACGCAAATCGGTCAGTACGTGCTGGTAGCTCTCTACGATATCCTTGGTAAGAGGAAGATTGAACTCATCGTTGGTGTTGAGTACACGGTCCACCCAGATATAACGGCCAGCCTTGCGAGCCAGGTCGAAGTAAATCATAGCGCGCATCATCTTTGCCTCTGCTGTAAAGCGTGCCTTGTAAGCCTCAGGAATAGATGATTCCTTCATCTTCTCGATGATGAGGTTACAGTTACGGATAGAGGTAAAACGGCTGTTCAAACCACAATCATAGGTGTTCTCGATAAGGCCACGAGCCTCACCCGGACAGTCGGCACGGCAGTTCACCATGTTGTTGGTGAATGTCTTGTCCCATGTAGAGAACCACTCGTAAAGGCCGAACGCATTGCCATAGTTTCCGATGACGAATGCATCAACAGTACCCTGTGTCTCCCAAACAGTTGTTTCAGGATAGCCTTCTGTTGGCTTGGTGTCGAGGAAATCGCTGCAGCTCTGAAGGCCGAGGGCTCCCATCAACAGAATTGGCAATATATGTTTATGTTTCATAATGAATATGCTTTTTAATTATTGTTAGAATTTAGAAGCCGATGTTCACGCTGATTGTATATACTCTTGAAATCGGATATGTATAACCACTACCAGAACCTGACTCAGGATCGAATCCCCACTTCTTGGCAGGGCTGAAGGTAAGGAGGTTGTAGCCTGCGAGAGATACATTACACTTGGTAAACCATCCCAGCTTGCTGAGAACGGTACGCTTCAAGTCGTAACCGATAGAGAGGGTCTTCAAGCGCAGGTAGTGAGCATCAACCAACCAGAAGTTAGAGCTTACGAAGTTGTTGTTGCCGTTGAAACCTGCTGATGCATGCTGACGTGGATAGAGACTGTTGGTATTGTCAGGTGCCCAGATATCCTTCTGGAAATCGTAAATCACTGGCAAATAGTTACTGTTACCACCCTGGAGAATGCCATCTACATAGAGGTTGTAGTTGGTAGCACCCTGCCACAACATACTGAGCGACCAGCCCTTGTATTCCAAATCTACATTGAAACCATAGTTAGACTGTGGAGTTCCGCCTGAACCCTGGCGATACTGGTCATCACCATCAATCTTACCGTCACCGTTGAAGTCGTAGTACTTCAAGTCACCGGCCATCAGGTTGGTTGAGCCATTACGCTTAGGACTGTTCATGATGTCCTCATAATTCTTGTAGAAGCCGAGGTTCTTGTAGTAAACACCAGAGTAAGCACCTACCTGTGTGCTGCGCTTATATGGGTTCTTCAATGAAGTCTCGCTCTCGTTAGGGTTGATGTTCCAACGGTCATCGTAGAAGGTGAAGTTGGCAGAAACACCATACTTCAAGTCACCGAAGCTGTCCTTCCACTGGAGTACGAACTCAGCACCACGGCGGATGCTCTCACCGTCTGACTTCACGTAAGGAAGGTTCTTGCCCAGAGGAGCTGTATAACCTACGTTTGAAGGTGAAGCGATGTAACCTGTTGTAACCTTGGCAAAGTAATCGATAGATCCTGACAAGCGACTGTTGAGTGTAGCGAAGTCAACACCGATGTTGAAGTCCTTGGTGGTGTACCAGGTCATGTCCGGACTGATAAGGCCACCCTCATAGAAGCTTGAGTACCACTTGCCGCCGAGGTAAGCACCACGGGTATTCATACCATAAGAAGATACATAAGCGAAACGTCCTACATTGCCGTCCTGACCGATCTCACCGTAAGAAGAACGGATCTTCAAGAGGTTGAGCACCTTGTCGATACCGAGGTTCTTGTAGAATGCCTCGTCAGATACTGCCCATGCTGCAGAGCCAGAGAAGAAGGTTCCCCAACGCTTGTTCTTTGGGAAGTAATCACTACCGTCATGACGCATATTTACCTCGAACATGTAGCGAGAATCATAGTCGTACTTCAAACGGCCGATAAAGGCTGCACGGCGATAACCTACACCCTCTTGTGAACCGTTGGTAGCTGTATCTACAGGACCTGAATTCATCTGGTCAACGTCGAAGAGGTATGAGTTACGAGCCAAAGATGAGTTGTCGTAATCTGAACCGCTGGCCTCAACACCGAAGGTTGCACCTACAGTATGCTTCTCAAAGAAGGTACGAGAGTAGTCAACGAAGAACTGAGTATTGAAGTTGCTGCGGTAGTAAACGTTCTTGCTCAAGCTAGGCTTGTTGGCAGTAGCAGGATTGCCCTCCCAGTCGTATGTCTGTGCAGACTTATTCCATGTCTTGTTGCGGTCGTTCACGATACCGTAGCTGGTGAGCGCCTTCAGGGTAAGTCCCTTCACCCATGGCACCTCCCAGATCAGGTTGAGGTTACCACGTACAGAACTGATTTGCTCCTTATAGTAACCGCCATCACCGCTGATGTCAACGAGTGGGTTATCGGTAGTACCGCTGTAAATCTGTCCGTACTGGTTGTAAGCAGGCTCCCAAGGGCGCTTGTTCTGAATGTGCGACCATACTGTGTAATATCCACGACCAGAAGCAGTTGCAGGTTCCTTTGTATCCACGATGTAAGCATCTACACCCGTCTGTACCTTTAAACCAATCTGCTTGAAGGTAGCCTCCATGTTGGTACGGAAGTTGTAGCGCTGCATGTTGTTGGAGTTGGTGCGATAGATAGACTCCTGGTTGTAGTAACCCAAACCAGTGTAAATCTTCATCACATCATTACCGCCTGCTACAGAGAGATTGTGGCGCATTTCAGGAGCGAAAGCACGCATACATACGTCCTGCCAATCTACATTAGGATGACCCTTTGGATCAGAACCATTGCGGAAGAGTTCCAGTTCTTCCTTAGAGTACTGAGGGGCACGTCCGTCATATTCCAGACCGCGGTTCAGATAGGTAGCTGCTGTGTAAGAATCTACCTTATCCTGCAAGTCGGCTGGCTGAGAGAGTGTGTAGTTGAAGCTATAGTCAATATTCAACTTGCCTGTAGCACCCTTCTTGGTAGTTACCATGATGATACCGTTGGCAGCTCGAGCACCGTAGATAGCGGTAGCAGAAGCATCCTTCAATACAGTTACCTGGTCGATATCATCTGTATTCAAGTTCTGGAAGTCACGCTCCTCACAGATAATGTTATCGATAACGTAGAGAGGTGTGCCACCACCACGGATCTTGATAGATGCCTTGGCATTGATACCACCACCTGACTGCTGCACGATAAGACCAGGAGCACGTCCTGCCAAACTCTGTGTAATATTAGGTACAGGTACCTTAGCGATGTCATCTGCCTTTACAGAAGAGATGGCAGATGTAGTCTTTCTCTTAGAAGTAGTACCGTAACCTACTACAACTACTTCGTTGAGGGTTTTAGAATCTTCATAGATTACAACATCCAAAGGTTGACCTTTGAACTTCACTTCCTGTGTTACATAACCAATGTAGGAAACAACAACAGTCTGTCCTTTTTCTACACCAGAAATGGTAAATACACCATCCAGGTCAGTTACAGCTCCTGTCTTATCGGAACCTTTTACCTTGACCGTTGCACCAATAATTGGTTCACCAGCAGCGTCCTTTACCACACCCTTGCAAACAGCACCCTGCTGTGTTACCTGGGCTACACCAAATGTACTTGAGGAAGGAACAGTACTCGCATTGGCGCCACCTACTAAAATCGTAGATAGTAATAGGGTCATGCCAAACTGACTTTTTTTGCTCATAATTGTTTGGTTTTAATTGTTATATTATGTAGTTTTATAGAGATAATCAGATTCTTAATTATATAATTGTCTGACTAAGTTTATATATTGATTCAATTAATGATTCTTATTGCTTAGCTTATTATATTTTAATAACTGGTTGCAAATTTACGATAAATTTTAATAAGTTGTCTAAAAAAAAGTTAATAAATGCAAATGGGGCGAAAAAACATATAAAACTTGCTTTTTCGCCCTCTCTTATCCTTATTATATATAGGAAAGGGGCGTGGACTTATGATACACCCTCATCTTCATCTTTTTCTCTCTCCATACCTTTTCCTTTCCTTCTTTTTGAAAGAAAATCCCAGAAATTCTTGGCTGTTTCAATAAAAAAGCGTATCTTCGCAGCAGATTTTCAGAATCTAAAACAATGACTTATGGGTAGATATATCAACCCCTTTACCGACTGGGGCTTCAAGCGTCTCTTCGGTCAAGAGTTCAGCAAGGACTTGCTGATTAATTTTTTGAATGACTTGTTTGAAGGCGAGTTTCAAATCAAGGACGTAACATTCAAGGATAAGGAACAGCCTGGAGATACAGATGATCTCCGTGGCTGCATCTTTGATATCTATTGTGTTACCGACGATGACAAGCATTTCATCGTTGAGATGCAGAACAGATGGGTACCTTTCTTTGTGAATCGTTCCATCTATTATGCTAGTAAGGCTTTTGTTGCCCAACGCAAGAAGTTTGATGAAGCAGGTGTCCGCACTGCTGTTTTATACCAGTTTGTGCCGGTTTATGTAGTATGCATCATGAATTTTATGCCAAGGGAGCATGAGGTGACAAAGTTTAGAACAGACGTAGCTTTGAGGGAGAAGTCTAGCGACTCCATGTTTTCTGATAAGCTTCGTTTCATCTATCTTTCTCTTCCTTTCTTTGATAAGAGTGAGGAAGAATGCGAGACAGGTTTTGAAAAATGGATTTATGTATTGAAGTATATGGAAGTATTGGAAAGATTGCCGTTTACGGCACAGAAGAAGATATTCGATCATCTTGCAAAACTGGCAGATGTTCGTTGTTTGAGTAGTGAGGAGCAGGAAAAATACGATGAAAGTATTAAGGCTATTGACGATTACTACTCCGGTCTTTATGGCTCGTATGTTGAAGGCGAGGAAAAGGGTATTGCTAAAGGACGTGTGGAAGGTAGAGCAGAAGGACGTGCTGAAGGTGAATTGTCCAAAGGTTTGACTGTAGCCCGTAACTTGTTGGCAATTGGTATGTCTTGGCCTCAAATTATGCAGATAACTGGATTGACAGAAGAACAATTGAGGCAGCTTAAGTCGTAGTGTACGTTACAGAGTATACTAGCTTCCCTCTAAATCCTCAGATGCAGGCAGAACTCCTGGAGATTTCTCTCTACCGACCTGAAGGAATATTGCAGGCGTGGTTACAGCGAGAAATCGTTTAACACCAGTGATCTGGTATGGAACGCCTCGCTATCCCATTCGTTCTGCAAAGGCAAGCTGACGCTGAAGGCAGAGGCCTTTGATATTCTTCAGAATCTCTCGAGCACCGTGTATGAGGTGGGCGGCCAGGGCAAGACAGAGAAATGGAACAATACCCTGCCAAGCTATGCGATGCTGCATTTGATGTATTAATTCAGTAAGGCGCCGAAGAGTAAGAAGTAATTGTGGGAGTTTTGAGGTGGGGTGTGGCATGAGCCACACCCTTTCCTTTTAGGGGTTATCTTTTAAATAAACAAATCATTCATTGTAATCTGTTTCTGTACGATGTCACTATGTTTGTTCTGCTTCAATCCGAAAGAAGTAATCAATGTGAGGAGAAGCGATTTGGAAGTCTTCGTCTCTTCAGTGAAGATACGAAGTTTCTCCTGCAATTTCTCCTCATATTCCTTGCTGATTTCGAATTCGCTCTTGTAGAATTTCATCTCACAGATGTTGATGGTTTCATCTTTCCGGTCTATCAGCAAGTCTATTTGAGCTCCCTTTTCTGTGTTGCTGCTTCGCCATGAGCAAACCAAGGTCTGTACTCCCGAAATTCCCAGGGCATGCTTGATTTTGTCTATATGGTTTAGACAAAGCATCTCAAACGACAGTCCTGCCCAAGTATGGTATAGCTGACTGTTCTGGGAGAATGACCAGAAACTGGAATCCTGATACTTGTTATGTCTGATGAACCGGAAGTAGAAGAGCGTATAGGAATCTACTAACTGAAATAAGGTGTTTCGCTTTTGGCGAATGTCGGAAGTCATCTTGTTGGTAGTGCTGAATGGTTCATACAGACGGATGAATCCGCATTGTTCCAATTCTTCCAGTACAGTAGAGAAGGCTCCGTTATCTTTTCCTCCCGATGCTTTGACCAGTTCCTGTCGGGTCATACCCATTCCTTTGGTAGCAAGGGCAGTAACCACGGCGATATGGTCGGCTGATTTCTTAAACAAAGCTCTGTATAAGTCGTTGAACTCATCTTTCAGTTCTGCATTGTCTGCGAAAAACAGCTGGTCGATGTTCTGTGCCAGACTTTTCGATTTATCCATCATAGACAGATAATAAGGTATTCCTCCCATAACCATATAGCATTCTGCTATCTGTTTTCGGCTGTAGCCGAAGTGGTAAGCCTTGAAGTATTCTTCGCATTCGTGCAGAGTGAATGGTTTTACGATCAGATGATGGGTCAGTCGGTTGTGCAAGCCACCACGGTTGCGAATCAGGTTGTTGATCATCCAGGATGTGGCTGATCCGCAAACGATGAGTTTGATGTCGTTGCGCAGTACAGCCCAACTGTTCCAGAAGTTTTCCAGTGCTGGTATGAATCCCGATTTGGCGGTATCCATCCATGGCAATTCATCGATGAATATTACTTTCTTGCCTTCCGGAAGTGTTTCTATGTATTGTGACAAGGCATAGAATGCCAGCAGCCAGCTCTTGAACGTCTGCAGAGTGGTGGAGTGGGTATATTTTTGCAGGGCAATGCTGAAGTTGACAAGCTGTTCGCCTTTGGCAACTCCGTTCATTCCTGTCATAAAGAAGGCAAAATGATCCTCTACGGCTTTTCTGATGAGAAAAGTCTTGCCTACACGTCGTCTTCCATAGACGGCGATAAACTCTGATTTATCGGAGTTTATATATTCATTGAGCAGTTTGAGTTCTGCTTCTCTTCCTATTAGTCTCTGTTCCATATCTTTCGTTATTTTCTGCGCAAAGATAATGCAAGCGAGCGCAATGAAAGCTTGCTTTCAAATTGCCGAGTGCAGCTTATCTTCTGCAAAGATAATGCAAGCGAGCGCAATGAAAGCTTGCTTTCAAATTGCCGAGTGCAGCTTATCTTCTGCAAAGATATAAAAAAATCCCCATTAGCGCAAATTATTCGCGGATAATCTGCGCTAACGGTATGAAAAAAGCACGTTAGCGCAGATTATCTGTGCGAAACTTGCCCCAAGGAAGCTACAGGATGTCCAACAGCTGCGCAAAGCGGGAGATACGGCGGAGGTTGGGATGTTCAAACTCCTCTATCTTTTCGTGCGCCCAGGTGGTATGAAAAGGGATATGGACGGCAGAGGCTCCGATTTTCAATGCCGGCGCAATATCGCTCTTAAAGCTGTTGCCCACCATAAGAAGCTCTTCAGGCTTCACTTCCATTTCCCGGCAAAGACGGCGGTAAGCCTCGGGCTTCTTATCGCTCACGATACTTACCACATCAAAATAGCGCTGCAGCCCCGAACGCCACAACTTATTCTCCTGGTCCATCAGTTCTCCCTTGGTAAAGACAGCCAGCCTGTATCTTCTTTCACCGGAAGAACCATCCTCCTGCCCGGTTCTCATTTCACGGATGCGGGCAAGAGTAGCCTCAACACCCTCCAGCGGTTTGGCATCAAGATGCAGGAGGCTCTTGCCCAGATCCAGAATCTGAGCAATGACATTCGCCTCCACCTTGCCATGACTCACCCTGATGGCATTTTCTACCAGCGAAAGGGTGAAAGCCTTGCAGCCATATCCCAAGTCAGCCATATTCCGGCTCTCTGTTTCAAAGAGGGCAGCAGAAATCTCCTTCTCCTTGCCATAAGCAGAAAGAAGCTCGCAATATTCATGCTCTACATCCTCAAAGTAATTCTGCAATGCCCAGAGCGTATCGTCGGCATCGAAGGCTATCGCCCTGATATCTTTCAGTTTTTCCATTCTATGATTTCTTATACATTATTATATGCTACTTTGCCATAAAAACGAGTGCAAAGATAATGCTTTCTTTCTAAAAAATCGAAGAAAAAATGTTTTTAACAGGATTGTAACACCTGTTTAAATCACCTGTAACATCCCTTACGTACCTTTGCAACCGAAAACGAGGGGAAAAAATAAACAATAAACATTAATATAATAATGAGTACGATTTATCTTTGTATCGTGATCTTCCTGCTCTGTCTGGCAGTGTTTGATCTCTTCGTGGGAGTCAGCAACGATGCTGTCAACTTCCTGCAGTCTGCCATCGGAGCCAAGGTGGCAAAGTTTCGCACGGTGCTGATCATCGCTTCCTGCGGTGTGGTACTGGGTGCCATCATGTCATCGGGAATGATGGATATCGCCCGACACGGCATCATGAGTCCAGATCACTTTACCTTCGAGGAAGTGATGACGCTCTTCCT
>ERZ791702.573-NODE-573-length-13608-cov-2.83981_pt1 | contig 13608 bp, 14 predicted proteins | sample MGYA00510050_ERZ791702 | MGnify/ENA primary metagenome ERZ791702 (study PRJEB30046, sample SAMN00715230) | human gut metagenome | study: EMG produced TPA metagenomics assembly of the A metagenome-wide association study of gut microbiota in type 2... | reverse complement strand
CGGCAGCGGTTTGTTGTTTTCAAACGGAGTGCCCGGAATCGGAGTCAGCATATTCAGAGGTACACTGTCAATACCAAGCTCCTTCAGAGTGAAGGCCCATTCTACACGCTGCTCACGTGTTTCGCCAAGTCCTAAAATGCCACCGCTGCAAACGCGCAGGCCGGCAGCCTGAGCATTTTTGATGGTAACAAATTTATCAGCGTAGGTATGAGTGCTGCAGATATTCGGGAAGTTGCTGCCTGCGGTTTCCAGATTGGAATGGTAGCGGGTTACACCGGCTTTGCGCAGCTCTTTAGCCTGCTCTACAGTCAAAATGCCCAAAGAAGCGCAAACTTCAATGTGCAGTTCTTCTTTAATACGTTTCAGGGTACGGCAGATATTTTCAAAGTCATCGGCCTTGCTCTGTCCGCGACCGCTGGTAACGATGGAGAAGCGTACAGCGCCTGCTTCCTTAGCTTTTTTAGCTGCATTGAAGATTTCCTCTTCGCTCAGCAGACCGTATTCCTTAACACCGGTATGATAATGTGCAGATTGTGCGCAGAACTTGCAGTTCTCGCTGCATTTACCGCTGCGGCCGTTGATGATTGCACAGCAATCAACAGCATCGCCGGCATATTTTTGGCGAATCTTGTCAGCCATGGCCAAAAGCAGCATGGTGTCATCATCGCTCACGTTAATCAAAAATTCAGCTTCTTCTTTAGTAATATCCTGACCGTTTAAAACCTTCTCGGCCAGTGCAATAATTTTTTGCATTGTAATTCACATCCCTAACCTTAGTAGTTAACCGATGCACTTCATTGGTTAACTGTATCTATTATATAGCAGAATTTCGTATGCGTCAACCGTTAATTTACTTAAGTTAACATGAGTGTAACAAAAAGCACGCCATGCCGCAAGCCGAAGCTCTCAGCGCAGCGCGCTACTAAAGCAAATATCAGCGGATACCGGCTATACCCAAAATCAAGCCCAAAACACCGCTCATGCACAGTGTACGGATAACGCTTACCTTATGACGGATACACCACAGGGAAATCGGCAGCACGATACAGCCAAGCAAATCCACCTTGGTAAAATCCTTCGGCAGTGTTTCAGTATTCCACAGCGCCAGCATTACAAAGCTCAATCCGGCAGAGCAGATGAGTGCCACAACCGCAGGACGCAGGCCGTTCAGAATACCGCGAATCGGACCGATATCGCCATATTTAAAGAATAATTTTGCGAGTGCCAGTACAATGAACACCGACGGAAAAACAAAACCCACAGTTGCAGCAATAGCACCGGGCAAGCCTGCAACCTTTGTACCGACGAACGTCGCTGCATTGATACCGATAGGACCCGGTGTCATCTGCGAAATCGTAAAAATATCAATAAACTGCGGCATAGTCATCCATGCATGATTTTCAATAGCCTCCGCCTGAATCAACGGCATAGAAGCATAACCGCCGCCGACGCAAAAGGCACCAACCTTGACAAAGCTCCAGAAAAGCTCCCAATAAATATACATCTCGCTACCTCCTTACGCGTACTTTTTGTCACGCAGCAGGAAGAAGCCGATAATAGCATCCACAACGACTGCATACATCAGATTTACATTAAAGAAATAATTGGCAATAAAGGTACCGACAATAATCAAAAGCGGCAGTGCCAATTTTTTCTTCAGCTCTTTTTTGAGCAGGTCAATCGCAACGTTAATAATAATAGCCGTCGCACCGCACTGCATGCCCTTCAAAACCAGCTGAATATATTGGTTATGCGCAAAGGCATCATAAGCGTAGGAAATAGCGCTTAAGGTAATCAGCGGCGGCAGAATACCGCCAAGCTTGTAGCCCATGCTGATTGCCGCATTGGCTGCCACAACACCCGGCGCGGACTGCGCAATCGCCACCAGGTTCAGCGCTTCCTTATCATCCATCCATTTATACTCGTCAACAAATTTGGCCTTCAGCAACGGAATGATTACAAAACCACCGCCGATAGTAAAGGCACTAATTATAAAGGTCGATTTAAACAGCTTCCAGTAAAAATCTTTTTCGGCTGCAGCTTCACCCATTATCAACAGCTCCTTCTGTCTATAGAATGAAATTATTATAGCATATTTGCCAGCAAAAAAACATAATTAGAATACACTAATACCTAGAAAATTTTTCACATCAGCTTTTTTGTAACAAAAAAGCACACCCTGCTACCAAATTAGTAACAGGGTGTGCTATCTATAGCCTACTCAAGCTATATTATACAGTTTTGACATCCGGTCTGCAGCTTACATCATACCGGGCATGCCGCCACCCATCGGAGGCATTGCCGGCATAGCAGCGCCTTCCTTAGCAGGTTTGTCAGCTACGATGGATTCAGTGGTAAGAACCATAGAAGCGATGCTTGCAGCATTTTGCAGTGCGCTTCTGGTAACCTTAGTCGGGTCAACGATACCTGCTTCGATCATGTCAACATACTCTTCGGTCAGAGCGTTGAAGCCATAGCCCTTGCGGCTGCGTTTAATGGTATCAACGATAACAGCGCCTTCCAGACCAGCGTTGTAAGCGATTTGACGAACAGGCTCTTCAATAGCGCGTTTAACGATTTCTACGCCGGTCTTCTCATCGCCGGTAGCTTTGATTTTTGCCAGAGCAGGCTGTACTTGCAGCAGAGCAGTACCGCCGCCGGCAACAATGCCTTCAGCAACAGCAGCGCGGGTAGCGTTCAGAGCATCTTCAATGCGCAGTTTTTTATCTTTCAGCTCAACTTCGGTAGCAGCGCCGACTTTGATAACAGCTACGCCACCGGCCAGTTTAGCCAGGCGTTCTTGCAGTTTTTCTTTATCGAAATCAGAAGTGGTTTCCGGAATTTGTGCACGGATTTGAGCAACACGTGCAGCAATAGCATCTTTATCACCCAGGCCATCAACGATAGTAGTCAATTCTTTGGTTACACGAACCTGACCTGCGCGGCCAAGGTCTGCCATGCTTGCGCTGTCCAGTTTACGGCCAACTTCTTCACTGATAACGGTTGCACCGGTCAGAGTAGCGATATCCTGCAGCATTGCTTTACGACGGTCGCCGAAGCCAGGAGCTTTAACAGCAACAGCCTTGAAGGTGCCACGCAGTTTGTTAACAACCAGGGTTGCCAGTGCTTCGCCTTCAACATCTTCAGCGATGATTAAAAGTTCGCCGCCGTTTTGAACAACTTTTTCCAGAACCGGCATAATGTCGGCAATCATAGTGATTTTTCTGTCGGTAATGAATACGTACGGATTGCTCAGTACAGCTTCCATTTTATCAGCATCGGTTGCCATATACGGGGAAATGTAGCCACGGTCGAACTGCATGCCCTCAACGGTTTCCAGATGAGTTTCCATGGTCTTGGATTCTTCAACAGTGATAACACCGTCGTCGCCAACTTTTTCCATAGCGTCGGCAATCAGGTTACCGATTTCATCATCAGCTGCGGAGATGGAAGCAACTTGTGCTTTTGCAGCCTTGGTTTCAACCTTTTGGGAAACATTTTTCAGTTCGTCAACCAGTACGTCAACTGCTTTTTTGATACCTTTTTTCAGAACCATCGGATTAGCGCCGGCAGCAACGTTGCGCATACCTTCGTTAATCATAGCCTGTGCCAGAACGGTAGCAGTGGTAGTACCGTCGCCAGCAACATCGTTGGTTTTGATGGATACTTCTTTAACCAGCTGTGCGCCCATGTTTTCAAACGGATCTTCCAGTTCGATGTCGCGGGCAATGGTTACACCGTCATTGGTGATGGTCGGTGCGCCGAATTTCTTTTCCAGAACAACGTTACGGCCTTTAGGACCGAGGGTTACTTTTACAGCGTCAGCCAGAGCATTTACGCCACGCTCCAGGCTACGACGAGCTTCTTCATTAAACAGAATTTGTTTAGCCATTTTATATCGCTCCTTCAGTTACATTTTTATTACACTAAATATTGATTTTTTGCTTTGTGCAGCGCCACCGACGACGCAGATGGTGCTTTATACGACACCAAAAAATTATTTCTCGATAGTTGCTAAGATATCGCGTTCGCTGAGAATCAGGTAATCATTACCTTGATGTTTAACAGGAGTACCGCTGTATTTTGCGAAGATAACTTCATCGCCAACTTTTACTTCGGGTTTAATCAGAGTGCCGTTGTCGCTGTATTTGCCTCTGCCTACAGCCAGAACCTTGCCCTGTTGCGGTTTTTCTTTTACTGCGGTATCCGGCAGGAAAATGCCGCTGGCAGTTTTTTCTTCTACTTCTACAACCTCTACAATTACGTGATCAGCTAATGGTTTTAACATTTTTATAACCCCTTTCGAGTATTCTTACTTACGTGAGAGTAATTTGCTTCTTGGTTATTAGCACTCATTTACTCTGAGTGCTAACCACAATTCTTATTATATCCATATTAGGAAAAATTGCAAGTACTTTTTCACTGTTTTTTACAAATTTGTCGCAAATTCTGCTTCACGTCCTCAAAAATCGGCTTCAGCGCCTTGTTTTTTTGCTTCGCAGGCCCAAATTTTTGCTTGGGCATAAAAAAAGAGCAGTTCACACTGCCCTTTCAGCTTATTGTTGTCTTTTGGCCGCAGCTGCAATAATGCTTTCCGCCAGCTCCTTTAAGCTGATGCGTTTTGCCATACTGAACTGCTGCATCTTACGATATGCTTCCTGCTCGGTCATTCCGTGCGCTGCCATCAGGATACCCTTGGCACGATCCAGCAGCTTACGGTTCTCCAGGCTTTCCTTCAGCTTATCAAGCTCCAGATTAAGCTTATGTATTTCCTGAAAGCGTTTGGCCGCAATCTCCATCGCCGGGAAAAGCTGTTCCTCACGTACAGGCTTAACCAGATAAGCGATAACGCCTGCATCCGATGCCTGCTCAACAATATCCTGCTGACTGTAAGCTGTAAGCAGCAATACCGGCGCAATATTATCGGCAGCAATAATTTTTGCCGCCGTAATGCCGTCCATAATCGGCATTTTAACATCCATAATAATAAAATCAGGCTTCAATTCCGCAGCAAGCTTTACTGCCTCCTGTCCGTTGCCTGCCTCGCCTACTATTTCATGACCGGCATCCGCCAGCATTTCGCGCAAATCAAGACGCAAAATAGCTTCGTCATCTGCCAATAAGATTCTCAGTTTATTTAACATCTTCCAGTCCCCCCTTTGGAATTGTTACTAAAGCAAGTGTACCGCCATCATCACGATTCGTCAAGCTAAAGCTCCCCTGCAGGTCTGCTTCCGCCATAGTCTTGATAATTTTCAGACCTAAGCTTTGACGGCTGCTGTTTAAAGAAAATTCTTCCGGAAGACCTACACCGTCATCGGCAATTGACAAAACATAACGCCTGCTTTCTTCCGCAAAGCGTACCTTAAGGCTGCCGCTCATCCGCCCTTCGTAAGCATGTTCTATAGTATTCTGCAATAATTCGTTGAGAATCAAAGCGATGCTTGTTGCCTTATCAGACGGCAACTGTACAGGATCTGCTTTGAAATCGGCATGCAGGATAAATTCCGGATGCAGCATACTGCTGATAATTGCCTGATAAATTCCCTTGGCCACCTTACCGACATCAATCAGACCGGTATCCTGCTGCGAAAGATACTCATGCACAATAGCGATACTGTTGACTCTGTTAACACAGTCACGCAAAACTATTTTGGTTTCTTCACACTGCGCACGACGCTCCTGCAGGCGCAGCAGACTGGCGATGGTCTGCAAATTGTTCTTTACACGGTGATGAATCTCTTTAATTACCACAGATTTTATCAGCAGCTCCTCATCCTTTTTGCGCAGCTCGGTAATATCTTGCAAAATGACAATAGCACAACCGGCCTTAGGCCTGGGAATTACCGGCAGAATACGTATGGAAAGCAAAATGCCATGCATCGTAAATTCCTTGCTTTCCGCCGTGCCTGTTTCTATAACCATCCCGACCAACGGCCAGTTGATAGCAACATCATTAGTACGGCAGCCGACAAGATGAGAAATATCCATAACATCAAACATATGACGCGCACGGTTGTTGGCAGCAACAATCACTCTGTTGGCATCCACCACCATAATGCCATCGGAAGGCAGCAGTCGCCGATAATTGCTGTTATTGCTCACATCCTGCCGCAGATTACACAAAAGCTCCAGCGACTGCGCAATAATAATATCATCGGGAGCAGCACTTTCAAAGCTGACGGCACCGTAGCAATGTCCGCGGCTGTCACGCAGCGGAAAAACCTTCAGACTGTTGAACATGCCCAAAGCCCATTCACGCTTGCCGTTAACAGGCACATTTTTCTGCAGCACACGCGCAACGAGCGGCTCTTCAACCGCACGTACACGTCGGCCAGTCATATCCGGGCGCACATTTCCGACCTGTGTCATCGGCTGCTCCTGCTTATAAACATTAAAAAACTTTTTATTCTCTCCCGGCAGATAAATCGTCACAGCAGCATGTGCTATATCTGCCGCCAGACCGAGTACCTGTGGCATAGCTTGTAAACTGTTTCTTTGTTCTGCTGTTAAATTGCTCAGCATGTTTCCCCTCTTCTTCCTGCTGTTGTCCTTTCCACAGCTTTATCTGATTAATCCACTATTTTATCCACTATATCCACAGGCTTTTCCACACCAGCAATGCGCTTATATGTGGGTATTTCCCGTTTATCCACAATATCCACAGGCTTATGCACCATAAAAGACACTTGTTTAGCCTAATTTCAATGATGGATTAGCGTTCAAGTCCAATGGACTGAAGCTACCGGCCTGATACATAAAATAACCGCGGCAGGCAATCATTACAGCATTATCGGTACACAAAATCGGCGTAGGATGCACCAACTGGGCACCAATCTCCTCCATAGCCTTTGCCAGTGTGTTTTGCAAAGTTTTATTGGCAGAAACGCCGCCGGCCAGCACAATTTTATTGTAGCCTGTATGCTGCATTGCATGCACCGCTTCCTTAACCAATGCATCAACAACCGCACGCTGGAAGGATGCCGCAACATCGCTGCGGTTCACCTCACGTCCTGCCTGCTGCTGATTATGCAGATAATTGATTACGGCGGATTTCAGACCGCTGAAGCTGAATTCGTAAGGCTTATCCAGACGTGCTACCGGAAAATCAATAGCATGGTCATTGCCTCCCAATGCCAAGCGCTCAATTTCAGGACCGCCGGGATAAGGCAGCCCCATAACGCGGGCAATCTTATCGAAGGCTTCGCCTGCCGCATCATCACGTGTTTGCCCCAAAAGCTCAAAGCTGTTATAGCCGGTAACCTTCAGCAGCGCCGTATGACCGCCGCTGACAACCAGCGCCATGAACGGCGGCTTCAGTTCGCTGTCTGCCAAAAAGTTGGCAAATACATGGCCTTCAAGATGGTTGACACCTATCAACGGTTTATCTGTTGCCCAGGCCAGCGCCTTGGCAGCCGAAAGACCGACCAGCAGCGCGCCGACCAGACCAGGTCCATAGGTAACGGCAACAGCATCTATCTGCTCCATGCCGACGCCTGCCTGTGACAAAGCCTCGTCAATAACAGGCAAAATATTCTCGATATGCTTACGCGAAGCAATTTCCGGCACAACGCCGCCGAATTTGCGGTGAATAACGATTTGGGAGGAGATAATGTTGCTCAGTACCTCACGCCCGTTCTTTACTACGGCAGCCGCAGTTTCATCACAGCTGCTTTCAATACCTAAAATATATACATCCTTCTGCTCTTTATTCATGGCCTGCTCCTTCTTTATACAGCCACATTATAACTGCATTTTCATGATTGTCTTCGTAATAATTCGGACGAATGCCTTCGCTGGCAAAGCCACAGGTCAGATAAACCTTCTGCGCGGCAATATTTCCCTCGCGCACCTCCAGCGTCATAGCCGTAGCGCCAAGCTCCCAGGCCTTGTTTACTAAGGCTGCCGTCAGGCGCGTACCATAGCCCTGCCCACGTTCTTCATCAGCGACAGCCACACGGGTAATCTGCGCTTCGCCTGCCACCAGCCAAAAGCCGGCATAACCGACAAGCTTGCCGGCATATTCCATCACCAGATAGGTAGTCAGCTCATTCGCTATTTCATTACGCAGCATATTTTCATTCCAGGCATCATAAAAGGATTGTGCCTCTATGGCAACTAAAGCCGGAATATCCGCTTCCGTCATTGCTCTGAAGCTTATTGTTGCTTGTGCTTCTTCTCCCACAATTCCTCAGCCTCCGATCTTCTGATATAGTATGGCTCCAGGCCAAAAATTTTCTTATCGTTTTCTGCATCAAATTCTGCCAAGGCAGTCAAAGCAACAGAGCTGCCTTTAGGCATACGCAATGCTTCGGGTGCCACGCTGATAAAATCAGGCAGACCGTTTTTCGCAAGCTTGGTGCACTCGCCCAAAAGCAACGCAGGGGTTCCCTGCAACGCAATTCTTTCTAATGCTTTTTCCGCACTGACAACCTCAACAGGTGCAAGCTCTACAAGCTCACCGTCGCGCCATTCATATAAGGCCTGATAAAAATTACCCTTTTGCGCATCCAGCACCGGTGACAGCACCCTGCCTTCAAGCTGAATATTATAAGCCATAGCCTTTAAAGTATCAACTCCGTGCAGACAGCACTGCCAGCTGTAGGCCATAGCCTCTGCCGTTGCCAGACCGATACGCAGGCCGGTAAAGGAACCCGGTCCCATGCTTACAGCCAAAAGCTCGATGTCCTGCTTTTGTACACCGGTACGCTGCAGCAGCTGGTCTAATTGCGGCAGCAAGCCTTCGCTGTGTGTCATCCCCATATTTATCGTATATTCAGCTAAAATTTCCTTATCACGGCATAATGCAATCGTGCACACCTTGGTGGCCGTATCAATTGCCAAAGTCAGCATCTTCTTCTACCTCCCGCAGCAGTTTTTCATATCTTTCACCCTGAGCCTGCAGCACAGCACGACGGCCTTCACCATCATGCAGCAAAGTAATCTGCAGATATTCCTCCGGCAGCTCCTCCTTAAACAGCTCAGCCCATTCAATCAGTGTTACACCATCGCCTCCGGCATATTCCTCAAAGCCGATGTTCTCCAGCTCCTCCGGACGGTTGAGGCGATATAAATCAAAATGCCTTATTTCCAGCTCACGCCCCTGATAGACATTCATGATAGCAAAGGTAGGACTGTTGACATCCTCAGCCTCAGCACCCAAGGCCACAGCAACACCACGGCTGAGCAGTGTTTTGCCTGCGCCCAGGTCACCGCTCAGGCAGAAAACGTCACCGCTTGCTGCGTGCTTGCCCAAAAGTCTTCCCAAGGCTTCTGTTGCAGCGCTGTCCTGCAAATAAAATTCCATAACCAACTCTCCTCACATTTGGCAGGAAAGAAAACACCTGCCATAGTAATCAATAATTTGAAAAAGCGGCACCAGACTTACCAGTACCGCTTCTTTGTTTTTACAATAAAGTCGTATTACGCGTCAGCGGATCCTCAATATCCATATGACCACTCAAGGTAATAGCCTTTTTACCTTCTATCAGAATCTGTACCCGTTTAATTTCCGGAAACTCTGTCAAGGTATTGGTAATAGCGTAGCAAAGCATCATCTCACCATAGGATCCTTGTCCCTTCTTTGCCAGCTCGCGCGTAAAATCAGCATAGGCAGTGCCATCCTGCTCAATTTTAAGACTGCGCACCTTAGTACCGATAGGTACAACATCATCCATTTTCGCGTCCTGCGGTTTAGTAGTTACCAAGGCAATCAACGCATTTTCCGGCAAACTTTTGCCGTTATCCTTCATCGTAATTTTTTCCGGTAACAGCTTTTCGCTGCCATCGGAAGCTGCACGATAAACAATAAAGCTGATATCCTTTTTTTCCTGCACTGCAGCAGTTGCCGCATTCTTAGCATCCTCTTTCGGCGGAACATTTTCACTGCAACCGCTTGCTATTACTGCACACAAAAGCAGCATCAATAAAATAAGCTTTCTCATTCTTGCCGCCTCCGTATTATGCAAAATATTTTTCAATGCCTTCAGCAATCAGGCGTGCTGTCTTCTTCTGGAACCATTGTCCCTTCATCAAGGTCAGCTCTTTTTCATTGCTGATGAAGCACATTTCTACCAAAACTGCCGGCATACTGATACGCTTGATAACATAAAAGTTTGCCTGACGTACACCCAAATCATCTACACCAAAATTAGCAGCCAGCTTATTTTGGATATTTTTGGCTAAGCGCAGATCATTATCGGTTTTCGGATAGTAGTATGTAGAAAAACCACCAACATTTTTATTGACCGAAGAATTAATATGCAGGCTGACGAACATATCCGAATTATATTTTTCGCCTACGTTTACACGTGCCTGCAGTTCCTCTGCATCACTGGCATTAGGTCCGAATACATCAACATCGGTAGTGCGCGTCATATAGACCTTAGCACCTTTTTGTCCCAGTATTTCCTTGACCATTTTAGTAATAGACAGGGTAATGTTTTTTTCCTTGGTGCCATCACTGCCGATAGCGCCCGGGTCGCTGCCGCCATGGCCTGCATCTAAGGTAATAATTTTACCGTCAAGACCGCCGCTTGTGCGGAACCTGCCGTTTCCTTTGATTACCGCAAGCTTATCAGTATCAGATTTATTAACCGGTTTATTTACTGTTGTTGCTGTTTTGGCAGCAGCAGTACTTTTCTTATTATCGTTTTTCTTTTTACTGCTGCTCTTCTTTTTATCCGCTTTCTTATCCGCTACGGTACTTGTTTTTATAACGGTATTTTTCTTGATACTACTGTTATTTTTTGTCGGACGGTTGCTTACTACCGGTCTGTTACTTACAACGGTGGTTGCAGCACCGGAACCGCTGTAGGAAGCCTGGCGCGGCGTAACATCAAGCACTACACGGAAGGGACGGCCTGTTGCAGGATCCTTCTTTAAGACGAAAGCCTTATAGCTTTTTTCCAGCAGGCGCTGTTTCAGCGGTACACGCACCACCGTATAGCTGCCTTTATCCACAATTTTCAAGGAATCAGCCAAAGAGCTTTTTACAGCCTTACTATGCGGCACCTGCGCTCCCTTATCAGCATTCACCGTCAGATTCAGCGTATCGCCTTCCATATCAACAGCATAGCCTGCAGTATCCGTTACATCAACAACAATACGCAGAACGTCTGCTTTATTGACACCCCATTTTACATCTGTTATCTGCGCCGCCTGGGCAACTGCGCCTAAAAGCATACAGCAGGCCAGCAGCGTCAGCAGGAAAATCTTGCGCAATAGTTCCACCTCGCAAACTTACACACTCTTACCGAAGATTTTACTTCAACAATTTATTTTAACACTAATTACAGAAGTCTGTAAACAAAATTACCGGTAAAGCATTAATTACCCTTCAAAACCTCACAGCGAGCCTCCGGCAAAAACTGCGCCAGCTCACCTGCTGCCAGCCCGATATCAATGCCGCTGATATCTGCAGCCTTTCCGTGCAGGTAAACACCGCAAACAGCAGCCTCCTGCAAAGTAATCTCCTGCGCTGCCAGACCGGCAATGATACCTGTCAGCACATCACCGCTGCCACCTGTAGCCAAAGCACTGGAGCCGGTGCTGTTGACATAAACAGTGCCATCTGGGCAGGCAATAACGGTCGGCGCTCCCTTGAGCACCAGCACAGCATTCCATTCCTGAGCATATTGTGCGGCAATATTGATACGGTCAGCATTAATTTCACTGATTTCCTTGCCGATAAGACGTGCCATCTCACCGGGATGCGGAGTCAGCACCTTTGCTGCCTGCATCTGTGTCAGAATTTCCGTATGTCCCTGTAATGCTGTCAATGCATCCGCATCAATAACAACAGGTACCTGCACCTGCAGCAGGATATCACGCACTACCTGCTGTGTGCTTTCGCTTGTGCCTAAGCCGGGGCCGATTGCCAATACATCGGCAGCATTAGCATTTTTAACTACATCGCCTGTTGCGCCGCCGCCAAGGATACCGGGCATACGCTCCAGCAGTCCGTGTACCATAACCTCCATGAGCTTGCCTGCCAGCACATCACGGCTGCTGAGTGGAGTATAAAGCGCTGCAAGGCCTGCACCAGCCTTTACTGCGGCATAGCTGCTCAAAGCAGCGGCACCGGTGAAGCCGGGACTGCCGGCACAGATAACAGCACGTCCTGCATCGCCCTTATGCGCATCTGCTTTACGCAGCGGCAGCAGCTCGCGCACAATATCGTCTGTCAGACGATATTTTTTGCTGGCATATTCCTCTACCATTTTTGCAGGCATACCGATATCTGCCAGCTCAATGTCACCGCAATATTCACGGCCGGGATAGAGCAAAAGGCCGGTTTTCAACAAAGCCATAGTAACTGTTTTATCCGCACGTACAGCATTTTCTGCAACAGCACCATTGTCTGCATTTACACCTGTCGGTACGTCAACTGCTACAATATATTTTTCGCTGTCATTCATCAGTCTGCAGGCACGCAGCAAATCGCCCTCCGGCTCGCCATGAAAGCCGGTTCCTGCTAAAGAATCAACCAAAATATCAGCTTTTGCGGCAGCAAGCTCAGCTACCACCCAGTCATCCTCGCCGGCAACAGCCTCTACCTTAGCATCAGTTTTTTGCAGCATTGCAAGCTCTGCCGCAGCATCACCGGTCACAGCCTTGAGCGCCTTGCCTACGACAAAAACGCGCACTCTCGCACCGTAATTTTGCAGCCAACGGGCAGCACCGAAGCCATCGCCGCCATTATTGCCGCCACCGCAAAAAACAACCACGCTCTCACCATCCAGCTCGTCTAAGCTATCATTAACAGCATCGGCAACAGCCTGCGCTGCATTATCCATCAATAAGATTCCCGGTACAGCATATTCCGCTGTCGCCAGTTGATCAAGCTGTTTCATTTCCTGTACATTTACTAATTTCATTTGTCATCCTCCATTATTACATACGCCGTAGCAAGTTCTCTGCTATGGCTTAAGCTGATTTGTATATTTTTTACTCCAAGCTGTTTTGCCAGCATCGCAAAGTGACCGCTAAGCTGTACTAAAGGCTTGCCCAGCCCATCGTTATCTACGGCTATTTCCTGCAGCGAGCCTTCGCGCAGACCGGTTCCCAATGCTTTCAGCACTGCTTCTTTAGCAGCAAAGCGTGCTGCAAAGCTTGCTGCCGCTTGCTGTCCTCTTCTTTGACAATAGGCAGCTTCCTCAGCAGTAAACACTCGCCGGATAAAAGATTCGCTCTTTATTGCCCGGGCAATACGTTCTATTTCAATAATATCACAGCCTACGCCTACTATCATTTGCTTTCACTCCTTCACACAGCTTCGTAACTATTATTAATTCTTGCAAGTATATCCAAAATCCTTTTTTTATTTTTGTTTTTCACAAAGATATTGCAAAATTTAAAGAGCTTCTTCTTTTACCACAGATATCGGCAAGCTTAACTTCTTCAGCATTGCAAAAATCCCCGATATCGCGCAAATACGCAATACCGGGGAAATAGTTTTTTCTTAAGCTGCGGTTACATCAGAAGCAGGCAATCTGACCATCAGTACGCTTTTCGGTTGCACCGCACAGCACGCCATCCTCATCACGGATAATAATCTGTCCGCGGCCCATATGATACGGGTCGGGCTGAACCACAACATTATGGCCC
>ERZ791702.568-NODE-568-length-13735-cov-14.0689_pt1 | contig 13735 bp, 14 predicted proteins | sample MGYA00510050_ERZ791702 | MGnify/ENA primary metagenome ERZ791702 (study PRJEB30046, sample SAMN00715230) | human gut metagenome | study: EMG produced TPA metagenomics assembly of the A metagenome-wide association study of gut microbiota in type 2... | reverse complement strand
CAGTAAAGGCTTATAGCCGCAGAGAAAACCGCGCTTTTTAAACGCGGTTTTTATTGCAACAATCCTGCGTACATTGTTCGTATTCGTAAGTCTACAAAGTCTCATGTTTCGACTTCACTTAAAGTATTAGAAGATCGTGGCTTTATTGAGCGAAGAGTCGACAAAGATAATAAAAAGCATGTAACTATTCATTTACTACAATTGGCCAATGAAGTAATTGAAGATGGAATATGGGCGCAAAAGGAGTTTGCACAAGATATGTTTGAAGGTCTTAGTGAAGAAGAGATCAAAGTGTTTATGAATGTATTTCAAAAGGTGTATGACAATGCAGAAAGGATGATTTCAAATGAGAAAAATGCCTGATTTAATGGAAGCAATTTTTGATGCTTGTTACTTGATTTTTGACTTAATTGCTGGAATCTTATTCTTTGTATATTCGAAAGGAAATCCATTGTTCATATTATATGGCGTATCAACATTAACGTTGTGTGGTGGAGATGCATTCCACTTGGTTCCTCGTATTAAAAGAGCAATATATGGAACAAACGATAAAATTAAAAGACAGCTTGGAATTGGATTACAGGTATCTTCAATCACTATGACCGTATTCTATATTATTTTATTGTTTATCTGGAAATTAACATTCCCAACATTACAAGCTCCGCTTTGGGTTGAGGCTATGATTTGGATTTCAGCTATTATTCGTATCGTTGTATGTTTCTTACCACAAAATAACTGGACTTCAGAAGAAGGAAACAGGAAGTTTTCTGTGATTCGTAATGCCGTGTTTGCCGTAACTGGAATTGGTGTGATTCTTCTTTATGCCATTTCAGGAAATATGTACGATTTACTGTTGAAGTCAGAACGCTCGTGACTTTAGTCATGAGATGAATGACGTATGTAACAGTTTTTCAACAGTTTCTATACGTGGACCATGTTATAATATATATGTAGAATGCATCGCAAAAAAAGGAGTTTTCGATATGTATACAGTACGTTTTCAATTGGAACTAAGTGGATCTGAGAAACGTTTTTTGTCGAAATCTTTTTTCTATGCAAATCAGATGCATAATCAATTAGTTCGATATGCTACTAATCGTTTGAATGCTTTATTTCATGATAAAGAATATGTGGATGCACGCAAAGCTTATGGAGAAGCTGAATTTTCCAAAAAGAAAGGTTCTGAACTGTCAGCTTCTGAAAAAAAGAAGAAAAAAGAGTTATCAAATATCATGTGTATTAAACAAAAAGAGTATAATCTTACGAAGACTTCTTTGTGTAAGTTTGTATCCAAAGAACAAAAGAAATTCAAGAACTACATCAACTCTCATCAGGCACAGGCAGAAGCTGAAGCTGTATATAAGGGAGTAGAAAAGGTTCTTTTTGAGGATGGACGTCATCTTCATTATCGAAGATATAATAGTTTCGATTGTATCAAACAAAAATGTGCTGCAACAGGAGTGCGACTTTTAAGATGGGATACCATATGTTTCATGAAACATTACTACAAGGTCCGTGTCCCAAAGAATGAATATATCCAGAACATCATCTCATCTGTTGATTTAAAAGAAGATGTTGTTTATTCATTTTTAAAGAGGATCGAATTCAACAGTGGATTCAAATATTATTTAGTGATCACACTTCGAGGTGATGCACCAAAACGAATCAGGTTGTCAGAAGATGGCGGACATCGTACAGGTGTAGACTTTGGAACCTCTACGATTGCGACAGTCTCAACCAACGAGGTCCATCTGGAAGAACTAGCTCCAGATTCTGTAAATTATGAAAAAGAGATTCGTCATAAGCAGAATCTGATAGATGCCTCTATGCGCAAGCACAATCCAGAAAACTACAACAAGAATGGTACAGTCAAAAAGGGAAAACACAAATGGAAAACCACAAAACGATGTAGACGTTTAAAACGCCAAGTTCGAGTTCTCTATCGAAAACAATCTGCTTACATTAAGACTTCACATCATACTTTTATCAATAGAGTTGTTCAAAATACAAGCGAATTCATCCTTGAGCCAATGAACTTCAAGGCTCTTCAAAAGAAATCAAAGAAGACAGAGCGTAAAGATGAGGCAACGGCAATTAAACAAAAAGACGGCTCTTTTAAGATGGTACGTAAATACAAACGCAAAAAGCGTTATGGGCACTCTATCAAGAACCGTTCTCCAGGTCTTATGCAGGCCGATTTAAAAACAAAGGCAACACAGTATGGAATACCATACTACGAAATAGATATTCATCAATACCGTGCTTCTCAACTTCACCATGATACGGGTGAATATATTAAACCTACTTTAAACGAAAGATTTAAAACGGTTGAAGGATGCAAAGTACAAAGAGATTTATATTCTGCCTTTCTAATTTATCATACTGACGATATATTGACTGCACCTGATTTTGAAGCCTGTCATTTTGATTTTCCACACTTTGTCAAGATGCAGGATACATTGATTCTAAATATGAAAAAATGTGGACACACAATGAAATACTGCTTTGGATTCTAGCTTAAAGAATCTCTCATCTAGTTCAGGTCTTAGGCGTAAGCCCTGCTGGATGCAGTATGAGTATACAGAGTACAGTCCATATGGATTGGAAATGCTCAAAAAACAAGAGTTATGCAAAGACTATATGCAAGGACTAGAACCATGCTGAAAGCTTTGCGATGCTCCATTTCTCGCATTGTGAGAAAGAGAATCTCGTCATTTTAATGATGAGAGTACGTCAAAAATTAATGAAGAAACAATTTTGATTATATAATTACTTAACGCAATGCCCATTCGCTAAATATAAATTGTTTTTCCAATTGGCTTCAAAACCGTAATTTTTAACAAAATCAACTTTTGAGTTGCGTTCAATATTTTTTAACTTTTCAATTGCTCTTTTGCCAAGGCTTTGATTTGGATTTATATACAGAAGAGGAAGAACTAATGAATATGTGCTTCCAGATACAAAAGATCCTAAATTTATATTTGAAGGTGTGTAAAGCTTTGGCTTGATAGGATGATTTTTTCTGTACAATCTTTGATAATGACAACATTGATTTCTTAGATATGATACACAATGGTAGAAACTTTCTAATTTTTCATAACTAATGTCATTATATCCGATTTTTAAAATTGCTTTTTTATCTTTTGTCTTTAATAATGAATAAAATTTAGAAATGGTGCCAAGAGGTATAAGTTCGACTAATGCCCATACTGGGACAAACCCATTATATTTGTTGTTGTGATGTTGAATAATAAGGCTGGATGCATTTCTTTTATTTACTTCGCCACAACGTTTTAAAAAATCAATGATGTCAATATATTCTTGGTGATTTTTAAAATTAAAGTTTGATGGATCAAGATATCCAACGGGACCATATGTCAATGAAAAATAATTTGCTAATTGAGTTTTTAAATATACCTCAATATCGTTAATTAGTTCAAAAAGTGTTGATCTAATTTCTTTATCAGTTTTATACACATTATAGATATCCTCAAAGGAAATGTTATCAATAAAATTGTCGTTTTTATCTAGAAAATCAATCATGTATCCACTTAATCTGTAATAATTTTCATGTTTTAAAATGGATAAAGCATTGTCATAGTTATTAACAATCAATCCTTTATCGTTAATAAGGTGATCTAGCTGTTGATTGAATGTTAAAGCTGGCTTAATCTGTGCATTGAAATTATTCTTAAATTCTCCTAAAGAAAAGAGCCCTCTGGGCCACATTGTTAAGAGGTGCGAAGGCTACGATTGATTAAATTATAACAAATTTGCAATATGTGTCAATACAATTTTTCCTTTCCAATTTCGTCTGATTTTGTTTTCTGATTCTATGAAATTCAGCGAAAATCAGGGTGATTGAATGTGGTACAGTGATGATTTTGAATTAGAAGAATTGGCCAAAAAGGGCAGTATACTCATATTTTGAGCATACTGCCTCTAATTTTGTATTTGTTTACTTTAATCCAAACAATGTTTCGATACAAGAATCATCCATTACGCGATCTGTTGATGGCATATTGGCATGTTCTAGTAGTGAGTCTACGTGGTCTTTGATGGTTACATCTACAAGTTTATTGACGTCGATTCCTCTGAGTTCAAAGAATAAGAATGGGTTTTCGTCGAGTTTGGTTCCAATTCCGTAGAGTACGGCGGCAACGTGCTTGCACATTAAGGCCCAGTCGGGGCAGCTGCAGTTGAAACTGATTTCTCTTTGGCTTGGGAAGAGTCCGTTTTCGGATAGGAATATTTCTTTTAAGCTTTCTGGGAATTGTCCATTCACAAGTTCTTGTAAGTTTTGAATTTGTGAACTACATTTTTCGATGATGTCTTCACAAACTTCTTCTTTTAATGGGCTGATGTTGATTTCTACTTTGTATGGTGCTTTTCTTGTGCCTTGTACACGAGCTTTTACTTTACCCTTCATAATTTGTAAGTCCACAACAGCACCTGAACGAACATATCTTTTTCCTCTTTCAATACGACTGGCATAATCGGCATATTGTTCAATATTTTTACACCAGGCCATGCCCCACCAGCTTTTTGCAATTTGCCTTCCTTCCACAATAATGGGGTGCATTTCTTTTCCTTTGTTTTTAGCATTTTTAACACTTTCTTGTGCTTTTCTTTGCAGTTCTTCGACGCTCATTTGCGAATACTGCATGCTTGCTGTCCAATATTTTGCCATAGTCTACACGTCCAATCTTAATAAGTCCATTAGTTCATTTGTATCTAGTTCAGTAATCCATTTTTCTTGGCTAGAGGCAAGAATGGAATTTGCGAGTTCTTGTTTGGATTCAATGAGTTTATCAATCTTTTCTTCAACAGTTCCATTTGAAACGAGTTTATGGACAAAGACCTCTTTGGTTTGTCCAATACGATAGGCTCGATCGCTTGCTTGGTTTTCTACGGCTGGATTCCACCAACGATCAAAGTGAATGACGTGGTTGGCGGCTGTTAGATTAAGTCCAGTTCCGGCTGCTTTTAAGGATAATACGATATATGGAACGTATGTGTTTTCATCATTAAATTTTTCAACGATTTCCGTACGCTTTTTAGCTGGAATGCCACCATGAATAATATATCCCTTCTTATGGAAAATAGTTTCTAGGTATTGAGATAGGGGTTCGCACATTTCTTTATATTGTGTAAATACCAAGACTCTTTCTCTTTTCTCATAGATGGTTTCACACAACTCTTTCAACATCGCATATTTTCCACTGTCCTTTGGATTGTAGTTGGTATCATGAATAAATTGGTCTGGATGATTACAGATTTGTTTCAATTTTGTCAATAACGCGATCACAATACCTCTTCTTTGAAGGCCTGTGGATTCCAATATTTTTTGTTCGGCTTTATCAACTTCCTTGCGATACAAAACAACTTGTCGTTTGGACAAATCCACGTGTTCTGTGATTTCCATTTTGTTTGGTAAATCTGAAATGATTGTTTTATCTGTCTTTAGACGTCTTAAAATGAATGGGGAAACCATCATCTTTAATTTTGTCATATATTCAGGATAGGCTTGTACTTTCTTTGCGTATTCCTTAAAGTCAGATGCACTACCTAATAATCCTTTATTTAAGAAGTCGAATAGGGACCATAAATTGGATAGGTCATTTTCAATCGGTGTACCCGTCATTGCGATGCGCATATGGCTTGGAATCTTTTTGATGGCACGTGTTTGTTTGGTTGCCGGATTTTTGATGGCTTGTGCCTCATCCAAAATCAAACAGTCCCATACTCTTTCTTGTAAAAATTCATTGCGTAATGCCATCCCGTAGGTTGTGATTGTGATAAATGTGTCTTCATGTACAATATTGTTTTTCCCATGAAGGATATAATATGTCATTTTAGGAACAAAGCGATCTATTTCTTTTGACCAGTTACCTAGTAGGGATGCAGGAACAATCAATAATACATGTCCATCTTTCTTTTTTTCATACATCTTCTCTAAAAATGAAATGACTTGAAGCGTTTTTCCTAGTCCCATATCGTCGGCAAGGCATGCGCCAAAGCCTAAATCATTCATTTGATTTAACCAATTATATCCACTCTTTTGATAAGGACGGAGTGTTGCGTTTAAATATTTTGGTTGAGCTTTGTTTTTGATTTTTGAAGGATTTTTTAATTTGCCTAAAATATCCCTTAACCATTTTCCATTTGATATCTGTATACCCATATCGACATCAATATCCTCATCATTTGACATATATGTTTTTGTCAAAGCTTCCTTCAAAGTAATGGTTCCATCGTATTGTTCCATTTGTTCAAGAAGTTGTTGAAGCTTATTATGATTAATTTCTACCCATTGACCTTTAAGCCATGCAAGTCCTTCTTCCATTTTTAAAAGTTCACTAATTTCTTTCTTTGTAAGGGCACGCCCATTCACAATTAGAGATGGTTGTAAGGATAGTATGGAGTCAAAGCCAAACATGGATGGTTTGGTATCTCCAATATTCACATTGATTTTTACGGAAGAATATTTTTTCTTCCACCAATTTGGTACTCTACACTTAATGCCACAAGCCTCAATGTCAGGCACACTCTTTAATAGGAAATAGGCTTCTTTACTCGTTAATTTGATGGGATGAAATAAATCACCGGTTTCCATATATTGGGCAATCAAAGTATTCTTTTGAGCGACTACATTTAAGCAAGATAATAAATTCAATAATTGTTCTTGATCATTTTTATATTCGACGAGTGCATGTTTTAGTGGCATATGAACAATTCGATTTTCCTTGTCTTTTGTGGCATACGTTGCTAGAAACGCAAATGGAAAGTCTGGATCCTCTTCGTTTTCGACTAAATGAAAATAGATTCGTTTTGCGACTTTTAAATCTTGGGATTTTTCCTGAAGATACATTTGAACTGTACCCTTGTATGATTTCATGTCCAAACAGAATTGATTATTTAACTTTTCAAATAAGTTCTGAATCCACTTTTCATCAATGAATTCTGTACCAATCGCAAAAGGAATAATAGACATTAAATATTCTAAGTCTTCATTGGATGCTTCTACTTTAGTATCTTCTCTAGCTACTTCTAGTTCAGGACGATTACTTAAAAGTTCAATGAATTTCAAAGAGAGTTGATACAAATAAAAAGCACTAGGAGTCAATCCCTTTAGATTGTTTTCAAACCCTAATTCATAAAGTGCAGAATATTTGTATTTTTTGAATGATTCAGCACATTTTGAAGTATTTTCTTCTTTTGTTTCATCAATGTGAAACCCGTTCTTGGTAAATATAAAATTGATTTGTTTCATACACAGTGTATCCTTTGTCTTATTATTTTTCTACATTTTATCATATATATTAAAACAATTGATAAACGCATCAATAAAGTTTTAAAAGAAGTGTTGTTGAATGAAAATAAAAAAAATAATGCGATCCATTTTGGCAAATTTTATCTTGACATTATCATGATTAAAAGGATGATATCTTGAGTTCTCGATGATTCCGATTTTGTACAAGGACGTGTTTTATGTATATTTATCTGCACATTGATGTTGCCATGGTATTATTGGCACTAGTAGAAATACTAAGAATCACATTATTGGTTATAGAAAAATGCAAAAGACACTAGTCCGCCCAATCGCAAAGGAATTGACTAGTGCCTTAGCATTAGAATAATTTCAGAGCAACCACTATATCCAGTAGTCTTTCTGTATGTATATTAAATAATCGATATATTGATAATGTCAATGCTAAATCTATCTAAATCAATGAAAATAAGTCGTTTTAGATGAAATAGGAACAATCGCAACAAATTTATTGAAGTTAATAATGTTTTCACATTGAAGTTTTATAATGGAAATTGGCTACTGGATGTAGTAACGGCTACCCTTGGAATTAAAAATGATATCTGCTTGAGTTCTCGACAGATCCTTCTATTTTTTTGCAGGAGGACGTGTTGTATGTATATTTATCTATACATTGATGTTGCCATGAGTTTAATGGCACTAGTAGAAATACTAAGAATTACATTGATTATCATAGAAAAATGTAAAAGACACTAGTTCCCGTTCCCACAACGAATTACTAGTGTCTTTACATTAGAATAATTCAGAGTGACTACTGTATCCAGTAGTCTTTCTGTATGATTATTAAACAATTGATATATACAAAAGTCAAGGCTAATTCTATCTAAATCAATGAAAATAAGTCATATTAGATAGAATAGAGCAATCGCAACTAGTGTATTGTAATACATAATGTTTCACATTGGACCTTTATAATTGAAATTGGCTACTGGATGTGGTTGGTGGTTGCCTCTTGTTAAGGAGCTTTGAAGCCTTGAATCTTGAGTTCTAGGTAAGTAGATCCTTCTAGCTTATGTATATATATCTACATATTGATGTTGCTATGTGTTTATTTGCCATAGTAGAAATACTAAAAGTAACATTGATGATTATAGAAAAATGCAAAAAGCACTAATCACCACTAGCAATGGAAAAAGATTAGTGCTTCAGCATTAACTTTATTTCAGAGCAGCCACTGCTTTTCCAGTAGCTTTTCTCTGCTCGTATTATAGCTTTAAATAGGGGATTATGCAAATGAGGTAGTTCTTTTGATTAGCGTTTGTTAATTGTTATAAAGGTCATTTAAATATAAAAAGATTGGAGTACATATGATTAATGAAATAATTAGGTTTGTGAATGATGATTTTCAACTAGATGTAAGAGTTTCTCCAAATAAGGAAACTGTATGGTTAAATCGAAATCAATTAGCATCCTTATTTGACAGAGATGTTAAAACAATCAGTAAGCACATCAATAATGCATTAAAAGAAGAACTTGATTCTTGAACTGTCGCAAAATTTGCGACAGTTCAAAAAGAAGACTCTAGAAATATAAAAAGAGAGATTGATAATTTTGAATTAGAAGAATTCACAAAATAATGAGTGTTGTAATTTGTTTTCATTGTTTTCTTGCTATCACTACAGTGATATAATTGGTTTGAAGGAGATAAATGTTAATGGATAATAAAATAATTTTGTACCATGGATCTGAAAAAATAATAGAGAATCCAATATTTGGTGCTGGTAAAAAGAATAATGATTTTGGGTTGGGATTTTATTGTACAGAAAGTAATGATTTGGCAAAAGAATGGGCAGTATCATCTTTAAATGATGGTTATTCTAATAAGTATACTTTAGATACAGAGTATTTGAAAATTTTGAATTTAAATAGTTCGGATTATACGATTTTAAATTGGATTGCGATATTGGTAGAGCATCGTCTTTTTTCAATTAAAACGCCTGTGGCTAGACGAGCAAAACAATATTTGATTGATTATTTTAGTATCAATGTGAACGCATATGACTTAATTATAGGCTATCGTGCGGATGATTCTTATTTTGATTATGCAGAAAGTTTCTTGAATAATACAATTTCAGTTGAGCAACTCGCACAAGCTATGAGATTGGGCAAATTAGGAGAACAGATTGTCATTAAGTCGCAGTTTGCGTTTTTAAATTTAAAGTTTGAAGGGTATGAGGTTGCTGATAAAAATCAATATTATGATTTACGTAAAGCAAGAAATGATGAAGCGAACCAATATTATTTGAAAATGCTTGATCAAGAAATGGATGGACTGTTTATTCAAGATATTATAAGAGGGGGCATTACAAATGATGATCCACGCATACCAAGAAATATATGTAAATAATGCACAAACAATGTTAGGAGATGCCTTTGATTATGCCATCAATACTTGTCATATTTCAGGTGATGATTTTGTGAAGATGTTTGTTGTAAGTTCATTTAGTAAACGTATTGAAAATGGGGAGCCTGCCTGTGTGGCGGGTAAAAGTGGCATCGAGCTTGTACATGAAATTGTGTTTGAGACCATGCAAAAAGAGTTGAATATTGAATCTGAAGTAAACTATAGTCGTTCATGTGAGTATTGGATTGGTTGGGCTGTTGCCTATTACCAATGGTATTCAGACAGAAGTTTTAAAGAGATATTTAATGTTTTAAGTTTTGAAGATTTGAAAAGAATGTATTATACACTTCATGAGGCGGATATTTCTAAGTTTGTAGATATTGTGGATTCTAAAATGAAAGAGTATTATGTGGAAACAAACTTAAAGCGTATTCGAACTACTTATGGTTATACTCAACAAGAATTATCGAATCTTTCTGGTGTAAGTCTTCGTTCAATTCAGTTGTATGAACAAAGAAATAAAGATATTAATAAGGCGAGTGTAGATAAGTTGTATTGTATTTCTAAAGTATTTGGTTGTAAGATAGAAGATTTGATTGAAAAATGAAATATAGGGGGTAGAATGAGATGATTCATTCTACTCTTTTCTTTTTGATTTGAAATAAAAACAACAAATTTACTGGAATTAATAATGTTTTTACATTGGACCTTTATAATTGGAATTGGCTACTGGATGTGGTTGGTGGTTGCCTCTTGTTAAGGAGTTTTGAAGCCTTGAATCTTGAATTCTAGGTAAGTAGATCCTTCCAGCTTATGTATATATATCTACATATTGATGTTGCTATGTGCTTGTTTGCCATAGTAGAAATACTAAAAGTAACATTAATTATTATAGAAAAATGCAAAAAGCACTAATCACCACTAGCAATGGAAAAAGATTAGTGCTTCAGCATTAACTTTATTTCAGAGCAGCCACTGCTTTTCCAGTAGCTTTTCTCTGCTCGTATTATAGCTTTAAATAGGGGATTATGCAAATGAGGTAGTTCTTTTGATTAGCGTTTGTTAATTGTTATAAAGGTCATTTAAATATAAAAAGATTGGAGTACATATGATTAATGAAATAATTAAGTTTGTGAATGATGATTTTCAACTAGATGTTACTGTATCACCAGATAATGAAACTGTTTGGCTTTCACAAAAACAGATGGCTGAACTCTTCAATAAGGATAGAAGAACAATTACAAGGCATATACAAAATATTATTAAATCAGAAGAATTAGATAAAGATTCAGTATGCTCATATTTTGAGCACACTGCTTCTGATGGAAAATATATTAAATACAATACTATAACTTAAATATGATTATTTTTGTTGGCTATCGTGTGAATTCTAAAAAAGCAACTTCATTTAGGCGATGTGCAACTAAAATTCTAAGAAATTACATGATTAATGGTTATACAGTGAATCAAATTCGAGATATTTTACCTGTCCTATAAATATGTTAACATCAGTTGTTGGATCGTGATGAAAAAAACAATTCGTAAGCATATTAATAACATATTTAAAAATCATATTTAAAAATCGAGAAGTTGAAAAAGAGAACAACACGCAAAAAATGCGTATTGTTGGAGTTAAGCAATCTGTTCCAAAATGGAACAAGTTCAAATGGAAGGTAGTCGTAAAATAACTCGTAAAATGGACTTTTACAATTTAGATGCGATTATTGCAGTTAGCTATCGTGTGAATTCTAAAAAAGCAACTTCATTTAGACGATGCGCAACTTTCATTTTAAAAGATTACATGATTAAAGGCTATGCAGTGAATCGAAAACGTTTAGATGTTTTAAATAAAACAATCTCGATTCAATCTAAAATGTTAGCTTCGACTCTTAATATTGAAGAAAAAGAAGTGTTGAATGTTGTTGAAGCCTATTCTAATGCATTAACTCTTTTAGATGATTATGATCATGGATGTGTTTCTAAAACAAAAGGTAAAAATTCAATTTATCAGTTGACTTATAAAGAGTGCAGAATTCTAATTGATTCAATGGGGTATGGTGGATTTTCTTCTGTATTTGGTGCTGAAAAGAACCAGGTAAATTAAATGGAATAATTGCAGCGGTATATCAAAATGTTTTTGAAACTGAATTGTATCCAAGTATTGAAGAAAAAGCTGCAAACCTACTTTACTTTTTAATCAAAGATCATCCTTTTGTGGATGGTTGTAAACGCATTGGAGCTTCTATTTTCCTAGAATTTTTAAATTGGATTACTATGGCTTGGATGCGAAGCATATTGCAGAAAAATAATATTGAATACAACAAGTCACCTGATAACTGGTGACTTGTTTAATGTATATGAAATGTTTTTTAGAAATTTACGCGATTTAATAATGTTTTCACATTGAAGTTTTATAATTAGAAGTGCTACTGGATATAGTAACGGTGAACCCTCTGAATGAAAAGGATGATATCTTGAGTTCTCGATGATTCCGATTATGTAGGAGGACGTGTTTATGTATATTTATCTGTACATTGATGTTGCCATGTGTTTAATGGCACTAGTAGAAATACTAAGAATTACATTATTGATTATAGAAAAATGTAAAAGACACTAGTTCACCCAAACCCAACGGATTACTAGTGTCTTTTCACTAAATTAATTCAGAGGAACCACTGTATCCAGTAGTCTTTCTGTATCTGTATTATAGCTGTAAATAGGGGATTATGCAAACCGATTGACAACAAGTCATAAATTCAGTAGAATAATCATCAGTTAGTCATCTCTAACAAGAGATGACTTCTTTTATGAAATGCAAGTTAGATATATCTAACTAGGAGGCATAATGAGAAAGATTCTATATATCATGATTGGATGCATATCATTAGGGTTAGGGATTATTGGTGTAATATTACCGATTCTTCCGACGATTCCTTTTGTGTTGCTTGCAGCTTTTTGTTTTGCAAAATCAAGTGAGAGATTGGATGGTTGGTTTAAGAATACGAAGTTATATAGGGAAAACAATATTAAGAGTGGTATGACGAAACGAGCAAAGCTTCGTATTATGTGTTCAGTAACTTTATTGATGGGCATTGGATTTATCATGATGGGATTAAAGGGGATTGTGGTTGGCAATATTGTTTTATTGATTGTTTGGATTTTTCATATGGTTTATTTTACATTTGGAGTAAAGACAGTATGAGAAGGGTTTTGAATTATTTATTAGCTATTAGCTTTGTTTTGACTATTATGGCTCCGATTACGGGAATCATAGTTCATAAATTGGCTTCTACCTTATTCTTAGTATTGGCTTTGATTCATGTGTTCTTATATAGAAAGAGATTGGATTATAAGTATATTCTAGTAATTGTATTAACCATAGTATCTTTTGTATTAGGAATATTAGGATTAATTATGGTTGAACATCCAATAATGCTAACTCTTCATAGAACAGTGTCGATTGTATTAATAATCTTATTAGCTATTCATATATATAGGTTTCATAGAAGGCTTGCCGTTGCATAATGTGACGGCTTTTATTATATTAAAAGTCATGGTGGAAGCGTTAAAAAAGACAGGAATGATTCGGAAAATGGTGAAGTTGTTGATGCTTTATATATAGTGAGAAAAGTTTATTTGAGTTAGGATGTATTATAATACTAAGATGTTTTCGATTTGAATTGACAAATTTTTGGGGTAGGAGTATGTTCTGACTGAAGAGAAGATAAGTAAACTAAAACAAATGTATTATGTCAAGTTTGGAGATGATATTTTGTATTCAGAACAAGAATATTTAAATTGGATGTTTCGTATCGTGTTGGCTACTTTATGCGGTTGTGTTATTGGATATGAAAGGACGAGTCGAAATAAATCGGCTGGCATTCGAACACATGCGATTATTGCACTAGGATCTTCAATGTTTATGGTTATATTTAAGTGGCGAAAACTTCATAGCTTGCTGTGGAGATGAAAGCCACTTTTTGTATTGTATAATGCGTATTAAAAGTATATAATATATGTAGAAATAGTTCGGAGTTGATATCATGGGTAGACCTAGAACG
>ERZ791702.567-NODE-567-length-13777-cov-2.62331_pt1 | contig 13777 bp, 18 predicted proteins | sample MGYA00510050_ERZ791702 | MGnify/ENA primary metagenome ERZ791702 (study PRJEB30046, sample SAMN00715230) | human gut metagenome | study: EMG produced TPA metagenomics assembly of the A metagenome-wide association study of gut microbiota in type 2... | reverse complement strand
CTCTTTCCTGTCAACACTTTAAATGCATTTTCTTTTGTTTTTTTATTTTTTTCGAAATTTATCTTTCATTTCCCATGCAGAATACGGCAACAACACCCGGTCCTGTATGACTTCCGATCACTGTTCCGATATTATTGATCAGAATATTCTCTATTCCCATCTTCTCTCTGACACGTCCGGCAACATACTCTGCATCTTTCAGGCAATCTCCGTGCGTGATCATTATGATCTCATTCTCCCAGCCTTTCGACTGTTCTACTGCCATATCAACAATTTTATTCAGAGACTTCTTGCGACCACGTTCTTTCGCAATCACCTGAAGTTTTCCATTGTTATCCATATGTATGATTGGTTTCACTTGCACGAGTGTCCCCAAAACTGCTGCCGCTTTGGAAATACGTCCACCTCTCTGCAGATGATTCAGATCATCCACCGTAACATTATGGCAAACGTGAAGCTTGTTCTCTTCTGCCCACTTTGCAATCTCATCAATCGTCTTGCCTTCTTCTTTCAACTTAAGAGCATAGTACAAAAGCAAGCCCTCTCCCAGGCAGGCGCAAAGTGTATCGATCACGATAATCTTTGCTTCCGGATAATCCTCCGCCAGTTCTTCCGCCGCGATTCGCATACTATTGCATGTTCCGCTTAATCCGGAAGAGAATCCAAGATGAAGTACATCTTTTCCTTCCTTCACAAACGGTTCAAGCATCTCGCGTGCTTCCTCCGGATTGATCTGAGAAGTCACAGACATATGGCCTTCTCTTAATTTCTGAAAGAACTCTTTTGCTGTCAATCCTGACATATCTGTGTAAGTTTCTCCATCAATCGTATATTTCAACGGAAGAACCTGAACATGTCTCTCTTCCAGCCATTCCTTCGGTAAGTCTACAGTACTGTTCACGGTAATAATGAACTCTCTCATGTCAATAACCTCCTGCTCTCTTTCTTCCAGAAACCACCACTACATTCCATATAGCAGACATGTATTTTCCGGATAAGCAATATTTTTTATATCATACCACCTTTTATAATAAAGAGCAAAGATATATTAACAAAATTAAGATTTTGTCAGTTAATTTTTACATTTAGATAATTTCTTCCTGAAAGTGTTTTATTAAACACGAGGAAACATAATACCAAAATACATCCCGCAACAAATCCATACAGATTAAACACTGCAGTCAGTACAAGAAGCATCAGTCTCATAAATTTTAATGCATATCCAAGTTCGAAATTCGGCTGTGTATAATTTGCCACTGCCACAAATGCCATATATAGCATTACTTCTGAATTGAACCAACCGGATTCTACCGAAAATTCTCCCATCACAATACCGGCGATTACACTCAGTGGAGTACTGAGCATCGTTGGCGTATTCATCGCGGCCAGCCGTAAACCGTCAATTGACAGTTCAAGCAGAAGAAACTGCCAGATCAATGGAAGATTGATCTGATCACGCACCATTACAAACGAAAAACCCCCCGGTAGCCACTGCGGATTCTGCATATATAATAGATACAATGGTGTAAAAAACACCGTTGCGATTGTGATCAGGGTTCTGGAAATCTTCAGATACATTCCGGTCAATGTCGGAAAATAATAATCATTTGCCTCTTCTATCATATCCAAAACAGACGTTGGAAGTATCATTGCCGACGGCGAGTTATCCACCAGAATCACAACCTTTCCTTCCAAAAGACAGGCTGCTGCCGTATCCGGTCTCTCTGTAAATTTGAACTTTGGGAAAGGATTGAACCATTTTCTCTTGAAAAGTGCTTCTGCAAGACTCTGCTGATTCATTCTCAGGTCATCTACCTCAAGTTTCTCAATCCTTGATTTTATATTGTTTAAAAGTTCTTCATCTACACGGTCTGACATATAGCAGACTGCTATGTCCGTTCTGGAACTCTGACCTGCTTCTGTCATTTCCATAATCAGATGTGGATCTCTGATCCTTCTCCGCATCAGTGCCGTATTGAATACAATTGTCTCTACAAAACCATCTCTGGAACCGCGAAGCGATTTATCTTTATCCGGCTCGTCTACACCGCGGGCAGGATAACTTCTGCAGTCCATACACAGTGCCGCATCATAACCCTCTACAAAAAACACCGCTGTACCGGAGAGTACATTCCTCAGAATATCATCAAAACATTTCAGCACATCCACTTCTACATAAGGAATCTTCTGTTTTGAAAAAGTTTTCGCATCCCGCGGAAGATCTTCTGCTGTAATAGAAAGAAAAGAATCCATAATCTTTAACATTGCTTCATCTTTTATAAATCCATCAATGTAGTAGAATACCGATTCTTTTCCACCGATCTCCATCTCCCGGCGGATAATGTCAAAGCTTTTCTCCACCGGAAGGGTCTGATCCATATATTGAATATTTTCTTTAAAAGAACAACCGACTTCTTTTTTAATCTTTCTGATCATAAAACCTAACCCTCTTTTTCTGCCTCTTATTTGCCTTGGCTTCACTGAGTTTAGGTTTCCCTTTTTCTTACAAATTATTCTGTCAGCCTTTTATTTCTTTTTTGTTGTACTTCCAAATCCACCATTTCTTACTTCTGTCACGTCATCATCTAATGTAATTCCGTACTGTACGAAGATTCCCTGCATGAATCCATCTCCTGCTTCTACTTCTACGGTTTTTCCTTCATTAGAATCATTTGTGATCTTTGCAAAGATCTGTCCTTCATTGTCGGAATAATAATAATCGCTGTCGATAATTCCTACTGTATTATTCAGCTGCAGTCTGTACTTGAATCCCAGACCGCTTCTCGGATAACACTTCAGTACCCAGTCCTGTTCCATCCACACACGGACTCCCGTTGGAATCTTGACGGTTTCTCCCGGTTTCAGTGTGATTTTCACCGGTGCGAAGAAGTCATATCCTGCACTTCCGGCTGTCGCTCTTCCCGGCAGTTTTAAAGACTCGTAGATTGCTTCCATCTCTTTTTCTTCCGCTGTCTCAAATGTGTCTTTCCACCCTTCAAAAAACTTTTCTTTACTCACTTTTTCAAATCTTGCAATTCGATTCATCTCTGTTAATAACCTCCAATTTATTTTCACATTTTATCTGTTTTCTCATTCTTCTTGCCTCGTATACAGGAAGTTTATTCTTTCCTGCCCGCAAGCACTGTAATTCATTATTATAAAATACTTGAAAGTAAAAAACAAGTTGGTGAAATAATTCTCTTGAGATATTCTGTGTTTAGAGTATAATAGATTTTATAGACACGAAACAGAAGGTGAGAGTATGCGAACAATGGACTTTACTACAGAACAGCCAGATTGCTGCTCTGTCGGTGATTATTTGGAGATTGTCGAACATGAGCTTCCCACTTCCTATTGGTATATGCTTGAGCATGCCTACGGCGCAAGCACGAATTTCAAGAACCGGGAACGCTTGAAGGCCCGCAAAGGCAAAGTCATTAAGATCTGGAAGGACGACAGATTCAACTATATCACCCTGGAATTTGATGAAGAGGATGTGAAATGATGTACAACAAAGATGATGTTATATATATTCTTGAGAACAACACAACAATCCGTAAAGGAAAGATTGCACGCAAGCAGGGGGAGAACTATATCATTCAGCTGATCGGCTCCTGCGGCGCACTGACACTGCCGGAAGATCAGCTATTTGAATCTGAAGAAGCTGCTGAAAAGAGCCGACAGCAGATCAAGCTGAACAGCGCGAATGTACAGAATGATTTCATATCTGTAAAACCGGATCCTTTTGACAACTGGATTGGGCGATAGGAATTGAGTGATGAAATTCATGAATAAAATTTCCCTCCGGCACAATAACCGGAGGGTTCTTCTTTAAAACAAATCACTATGCGTTCCTGCCCTAGTCTAAATGCTTTATGAAAAAATCTTATTTTTATCTTATTAGTCATTATAATTCCCTTCTTAATACAAATCACAAACCTACAGTATTATCAAACAATTCCTCACTCATTTGAATTATCATATTTAAGATTAAAATACATTTCAAAGCAACCAACTGCTGCCCTGCGTTCAGCTGATCTCCATGACACGTCTTGTTTCTTCCTGGATTAAAAACAAAATCCGTCAAATCTTCTTTATTACTATAAACAACATTCACAAAATACTCTGCAAATCTATCCCACCCATAAATTCCGTGTTCCTGCATGCAAATCATGATAATCCCTTTTGCTTTCTCAGAATTATCTTTTCTAATTCTATATAGATCAAGTAATTCTTTCTTTTCGCTCTTTGGAATAAGACAATTCATATTGGTCACATCATATAATCTTTTAATGACCCCACCAATCTGCGTCATTAATATACATGTCGTTGACCAATACCGTTGTAGCTTATATCCTTGAAGTGCCTCACTAAATCCTTCTTTTCTCTCCAGTTCAATCCACTCTTGAGAATTCCAATTATTTAAAATTGTTTCTATACGATTATCATCATAATAATTTATCACACACTCTTCTACTTCTTCCCTTGGATATTTATCTCCTGCGTACTTGCAAATTTCAAGAATCTGATCTTGAAGCTCTGTATCTGTTTCAAAGAATACTGGCAACTTGCATTCTGATACAATATCCATAAATTCCCAGCGGTCAAGTGTTTCAGGTGATACTGTAGGAATCTTAGGCATTTCAAATTTCAGTTTATCAAGTGATTCCAAAACTATATTTTTTGTCAGATCAGCTACTTGTTGTACAATTTCTAAAGACGGAGGAGACATATTTCCCAACATATGCATTGTTTCCGTCAGAATTCCCATTGAAGATTTAGAAGACATCACTGCTAAATCAGTTAAGGCTTTTGTCGTTTCAGAAATCATATCTGAAGATTTTGTTACTGAATAATCTGGAATAACTATATTAGAAACACTCTTTGAAATCTCTGATAAATATGTAGTAGGTACTGTCTTCATTAGATTATCAATTGCCTTCAATTGTTCGTTATTGTAAAGTTCGTCTATACCTTTATGCATCGTCCTTCTCCCTTTTTATTTCCGTACATTTGTTCTGTTGAATACTACTATATCATAAATTTGCTATATACGGAAGTTCTCTTTTCCCATATATTGTGTTTCTTTTAATCATCACGCAATATTTTGTATTGTTTAAAACATTATATATCTTCTATATCTCTATCTTACTACAGTAATTTATGATTTTTATGCAAATTTTAATATTTGTATTTCCATCCGAAACATTGTATAATAAGAACATGAGTTCGTTAGATCTCATTAATTAAATTTAACAGGAGTTTTCCATGAAACAATTAAGCAGCAATGGGATAAGATTTCTCTTGAATAGATTGTTGATGATATACACGATCGACAGAAGAATACCAAAAAAGCACCTTCAGAATAATAGTTTCTGTTGGTGCTTTCTGTATCTTATTTGATTCTAAATCCTTCAGATTCCTTTTCTGTTGATCTGCCATCTGTTGCATGCTTCTCAAGATTGATTACTTTTCTAAATTCTAGATTATTTTGTCTTCTCTCTTCAATCTGCTGTTTTACATTCACTTGTACGAATGGCATTTTATATTCACCTAACTCCTTGTGTTATTGATAATTCTCTGCAATATATTTCTCGATTACTTCTAAAAATTCTTTCGCCTTATCATACTGCTCTTTTGCATCCTGCATCGATACAATGAAAAAATCTGCATAATCCGTATTATTTCTAATTTGAAATGCCTGACTTATATATTTAGAATACTTCTTATCAAATTTTCCGATTTTCACAAATTCTTTCTGAAAATATGCAATTACTCCTGCATGTTTAGAAAAGTCTTGCCCTTCCATTGCAAGCAAAGCACGAACAGAAGTAAACATTGCATAATAAGACCTTCCTATAGAGTCTTTATAACTTCCATCCTTCAAAAGAATTTCTGAGGAATGTAATCTTTCTTTTGCCATTTCTAATCTATACTGCATTAGTTCTTTTCTATTATCAGGCAACTATTTTCACTCCTTCTTTTTGAATGTTTCTATAGTATGGTAAATCATCCTTATACTTTTCAAATTCTTCAAATGGAATTACAGTTGGTGAAACGATTGTTCCGTATTCTAATTCCAGATCAGAAGATATATCCCATACTTTTTTCAATTCCCTTTGCAGCTTTTCCCTGTCTCCTTTTACAATAGCCACAATATCAATGTCTGAATCTTTTTGATAATCTCCTCTTGCATATGAACCATACAGAATGATACTGACAAGATCAGATCTATAGACTTCTCGATATGCTTTAGAAATCTCTTTTAAAATCAGATTTAATTCATTTGTCGTACACATATGATTTCACCATCCTTTCGTTTTTCAGTTCTGCTGCCATGTTTGCTCTTATTTCAGTATAGATTCCTATAATACCTGTTAAAACTCTCTAATCCAAACCTTTAGAACGGTGTTCCATAGAGATCATAAGGTGTCACCTGATATACGTAATAATTCAACCAGTTCGTATACAGGTTATTGCAATGTGCTCTCCAGCTCAGCATTGGTTTCTTCTCTGGATCATCATTCGGATAATAATTCTCCGGAATCTGTGGATTCAATCCTTTCCCCAGATCTCTCTTATACTCGGAATCCAGTGTCATTCTATCATACTCCGGATGTCCCATTACAAAGATCTGACGTCCATCCTGCGCCATACAAAGATAAACTCCTGCTTCTTCCGAATCTGCAAGAATTGTAATTCTGTCATCTTTCTCCAAAAGATCTTGCGGAACTTCTGTATGTCTTGAATGCGGTGCCAAAAACTTATCATCAAATCCTCTGACAATCGGAATCTTTCTGTTCCTTACGTGGTGCCAGAACAAACCTGAACGTTTTTCCGGAAGTTGTACCTTATCAATTCCATAATGATAATAAATACCAGCCTGTGCTCCCCAGCAAAGATGAAGTGTAGACACAACATTTGTCTTTGTCCACTCCATAATACGTTTCAGTTCTTCCCAATAATCTACATCTTCAAACGGCATCTGTTCTACAGGTGCGCCCGTGATAATAAATCCGTCAAACTTTTTATCCTTGATATCATCAAACGCTTCATAGAACTTATAAATGTGACTTGTTGATGTATTCTTTGATACATGACTTGTCACTCTTACGAAAGTAACATCCACCTGCAGCGGAGAGTTTGAAAGCGCTCTCAGAATCTGAAGTTCTGTATCTTCCTTAAGTGGCATCAGATTCAGAAGTCCGATACTGATCGGACGGATATCCTGATGTGCCGCACGCATCTCATCCATCACGAAGATGTTCTCTTGTTCCAATATTTCCTTTACCGGCAAATCATTTTGTACTCGAATCGGCATTGTCCTTATCTCCCTTTTCTTCTTGTATTTCTTTTATCTCTTCCTGTTTTTCTTTCTGTATATAAATTCCTTCGGAATCTACATATCCGTTCTTCCCGTAGCACTCTGTATCTGTTGGAAGTTCTTTTTTCTTCAGGATAGAATTAACCAGCATATTTACAATATAATAAATCACCGCAAATGTCGGTACACCAAAAAGCATTCCCGGAATACCAAACAATCCCCCTGCGATCAGGATTGAGAAAACAACCCAGAACGAGGAAAGTCCTGTCGAATTTCCTAAAATCTTTGGTCCCAGCACATTTCCATCAAACTGCTGCAATGCAATAACAAAAATGATAAAATAGAGTCCTTTCAATGGATCTGCAAGCAGAATCAGAATTGCACTCGGAATTGCTCCGATATACGGTCCAAAGAATGGAATTACATTTGTCACTCCTACGATCACGCTGACCAGCATTGTATATGGCATATTCAGAATTGATAATCCTATAAAACAGATTACTCCGATAATCAGAGAATCAATAATCTTTCCGATAATAAATCCACCGAAGATCTCATTACTTTTTCCGCCAATCTGGAGAATCATGTTAGCCTGTCCCGGACGAAATACAGCGTAGATCAGCTTCTTTGTCTGTTTCTGGAACTTCTCTTTGCTAAACAAAACATAAATAGAGACAATGATTCCAATAATAAAATTAAAGACTTCACGAACCATCTGAATCATTCCCACAGTAAGCTGTGTCATCCACAGATTCACTTTCTCCATCAAATCTGTCTTCATCCAGTTCTGAACAAAATCACTTGCTTCTTCAACTATGCTCGCCAACATCTTTCCAACTGTTGAATCAGAAGAATGCATCTTACTGAATTCATGGATAAACCGGTTCATCTGACTCGGCACAGTGAAAATCATGTCGCGGATACTTCCATATAACTCCGGAATCATCATATTGAGAAGTGTAGTAATCAATGCCAACATTAAGATGACAGATACGAAGATTCCAACTCCTCTTGATATCTGTTTTTTCTTCTTTAATTTGGGACAATGTTTCTCCAAAAGCGGAATCATCCGACGGTCTATCCACTTCACAATCGGATTCAGCAAATATGCAATTGCCAGTCCATAAATAATAGGTTTTGCCACTGTTAAAAACTGCTTAAATACAGATGAAATCTGTCCCAATCTCAAAAGTGCAAAATAAAATAAGATACATGTCGCAACTACGAAGAACAACGTCATACTTTTTATGGCCTGTTCTTTGAAGCTATACCTTCTTTTTTCATGCTCTTCCCACGAATTGTGCCTATAACTTTGATCTGTATGAGTCTTTGACGCCTCTTTCGCTGTCGTATGCTCATCCTGTCGATATTCACTCATGTACGATCATTTCCTTTCTTCTGTTAAATATACATATTACGATTATAACGCGGTTGCAATAATAGAGTCAACAGTAGAAAAAAAGAGATTCAGAAGATCCTCTCTTCCAAATCTCTTTCTATTTATCACGATTTTATACTTTTATCTGATGCTCAATTACAGCAACAATCAAATGTTGCACATTCTGTCCCACTGCTGTGGCAGGCGTCACCGCCTTCTACACTGATTTTCCCTGCGTGACATTTGCACTCTTCATTATATCTGCAAGCTTTCGCCTGGCAGTCAACGTCTGAGCAATCTGAAACAGACTTCATCGAATCCGTCTTATTGCTATAACTTCCCTCTCTTCTTTCTTCAAAGCTATCGCAACAGGTCTCCTTCGCATTCTTCGCACTGTTTCCTCCCACCTGGATCTTATCCAGTTCGCAAAGATACTGATAATTGTGTACACATGTCTGTACGGTACAGCTTAATTCTGGCATACTGATTTCCTCCTCTTAATCTTATTAGAACAATATCAGTATGTCCCTTTCTTTTAAATATATACACTTATATCCAAAAACACAAAACGGTATGTATCTCTCAATACATACCGCCAGTAATCTGATTCTTATGCGTTCTTTCCACAGCAGAATTTATATTTCTTTCCACTTCCGCACGGACATGGATCATTTCTTCCGATCTTTTTCGCCTTGCGAACTGTACCGGACTGTTTCTGCTCACGATACAGACGTTTCTTTGTCTCTGCATCAAAGATCTTATCCCACTGTGGGAGTCCATACAGCCAGTCAGCTTTTGCATCGATCATGTTCTTATAAAGAAGTTCTTTATCAAATGCAAGACTTACAACTGTATCTTCTTCCATTGTCTCGATCGGATTTGCTGTCTTCAGACTGTCATTGATTCCGTCAAGGAATCCAACCATTGTCATGACATCCTGTCCATATTTCTCAGCAAGCTCTTTCACTGTTCCCTTCACTTCTTCATCCGGGTTCTCGAGCAGCTGCTCGTAAATCTCTCTTTCGATTGTAAAGTATGTTCCCCAGAACTTCTCCAACTGATCTTTCGGAAGATTACGGTCATAGGCCATATCACGCCACTGGTCTAATAAACATTTCTCACTCATTGTATATTGCTCCTTTATCTTTAAACTTCGAATTCAATCGCCTTTTTATTATATAACAAATTTTATTTGCCGTAAACAATTATTTGATATATACTGTTACTATTACTATATTGGCGTATGAAAGGACTGGTCACATGAAAAAACTGAAACGTATTTCATAAGCTTTTGGGGTTTTTATTCTTATCGCAATGTATTTGTGCACACTGATTTTTGCACTGATTGATTCACCTGTTGCTTCTGATTTTCTCAACGCATCTATCGCTGCAACCATTTTCGTTCCTGTTATTCTCTATGGACTGCTGCTGGTCACACGACTGTTGAAAGATGATTCAAAAGACAATTCTGATCATAAATAAAATACTGCAGTCAGTAATGCACTGACAGAATCTACTCCCCGGGTGGCATGCGAAGCTGTTTCCCGGGTTTTTACTGCCTGTCTCCTCTTCAGATATTCTTCTATGGATAAATTTTCTCTGTCTTTTTCATTGCTGTTCTGTTCCATCGAATTCCTCCTTCTTTTTTCTCAGCTATATATTATATGAGGAACTTTCTGATTTATTACTATCTTTTTGTTTTCCGTGCAGATCCCACGCGGAGCAACAACTACATTGTACGCCCAGTGTTCATTCTAATATATAAAAAATACAGGACGGTAAGCTTTCACTTCCTGTCCTGTATTTCTGCTTCATTATTTATTACGATAAATAATATCGTCTCTTCCTGGTCCGTTACTGATCATTGTGATCGGATACTCGATCTCTTTCTCAATGAATTCAATGTATTTACGGCAGTTTTCCGGAAGATCTTCGTAGTTTTTGATTCCACGAATGTCTTCTTTCCATCCCGGAAGAACTTTGTAAACCGGTTTTGCCTTCTCAAGAAGATGTGTTACCGGGAATTCTTTAGTAACTTCTCCGTTGATCTCATAACCAACACATACCGGAATCTCATCCAGATATCCAAGTACATCGAGTACTGTAAATGCTACATCTGTTGTTCCCTGCATTCTGCAGCCATATTTGGATGCAACACAGTCAAACCATCCCATTCTTCTTGGACGTCCTGTTGTAGCGCCGAACTCTCCGCCGTCACCACCACGTCTTCTAAGCTCGTCTGCTTCCTCTCCAAAGATCTCGCTTACGAAAGCTCCGGCTCCTACTGCACTTGAGTATGCTTTACATACTGTAACGATCTGCTTGATCTCGTATGGTGGGATTCCTGCTCCGACCGCACCGTATCCTGCAAGTGTTGAGGAAGATGTAACCATTGGATAAATTCCGTGATCCGGATCTTTCATGGATCCTAACTGTCCTTCAAGAAGAACTGTCTTTCCTTCTTTGATTGCCTCGTGAAGATAAAGAGATACATTAGCTACAAACGGCTCTACCATTTTCTTATATTCCATCAGTTCGTTATATAACTCATCAGGATTAATCAGTGGTTTGTGGTATAAATGCTCAAGCAGTACATTCTTCTGCTCTGCCACGCGCACAACCTTCTCCTTCAAAAGTTCATCATCAAACAGCTCACTAACCTGAAAACCGATCTTTGCATACTTATCTGAATAGAACGGAGCAATTCCTGACTTTGTGGAACCGAAAGATTTTCCTCCGAGTCTCTCTTCTTCATATGCGTCAAAATTCTTGTGATAAGACATTACCATCTGTGCTCTGTCGGATACAAGAATCTTCGGCATCGGAACACCTTTTTCTACTATAGACTGTACCTCTGCGAAAAGACGCGGCACATCCAGTGCGACACCATTACCAATGATGCTGGTCGTATGTCCATAGAACACACCTGATGGCAGTGTATGCAGCGCAAATTTTCCGTAATCATTCACAATTGTATGGCCTGCATTCGCACCACCCTGAAAACGAACGATGATATCTGCCTCTCTGGCGAGCATATCTGTGATCTTACCCTTTCCTTCATCGCCCCAGTTTGCACCAACTACTGCTTTTACCATTTCAAACCCTCCTGCGTATGTTTGCTTGTAAATAATATTAATCAGCGGTACTTATAACCATTACCGCCTTAAGAATTATACTATACTTTTGCAGGGTTGTAAAACGTTATTTCGCATTTTTTTATTTAAATGTCAGAAATATTGTATTTCTGCGATAAAAGTATTACAATGGAAAGTAAATCAGGCGGTTTTCCCCTGAGAGCAAACTGTTTATCAGTATGAAATTTAGTTTAATAGAAGGGAGACTATAGAATTGAAAAAATTAATCAAATGGATAGTTGGACTTGGCACTGTTGGTACTGCAATCGGACTTCTTGCTGTTCGTCTGATCAAAAAATCAAAGAGTACATCCTCTGATATAAAAGCAGATAGCACCGATAGCAATAAAGAAGAAACGGATTCCGATACATTTGATCTGGATCAGGATCTTGAACCAACACAGGAAAGATCTTATGTATCTTTGCAGGCAACCCGACCAGATGATTTAACTGAAAAATCTGATGTTGACAGCGCTGACTCTTCTGAAGCAGAAACACAACCAGCAGTTTCTGATGAATCAGATGATACGATTACTGAAAACGAATAATAAAAAAGAAAGCGGATCGTTCAATCTTACACTTAATAAAATTGAACGATCCGTTTCTCTTTTTTATTAAAATACAGCCTGTTCTTCTATCATCTATTTCCATACCTTACAGAGTAGTTGAACTGCTGCACGGATTCTCTCCTCATTCATGTTTGCATAACCTAACAGAATCACCGCTTTTCCTGTACTGTCTTCATTATCTTTTACACAATACTCTGATAAGCCATAAACTCTGACACCTTGTTTCGCTGCTTTTTCAATCAAATCCTTTTCGGAATCATCCGTCTTAAAATGCAGCAACAGGTGAACACCTGCATTTTCTCCGGAAATTTCCAGAATCTCTTTCATCTTCCGAAGGCTGCTGATCAGAACATCATGCCTGTTCTTATATAATGCGCGTGTTTTATTCAGATGTCGCTCATAATAGCCTTCTTCCATAAATTTCTGAAGAATCATCTGATCCACCTTGGAGACAGTAGAACTGATGAATCTGCATTTTTCCTGATAAATTTTCAAAATATGTTCCGGAAGCACCATATAGCTCATTCGAATAGAAGGTGCCAGTGATTTAGAAAAGGTACCTGTATAAATCACTTTCCCATTGCTATCACTTCCCTGTAGTGCCGGAATCGGCTTTCCTTTATATCGAAATTCACTGTCGTAATCATCTTCAATAATATATCTGCCTTCTGCCCCATCTGCCCATTTCAAAAGTTCCATTCTTCTTTGTATCGGCATAACACATCCAAGTGGATACTGATGAGACGGCATGACAAATGCAATATCCGCCCCTGATTTCTCTAATTCATCAATCCGCATCCCGCTTTGATCCATATCAACAGTACAGACTTTATAGCTTAATCGTTCAAACAAACGATAGGCCTGTCCATAGGTTGGGTTTTCCAGCGCAACTTTATGACAATTTCCAATCACTGTCGTTAAAAGCATAAGCAGATAATCACTTCCTGCTCCAATAATGATCTGATCCGGATGACAGTGTATCCCTCTTGCCTGATGCAAATAACTGCTAATCGCATTCCGAAGTCCATATTCTCCTTGAGGATCCCCCAATCGGAACATCTCTGCCTTATCATCTATCAGACATTCTTTGGATAATTTTCTCCAGACATTATATGGGAAACTATTGAGATCCACACCATTCGGCGTGAAATCATACGCATATTCTGTCACTCCTGAAGAAATCGGTTCAACTTTAATCTCCGGTCTCTTCTGAAGCTGATATATGCCTTCGATCTTTGCGACAAAATATCCTTTACATGGGATTGCCTCCACATACCCTTCCGAGAGGAGCTGTTCATATGCAAGTTCTACTGTACTCCTGCTCACTACCAGATGCTTACTCAATGCCCTTGTAGATGGAAGCCGCTCCCCAC
>ERZ791702.558-NODE-558-length-14036-cov-62.1383_pt1 | contig 14036 bp, 12 predicted proteins | sample MGYA00510050_ERZ791702 | MGnify/ENA primary metagenome ERZ791702 (study PRJEB30046, sample SAMN00715230) | human gut metagenome | study: EMG produced TPA metagenomics assembly of the A metagenome-wide association study of gut microbiota in type 2... | reverse complement strand
GTTTTATATTTAGTTAACTAGTTACCTCTCGTGGGAGAAATGTCTAGATAGTTACCTCTCGTAGGCAAACTTACCAAAGGGTTACAGCTCGTCAGAGGAAACCGTTACATCTCGTGGGATTTCGCCTTTTGCCAGTTACCTCCCATTGCAACAGTATTTTTCATTCACCTGATTATCTGACAGTTACGCCACAAAATAGTCCCACAAGAAATATGATCATATGATATATAAGAAATAAACAAGAAGAATGGTCATGATGGGTTCTCAAACTTTTTTTCTCTATTTTCAAAAAAAAACTTGTAAAATACTTGTTAGTTTCAGAAATTTTATATATCTTTGCAGCGCTCTTTCAGTAGAAATACAGGAGGAGCGGACATACGGCATCCTATTGGCAGGATGCCCAAGCATGATAAATGCTGAGTTTACATCTCAAAATCCCTTGTAAGGTGCGGAGTTAAATCCTTACATGGGGTACTCAATTGTAAATTCAGGCTAGATTTTTCGTGCGCATTCTCTATGAACAATTCATACGGGGGTGCGACATGGGAAAATTCTGGTCTGATGTGAAAATTGAGTTAAGGACCAGAAAAAAAACTCCGAAATATTTTTGGTCCATTTGAGATTTTGCATCCCCCAGAATTCTTTTCATTGCCACCCCCATTTTATACTTTATAAAACAAACGAGCAATGAACAAGAACCTAAAATTCAATGTAGCCGAAGCCACAGAGCTTGGCACTCATTGCGCCCTGCATCACAGCTACAGCCCGCAAGAACAGAAGTACATCTTCAGACTTGACGTGTACAACCAGAAAGAGATCAAAATGGCTATCAGCCAGAACGCACACCACGGACAACTGGACCTCAATGGTTTCGAGCACCTCGAAAACAATTTACGTTTCGAGGTACCCTACAGAGCTTTGGAAGCTACAAAATCTCATTACAACAACCTGGAGACTGCCCTTATCGACATAGGCAAAAAGCCGGTCTATATCCCTTACACCGTCGCAGATTCTGGCAATCCAGGAACATACCACTTGTGCTACAAGCAGTTCGACTACCTCTACCACTTCGTTGACTACACCAAGAAAGGTCAGGAGAAGAGAGCCATCCTGGAGATGCCGATTCCCGTGGCTCAGTACTACTTCGCCCTGGACCTGGGCTACTTCAAGGTTTCGCCGCAGCTTTACGAGTCATTCCATCACCAGTCTTCCCGCTGCCTTTATCTCCTGACAGAGAGCCGACTGAAGAAGGGCTACACCAAGTTTACGCCTCCCGAGATCCTTGCGCTCCTCACCAGCCACACCCAATATCGCGGCACGGGGAATCTGGAATATACCCAGCTTTCTACTGCCGAAGAAGAGATCAGAAATGCCTACAAGCTGAACCGTCTCGACTATATCGTGATACACACGCTAGAGACTACCCGCAACCAGGTTGTAGGCAAATACGGCTGCTTGGTCATCTTCGGCCTCAAGTACAGCAGCGATGACCCAGATATGCTGAGCGATGAAGACAGAACAAAGCTGACAATGAAGAAACTAAACTTTAGAAAGCTACTCACCTCTTCCTACTGGAACGTGAGCCACAAGGTGGCAGAGGAGTTGAGCGATCGCCTCACCCTGTCAGACCTGGATGCCGTGAACCAGTGCTTTCTGGCAGCCTATGCGGCGAAGAGAAAGCACGAGATCAAGAATCCCGCAGGGTATATCGTATCCAGCCTGGATAAGGTTCTGAGGAAGAATCAGCCAGGCAGCTCTTCAAAGCCATAACCACTAACGGCATATAAACAGCAATCCCCCCATCCTACTTTCTCAAGCCGGATGGGGTTTGCTTATGTAATAGAGAGATTTATGAATGTCTATCAGGCAGTTTTCCTACTTTTTATTTGGTCGTTTCAGGAAAAAAGCGTAATTTTGCAGTGAAACTAGATGTAGAATTAAATGAATGGCGTATGAAACAGGTAGAAGAAAGATACATCAGCTTGCTGACCGACTTCGGCTTCAAGCGAATATTCGGAACGGCAATGAACAAGGATTTGCTCATTTGCTTCCTCAACAGCTTGTTTAATGGCAAACAGGTTGTGAAGGATGTGTCGTATCTGAATCCGGAGCACGTGGGAGATGTATATACCGACCGCAAGGCCATCTTCGACGTATATTGCGAAGGCGAAAACGGCGAGAAGTTCATCGTGGAAATGCAGAATGCCTACCAGACTTATTTCAAGGACCGCTCCCTCTTCTACTCCACTTTCCCGATTCGCGAGCAGGCACCCAAGGGGAATGACTGGGATTTCAAGCTCAATCATGTCTATACTGTTGCGCTGCTCAACTTCAACATGAACGAGGATGCCTTCGACAAGGAGAAGATCCGCCATCATGTACAGTTGTGCGATACCGCTACCCACAAGATTTTCTACGACAAGCTGGAGTTTATCTATGTAGAGATTGCGAAATTCAATAAGACTCTGGAAGAACTGGAAACGCTCTACGAGAAGTGGCTTTATGCGCTGAAGAATCTCTATAAGCTTACCCAGCGCCCAAAAGAGCTGTGCGACAAGGTTTTCGACCGTCTCTTTGAGGAAGCCGAGATTGCCAAGTTTACGCCTCAGGAGATGAGGGAGTATGAAGCAAGCAAGATGGCATACCGGGATATCAAGAACTCCATTGATACGGCGAAGCAAAAAGGTATTGAGGAAGGCATGAACCAGAAAGCCCTGGATATTGCCAGGAATATGCTTGCTGATGGTGTTGACATCAATCTGATCATGAAGTATTCCGGACTTACCCAGGAACAGATAGAAAAACTGAAATAAGATATTATTTTAGAAGTAACAGATAAACAGAAATCCCCCATCCTGCTTGAGAAAGCAGGATGGGGAATACTATAGGGAAATCCCTATTGCTTTTTAGGGATATTTCCTTTAAAGTATCACAAAAAACGTTTAATTTTGCAGCAGAAATGATAATAATGTGAAATTATGGAAAAAACCAAGAAATGTCCTTATTGTGGAGAAGAAATTCTCGCAATAGCGAAGAAATGTAAACATTGTAGTGAATGGCTAGATGAAACCGAAATTCTTTCAGAAGCTCCTAATCTAAAAGAGACTCACGAAGTTAATGACGGTCAGTATCTTTATTGTAAGACATGTAAGGAAATGATTAGCTCAAGTGCAAAAATCTATCCGAATTGTGGAGATGTGGATCCTTTTTACTTTGACGATATAAAGAATAAATATAAGAAAGCGAACCTTGGATGCATAACTATTATCGGAATGGCTTTTGCAATGGGACTCATATTCAGGTCCTTAGGTTCTAAACATGGTATATTAACTTGGAGTACAGATGAATTTGATACTTTTCTATTGGTTGTTTTGGGCTTTTGGATTTTACGTAAATTCATCTCATATATGAATATGAAAGAACATAAAGAAGAAATGAGCAAGATTTTCCAAGCGAAGAATGACTCCCAAGCTCTTGATATATGGAAACAGAAACTAGAAGAAAAAAACAATAATTAAACAGTTTTATAAATTAATTATTAGTATCCAATAAAAATTGGATACTAATGTACTAATGTAATTTTCTATGGAACGAATAATAAAGAAATATTGGCGAGTTGTTCTTGTTGCCTTATTTATGACCATTTGGTTTTTCAATAAAATTAAAACTCACTCAGAACACCATAGCAGCTCTAGGGATAGTTTGCGTTCGGAACGTCCTGCTTTTATGGATAAACAGAAACCAGATGTTGATCATGAAATAGAAGACGTACGGTCTATGTTAGCTTCTAGCGAATATACAAAATATCGAAATTCACGTTTTGATTTTTCGTTCAAATATCCAGATTGCTTTGAAAGAGGAGAGGAGCCTCTAAATGGAGATGGTTGTGGCTTTTCTATGAAATATGGTATAAGTTTCTCCGTATGGGGTATTTATAATATTAATGATAAAACAATACAAGAATATTATAAAAATGACCCTGACCTTCCTGCTGCTACCTATCATGTTCAGAAAGAAAACTGGTTTGTTATGTCTGGAAATACTAAAGATAATAAAATATTCTATAAGAAGGTCGTCTTGATGCAAGGTGATACGGAAGAAGGAACTTATGTTACATTTTATCTTCTTTTTCCAAAGAAGTTTAAAGATGTTTTGGCTGACTTTATCAAGTATGAAGCAAGAAATTTTAACCCAAAATACGAAGGGACAGATAATTCTCATCTGCAAGAAGAAGAGTTGTATGACCCATTAAATAATTTGCAGATAGAAGAAGAAAGTCAGCAGAATATTAAGCAAAATGGTCTGACACGTGATCAGCAAATAGCACTAATGCTATTAATGATTGCTGCATCTTCAGAAAGTTCTGATGACGATGGTGGTCATCGTAGCAAGTGTATTTGTGGGACATGTGGATTAAGTTTTGAAAACTCGGGAGATTTGCGATCCCACCAAAACGCCATACATGATTATTGATTTTGGTATATATGTTTTAAAAGTCTAGTTTTATAAAGTATAATAGAAATGAAAAAAATATTATTTGTTTTTTTAGTATTGGTATTGGGTATCCCTTCATGCCATGCGCAATTTGGGGCGCTTAATAAGTTATATAAGAGCGCAAAGTCAATTACATCGAAGAGTAAAAAGCAGACTAAAGACGACTTCGGAAACAAAAAAATAATCGATCTCTTGAAGGATGCTGTAATTGACACAACAAGCGTAGAATATAAGGAATCATTAGAGAGAAGCAAGCAGGAGTATTTAAATGAAAATCCGCAACTCAAAAAAATGATGGAACTTCAAGGTGATACCGCAGCTTTGAATAAATATTTAAAAGAGCAGTATGGTGGTATGACAAATGAAGAAATTGCAAAGAAAATGATGGGGGATGCTAAAATTGATTTCGAAAGTAAAGAATTTAAGGCTGCACTGGAAAAGACTCAGAAAATGCAGGGAATAAGCGATGATCCGCTATATAAGAAAATCATGGCTGAAGGTCGCACTTTAACCAAGGAGGAAGCTACCTATTTCAACGAAAAATATGGAGCTGATTTTGAATACGACGGAATGGAAGCATATAATGATTCTGTTGGTGTATATGCTCAATTAGACGGCAAATTGAAACCGATGAGCATTACCATGTGTGATGACATCAGTGATGAACGTCCTGTACTGGATTTGGGACAGAATGTAATCAAAAGCTACGTTAAAGATTTCATAGGGATTCTGAAAAAGCCATTTGCTGACAGGGAAGTGGTTGACAGCGTTCAGAATTACATGATTTATAACCATCAACATGCAGAAGAACAATTCAAAGGTGTGGCTAAGTTTACAATCTATTCAAATCGGGAACAGGGATTTGATCAGCAGACTGTTAACGATTTGCGTTTGCGTAGAGTTGGAGATTTTATGGAGCAGATAGATCCTAAAGATATCTATGTATTTAAAGTTCGAAAAGGCTTAAATTGCAGATATATGGAGTATATGTATAATAAAATCAGCTATAAGCAAAGCGAACTTACCGACTATGTGTCTAAACGACTTATTGATGATGGCTATATTGATGCAAAAATTAATCAAAAGTTATCTGATGATCAATTGTATAGCGCAATGGATAAGTTGGAAATGGAGTTTAAGATAGCAAAACTTTTGACTATGGTTTTGAATGGCGAGAAGTTTCGTTACGCCAATGTGGTGCCTGCAGCAGAAGGGGTAACGATGAAAACAAAAGTGCGTGAGGTCACTCATCATGTAACAGCTCTCGAAGTCAGTCTTGAAGCAGAACCGGGTGAATATGCTTTCATCATTCGTAATCCAGAAGTTGAAGAATATTTCAAACATATAGGTGATGATGAAAAGGATGAAATAATGCGTAAAAAACTTCAGAACTTTGATGTTTCTTTATTGAATAAAGGAGCCTTCTTCTTTACGATAAAATAGTTTTTGGCGAGTAATGATAGTGCTCCTATAAGTAATGTAGAACTGAGTCTCAGAAACAAGACTATGTCTCGCTGAGATGGCAGCATAAAAATCATCCCCCAACCTGCCAACTGCGGGCTGGGGGTTTGCTTTATGTGATAGAGAGATTTATGAATGTCTATCAGTCAGTTTTCCCACTTTTTATTTGGTCGTTTCAGGAAAAAAGCGTTATTTTGCGGCGAAATTAGATGTTGAACTTTAAAACAATAAGAAATATGGCAAGACCTATAAAAGAAACACCGATACTCTATGGTGAAGACGCCAGAGTGTTTGAGGCAAGGATGAAGAATCCTCCAAAAGAGAGCCACGAGAAGATGGAAGAAATCAATCGTGACTATAATTATATCATGAGTTTATTCGTAAATTGATTATGAACGATAATGAAGAAATTTGCGAACCGTTAAAGATTCGACGATTAGATATTAATGACAGAATATCTAATTTTAACGTCTCAAAAGCTATCCAGCAGTAAAAATATGCAGATTAGCAGTTGACAAAAATGCACGAAAGCTGCATCTTGGGACAAAACTCCTGAATTTTATCAAAGGATTTTTTGCCAAAGACAATAAAACGGGTTGTAGATTTATAACTGTTGATGCATACATAGAGGCGATTCCTTTCTATTTAAAGAATAGCTTCTTAGAGCTTACTAAAAATGATGAAGATGCGACACATACAAGATTATTATATTATGATCTTAAAATGATGTCATTGTAGATAATATATAGTTTTTTACAGAAATCCCCCATCCTACTTTCTCAAGCGGGATGGGGGGTTTGCTTATGTAATAATTAAACCTAAAAAACAAAAGCAAACATCAACTCTTCAGGAGTTGGTATTTATATTTATAGATATATGATATCTTTTGGATTTTCGGATCAAAAGCCCTGCCGGCTTTCACAAGCAGGCAGGGATCATTATAAGTAAAAGATGTAAATAGATGTACCACTGTACAACCTACTTATTAAAACTATAAAATTAATCTTGCAGATTCTACACACATTAATCTGCTACCTTAAATATGAAGGAGGCATATTCACATATACCCGCAATCAATAGACTCTAATTCTTGCGATTATTTACCACAGGCTATCTCTAGCCTACCTATTATATCTCGAACTGTCTTTTTAGAAAACGCCCCGGCGGCGACATAACTTCCGCCGAGGCGCGGCATTTTCATGCGCATTCTATGAAATGAATTTCTTCCGTTCCAGACTGTACTCCGTTAGGCGTCCCGACGGATATGTTATCCGTCGTAAAAAAGGTTCGACCTATTAAGCCGGGGGATTTGTAATCCCCCTATCCCATCGATATGCCGGCTACAGCCTGGAGGCGGGGGATAACATATCCCCAGAGCATAAAGAGGTTAGGACATTTTTTGACGGCGGATAACATATCCGCCGGGACGCCTAACGGAGGAAAGGACATATCCGGCGCTACTGGAATTCTTATCTTTAGGCCTACCAGTATTGAGCAAATCCTCGGGCACACACACTATTATTATTACCCGATACTGAGCACATTTGACTATAAGTAGTCTGATTTGGACCATATCCCGCATAAGAATGTTCCGCAGTCCACCAATTTACCGGCGAAGAGATGGTCATTTGATAATTGAATATCCAATATACACCTCCACCATTATGCCCAAAAGACCAATAATGATTTTTCATGAATTTCTCACCATAAATAGCTTTGTTACTAGGAGCCTGGTTGTCTCTCATCCAGCAAGCTATCGTCCAAGAAACTCCTTGGAAGGTATAAGTATTATATTCGAATATACCGGTTATATTATTGAAATCGAACTTACCTTTTCCTAACTTCGGGTGATTCTCGTCAACCTCAAAATATTGTTGAGAAGATGTTCGCATATTATATACATTTGAACCTCCCTGTCCATTATACGTCAAGTTTTTCCTGCCCACATAAACAGAGCAATATGGATACTGTAAAACATAATTAGGCGGAAACATCGTACCTCGCCAAATGGTGAACCATGTTTCGTCATCAGATCCCGGATGATATTTATATTCGCCTGGTCTATCAGGATCCGTCGGCATTCTGAGAGGTGCGCTCGCTTTAATCTTGATCTGCACAACAAATGGAGTTGCATTTTCCTTAGCATGCGTTTCATCTCCCTTATTGTTCATACAAGGAGAAGTAAAGTCATGTTCATTCTTGCCTATCAGATTATCATACTGCTGTATTTCCTCATACTTGTATGTAGTAGAGCCTTGAGCAGATGTTTCTTCTGTTTCATAAGCGATACGTGCTGTTATCTTTTCAACAGTATCAGGATACTTCAGAGTCAAATTGAACGGATCACCATTGGCACTGATATTATGCGAAGTGTATGGTTGTCCATTAAGACCATTTTTACCTTTGAAAAAAGTTACTTCCGCTTGTATTATACCAGACAAACTGATGCTATAAGTATATGTATTACCAGCCTCCCATTTGTTTTTTGCTCCCCCAGCTGCCGTTGCATCTTGCAGGGCGCCTGTCAGCGTAACTTTCGTACCCTTTTCATCTTCCACAACCACCTCTGCCATTGCATCATCAGGCAAAGTCTGCGGCATCATGAAGAAGGTCTGGTTTTCTTTTGTAATGGCATTATCTGTATCATTTTCCTTCACTTCTTTTGTGGTTGCCTGAGTGAAATTTCCAGTCTCGTTTGCTAAATTCGACCAGGTAAATAGAACCTCCCCTTTATCATCGGTAGTTACGGCTAAATCACCTTTATATTTCACGCCCTTCAATGCAACAGAGGTTACCTTGGTACCGGTAGGCAGATCGCCCACCACGAACTTTACGGCAGCAAGCGAATGCTTGAAATCTAAGGATGTTGCTTTGCCATCTGTCGGTTCTGACGCATTCTTATTGACTGCAAACATCAGGTCTTCCTGCTTAGATACAGCTGCGGGTACAGTATATGAAATGGAAGAGAAATCTTCCTGGTTTAATGTCATGCCGGCAGGGATGCCGTTTGTGCCTTCTGCTGAGTTGTATGGATACCAGGCATAGAAGTCGAGCGACTTTCCGTTGAGCCAAAAATAATCTGTTTGCGGCTTCCATGAATCAGCAGACTTCTTGATTTCTACATGATCCATATATTTCTGGCCGTCCATGAATGCTGTGACTCCAAATGAACTCATGCCATCGGCATTTGTTATCTGCGTGCCACGGGTGAAGGTAGGGTTATCGGTAGGGAAACCTTCTGTTACCTCGCTTGTGAGATAAACTGAATTTCCATTGAGTTTTCCCTCCATTTCCACGGATTCACCCATCTGTTGTGCCTGAGGTGACATCCATGCGCTTCTTGATCCATTGATGTCACTCCATCCACCGTTTGCTTTCGCATTGACGCTGAAAGTCACGAGTCGGTTGCCCTTGCCGTCGGCATAATTGTCGTCGTTGCAAGCGCAGAGTGTCGCCAAAGCTATGAGCGACAAGCCTATCAGTTTATTTTTATTGCTCATATCGTATTTTTCTTTTAATTATCTTTAGAAAGATTGGCTTGCTGCAGTGATTCGCTTTCTGAACATGACGTAAAGGATGCGAGTACACTGAGTGCCAACAAACTGCTTTTATAAGTTTTCTTCATCATAATGGTTTCTTTTTATTCTTTTTCTTACGCCATTTTTTGGGAGTTAAAGGAATTGGAGAATTCCGAAGCTCAACATCACGTGAGAGGGGAATCTCCAATTCCTTGAATTTGATTTTTTATTGTGAATGTAATGTGAGGGGATTACATCTTAATGTTGCCACCTTCTGTACCAGCAAATGCATCAACCCAATCCTTCACTACCTTTACAGTGAACTTGATTGTCTTACCGAAGATGTTGTCACCCTTCGGTGAATCATCTGTTCCAGGCTTTACTTCAGTACTACCTTCAGGATTAGGCTTTACAGGATCCACCTTACCACAACCATTTGTCATGTCAAGAGTGTAAATGTACTTATTGCCTGCATCCCATTTTGTATTATTAGGAAGAGCAACGGCAGCCCAACCGTAACCCTTACCACTTGCAGGGTAAATGGCAGTTTTACCTCTTTTTACATTAATCAACAAAGAGATGTATGCCTTACCTGTAAAATTCTCAAACTCATCAGCAACATCAGCAGTTGTTCCAGCCCAAGATGTTACTGTCTGAGGGATAAGCATTGCACCACCTGCTGCACCATCAGCATTACACTTATCTGTCAAATCGACAGGATCTGAACCAAGAGTAATTTCATCAGCAAACACAGTTTCATATACTGCATTTGCAGTACCTGGATTAGACCAAGTATGAGTATTTGTATTCTGACCTGCGTCATGTGCGAATGCATAGTCTGCAGAACCACTAACAGAAGCAATACGAATACCCTTAATAGAATAATGAAGATCAGCATCTGTATTCTTAACTACAATCTTAATCTGAGAAAGAATGTGCTCAAAATTCAACTCTACACCATTCGTTTCATTAGCTGTCTGAGAACCTGTACCATATGCAAAAACAACATCGTGCTGATCCTTGATATCCAATTTTGGTTTAAAACCAGTAATACTAGCACCTGTTTTTGTTAAAGTAGGAACATTGTAACCCCAAGTATCTCCAAGATGAGAGTAAGCAACAAAGGTGAGACTTCCATTCTTTGGCCAAGTTGGATTGAAATTCTTAGCTTCAAAAAAGTTATTATCACCTTTCTCAAATACCTTATTTGCAAAATATGCATTATCTCCATCAAATGCACTAACAGTCATCTTAGTCATGTTAGTTACTCCATCCTTACCTGTTAACTCCAGGGCACGGCTATTCAAGCCAACGGAAGTACGGAAGGTGATAGATGAGCTCTTCGCAACATCTGTGGTCTCCTCTGAAGAGCAAGAAGAGAGGGCGATGGCAGCAGCTGCCATCATGTAAAACGCTTTTTTCATAATTGATACTTTTTAAAAATTAATACTATGTTTTTTATATCTTATTAATGATAGATAATATCCTTATTGATGATAATCTATATCCTTATTGATAACAGACAATATCTATTCTACATTTTGATATCTATGTATATCTCATTCCATTTGCTTACGCTCGGCTGAAGACCACCATCGGTGCCTGGGGCTGGCTTCGGCAATGGAAGCTGCTCCAACTCTATCTTGATGTGGGTATCGTCTTCCTGATTCTTATCATGCACCTGGTCGGTGACATCCTTCTCGTAATACCAGTTGGTGCCGTCGGTGAGCTGCGCATAGACCATCAGGATGTGCTTGTTGGGCTGTACCGGACAGTGACCGAAGAGGGTGAGACTGCCTTTTACCATCTTATTGGCAGCATCGGCTTCGGCTACGAACGGCATGGTTACCTTCTCATCCGAGAGCTGGTCGAGACCGGCGAGCCATCCGCCCGTCATTCCCGATACACTGGCACTCATCGCCTTCACTCCGCTGATGTTCTCCACGTTCTTGATTTCCACCGTACACCGCTTCACTCTCGGTTCCGGCTTCATCTTGATGACGGTCTTCTCTCCGGCTGGCTTCACTACGATGCGGTCGGCATGACTGCTCCAGAGCATTTCCGGCTGCTGCATCATTCTTTCCTTCTCGGTGCCTCGTCCCATCGGTGCGGCTCCTGCCATGGTGGCGAGGAGTCCCTGCAGGGCTCGGGTTTCGGCTGATGTTACCTGGAAGGTTTCGAAGTGATCCTTGCCGAGGATGCGGTGGGTTTCCTTGTCGCTGTTTACGCAGATTGCCCTGTAGGTGCCTGCTGCCACTGAGATGTTTCCGCCGTTCTTGTCGGTGAACTCGTATCTGATGGGATCTCCTCCCTCCTCGGGATAGAGATAGAGGCTCATGGTGGCTGGATTGGCATCGGGATCGGCGCTCCAGTCGAACATCACTTCCACGTTCTGCCGGTGGGGATGGTCGTAGCAGAGGTCCTTGTGCTCGCAGGATGAGAGCAGTTCTGCCATCATCAGCAAGAAGGCTGCGCAGACGATTACGCGGAAGAATAGGATCATTGATTGTCTTAACTCTGTCATACCAGTTATTCTAGTCATTTCTTACCTCCTTTCTTGCTATTGGTGTTTCCGTTGCCGAGGAGCCATACCAGTGATACTTCGCCACGGGTAGGTCCTATCCAGGTGCGGTTGCGGGTTGCCTCATATACGTAGCATCCGTCTTTCGGCTCATAGGTCTTGTAGTGGGACTTGATGTATCCCACGCCCAGTCCGAAGTCGAGGTTCAGGCGTCTTCCTATCGGCAGTGAGTATCCGTACTCCATTCCTGCTCCGTAGGTTTTCTTGCTCTGGTGACCGGTGCCGCCGTTTTCGATATCATAGGTGAGGAACTGTCCGTAGAGGGAGATGTGATGTCCCTGCATCGGTTTTTCCTTTGCCTTTCTGCCGAAATATTTTCTGATTTCCATTTCTCCGCCGTAGATTCTCCAGTATTTGTGGCTGGCATCCTTGCTCCACCAGGCGAGCATACCGCTGGCTCCAAGGGTCCATCCCCTGCCTATGCTGGTCTCGATGCCGAGATTCGGCACGAGGAGGGCATCATAGAGCAGGTTGGTCTTCAGGGCATAGTAGGAGTCTCTGCCGGATGCATGGGCTGCATTTTCGGTTTCGGCAGCATTTCCACCTGGATATACCTGTAGCTGGGATGCTGTATCCCGGGCATCCTTCTGCGGTAGCGAATCCTTTTCGCTGCCCTGCTGATTCTGAATCAATGTGAGGGTATCTGTCGGACTGACAGATGGTACAATGTGTCGGATTTCGCAAACCACGAGTGCTCCGGATCGGAGGCTGTCGAAGTGGTTGGCGAGCATGTATCTCCATGCCTTTCCGCCATCGAGGTTCTGGAGCTGTCGTTTTCTTCCATCTACAACCTTTCCGTTTCTTACGATCCATTCCGGGGTGTTCCGAATGATGTAGAGGGCTTTCCGGCTCCACGGCGCATTTTCTTTCTGTATCTTCAGGGCAAGTCCTTCCCAGTCTTCTCCTGCGGAGGAAACCGTGAAGACGCTGTCTGGCAGATTCAGCATCTCCCTGAGATAGTCGCGCAAGCGTTCTCCTCTCCTTCTCGCCAGTCGCTTGTTGAGCTTGGAGTTACCTTCCGGCGAAGCTGCCGAAAGGATCTTGATATGCTGCAGCACCGTGTTGGGGTTGTCCCCGATGCTTCTGATACCCTGCTTGAGGGTTTCGAGCTTGGCGGCATTATCCATATAGGAGAGTTCTAATAATGAATAGCCTGAGCGATAATAGAGCGTAGTCCGCAAGCTATCGCTAACCGTTCCGGCGTATGCGTTTGCCACCAGGGTAGTGGGCAGAAGCATTACCATTACTATTTTTTTCATCATATATCATCATCGTTATGAGTTTATAATTCTAATCGTATTAATTTGAGTCTTACCTGTCTTCTTATCAAAAGATAGACTTGGGGTCTGATACAGTTGTACGTTAACTGTAGCGAAAGGCTACGTTTACTGCGATACAGTTGTACGTTAACTGTATCAGATGACTGAAATAAATCCTAAAAATGTCTTTTTAGTGTTGTTTGCTTTAGCTAAAATTGCACAAAAATACCCTTTTTGACCATAAAATAAGAAATATTGACTATAATTTATTAATAAACATTAAAAGAGAACTTGAAATTATTGCGAATTGAACAAATTATACTACCTTTGCAGCGCTAAAGTTAACGTACAACTGTAGCACAAAATCACGCTTTTTCTATCCCTTTTCTTCCTTTTGTTTGGTCATTCTAGAAAAAATCGATACCTTTGTAACTTAAATAACTAAAAAAGCATTTTTTAAACAACAAACGATATGATGAAGATTTCATTCTTTAGCCGAATTATGAAATTCGCAGTAAACGCACGTAAAAAATCAAAAGGTATTACATTAGGAGAGTTTACCAGAAGCTATGCGGATGAAAGACGCAAGGAAGGAGAGAAAATATATGAGGGAAGATGCGGCAGCGTACTGGGCATGCTGAAGCACCTGGAGACCTTCGGCGGAAGCGACATCCCGCTGAAAAAGGTGGATGTGGAAACCGTCAAGCAGTTTATCGACTACCT
>ERZ791702.556-NODE-556-length-14109-cov-2.85712_pt1 | contig 14109 bp, 13 predicted proteins | sample MGYA00510050_ERZ791702 | MGnify/ENA primary metagenome ERZ791702 (study PRJEB30046, sample SAMN00715230) | human gut metagenome | study: EMG produced TPA metagenomics assembly of the A metagenome-wide association study of gut microbiota in type 2... | reverse complement strand
GGCCTGGCTGCCCAGCCACCGTGCCTAAAGGAGCTTTGCGACGCATAGGCACGCTTGTGGCGAGGCGTATCGACGAGCTGATGTAATCAGCTTGTCGATTGAGGATAGATTCTACAATTTTTGATATAGTTCGTAGCGGTGTATTTTTACATAGGGAGTATTTTTAGAGGGATAGATAGCCATGATTGAAGGAGCAGAGCGACGCGCAAGCATGTGTCAGGATTTCTACCAAACTTTCTATCTTCGCGAGAGATATATCGTTTCAGTCAGCAGCAATTTCTTAACGCAAATTTCGCATGGAACCAGGACGAAGTGCCGCAAAACTCGCGCGAAGCTAAAAAATTCTTCAATATAAGTTAAGTTTAGCGCTCAGAGCGGTTCGTGTCAAACCAATCAGCTGCGCTCTTCGAGCTTGCTTTTTGGGACACTATCGCATGGCGCGCATGAGCCAATCAGCGTCGTCCTGCGGACTCGCTTCTTCGATTTACATTGCTGCAATATACTATTATGACGCATTTCTTCGATTCCCTTATAAAATCCAAACATCCTCATACAATAGACGAATATTCGCATAAATCAAACGAGCGAAAAACATTGACAGTTTTGAGAAGAAATAGTATCATTATTGTTAACTGTTCGGCAGAAAATATATAAATGAACAGAATTTGTTTTTTATGAAGGGAAAGAAAACTATGAAAATGACAAACTTCAGATGGAAGGTAGCGTGGCTGATCTTTGCTATCAGCTTTGTATCCTACATGGACCGCGTTAACCTTTCTGTTGCAACACCTGTAATCATGAAGGAATTCGGCTTTACAAAAATTGATATGGGCCTTATTCAATCCTTCTTCTTCGCCGGTTATGCTTTAATGCAGGTTCCGGGAGGTATGCTGGCTGAAAAATTCGGCCATCGCTTTACCGGTTCTATTGCCTGCGGCTGGTGGTCTGTATTTACTGCCTTGACTGCTGTTGCAATTGTACGTTTGATGTTTGGCTTGGGCGAAGCACCTATTTATCCTGCGTTCGCAATGGCGGAACACAAATGGTTTAATAAAGACGAAAAGGGCAAGGCAAGCTCCTTTATTCTTAATGGTTGCTTCTTTGGTCCTGTAGTCGGTCCTGCTGTTGTAGTATGGCTTATGACAACCTTTGGCTGGCATCATGTATTCCTCAGCTTTGGTGTAGTTGGTCTGATTTTGGCTTGGGCATGGCATAAATATGTTACAGATGATCCGAAGGACAGTCCTTATGTTAATGAAGCAGAACTGGCTCATATTAACGAAGGCCGTGTGGAAGCAACCGGTGAAAAACAGATTGCTCCGTGGGGTAAGCTGCTGCGTTCATCCCAATTTTGGGCTTTGGGCATTCAGTTCCTGATTACTGACTATATCATGTACGTATTCCTGGCTTGGCTGCCGATGTACCTCATGGAGGTGCACAAATTCTCCTTAGCAAAAATGGGCATCTGGGCAGCTGCTCCCTGGATTTCTCTGATGGCTGTGGTTACTCTTTGCGGTCACTATTCCGATAAACTGCTGCGCAGCGGCATGTCTCAGAACATGGTTAAGACTGCAACCGGTGCTGCAGGTATTCTTCTTTGTGCAGGTGCGCTGTACATTTCCACCCGTACTGCCGATCCGATGATGAATGTTCTCTGGCTTTCCGTATCCTTAGGTTCTCTCGGTCTGACCATGAGTGCTTCCTGGTCCAGCGTTATCAGCATGGGCGGTAAATTTGCCGGTTCCGTATCCGGTTGGATGAACTTCTGGGGCAACATCGGCGGCGTCCTGGCTCCGACCGTTACTGCCTGGTTTGCAACCAACTATGGCTGGCAGGCTGCTTTGGCAGCAACTGCTGTAACCGGTATCTGCGGTGCTATTGCCTGGTTCTTTGTAAAGCCTGATAAAGCGATTGTATAATAAGAGATAAGCTGTAATGCTTTTAAGACAGACACCTCGACATGCTTTAAGTATATCGGTGGTGTCTGTTTTTGATTATGCTATTTTCTTACGCTGGACAAATAACGCGATATGCTGTATAATATCCTAGAAGTTCATAACAGACAGTTCGTAACCATCCTGTCTATAAATAAAACTACGGGCGATGTACTGGCGCCGGCCGGTATTTTTTATGTATGCAAGGATTTCGTCTGTAGATGACGGAATCCTTTTATATTTTGTGGACTTTGCCCGCTCATTAATTGGGAGGAGAAATGAAGGTTTTAGTATTATTAAGCGGTGGCGTAGACAGCTCAACCTGTCTGGCACTGGCAAAAGAAAAATACGGCGATAATGTTCTGGCTTTGTCGATGTCTTATGGTCAGAAGCATGCCAAGGAGCTTGCAGCAGCGCAGGCTATTGCCGATTATTATCATGTAGAGCTGCTGCATATGGATTTGTCGAAGATTTTTGCGCACAGCAAATGCTCCCTGTTGCAGGGCTCGGAAGAAAGTGTTCCGCACGCATCCTATGCAGAGCAGCTGAAGGAAAGCAAGGGTGAGCCTGTAAGCACTTATGTGCCGTTCCGCAATGGTTTATTCCTGTCTGCTGCGGCAAGCATTGCCCTGGAATATGAATGCAATGAGATTTACTACGGTCCCCATGCCGATGATGCTGCAGGCAACGCTTATCCTGATTGCAGCGTCGAATTTAACGAGTCGATGAATTTGGCAGTATATCTGGGAAGCGGTCGTAAGGTGCGTCTGGTTGCTCCATTTGTTGATAAAACGAAGAAGGATATCGTTGCTGAGGGCTTGCGCTTAGGTGTTCCCTATGAGCTGACCTGGAGCTGTTATGACGGCGGCGAAAAGCCTTGTCATAAGTGCGGCACCTGTATTGACCGCGAGGCAGCCTTTGCTGCCAACGGTGTTGTTGATCCCTTAGCAGAGGTTTGAAGGAGGTAAGGATAATGAAGAGCTTAAGTAATCAAAAATTAGTATTTTCCGCATTGTGTATTGCATTATATATTGTTGTGATGATGTGCACCCAGAGCTTTGCCTTTGGTCAGTATCAGATTCGTATTGCTACTGCGCTGTATGGTCTGAGTGCTATTTTCCCGTTTCTGGTGCTGCCGTTTGGCTTGGCAAACGTTGTCAGCAATACGGTGATGGGCGGTCTTGGTCTGCCGGATATTATCGGCGGCTTTATTGTAGGTATCGTAACAACCGGTATTATTGTTTTGGCTAAGCGTCGTGGCTGCGGCAACTGGATTATCTGGGCAGCAGTAACCTTTGTACCGGGACTCGGTGTTCCTGTATGGCTGAGCGTACTGCTGGGTATTCCTTATCTGGTACTGGCAAGCAGTCTGCTGATTGGCCAGTGCATCTGCGGTATTGCGAGTGTAATGCTGGTTACCGCTTTGGAACGCGTGGGAGCAGGCAAACTGTTTGCATTTGATGGAGGTAAGCAATAATGACAAGTGGCAGAAGTAAAGAAGAATTGCAGGGCGTAAGCCTGTTAGGCAATAAAACTGCTTATAAAAGCGATTATGCGCCGGAGGTTTTGGAGTCCTTCCCGAATAAGCATCCGCAAAATGATTACTGGGTTAAATTTAATTGCCCGGAATTTACCAGCCTTTGTCCGATGACGGGACAGCCTGATTTTGCGACCATCTACATTTCCTATGTACCGGATGAACGTCTGGTAGAAAGCAAGTCCTTGAAGCTGTATTTGTTCAGCTTCCGTAATCACGGTGATTTCCATGAAGACTGCGTAAATATCATTATGAAGGATCTTATCAAGTTGATGGAGCCTAAATACATTGAGGTATGGGGCAAATTCCTGCCGCGCGGCGGTCTGTCTATCGATCCGTATGCCAACTACGGCAAGCCGGGAACCGAATGGGAGCAGGCTGCGAAGAAGCGTCTTTTCATGCATGATATGTATCCCGAAACAGTTAATAACAGATAAAAAAATTTTGAGCTGTTGCGTAATGCGGCAGCTCTTTTTTTGCTCCCAGCGAAGAACTCAGCGGATAAAAACTATTTTCAGACAGCTTAAGTTAGCACCAGCTAATTAAAGACTGGCTTTAACAAATTTTTTTCGATAAACACTAATACAGCACTTTATTTATTAATTAGAGTATGCTATAATGAGCTATAGACAAATAATTCACTTATTTGTATTGAATCCGTGGGACACGAAAAGTACCACGAGGGACAAAACGCGTCAAGGGATGTAACTGGTTATGGATAGTATTATTAATCTGCAAAAGAAAATTGTACCGGAGCTGACTGATCTGCTCGTACAGCGTTACCAGATTCTGCGTCAGGTGAGCCACGAAGCGCCGATAGGCCGACGTGCGCTGGCTGCAAGACTGGGACTGAGCGAAAGAGTGCTGCGTGCTCAGGTTGATTTTCTCAAGAAAAGCGGTCTGCTGGATTTTTCCTCCAGCGGCATGAGCGTGACTGATGAGGGAGCGGATATTCTTAAGGAGCTGGCGGATTATGTACGCAAGCTGCAGGATATTTCGTTTTTGGAAAGCACTCTCAGTGATACGCTGAAGATTGGCAAGGTTGTCATTCTCCCCGGTGATTCGGACCAAGAGGATGTTGTCAAACGCGAAATCGGCCGTACTGCAGCACATATTCTCAGCAAGCTGCTGAGCGATGGCAAAAAGCATATAGTCGCTGTCAGCGGTGGAACTACTATGGCAGCGATGGCAGCCAATGTTTCCGGCTCGCAGCCTAATACGGTGGTTGTACCGGCACGCGGCGGCTTGGGTGATAATGTGGAACTGCAGGCCAATACGATTGCAACTGTCCTGGCGCAAAAGCTTGGAGCATCCTACCGCCAGCTTTATGTTCCCGACTGTGTAAGCGAGGATATCTTAAACAGTATTCTTAAAGAGGATATCGGTGTACGCGCTGTTGTCGATATTATCAAGCAGGCAGACATTCTTGTCCACGGTGTAGGACGTGCCAGTGTTATGGCAAGACACAGACGCTTAGGCAGCGAGGTAATTGCCAAGCTGGAGGCGGACGGTGCTGTAGGTGAGGCGTTTGGTCAGTATTGTGCTTTAGACGGCAGACAGGTTTATATGACTAATAATGCCGGCCTGATGCTGCAGGATTTGCAGCACATCGGCACAATTATCGGTATTGCCGGAGGTAAATCGAAGGCGGCAGCAATTTTATCGGTTATCCGTGCTTCCAGACAGGATATTTTGATTACCGACGAGGCCGCAGCGCATGAGATTCTCAAAATGGCCAAGGAGTAATAAGCAAGCGCCGTTCTTCAAGTATTAATTTGTTACTAAGCACATTTGTGCAAAATTTAGATTCTCTTAAAATTAAGGAGGAAATTATTATGACAAAAGTAGGTATTAATGGTTTTGGCCGTATCGGCCGCGAGGTTTTCCGTGTAGCATTCAACAATCCTGAGGTGGAAATTGTTGCTGTCAACGATCCTGGCGACATCACCGCTTTGGCTCACCTGTTGAAATATGACTCTATCCATGGCACTTTCAACCATGAAGTCAGCATTGAAGGCAACTATATTATTGTTGACGACCGCAAAATCGAAGTATTCGCTTGCTTGGATCCTGCACAGATTCCTTGGGGCGAAGCTGGTGCTGAAATTGTTGTAGAATCCACCGGCCGTTTCACCGAAGCTGCAAAGGCTGCAGCTCATCTGCATGACACTGTTAAAAAGGTTATCATCTCCGCTCCTGCAAAAGGCGAAGATATTACCATCGTTATGGGTGTTAACGAAGACAAATATGATCCTGCAAAACACAACATTATTTCCAACGCTTCCTGCACCACCAACTGCCTGGCTCCGTTCACCAAAGTATTGCTGAACAAATTCGGTATCGAAAGCGGTCTGATGACCACTGTTCACTCCTACACCAATGACCAGAGAATCCTGGACCTGCCGCATAAAGACCTGCGCCGTGCCCGCGCTGCTGCTTGCTCCATCATCCCGACCACTACCGGTGCTGCAAAAGCAGTTGCTCTGGTTCTGCCGGAACTGAAGGGCAAACTGAACGGCTTCGCAATGCGCGTTCCGACTCCGAACGTTTCCATCACCGACCTGACTGTACTGCTGCAAAAAGACACCACTGCCGAAGAAATCAACGCAGTGCTTAAGGAAGCTGCTGAAGGCGAACTCAAAGGTATTATGGGCTACAGCGACGAACCGCTGGTATCCCGCGATTACAACGGCTGCCCGCTGAGCTCCATTATCGACGGCCTGTCCACCATGATGGTTGGTCCGCGTATGGCTAAGGTTGTAAGCTGGTATGACAACGAATGGGGTTATTCTAACCGCGTAGTTGACCTGGCTGCTTATATTGCTAAAAAAGGTCTGTAATAAAGGAGATTCTTATCCGTGGATAAAAAAACTGTACGTGATTTAGACGTTGCCGGTAAAAAAGTACTGGTACGCGTAGATTTTAACGTTCCTCTGAATGATAAAGGCGAGATTACCGATGATACCCGTATCACCGCATCTCTGCCGACCATTCAATATTTGCTGGAGCAAAAGGCTGCTGTTATTTTAATGGCACATCTCGGCCGTCCTAAAGGACAGGTTAAACCGGAATTGTCTTTGGCTCCTGTAGCTAAGCATTTGGGCAAGCTGCTGGGCAAAAAGATTCTGTTTGCTCCGGACTGCGTAGGTGAGGCTGCACAGGCTGCTGCCAGCAAGCTGAAACCGAGCCACATCCTGCTGCTGGAAAACCTGCGTTTCCATAAGGAAGAAGAAAAGAACGACATGGAATTTGCCGAGAAGCTGGCTTCTCTGGCAGACCTGTATGTCAACGACGGCTTCGGTGTATCTCACCGCGCACATGCTTCTGTAGAAGGCATAACCCACTTCTTGCCTGCAGCTGCAGGCTTCCTGTTGGAAAAGGAAATCCAGTATGTAGGTCAGGCTGTAACCAATCCGCTGCATCCTTTCGTTGCTATCATCGGCGGTGCTAAGGTAAGCGACAAAATTGGCGTTATCAGCAACCTGCTTGATAAGGTTGATACCCTGCTCATCGGCGGCGGTATGGCTAACACCTTCCTGGCTGCACAGGGCTACAAAATGGGCAAATCCTTAGTCGAAGAGGATAAGCTGGACCTGGCTAAAGAGCTTTTGGCTAAGGCTAAGAAAAATAAAGTAAATATGCTGCTGCCTACCGATTTGGTAATGGCTGCTGCATTTGCTCCCGACGCTGAGCATGTAACCGAAAAGGTGAAAAACCTGAACCAGGCTTACATGGCTCTGGATATCGGTGCGGAAACCAGCAAGGCTTATGCCGAAGCTCTGGCTGACGCTAAGATGATTGTCTGGAACGGACCGATGGGCGTTTTTGAAATGGACGCATTCTGCAAGGGTACCGAGGCTGTAGCGAAGGCTGTAGCTAAGAGCCGTGCTACCAGCATTGTCGGCGGCGGAGACAGCGTTGCTGCTATCGAAAAGCTGGGCCTGGCTAAACGCATTACCCACATTTCCACCGGTGGCGGTGCTTCGCTGGAATATCTGGAAGGCAAGGTACTGCCCGGCGTTGCTGCGCTGGATGACCTGCGCCGCAAAATGATTGCCGGCAACTGGAAAATGCACAAAACCGTAAGCGAGGCTGTAGAGCTTGCTGAGGATATTGTTATGGAAACTAACGGTACCTTGAACGAGGTTGTTATTTTCCCGCCGTTCACCGCACTGGAAACTGTTGCGGATGCTATTGACGGTAAGCACGTAGGCTACGGCGCACAGGATTTGCATTGGGAAGACAAGGGTGCCTTCACCGGCGCTGTTTCCGGTGCGATGATTGCCGATATCTGCGCTGAATATGTTCTCGTTGGTCATAGCGAACGCCGTACCATTTTCGGTGAGAACGAAAAAATTGTTGCCAGCAAGATTATTGCCGCTTACCGCAACGGTCTGAAGCCGATGCTGTGCGTTGGTGAAAATCTGGCTGAGCGTGAAGCAGGCAAAACTGCCCGCAAAATCAATATGCAGCTGAAGAGCGCTCTGCGTGTAATTTCTGCAGAGGATGCAGAAAACCTTGTTGTTGCTTATGAGCCTATCTGGGCTATCGGCAGCGGTAAGGCTGCTACTCCGGAGGATGCTTTGGAAGTATGCACTCTGATTCGTGAAAAAATAGGCAAAATCTTTACACCTGATATTGCCCGCAAGGTTCGTATTCTTTACGGCGGCAGTGTTAATGAAAAGAACGCTGCTTCCTTCAACCTCAGCGGTATTGACGGTGTGCTGGTAGGCGGTGCAAGCCTGAAGGCTGACACCTTTGCCGCAATCGTAAGAAGCTTTTAATAAGACCTCGGAGAAAGCACCTGTTGCTTTCTCCTTCGTCTTTAGGAATTTGATAATGAAAAAACCAGTTTTACTAATGATTCTTGATGGTTGGGGCATTGCTCCCGCAGATAAAACAAACGCTGCGGCAATGGCGAAAACTCCCAACCTGGACAGTTATTTTGCAAATTATCCTCATACAACCTTGGAAGCCAGCGGTAAGGCTGTCGGTCTGCCCGCAGGTCAAATCGGCAATTCTGAGGTAGGTCATCTGAATATCGGTGCCGGCCGTATTATCTACCAGAGCCTGACACGCATTGACAAGGCGATTGAGGATGGCGATTTGTATAAGAACGAAGAGCTCAGCAGGGTGATGGACGAAACGAAGCAGGCAGGCAAGGCGCTGCACCTTCTGGGACTGTTATCCGACGGCGGCGTTCACAGCCATATCGAGCATCTTCTGGCACTTATCTGCATGGCGAAGGTTAAAGGCCTGACCGATGTTTATGTGCATGCTTTCCTCGACGGACGTGATGTAGGTCCGAAAACAGCGCTGGGATATATCCATGAGCTGGAAGATGGTATGGCGCAGATTGGCGTAGGCAAGATTGCTACCGTCAGCGGACGCTATTACGCAATGGACCGCGACAAGCGCTGGGAGCGCGTGGAGCGTGCCTATAAAGCACTGGTGCTGGGCGAGGGCGGCAAAGCTGCAAGCGCTGCTGCCGGCGTAGAGGCATCCTATGCCGCAGGCGTAACGGATGAGTTTGTTGAACCCTTCACTGTTGATGGCGTAGACGGAAAAATCACTGCCGGTGACGGTGTGATTTTCTTCAACTTCCGTCCTGACAGAGCGCGTGAAATTACCCGTGCGCTGCATGATGAGGACTTCCCGTATTTTGCACGTCCCGAGGGCGCACGCCCGGTAAACTATGTGTGCATGACGCAGTATGATGCTACGATTACCGCACCTGTTGCCTTCCCGCCTGAGGAAATCAACGATACGTTAGGTCAAGTGCTGGCACAAAACGGCCTGCACCAGCTGCGTATTGCGGAAACCGAAAAATATGCGCATGTAACCTTCTTCTTCAACGGTGGTGTGGAAGCTCCGAATGCTAATGAGGAGCGTATTCTGATTCCTTCGCCGAAGGTTGCAACCTATGATTTACAGCCGGAAATGAGCGCGGAAGAGGTTACGCAGGCACTGCTTACAGAGCTGGATAAGGATAAATTTGATGCGATTATCCTGAACTTTGCTAACCCGGATATGGTTGGTCATACCGGTGTGCTCAGTGCTGCGATTACCGCTATGGAAAAGGTGGATGACTGTGCCGGCCGTATTGTACGCAAGGTGCTGTCCCTTGGCGGCAGCGTGTGCATTACCGCGGACCACGGTAACTTGGAGAAGATGGCCGAAAGCGACGGTTCTCCGAATACAGCGCACACTACAAACCCTGTACCGTTTATTTTAGTAAGCAAGGAGCAGCACAAGCTGCATAATGGCATTTTGGCCGATATTGCGCCGACACTGCTGCAGCTGCTTGATATTAAACAGCCTGCCGCTATGACAGGTAAAACTTTGATAGATTAATCATGAGGTGATAAGAAATGGCAATGATTACTGAAGTTTACGCTCGCGAGATTCTGGATTCCCGCGGCAATCCGACCGTAGAAGTTGAAGTATGCCTGGAAGACGGCGCTATGGGACGCGCTGCTGTTCCTTCCGGCGCATCTACCGGCGTACACGAGGCAGTAGAGCTGCGTGACGGCGACAAAGAGCGTTACCTGGGCAAGGGCGTTACTAAAGCAGTTGATAATGTTAACGACATTATTGCCGAAGCAATTATCGGCTTGGACGCAACCCGTCAAACCGAAATTGATGAGCTGCTGGTTCGCCTGGACGGCACTCCGAACAAAGGCCGCCTTGGCGCTAACGCTATCCTCGGTGTTTCCATGGCTGTAGCTAAGGCTGCTGCTGCTTCCGTAGGTCTGCCTCTGTACCTGTACTTAGGCGGTGTTGCTGCCAAAGAGCTGCCTGTTCCGATGATGAACATCTTAAACGGCGGCGAGCATGCTGACAACAACGTTGATATTCAGGAATTCATGATTATGCCGGTTGGCGCTAAATCCTTCAGCGAAGCACTGCGCATGAACGCTGAGATTTATCATAACCTGAAGGCACTGCTGAAGGAAAAAGGCCTGAGCACTGCTTTGGGTGATGAAGGCGGTTTTGCACCGAACCTGAAATGCAATGCAGATGCAATCGAGGTTATTCTCGAAGCAACCGAGCGTGCAGGCTATAAACCCGGTAAAGACATCGTTATGGCAATGGACGTTGCTTCCAGCGAATTCTATGTAGACGGCAAATACAAAATGACCGGCGAAGGCGTAGAAATGACCAGCGAAGAAATGGTTGATTATCTGGCAGGCCTGTGCGAGAAATATCCTATTATCTCCATCGAAGACGGTATGGCAGAGGATGACTGGGACGGCTGGAAGAAGCTCACCAAAAAGCTGGGCAAAAAAGTTCAGCTGGTTGGCGACGACCTGTTTGTTACCAACGAAGAGCGTCTGGTTCAGGGCATTGAAAAGGGCGTAGCAAATGCTATTCTGATTAAAGTAAACCAAATCGGTACCTTAACCGAAACCTTCAATGCTATCGAAACCGCAAAACGCGCAGGCTATACCTGCATCATCTCTCACCGCAGCGGTGAAACCGAAGACACCACTCTGGCAGATATTGCTGTTGCTGTAAACGCTGGCCAGATTAAAACCGGTGCTCCGGCTCGTACCGACCGTGTTGCTAAATACAACCAGCTGCTGCGCATCGAAGAGGATCTCGGCAAGGCTGCAAAATATAACGGCATGAAGGTTTTCTACAACATTAAAAAATAAGCAGACAAAGCTTTCTTGTTTGCTGTAAAAGATGAGGTGAGAGCGCTGACTCTCACCTTTTTCTTTATTTAGGGCGTTTTTGTAAAATATTTTGCAAAAGTAGATTGTAAGAGCACGTCTTTTATGGTAAAATACTATGGTACAAAAATATGAGGAGGTAAGCTCTGTGATTGAAACTGTCTTGATGGTTCTTGAAGTTATCGTTTGCATAGCACTCATTGGCGCAGTTCTGCTGCAGTCCGGAAAAGGCGGCGGTATGGGCAGTACTTTCGGCGGCAGTGACGGTGCTTTTTTTGGCAAGGGCAATGATCTGGATACACTCATGGCGAAGGCTACGATTTATTTAGGTGTTGCATTTGCTGTTATTACATTGGCGCTGGCAAAAATCAACGCTTAAGGCTGACGGGATTTTCCTGTTTGCCGCACTCATCATGTTACCAAGGGTGCAGTTGCACTCTTAAAATTTTAAATTTTTTTATAAAAAGAAAGGGGTTTGGGTCTTGAATTTCTTAATGATCTCCATTGTTGTCGGCCTCATTGCACTCGCAGTTGCACTGATGCTGAGCAGCGCAATCGGTAAGGCTCCTGCTGGTACAGCACGTATGCAGGAAATTGCCGGTTACATCCACGAGGGCGCTATGGCGTTCCTGTTCCGCGAATACAAAGCACTGTCTGCTTTCGTAATCGTTGTTGCTATCGTAATTTCTATGTTCTTATCTCCGCTTACTGCAGTATGCTTCGTTGCAGGTGCAGTATTCTCCGTATGTGCAGGCTACATCGGCATGACTGTTGCTACCAAAGCTAACGTTCGTACTGCTGCAGCTGCTCAACATGGCGGCATGCCGGAAGCTCTGAAAATTGCTTTCTCCGGCGGTGCTGTTATGGGTCTGGGCGTTGTTGGTCTGGGTATCGTTGGTGTTGCTGCTGCTTACATGCTGTTCGGCAACATTGATATCGTTACCGGCTTCGGTCTGGGCGCAAGCTCCATTGCATTGTTCGCTCGTGTTGGCGGCGGTATCTACACCAAAGCTGCTGACGTTGGCGCTGACCTGGTAGGTAAAGTTGAAGAAGGTCTGCCTGAAGATGACCCGCGTAACCCGGCTACCATCGCTGATAACGTAGGCGATAACGTAGGCGACGTTGCAGGCATGGGCGCTGACCTGTTCGAATCCTATGTTGGTGCTATCATCTCCGCTATTACTCTGGGGGCTGTTGCATATCCTGGCGGCGAAGGCATTATGTTCGTATTCGAGCTGGCTTTCGCTGGTATCATTGCTTCCCTGATCGGTGTATTCTATGCTCGTAGCAGCAAATCCACCAACCCGCAGGCTGCTCTGAACCATGGTACCTATGTTGGCGGCGTAATCGTAATTGCTGCTGCTTACTACCTGTCCACTTCCATCTTCGGTAACACTGCTGCATTCGTAGCTATTGCTTCCGGTCTGGTAGTTGGTCTGTTAATCGGTAAAATCACCGAAATCTACACCTCTGCTGATTATGCTTCCGTTAAGAAGATTGCTGAGCAATCCGAAACCGGTCCGGCAACCACCATCATCTCCGGCCTGGCTGTTGGCATGTATTCCACCTTCCTGCCGATGATCTTCATCTGCATCGGTGTAATCCTGGCATTCTTCACCATGGGCGGTGCTAAAGATGCAGGCATGGGCCTGTTCGGTATCTCCCTGGCTGCAGTTGGCATGCTGTCCACCACCGGTCTGACCGTAGCAGTTGACGCTTATGGTCCTATCGCTGATAACGCTGGTGGTATCGCAGAAATGTCCGAGCTGCCTCCTGAAGTACGTGAAATCACCGATACCCTGGACTCCGTTGGTAACACCACTGCTGCTATCGGTAAAGGCTTCGCTATCGGCTCCGCTGCTCTGACTGCTCTGGCTCTGTTCTCTGCTTATGCACACACTGTAGGCCTGAAAGCAATCGACCTGCTGAACCCTGTAACCCTGATTGGTCTGTTCATCGGTGCAACCCTGCCGTTCGTATTCGGTGCTATGACCATGGAATCTGTTGGTAAAGCTGCTTACCAGATGATCGAGGAAGTTCGTCGTCAATTCCACGAAATCCCCGGCCTGCTGGAAGGCAAAGCTAAAGCTGACTACCAAAAATGCGTAGACATCTCCACTGCAGCTGCTCTGCACGAGATGATTATGCCTGGTGTTATCGCTATCGTTGCTCCTCTGCTGGTTGGCTTCCTGTTCGGTACTGAAGCTTTGGGCGGCCTGATTGGCGGCTCCTTGGCTTCCGGCGTACTGGTTGCAATCCTGATGGCTAACGCTGGCGGTGCATGGGATAACGCTAAGAAGTTCGTAGAAGCTTCCGGCCGTAAACATACTCCGGTTCATGATGCAACCGTAGTAGGCGATACCGTAGGTGACCCGTTCAAAGATACTTCCGGACCTGCAATGAACATCCTGATCAAACTGATGACCATTGTATCCCTGGTATTTGCTCCTGTACTGGCAGCAAATGGCGGCATCCTGCTTGGCCTGTTCAAATAATTTTATAGTTAAGCTATAATCCACGCTGCTGCAGCATTAGCTGCAGCAGCTTTTTGTTGTGTCGCATAAATTTGAAGCTGCTTAATTTTCAAATATTGTACGCTCATAGGCAGATATTTTCTTTTAAAAAGAATGAGTGTAACACTAAAGTAAATTTAACGTAAAGACAAGAGAGAATTAACAAAAATACTTGCACTGAATATCAATGCATGGTATAATGCAATTATCGGCAAGAATTGAAAATACTATTCTTATTGATTACTATTGCTTTATAAATTACTGTGAAGGAAAAACCGGCAAAGGATGACAGAGGAAACAAGGCAACTCTTGAGCGGAATTTGCGGGAGACTCCGGAAGGTGATTTGTAAAAATATAATATTAGCAGTCTGATAATACTGCTACATCCTGAGGAGGAAACAACAATGAAAAAATCCTTAGTACTCGCAATGGCAATGGCTCTTGGTGTA
>ERZ791702.547-NODE-547-length-14252-cov-2.73114_pt1 | contig 14252 bp, 8 predicted proteins | sample MGYA00510050_ERZ791702 | MGnify/ENA primary metagenome ERZ791702 (study PRJEB30046, sample SAMN00715230) | human gut metagenome | study: EMG produced TPA metagenomics assembly of the A metagenome-wide association study of gut microbiota in type 2... | reverse complement strand
CGCCGGACAGTTCGTGCGGGTATTTGCCGGCCATATCGAGATCCAGCCCGACCTTGCTCAACAAGGCATTCACTCGGTCGGCTCGTTCGGCCTTGGTCAGATCATAGTGCAACCGCAATGGCAAGGCGATCTGCTGCGCCACGGTCATCACCGGGTTCAGCGCATGGGCCGGATTCTGGAATACCGTACCCACATACCGGCCGCGCAGGTCGGCAAGCGCACGTTCGGAAGCTCCGATAATTTCCGTGCCGCCCATATCAATCGACCCATTAGTCACAGCGGTCAGGGGCAGCAACCCCAGCATCGCCTTGGCAATCATAGATTTTCCGGAGCCTGAAGAACCGATCAAGCCGACTCGTTCACCGTCGGCAATGGTCATATCCGCATCAGAGACGATTGGTTTGCCGCCAATCGTGATTTTCAGCCCGCGAACATCGACGCTCATCGTTCGCCTCCTATTTCACGTAATGCGGGGTTGGTGACCGGATCGATGGCATCGCGCAGCACATCACCAAAAATATTCAGCGCCACAACCACAACCGTGACGATCAGGCCGGGCCACACCACGGTTAATGGGAACACGTTGATGAGTTTGACCGAAGTGGCCAGAGAATGCCCCCAGCTCGGCACACCGGACGGCACACCGATACCGAGATAAGTGAGCCCCGACTCAGCCAACACCGCCGTGCCCGCCGACAATGACAGTTGCACAGCCAATACCGGCAGAATATTCGGCATAACATGGCTTATGAGCACACGCCACCCGCTGGCACCATTGGCCAAGGCCGATTCCACATATGACGAGCGGGACGCCAGCAACGCTGCGGGGCGAGCCACACGAGCCAGATTCAACCCATATCCGAAGCCGCAGGCGATCACAATCACCGCGATTGACGCTCCCAACGGCACAGCCAGAATCAACGCAATCAACACGGTGGGAACGGAAATCAACGCATCAACTACCACTACCGAAGAACTGGCGAGCGCCGCATTGCGCGCCACCATGGCCGCGATGAGCAGCAGCCCCCAAGCCATAGATGCCACTACGGTCAGCAGCACGATCACAAGATTGGTATGTGAGCCGGCCAGCAGCCAGCTGAACACGTCCGCGCCGGTGCCGTCAGTGCCGAGCCAGTGCTCGGCGGACGGCTTGGCCCATACATGGTAGCCATCAGTGGCCCACAGCGATTGCGGGGTCCAGAACAGGGAAACGATGGCAATGAGCAACCACAGAGCGAGCACGATAAGTGCGAATTTGCCCTCGGCACGACGCCACATGGAGTGCAGGACGATGACGAAGGCAGCCCGTCGACCACCAGTCGTCGCACGACGAACATTGCTCATGCGGTCACCTCCGTAATGGCGGTAGCGGTTTTCAGACGCGGGTCGAGCACGCGGTGGAGCAAATCGACCACGAGGCCGACAGTCAAAAAGAACGCGGCCAGCAGGAACAGCTCGCTTTGCACGGCAATCAGGTCGCGGTTGCCCACGTCGGTCACAAGACCGTTGCCGATGCCCGGTAACGCAAACAGGTTTTCGATGACCATCACGCCAGTGACCATCGAAGCGAAGGTCAGCCCGATAACAGACACCAGCTGCGGGGTTGCCAACCGCAATCCCACACGCAACACCGCCTGAGTGCGCGTCATGCCACACGAGCGTGCCATATCGATGTAGCCGGAACTGGCTAAATCCCCTAAGGCCGCGCGCGTGTATCGCATAAGCGATGCTCCCACGATGATGCCGACCGATACAGCCGGCAATACCAACGCTGATATCGCCGAACCGGGTGCGCCCCAGCCATCCAGCGGGAACCCTTGCGAGGGAAACACGTCAAGCAATCCTACGCCGCGCCCGAACAACAGAATCAGCAGCAGACCGCCCCACAACGCAGGTACGGCACCGCCGACAATAGCCAGTACATGAAACACCGCACGCACCGTTGCGCTGCGGGCCAGTACCGCCGCACAGCCCAGCGGCAAGCCGATGACCAAGGCGATGAGCAGGCCAAGAATAATCAGGGGAAAGGTGATGGACGCACGTGCGCCTACCAAGGAGGTTACGGAGCGACCAGTCAGGATTGAAGTGCCGAAGTCACCACGGGCCAGCGCACTCATCCAATCGAAGTATTGTGCAATCAATGGCCGATTCAGACCGAGTTGTTCGCGTAGCTGGGTCACACGCGCAGGCGGCGAGTTGACGCCGGCCATCACGGAGGCCACATCGCCAGGCAGAATGCGCAATGCTGCGAAAACCACCACGGACAGGCCGAACAACGCCACCACGAATAACGCCAGCCGTTTCAACACGAATCGCATAATGCCTACTTTACTTGGATTAACAATGAGCCCCCTCACTGAGGGAGCTCATTGCTGTAACGAACTACTTCGTGTAGGTCACGTTGTAGAGGGGCAGAACGGTCTGGTTGAGGTCGAAGGGGAATCCTTCAACGCCCTTGGCCGTGGCGGTGGTGATGCCAGTCGGCCGGCGCATCCTCGGAGACAAGCTTGGCGGCCGCGGCGAACTTGGCATCGCGCTCCTTGTCGGAGGTGGCGGCAACACCCTCGTTGTACAGCTTGGTCACATTCTTGTTGTCGTAACCGAAATAGTATGTCGGATCGGTCCACGATGCGAAGTCGTGGCTTTCGTTGTGGTCCACCAGCGAAATATCGAAGGTGTGGTTGGTGTACACATCCTGCAGCCACGTGGAGAACTCCACCACATTCACCTTCAGGTCGATGCCGAGGGGCTTGAGCTGGGAGCGCAGCTGGGCTCCGAGCTCGGTGCCGTAGATGTTGGCGTAGGTCAGCGTAAGTTGAAGCGGCTTGTCGGTGGAATAGCCGGCTTCAGCCATGAGCGACTTGGCCTTGTTCTGATCATACGGGTACAGATTCGTCAGATCCTCGTAGCCGGGGTCGAGAGACGGGATCGGGCCGCCGAGCGCCTTGTCCGCACCGCCGCGAGAGGCGATGAGCTCCTTGTGGTTGATGGCGTAACGGATGGCCTGACGAATGCGCTTGTCAGCCAGTTTGGAACCGGAAGCGTTGTTGAAGCCGAGCACGAACTTGTCGGTGCCGTTGCCGGCTTTGACCGTGTACTTGGCGGAATCGGACTTGAACGGTTCGGCGAGGTTCTCGGTAATCGGGGCGAGCACCTGCACGTCACCGGACTTCAGCGCATTGACCGCGGCGTTGTCGTCGGCCAGATACTTGACGACCACAGTGGGCGTCTTGGCCTTGTTCTTGCCCCAGTACTTCTCATTGGCTTTCAGCGTGATCGAGCTGTTTTCCACGAACTTGGCAACGGTGTAGGGGCCGGAGCCGACGGCCTGCGTCTTCAGGTCATACTTGGCATCCTTGTCGAACACGAGCCCTGCGCGACCGGTCAGGGTCCACAACAGGTTGGAGTTCGGCGTCTTGAGCGTGATCACCGCGGTGTCGGCGTCCTTGGCCTCCACCTTGCTGACGGCGGCGAGCGCGTCGGCGTCGTGGTAGCCCTTAGCGATCAGCTCGTTGATGGACCAGGCCACGTCCTCGGCGTCAAGTTTGTCGCCATTGGAGAAGGTCATGTTCTTATTGAGGTGGAAGGTGTAGGTCAGGCCGTCCTTGGACGTCTCCCAGCTGGAGGCGATGGCGGGAGCGACCTGGTTCTTGGAGTCACGTGCCACGATGCCTTCGTATACGTTGCCGATCAGGATCTGGTCAAGCGCGGAGCCGGCGGTGTTGCGGATGTCCAGATTGGTGGGGGCCAGTTTGAGGCCGATGGTCACGGTGTCGGCATATTGGTTGCTGGACGAAGCCGACTTGTCATCTTTCTTACCGCCGAAAGCGAGCGTGACGCCGATGACGACCGCCACTGCCACGATGACGGCAATCAGTGAGATCAGCCACCACTTCGGGCCGTTTTTTTTCGGATTCTTTGCACGCGAGGCAAGGCTCGCATCTGTGGTTGCGCCGTCTTCGATGTGCGCACCATTGTCTTGAGACATGGTTCTTCCTCTGTATATGTTGTGTTCTACGGTTGGCCGCCACGCTGGGTCGACCACCGCAGGCCATCATAGCCATGGGACTGTAGAATTGCGCATGAAATCCATCTTGAATCTGGAGGGTTATCATGCTGGTCGCCGTTGATATCGGCAATACGAACATCGTGCTGGGCTTTTTGGATGGCGATACCATCGCCGGCACCTACCGCATCACCACCAAAGCCAACCATACGTCTGATGAGTATGGGCTGTTTCTGACTGAATTCCTGAGAATGAGCGGTTTTCAGCCATCCGATGTGGACGATGTGATCATCTGTTCGGTGGTGCCGAAAGTGATGCACTCCTTCCGTTCGTCCATCGTCAAATTCCTCGACATTGATCCGATGGTGGTGGGACCGGGCATCAAGACCGGTATGAACGTGCGCGTTGACGATCCGAAATCGCTGGGTGCGGATATTCTGGCCGACTGCGCCGGTGCCTATTACGAGTATGGCGGCCCAGTGCTGGTGGCTGATTTCGGCACCGCCACCACGTTCACACACGTGAGCGACAAGGGCGTGGTCGATTCCGGCGTCATCACCACCGGTATCCGTGCCGGTGCGGCCGCTCTGTGGGGAGATACGGCCCAGCTGCCGGAAGTGGAAATTACGCGACCAGATACGATTCTGGGCACCAACACCAAGACCTGCATGCAGGCCGGTTTGTATTACACGTTCTTGGGCGGTGTGGAGCGCACGATTCGTCAGTTCCGCAAAGAGCTCGGAGGCGAGGATTTCAAGGTGATCACCACCGGTGGCCTCGGTCGAGTGTTTGAGAATGACACCGAGCTGATTGACGTGTATGACCCGGATTTGATTTTCAAGGGCATGGCGCACATCTACTCGCGCAATGTGAAGTGACGTAGTATGCAGGAATCGGCCGCGTATAGCGCGGTCGATTCCGATCCAACCCCGAATCCCTACTTAATCGTAAAGCCCTGATTGAAGCCGTATTCTCGGAGGTCTTTCTGCCATTGGGCCAGGCCGTCGGAGAGACTGACTTTCTTGCCGGGCTTCTCCAATGGTTCGAGCGGGTTGCCTTCCTTGTCCTTCATGCCCATCTCAATGGCTTCCTGTCGCTGCTGATAGGCGTGGAAACTGCCGGACCACTCGTATGCCTGGCCCACCGTCGATTTGAAGTCACTGCGCGCATACACTTCGAATGGCAGATACTGGTATCCGACCGACACATCCTCGGCGGCCTCCGACAGTACCCGGTTGAACTTCTGCCCGCCGAAATACGGGATTTCAATGCCACGGTCATTGGTAATCGTGGTTTTATCCAGAAAATCAGCGGAATTCAGGGTGGCGTAATCGGCCGGGAAGGCACCGCCGTCTACACGCGCGCTAATGCCTTGGGCGTCATGCGCCACAAAGTCCACGAAACGATAGGCCGCATCCGGCTTACGGGTCAATTGCAGTACGGTCAGTGCCGACCCGCCGCTTTCGGCGTTGGCAGGCTGCCCACCATAGGTGGGCATGGGAGCCACGCGCCACAGACCGGCCGCGCCCGGCACATTGGACAGCAGCAGCGACGGCATCCAAGCCCCAGAGAACACGGAGGCGATGGTGCCGGTGCCCACTCTGCTTTTCCACCGATCCGACCATGTGGCGGAGGTGGTGTCAACAAGCCCCTCATCGATCATTTTCTGCCAGAATTCGGTGAACCGTTGGGTGCCGGCATCCTCATCCAAATCGATGGTCACGGTTTTGCCGTCGGCCGACGTGTGGAACGGCTGACCACCGGCGAGCCAGACCATCGCGTCATAGAAACTGCCGTCGCCCGAGTCGGCGGCGATATACGCGCCGATCTCCTTGAGCTTTTCGGCGGCCTCGTAATAGTCATCCCAAGTCTTGATCTTGGTGGCGTCCACGCCGGCTTGGCGGAACACGTCTTCGTTGTAGAAGAAGCCCATCGGGCCCGAATCCATGGGCAGCCCGTAGGTACGGCCGGCGAGCTGCACGGACGACCATGTGCCGAGGGTAAAGAAGTTGGAATAATCCGAGCCGATTTTGTCGGTCAGATCAAGCAATTGGCCGGAGACCGCGTACTGCAACAGTGCATAGTATTCGATTTGAGCCACGTCCGGCGTGCCGTAACCGTCCTGAATGGCGGTGTTGAGATTGCCATAGCCGGAGATGTTGGTCCATTTCACGCGGATGTCCGGATTGGCTTTTTCGAAACGGCGGATGACCTCGCCCATGCTCGGTTCCCAGCTCCATACGCTGATTTCCGTGCGGTTATCGGTGGTGGACTGCCCGCACGAGGCCAAGGATACGGAAAGGATGGCAGTCACTGCTATGGTTGCCATTCTTTTGATTCGCTGTCCGATCACTCGCATGGTGACGAGTGTACTAGGCGGGGCTTAAAACGGTAAAAGCCCCGTGACGGGATTCGTCACGGGGCTTTGTGTATCAGGTGAGATTAGCTAGGCAGTCTCAGCGAGGGTTCAAGGCTTACTTCACGGTGAAGCCCTGATCCTTGCCGTAATCCTGCAGTGCCTTCTGCCAAGCGGCGATACCGTCAGTCAGCTTCTGGTCGCCGGTGTAGGACTTGCCAAGGTAGTCGCCGAAGATGGTGCGGGCCTTGACCTCGTAGGGCAGGAACTGGTAGTCGGAGGACACGTTCTCAGCAGCCTGAGCCAGAACCTCGTTGTACTTCTGACCACCGAAGTAGTCAACGTCCTCGCCATCGGCGTTCTTCACAGTGGTGGTGTTCTTGAAGGAGTCGGACTCCATGGAGGCCTTGTCAGCCGGGAATGCACCGCCGGCCACACGGGTGGCCACGCCGTCGCCGTGGTTGGCGTACTCGATGAACTGGTAAGCAGCGTCAGCCTTCTTGGTGGAGGCGAGCACAGCCAGCGAAGAACCACCGTTCTCGGAGTTGGTGGTGGAGCCGTCAGCGGTCGGGATCTGGGTCACACGCCACTTGCCAGCGCCGTCAGCAGCGGAGTTGGCCAGGTTGGCAGGCATCCAAGCGCCAGTGAACAGGGAGGCGATGGTGCCGTCGACCATGCCCTTGAACCAGTCCTCAGACCAGCCAGCGGTCTTGGTGTCGAGCAGGCCCTCGTCCAGCAGCTTCTGCCAGAAGTCGGTGAAGGTCTTGACGCCCTTGTCCTCGGTCAGGTTGACGGTGACTTCGGAACCATCGGAAGAGGTCTGGAACGGCTTTGCACCGGCCAGCCAGGTCATGGAGTCGAAGAAGCCGGCGTCACCGGTGTCGGAGGTGATGTAGTAGTTGTCGCCCAGAGCGTGAATCTTCTTGGCGGCGTCGTAGTACTGATCCCAGGTCTTGATCTGCTCGGCGTCAACACCGGCCTTGTCGAAGACCTCCTTGTTGTAGAAGAAGGCCATTGGGCCGGAATCCATCGGCAGGCCGTAGACCTTGCCGGCGAACTGCACGGAAGCCCACGGGCCAGGGGTGTAGAAGTCGGAGTAGCCGGAGGTCTTGTCGGTGATGTCCAGCAGGTTGCCCTTGATGGCGTACTGCGGGATGGCGTAGTACTCAACCTGAGCGACGTCCGGAGCACCGGAGCCAGCCTCGATGGCGTTATCAAGCTGGGTGTATTCCTTGGTGTTGGTGCCGACGTTCTTGAGATCGACCTTGATGCCGGTCTTCTTGGTGAAGTCCTTGGCAACCTGGGTCAGCGTGGGCTCCCAAGCCCACACGGTGATTTCGGTAACGTCCTTATCTTGAGCCGGCTTGCCACTGGCGGTGTCGGAACCGCAGGCGGCAACGGAACCCAGCATGGCAACCGCACCGGTAAGTGCAATGGCCTTCTTAGCAACGGTGAACTTCATCGTTCTGTTCTCCTTCCTTGGATCGCCTTTCGGCGGTCTGCAGTGATTGTCACCACAACAGCATGGCAACTCTCCTCGTCGTCATGCTATCGTGAACCATCACTCTATGGTTCAGTAGTCACAAAACGGCTTTGTTTCGCCACTTTGTAGCTATGGTTGCGATAACATCTTTTATTATACACATTCTTCGGCAACACGCCATCTTGGTATCGCAATCCGCGCGCCACTGCTCCCATGGCATAAGAAAATCGGGCGCTCCGAAGAGTGCCCGATCCTGTTATCGCAACCTCCCGCTACAGAAACCACAGGAGGAAGTCTGCTGTGATTGCCGTTACTTCACCTGGTAGCCCTGCTGCTTGGCGTAATCCTGCAGGTCCTTCTGCCAGGAAGCCACGGCATCGGAGAGCGTGGTCTTGCCGGTGTAGGCATCGCCGGCGTAGTCGCCGAACTTGCCGCGAGCGTAGACCTCGAAAGGCAGGAACTTGTAGCCGGTGGACACATTGGCTGCGGCCTTGGCCAGCTCCTCGTTGAACTTCTGCCCGCCGAAGTACTCGTGGGCCTTGCCGTCGGAGTCGGTCAGGGAGGTCATGTTGAGGAAGTCGTCGGACTTGAGGGTGTCGTTGTCGGCCGGGAAGGCGCCGCCGTCAACACGGGTCTTGATGCCCTCGGCGTCGCGGCAGGCGTATTCCATGAACTTGTAGGCGGCGGCGACCCTGTCCTTGTCGTCGGACTTCACGATGGCCAGCGAGGAACCACCGTTCTCGGAGTTGGTCTCGGAGCCGTCTGCGGTCGGCATCTGGGCGATGCGCCACTTGCCGTCACCGTTCGGAGCGCCGGAAAGCAGGTTGTACGGCATCCAAGCGCCGGTCAGCAGGGATGCGATGGAGCCGTCATCCAGACCCTTGTTCCAATCGTCGGTCCAGCCGACGGTCTTGGTGTCGATGAGATCTTCGTCGATCATCTTCTGCCAGAAGTCGGTGAAGGTCTTGACGTTCTTGTCACCGGTCAGGTTGATGGTCACGGTCCCGCCGTCCTTGGAGGTCTCGAACGGGGTCGCGCCGGCCAGCCAGGTCATGGAGTCGAAGAAGCCGGCGTCACCGGAATCGGAGGTGATGTAGGAGTCCACGGCGCGAATCTTCTTGGCGGCCTCGTAGAAGTCGTCCCACGTGCGCACCTGGGTCGGATCGACGCCGGCCTTGTCGAAGACGCCCTTGTTGTAGAACCAGGCCATCGGGCCGGAATCCATCGGCAGGGCGTAGACGCCGTCATTGATGTTCACCGAGGACCACGTGCCCGGGGTGTAGAAGTCCTTGAAATCGGAGGCACCGAGATCGGAAAGGTTCTCGAGGTGGCCGCGAATCACGTATTCGGGCAGTGCGTAGTATTCGATCTGGGCGATGTCCGGAGCACCGGAGCCTGCCTCGATGGCGTTGGACAGTGCGTTGTACTCGTCCTTGTTGGTGCCGGCGTTGGTCACCTTCACCTTAATGTTCGGGTTCTTGGCCTCGAATCCCTTGACCGTACGAGGCAGTGTGGAATCCCAGGACCACACGGTCAGCTCGACCTTCTTATCAGAGGAGCCGGTGCTTCCGCCATCCCCGGCAGAAGTGGAACCGCAGGCAGCTACAGAGGAGAGCACGGCCACAGCACCAATCAGGGCAATTGTCTTCTTGCCGAACTTCATCGTTCTTTCCTTCCTTGTTATGGGAAACGACGGGACTTGGCGTTTTGTTCCAAGCCTTGTATCGTTTCAAAGAAACGGTACCACATGTTTTATGTTTACGCAAACACGACACGTCGCACCATAGTGACTAACCACAAACCGAAACCATAGTGACTAACCGCAAACCGAAGGAGATGCATCCCGCTCATGACCACTCACAACAGCCAGTATTCCGCCGAAACCGCCCATCCCGACAAGCAGGAAAGCAGCCCGGCGCCGACCGCCGCCGGCACCACGGCCAGTAACGTCTCCACAACTGGCAACGCAACCACGCCGGACGCCAGCATCGCCCTCAACGCCGACGCCACTCCGGTAGCCGACGTTCCCCCGCGTCTGTTCGGCTCATTCGTAGAACATCTGGGCCGCTGCGTCTACGGCGGCATCTACGAGCCCAGCCATCCCACCGCCGACGAAAACGGCTTCCGCCAAGACGTGCTTGACCTGGTCAAGGAGCTGGGCGTCACCTGCGTGCGCTACCCCGGCGGCAATTTCGTATCCAACTACAACTGGGAAGACGGCATCGGCCCACGCGAGAATCGCCCCGTGCGCCGCGACCTGGCCTGGCATTGCACCGAAACCAACGAGATGGGCATCGACGACTTCTACCGCTGGAGCCAGAAAGCCGGCACCGAAATCATGCTTGCCGTCAACATGGGCACCCGGGGGCTGAAAGCCGCGCTCGACGAGCTCGAGTACGTCAACGGCGCGCCCGGCACCGCTTGGGCGGATCAGCGCGTGGCCAACGGCATCGAGGAGCCGATGGATATCAAGATGTGGTGCATCGGCAACGAAATGGACGGCCCGTGGCAGGTGGGCCACATGAGCCCGGAAGAATATGCCGGCGCGGTGGATAAGGTGGCCCACGCCATGAAGCTCGCCGAGTCCGGTCTCGAACTCGTGGCCTGCGGTTCCTCGGGTGCCTATATGCCGACCTTCGGCACGTGGGAGAAGACCGTGCTCACCAAGGCTTACGAGAATCTCGACTTCGTCTCCTGCCATGCCTACTACTTCGACCGCGGCCATAAAACCCGGACCGCCGCCTCCATGCAGGACTTCCTGGCCTCTTCCGAAGACATGACCAAGTTCATCGCCACCGTCTCGGACGCGGCCGATCAGGCGCGAGAAGCCAACAACGGCACCAAAGACATCGCCCTGTCCTTCGACGAATGGGGCGTATGGTATTCGGACAAGTGGAACGAGCAGGAAGACCAGTGGAAGGCGGAGGCCGCGCAGGGTTTGCACCACGAGCCATGGCCTAAGTCTCCGCATTTGCTGGAAGACATCTACACCGCGGCCGACGCGGTGGTCGAAGGTTCCCTGATGATCACCCTGCTCAAGCACTGCGATCGCGTGCGTTCCGCCTCGCGCGCCCAGCTGGTCAACGTCATCGCCCCCATCATGGCCGAGGAACACGGCCCGGCATGGCGGCAGACCACGTTCTACCCGTTCGCCGAAGCCGCCCTTCACGCGCGCGGCCAGGCCTACGCTCCGGCCATCAGCTCCCCCACCATCCATACCGAGGCATATGGCGACGTGCCGGCCATCGACGCGGTAGTCACGTGGGATGAACAGGCCCGCACCGGTCTGCTGCTTGCCGTCAACCGCGACGCCAACACCCCGCACACGCTCACCATCGACCTTTCCGGGCTGCCCGGCCTGCCCGGTCTCGGCACGCTCGCGCTCAGCAAGGCGCAACTGTTGCATGAGGACGATCCGTACCGCACCAACACCGCCGAAGCGCCCGAAGCCGTCACGCCGCAACCGCTCGACATTGCAATGAACGCCACCGGCACCTGCACGGCAACGCTTCCCGCCATCTCCTGGATCAGCGTGGAATTCCACGGCTAAAAGACGGAGAGTCACGCCCGTACCAAGTACAGTCAAGTCCAATACGACCAGGGCCCGTCAATCACCATACGATTGACGGGCCTTGTCATTCACTTCGGATATTTCGAACCACGGATTCATCAGGCGCGCGCCAACGCCGGTGAGGACTCGCGCAGGGAGAGGCTATAGGGGGCTTCGATGGTTTGGGCGGGGGCACGGCTGCCGGATTCGACCTGTTGGATGATGGATTCGACGGCCAGTCGGGCGATGGCTTCCCTGCCGGGGTTAACGGTGGAAAGAGACGGCACCATGTAGGCCGATTCCTCCACGTCATCGAAGCCGATAACGCGAACATCATCCGGCACGGCAACGCCGCGTTCGCGCAGTTCACGCAGCACGCCCCACGCCAGCAAGTCATTCAAAGCGAACACGGCATCGAATTGCAGGCCACTCTCCAGCATGGTGTCCACCGCGACCAAACCGTCGGCGCTCCCCCAGCCTTGGGTTTCGATAAGCAGACTGTCATCACAGGGGATGCCGCGCGCGGCCAGCGCCTCACGATATCCGTGGGTGCGGATGGAGCCCGACGAGAAATCGTGCTCGGGGTGGGGCACGGCACCGACTACGGCGATGCGGCGGCAACCGGCATCAAGCAGGTGATAAGTCGCGGCGGCGGCCCCTTCGCGATTGCGAATCACTACGTGCGGCGCGTTGACGCCGAACAAACGTTCACCCAACAGTACGAGCGGGTAATCGCCATCCAAAGCCGCGATATCGTCAACCGTCATCATCAGAGGGCTTAAGATGAGCCCGTCCGCGCTGTGCGTGCCCATCGATGCGATGCTTTCCAGCTCGCGGGCACGATTGTTAGTGGTGGATTCCACGATGACGCCGTAGCCATGTTGCCGGGCCTCGGCCAGAATATCCTCGGCGAGTTCGGAGAAGTACACCTGCCGCAGATCGGGAATAACCAGCTTGAGCAACCGGGTACGCCCGGAACGCAGGTTTCTGGCCGACGAGTTGACTTTGTATCCGAGCCTGTCGATGGCTTCCGCAATACGCGCGGCCATCGCCTCGCTCATATATGGCTGTTTGTTCAGAAAATTAGACACCGAGGCTACCGAAACACCGGCCTCATGGGCCACGTCCGCCATCGTCACTCTGTTTTTGCCTCGCACGGTGACCACCCTACCCGACTTTGCTGGAGATACGAAAACGACTCCCCTGCTACGATGAGCAGCAAGGGAGCCGTTGGGTAATTAGGCGCTATGCGCGGTTTTACAGCTTGACGACAAGTACGCCGTTGGGCTGGATGGCGGCCGTGTGCTCGGACTCGTTGACCTGGGCCAGCGAGGCGACCAGCGGTTCGCCTTCCACGTCCACGACCGCAACATCGTGGGTGCGGTTGAACAGGAACACGAAGTGGTTCTCGCCAGTTTCGTCCGCACGCTCGACGCGCAGCACTTCACCGCGATCGTCCTCAGCCGAAGTCTCGATGCCGAGTTCCTCCAGCAGCACGGGCAGGCTCTTGGCCAAACCCTCACGGCCGAGACGGGCACCGACGTATGCGGCCTTGCCGTCGCCGAAGTCGTTGACGGTGATGGCGGGAGCGCCGTCGAAACCGGTCCACTTATCTGCCTTGAAGGAGGCGACCACGTGAGCGGTATCGGCCACGGAAGTGATCACGTCGGCGAAATCGTGCGCCACGGTTCCGTTGTCCAAGTCAAGGTGGTCCATGGCACCGGGGAAGTCGTTGCCCATCGGGGCGAATTCCTCAACGCGCACACCCACCACGTCACGGATGGAACCGGGGTAGCCACCCAGCCAGACGTGATCCTTGTCATCCACCAGACCGGTGTAGTAGGTCACGAACAGCTTGCCGCCGTTCGCCACATACTCGCGCACGCGGCGCGTGGTCTCTTCGGACAGGATGGTCAGGCTCGGCAGCACGACGGCTTCGTACTCGTCCCAAGGGCCGCGAACCGGCACCACGTCTGCGGTCAGACCGTTGTCCGCCAGCGCGCGGAACCACGCGAGCGGCTCGGTCCAATGGCGTACCTCCTGAGTAGGCGTGGCGGTGTGTTCCGTAGCCCACTGGGACTCGTAATCGAAGACGACGGCGACCTTGGACTTGACCAGCTTGGTGCTCAGCAGGCCCTCGTCAGCAAGCTTGTTGAGGTCGGCACCCAGCTCGCACACATCGCGGAAGATCTGGGAGTCGGGGCCCGCGTGAGGAACCATCGAAGAGTGCCACTTCTCGGCACCGGCCTTGGACTGGCGCCACTGGAAGTAGCAGATGGCGTCGGAGCCCATGGCCAAGTGGGCCAGGGAGTCGCGCACCAATTCGCCGGGCTCGACGCGATAGTTGATCGGGCGCCAATTGACGGCGGAGCTGGAGTGCTCCATGAGGAACCACGGATTCTTGCGGGCGATGCCGTCACATAGGGAGGCCGAGTAAGCCAGCTCGTCGAAGTGAGCTTCGCCAGGCGTGAAGTAGTGATCGTTGGACACGAAGTCCACGTCGTAACCCCACTTGTCGTAATCGATGCCGGCACCGCCGGCGGAGACCATGAAGTTGGTGGTCTGCGGCTTGGGGGCGATCTCGAGCAGGGCGTCGCGCTCGGCCTTGTAAAAGTCGAGCAGGGCGTCGGAGCTGAAGCGCTTCCAGTCAAGCAGCTTGCCCGGGTTCATGAAGTTGCCGTCGCCGATGAAGCGCGGCGGGATGATCTCGGAGAAATTGTTCATGCGCTGCGCCCAGAAGGCGGTGCCCCAGGCGTCGTTGACAGCGTCGATGGTGCCGTACTTCTTCTCGCACCACTTCTGGAAGGCGCGCTCGGCGTCTTCGGAATAGTCGAAGCGGTTGTGGCAGCCGTACTCG
>ERZ791702.533-NODE-533-length-14720-cov-58.148_pt1 | contig 14720 bp, 7 predicted proteins | sample MGYA00510050_ERZ791702 | MGnify/ENA primary metagenome ERZ791702 (study PRJEB30046, sample SAMN00715230) | human gut metagenome | study: EMG produced TPA metagenomics assembly of the A metagenome-wide association study of gut microbiota in type 2... | reverse complement strand
GACATGTACAGGTATCGTCAAGGATGCTACTGGCGAAACAGTCATTGGTGCTTCTATTCTCATCAAGGGAACAAGCAACGGAACTGTGACAGACATTGATGGTAACTTTTCACTCAAGGGTGTGAAAAAGGGAACAATTCTCCGCATTTCTTACGTAGGATTTGAAACTAAAGAGGTTACTTACAATGGCAAACCTCTCGAAATTACTTTAAAAGACGATTCAAAAGCACTTGAAGAAGTCGTAGTAACTGCTCTTGGTATCAAGAAGGATGCCAAGAAGTTGGGTTATGCAGTCAGCTCTATCAATGCTGAAGATTTGAACAGAACAGGTGGTGCGAATTTGGCAGCTGGTCTTTATGGTAAGGCATCAGGTGTTCGTATTCAGTCAGCACCTGGTGGCGGTACATCAGCTGTATCTATCTCTGTTCGTGGTCTTTCTTCTATCAACGGTAATACCCAGCCTTTATTGATTCTTGATGGCGTGCCAATCCATAATGGTAATACCAACAATAATGACTATTGGGGCAACCAGCGAATCAACTCAAACGGTCTCGTAGATATCAACCCAGAGGATATTGAGAATATCTCTATCTTGAAGGGTGCAGCAGCTTCAGCTCTTTATGGTTCAGAGGCAGCTAATGGTGTTGTAATGATTACTACCAAAAAGGGACAGAAAGGAACCGGAACACATATTGACTTCAGCGCAAACGTAAGCTTCGACAAGGTGGCCTATATGCCTGAAATCCAGAAGGAATTCGGTCCTGGTTATGATAACTGGGCACTTGGCGACACACAGGAAGCAGCTACAGGTTTCCGTAACACCCGCTTCGACCGCAATGGCAACAACATTGTTACTCCGAACCGCGAAACCATCTATACCTATGGTGCCCGCTATGATTCCAGCAAAAAGGTTACCTACTTTGACGGTACAGAACGTTCATTTACTCCTATTGATCACAACCAATGGGAAGATATCTTCCGTACAGGTATAAACCAGACTTATAATCTTGCATTGACCAACAGCACAGACCGCAATAGCCTGCGTTTCTCTTATACATACAATGATGTACAGGCAATGCAGTATAACTCTAACAACAACAAGCACAACTTCAACTTAAATGGTTCATTTGATGTTACCAAGACCATCAAGTTGAACTATGCTGCAACATTCACATCACAATATATCAAGAACCGTCCTTATCGTATCAGCCGTCTGGTATGTAACTATTCTGGAATGTTCGGTGGTTTCACTGATGTTAAATATATCCGTGAGCACACACTTACCAGTCAGGGATACCAGAACAGTATCTACCGTGCCAATGGCGGAACTGACCAGACCTTGACTCCAGACGAGCAGTTCCTTTACACTCCAATGGGTTCTACTTCTTTGATGTCAGAGTACTTCTGGAATATCCTGGGTAAGACACAGGAAGAGAATCACACTCGCTTTATCGGTTCTGTAAACCCTACATGGGACATCATCCCTGGATTGAAGCTGAGTGCCCGTATCGCTACAGATATCACAACCAATAAGATTGAGAATAAGAACCGTGCAGAAACTCCACACTTGTTCTCTACTACAGGTCAGTTCTCTGATTCATACGGTTTGAGCAACGACCAGTATTCTATCGTATATGGTGATGTCATGTTGATGTTCGACAAGACTTTCGCTGAGAAGCATAACATTACCGCCAATTTCGGTTGGAATGGACGTCATGAGTCATATTATCAGTCAAGTGTCAGCACAACAAATGGTCTGTCACAGGAAAACTGGTTCCATTTGAATGCTTCCGTTGGTACAAAGAGTGCAGATATGAACAAGCAAGACCTGCTCCGCACAGGTATGTTCCTGACAGCCAGCTATGGCTTCGACAACTGGGCTTACCTGGAAGGAACCATCCGCCAGGAGAAGACTTCCACATTGGCTGACGGCAACAACTCTTTCTGGTATCCATCAGTTAGTGCAAGTGTTCTCTACACAGAACTTCTGAAAGATAAGTGTCCTAAGTGGTGGAACTATGGTAAGATTCGTGCTTCATACGGTATCGTAGGTAATGCTCCTGAGATTTACAGAGCAAACATGGCCTACAAGCAGGGTTCTTTGAATAAGAACAATACCTATACATACGCATTTGTTGATACCGAGATCGGTAACGAAGGCATCAAACCAGAAAAGAAGCATGAGTATGAGTTGGGTATCGAGAACAAGTTCTTGAACAACCGCTTGGGTATGGAATTCAGTTACTATTACAATGATATCAAGGATCAGATTCTCCAGACTTCTGCAGCAGCCTCTATGGGTGGTCGCAGTATGCTGATGAATATCGGTGAGTTGACCAACAAGGGTATTGAGTTGAGCGTATATGGAACACCTATCCAGAATAAAGACTGGAACTGGGAGCTCCGTGGTAACTTGGCCTGGAACAAGAATACAGTAAAGAAGTTGGCAGATGGACTTGATGTTCTTTCTCACCAAACATTCGATGGTGGTGCAGCCAGCCTTGAGTCTCATGTAGGTGAATCTATGGGTGACTGGTATGCATATACCTGGAAGACCGACGATAAGGGCAACTACATCATTGGTGCCGACGGTCTTCGCATTGCAGACAAAACAGAACGTCACAAGGTGGGTAATGCCATGCCTAAGATGACAGGTGGTTTCGGTACCAGCTTAAGATACAAAAACTGGGCTCTTGATATGTCATTCGACTTCCGCATTGGTGGTGATGTATTCAATCAGCCATGGCAGTATATGATGGATGCAGGTAACATCAAGGATGCAGTAGGTGCACGTGACGCAGCCTCTGGCGGTCTCTTCTACTATAGTACAGCAGACGATGTTAGCCAGAAGGGTTCTATCGTAAGAGTAGATCCTTCAACTATCAGCAACTACAAGCGTGGTGAGACTAAGATTGATGGCCATTTGGTATGGGACAATGGTGTTATCCAGAAGGGTGTAAAGGAAGACGGTACACCTAACGACATCATCGTTACCCAGTTTGAAATCAATGACAGCCAATATGGTTGGGGTACAGGTGCAAACCAGAGTTACGCTGATGCTATCCAGAAGAACAGTTACGTAAAATGCCGTGAGATCAGCTTGGCATACACATTGCCAACCTCTTTGACCAAGAAGTTTGCTTGCACAAACCTGACGATTTCTGCATTCGCACGTAACCCATTCTATATCTACCGTTCATTGAAGTTGTTCGATTCAGAAACTTCTGATGGTACAAGCTGGATTTATCAGGCACAGGTGGGTGGTTCTACAGCCAGTGCCCGTACATTCGGTGTTTCACTCCGTGCTAGCTTCTAATTAAATTAGTAATTCATAGTTAATTAAGAAACATATATGAAAAAGAAGATATTTTCAATCATGATGGCTGGTTTGGCACTCGTTGCTCTCGGTTCATGCTCTAATACAGACTACACCGAGAAATATCAAGATCCTTCAAAAACCAATACGGTAAGTGTACCAGACGTTTTCACTGCCGTACTTTTCAAAGGTAATACTTGGTTGAACCCAGTATATTATCGCTATTATTGCCAGACCCAGACATCAGGTGTCTTTGGTGGAATGATCGGTTCTTCCAACGGAAAAGGACGTTTTATGGGCGGTGGTGAAGGCCGCTTCAACGACCGATGGACTAACTTCTATGATATGCTGACTCAATATCGCGTATTGGAGAAGACATACAATAAGCTTGATGAGTCTGAGCAGAGTGCCAACAAGGCTTACCTGATGGTTAGCCGTTCAATACTGGAGTCTCAGCTCCATGAGATGTTGTCACTTTTTGGTGCAGTTCCATTCAAGGGTGCCGGCACTTTATGGGAGAATAGTGACTATACCGGTGCAAAGCAGAAAGCTGCTTACGACGATGATGCAGACCTCTACAAGATGATTCTGGCAGATCTTAAAGAAGCCGGTGATTATTTTGCAGAAGGTGGTCCTTCTACAGCCGTACAGAACGCAATGGCTTCCAAGGATTATACCATTGCAGCAGGAAATGCAGTTCGCTGGCAGAAGTACATCAACTCACTTCGCCTTCGTATCGCTCTCCATCTTTCTACAAATGGTAGCGTAACAAGCGAAGCTCATGCCGCAATCAAGGAAATCGTAGAGAACCCAACCAAGTACCCAGTTATTGAAAGCAACGCAGACAACATGGGTGTTGAACCTAGTACAAACTCAGATGACTTCAACTGGGGCAAGAGCATTTCACAAGCTCTCTGGACAGGTTACACTCCATCACAGGCTATGCTCGATGCATTGAACGTACCAGCCAATGGTATTCCAACAGCTGATACCGACCCACGTATTCAGGTAATGTTGGATCCTAATCCAGATGGTGAGTATATCTCATACGATGTTACAAAGACCAACTCTGAAATTTCTGATATCGCTACAGAAAAAGGTAAGGACTATCAGAAACGTAAGCTTTATCCAGCTAACTACTATTGTGTACTTGACTCACAGGCTGTAGCAGGTTGGAAAGAATACGAAGGTAATTCCAACGTATTTGGTCTTTGGATGGGTGCTGCAGAAGTAAGCTTGAGCAAGTCTGAAGCTTATCTGATGGGCTATGGTGTTACCAAGGATGAGGCTAAAGCTAAGGCATGCTTCATCAAGGGTGTTGAACTTTCAACTGAATACTTCTGGAATGAGAAGAAAAACAGTTCTCTCTACAAGAAGGGTAATGACAGCTACAATGCTAACCGCGATTTGATTGAGCCGACAGCTGAAGAAATCGCTGCATACGCTGAAAAAGCTTGGAAGCCAACCCAAGAAGCTGTTTGTACTCAGTTGTGGTTAAACTTTGGTTGGACAAACTTGCTTGAGGCTTGGAATGTAACACGCCGTACAGGTTATCCAGAAGTAAGCTTTGCAAAGGACAATCAGCTGGCTAGCTATCCAACACCTCCGGGTCGTTTGCCTTATCCAAGTGATGAATTGAACTACAACAAGGACAATGTCCAGGCTGCCATCAGCAAGTACTACAAGGAGCCTCTCGGCTACTTCAGCACTTTGTTCTGGGCAAAGGATGTTTACTACAAGATCGTAGCAGAACACTAAAATAATTATAAAAGGTGTGTCATTGTATGATGGCACACCTTTTTTGCATAACAACAAGATTATCACCTTTCGAATATTCCTGATTGAGTTTCAGCACAAAAATTACAAAACACTCTTCATCCTTCACCAATCCGCTATAACCTCCTGACATACAGAAGTTTTAACAGGGTGAAGAGTCTGTTTGACTCTTCACCACTCTTCACCCCTCTTCACCTTATTAATTTTTCCGTTTCTACAGCATCCATCAGAAAATTTCCGGCGGGTGAAGAGTGGTGAAGAGTGGTGAAGAGTGAATAAGCACTCTTCACCTCCCGAACCCCCAGTGTTTATCGGGGTTTCAGGCGCAAAGGTGAAGAGTGAAGAGTAAAAAAGAGATTAGGATTCTATACGACGCACCAGAAGAAAGCCTTATATGTCAATTCCCCCAATACGAGAGGACGCATCGTTTCTTGCCTCGCCTTGGCATTATATTGCCCTGTACTAGAGCAATATCTTGCCAAGGCGAGGTAAAATATGAAAAGAGGACATTGTGGCAGCAAGTGCTTGGATAGACTTATATCCGAACACTTGTTGCTATCTCCATAAAGGTTCGTTTTCCCATCCTTGTGGAAAGCCCATGGCATGTAAATCAATATTGGGATAATCTGCAAGCAACCTGAGCAGCGAACTTTTCAAATCCATACAAGGAGTTATAGTTTGCTCCATATATAATAAGGTGCATAACTGATGGTAAAGTTTGATAGGCTTTTGGGTTGGAGCAATCCAAGAAAGTGGAAGCCGATTTGGCAATTGTGGCTTCAATGCAAAACGCCTATTCCATATACGAGCATGGTGTGCACAACAATTGCGAAGCACGGTTATGCACCTTATCCAACTTTCCAAGTAAGTGTATTGAGGTAGTCCAAACTCTCTTGCCACTTGCTTTTTAAGACGATTGTCCTTAAACAGACAAAATAATTTGGAAAGCGTACCAAACGAAACGACCTCCAATGTTTTCCACACAGGAGGGAGAGAAGGGAAAGTATATTTCTCGGAATGCTCCTTGATGAAATCTTCATTTGAACGAGACACCTCTTTCTTGATATTGTCAAGGCAGCCTTCATAAAAGTCTGCATTCTTGAACAATGATGCATCCATAAACCAAAATGCGCCATGCTCCATAGAAAATATCTGAATCATTTTGGTCCGAAGAGAAATCTCTATATCTTGAATTGCCTTGAATATAAGTTGACGAAGTTCTTTGTCAAAGAGATAAAGGTCGATGGCTTGTTCAAATGTACTACCCAGTTTATAATGATGAAACTGTCTGTCTTCCTCCATATATCGTAGGTAACTGGCAATACGAAAATAACTGATATTGCGAAGCTGCAATTTGGCAGTTGCAATATCTTCTATCACCAGCCCTCTGTTCTGGAGCAAGGCAACCTGTTCATCTACGTTTATCGGTTGTTTGTCGTAATCCATATACCCTTTATAAAAAGCGAAGTCCCACCGTGGTACGCATCGTTGAGAGGCGTGGTGGGATTTGTTGCTGCAAAAATACTCTTTTTTATTGGAAACTCCAAATATTTTCTTCAAAATCTGCTTGTCAAATATGGATTTTAACGTAAAAAGTTCTAATTTCCAAGGTTTTCTCCTTGTAAGCTATGCGAGATTTAGAAAAATATCGTATCTTTGTCCCCGAATTAAGGCGTTCTTTGCATATTGCAAAATACAGAAACGAGCAGAAGTCCGCTCGTTTCCATATTGTTACCTGGTGTACTAAATCTTATTGATTCAAGAGTTAGTGCACCTATCGCCTTTTTTGAGTATTCCAAGATAAGCTCTATGAAAAGAGACTTATTTGATCTTCACTTCTATCTTAGTCTTGGCTGCATCAGCGCTGGAGCCGCCAACAAATACCTGATAAGTGCCAGGAACCACACGGATGGTGTTGGTCTGGGCATCCCAACCCTCGAAACTCTTGCGAGGAAGATCGATGCTTACCATCTGGCGCTCGCTAGCCTTCAAAGACACACGCTTGAATGCCTTGAGACTCTTGACAGGACCATCCACATCATCCATGCGCTTGATATAAACCTGCGCTACTTCGGTACCCTCTCGCTTGCCCGTATTCTGCAAGGAGAACATCAGCTTGTAATCAGCAGCCTTGCCGTCACGCTTCCTGCTCTTCACCTGCATCAGGGTAGGCTTGCCGTACTCGAAAGTGGTATAACTCAAACCGTAACCAAATGGGAACAAAGGCTCGCCCTTGAAATAACGATAGGTACGATTCTTCATCGTATAATCGAGGAAATCAGGAAGATCGTTCACACTCTTATAGAAGGTAACCGGAAGCTTGCCCGATGGATTCACCTCGCCAAAGAGAACCTTGGCTACAGCCTCACCACCCCGTTCACCAGGATACCATGCCTGAAGGATTGCCTCGGCATTTTCCGTCTCAGGAACCATGGCGATGGCACATCCAGAACAGTTGACAAAGACAACTCGCTTGCCTGCCTGATGCAGCATGGCAATGACCTGACGCTGAGCCTTCGGCAACTCCAGGTCGGTTCTGTCGCCGCCCTTGAATCCAGGCTCCTCAATCTCAAGCTGCTCGCCCTCCAGATTTGGAGAGATACCGCCTACGAATACCACGGCATCCGCATCGCCCACCTCTGCCAGGATCTGCTCGTTGGTAGGCTTCGAAGTCTTCAGGATATCAAACTGCATCACAGCCACATCTTCCTTTTGGGTATAATCTACCTGAATCTTGACTGGCTTGCCTGCTTTCAGAGAGAGCGGTTTGATGATAGGCGCCACGCGGCCCCAACACTCCCGCATGTTCACGATGGTATCGTCATCCACTATCAGGCGGCAACCATCATCAATACCCATAATGATGGTAAGATTCTCATCCCTGTCAGGAGTCAATACTCCCTCATAGCGGGCAGAGAAATGAGTAAGATTCACACCCGGTGCAAACACGGTATTACCACCATTGCTCAGATTGATGGCAGTCTTCATCACATCCGTAGCCACCGGCTCACCCTTCTGTTCCTGATTGTTCCAGTAGGTGGCCTTCATTCCCTCACGGAAGAGGTTGAAACGGCTTTCCTGCACCTCGTTTCTTGTCAAGGTACAAGCCGGAACATACCTTACCTCAGTTCCCTTCATATAGTTGCGAATGCCCTGGAGGATGGTGGTAGAACTGGTAGGATAACCCGAATAGTTGCCTCGCAGCATGATGGAGTCATTGGCATTAGGTCCCATCACCACAATCTTCTGATTGCGGTTCAAAGGCAGCAGCTGGTTTCTGTTCTGAAGAAGTACGATGCCTTCTTCAGCTATCTTCTCAGCCAGATCCTTATGAGCCTTGCAGGCGATGACGTTCTCTGGAATCTGAGTCCATGCCACCGTTTCGTCCTTATCGAAATCGCCCAGTTGGAAACGAGCCACCAGCAGACGCTTCAGGCTCTGGTTTACCTTATCTTCATTGATCATTCCTGCCTTCACAGCTTTCGGAATAGTACGATAGGCACTGCCGCATTCCAGGTCGGTACCGGCATTCACAGCCTGGGCAGTTGCCTCGGTAGCGGTCTTTGCCGTACCATGATAGCCCGGCATATAGAAATCGTTGACAGCCCCGCAATCGGAAGTAATCAATCCCTTGAATCCCCATTCGTCTCTGAGGATCTGGCGCTCAAACTTGGCGTTGGAACAGCAAGGAGCACCATCTATACGCTGATAGGCACACATCACCTCAGCCACATGTCCATCCTGTACCAGCGACTTGAAGGCAGGAAGATAAGTCTCCCACAAATCACGGGCTGGCAGATTCTCCAGATTGAAGACGTGGCGATTCCACTCCGGACCGCTATGCACGGCGAAATGCTTGGCACAAGCCAGTGTCTTGACATATTGGGGAGTCTTAGACTGATCAGAAGCCAGAACGCCAGGAGCCGCCAGCGGCTTGCCGTCGAACGACTGTCCCTGCAAGCCATTCACTACGGCGAGTCCCATACGTGTAGTGAGATAAGGATCTTCTCCATAAGTCTCCTGTCCGCGTCCCCATCTAGGATCACGGAAGATATTGACATTCGGAGTCCAGAAGCTCAGACTCTGATATCTCTTTACATTACCCGACTTCTTCGCCACCTGCGCCTTGGCTCTCGCCTCATCGCTTACGGCAGTAAACACCTGATAGAGCAAGGCTTCATCCCAGGAAGAAGCCATGTGCATGGTGATAGGGAAAACCGTGGCATATCCGTTGCGTGCCACACCATGCAGCGCCTCGTTCCACCATTGAAACTGAGGGATACCCAGTCGGGAGATGGCAGGCGAAGCATCCATCATCAGTTTCGTCTTCTCCTCCAGGGTCAGGCGTGAAAGCAAGTCATTGGCTCTTGCCTCGGCAGAAAGGTTAGGGTTCTGATAAGGCAACAGCTGATTGGCTGGCTGTTGGGCGTGAGCTGAGAGCGCCAGAGCGGACAGCATGGCCAATGTAAGTATTTGTTTCTTCATAACTGCTATTGTTATTACGTTAATATTGTATAGATTCGTTTTTTAAATGCAAAAATACATATTTTTCCTGAATACTGAGACTGATGAAGTGTTAAAAAACTCAGATTGTTTTCATTTTTATGTGATTACTTCCTAATTTTTTCGAATCATTCAAACAATAAAGCACTTTTTCCTTGCTGATTCCAAATATTAGTGCTAACTTTGCACTCAGAAACGACTCTATCTTTTTAGAAGACAAAGATACAATAAGAAAGATACAACAAGACAGTAAGATCGCAATAATATGGAAAAGATTCTAATAGTTGAAGACGACATCGCATTTGGAACCATGATTCAGACATGGCTCAGAAAGAAGGGATTCGAGGTGGAGAAAACTACTTCGGTCAAGGCCGCCATACAGGTTTGCGAGGAGGCAGAAAGAGGATTCGATCTGGTATTATCAGATCTCCGCCTTCCCGATCACGACGGCATCTTCCTGCTGCAATGGATGAGAAAGCATGGCGTGCAGGTGCCTTTCATCGTGATGACCAGCTATGCAGAAATTCAGAATGTGGTGCTCGCCATGAAATCGGGCGCTACCGATTATGTGGCCAAACCTTTCCATCCAGAAATTCTTCTGGATAAGATCAAGGAAGCTATCAAGACTCCGAAAAAACAGGATCCGTATGCAGCCTCAGCAGATAGTCAGCGTTCCACAGACACAAATTCTACTTCTACAGACGCAGCACCTGGCAAGCAGGCAGGAAATCAGGCTTCCTCTGCCAATGGGGATGTGCCCAAATACCTGGAAGGTGAAAGCGAAGCTTCACGCAAGCTTTACAGTTTCGTTTCGCTGGTGGCCCCTACCCCTATGTCGGTACTCATCCTGGGTGCCAGCGGTACAGGTAAGGAATATGTGGCAAGAAGAATACACGAACTCAGCACTAGAGCCAATAAGCCTTTCTTCGCACTCGACTGCGGTGCCATTCCTAAAGAGGTGGCGGCATCAGAATTCTTCGGTCATGTGAAGGGATCGTTTACGGGAGCTGACCAGGACAAGAAGGGCGCTTTCGAGATAGCCAACGGAGGAACTCTCTTCCTCGATGAGATGGGAAACCTGAACTATGAAGTGCAGGTACAGTTGCTCCGTGCCCTCCAGGAAAGAAAAATCCGTCCGGTGGGAAGCAACAAGGAAATCGATATCGATATCCGACTGGTTTGTGCTACCAATGAGAACCTGGCTCAGCGTGTGGCTGAAGGCAACTTCCGTGAAGACCTCTACCACCGCATCAATGAGTTTACCATCTACATGCCGGAGCTGAAAGACCGTGGTGCCGACCTCTTCCTCTTTGCCGACCTCTTTATCAAGCACGCCAACAAGGAGCTGAACAGAAATGTGGAAGGACTCGACGGCAAAGCCAAGGAGCGAATTGCCGCCTACAACTGGCCGGGCAACCTGCGAGAATTGAACAATGTGATGAAACGAGCTACTCTGCTCGCCACAGGAAGATACATCGGAGTAACCGAACTGGAACAGAGTATGGCGCATATCCAGCCACAAGCCCCTACCGCCCTGCACGATGAAGAAACAGAACTGCAGAGAATAGAAGCTGCGCTGAAAGCAGCAGGCGGCAACAAGAGCAAGGCTGCACAATTGCTCGCCGTAGATAGAAAGACACTCTACAATAAGATGAAGAAATACGGTATCTGATAGAAAGAAATACGGCTTTTGATGATATGGGAAAATGGGGAATCTGATGACCATTCCCCAACTTTTTGGGGAATAATTCCACACAAGTTCCACAGTTTCCACAATGTAGAATTCTGGCACGAAAAGCAATTACTACTGATAATCAGACGATTAGATAATTCTTTTGTTTTTTGGCACGCAGATTGTGATATTAGAAAGTGAACACGCCAATGAGCGGTAACGCAAGCAAGGTTGTTCACAAAGAAAGTAATAAATATAATATTCACAATAAAAAAACAAAAGATTATGAAAAAGTTAGTTTTCGCAGCTATCGCTGCCATGGTTATGGTTTCAGTTAGCAATGTATTCGCCAGCAACAAGATGGCAAGCGTATCATCAGCTGCTCCAGTTGACACAGTAGCTCCAGCAGAACCAGCTGCTCCAGCAGACACAACAGTAGAGAAAGAGACTCCTGCAGAGACACCAGCTGAAACTCCAGCAGAGACTCCAGCAGACTCTACAGCAACAGATTCTACTGTAGCAGAGTAATATCACCTTTAAAAAATAGTAATTAACTGAGGAAAAGATAGAATAACACTAGTAATTACGCGTCGCTTTCAATCAGGCAGGAGACTAATGATAGAATTCATTGGTCTCCTGGCTTGTTTTTAGCCCTTTTGTTTTCTAATATCATTTTTTTGCATTAACTTTGCAAACAAATATCTATTGAGCAAGATATCAGTCTGCTCATCATTTTAAACGATTTCTCATGCACAAGAACAATATTCCTCTCAAGGTAGCCCTCGGATACAGCGCCATTGCCATTATCATGATTCTGGCAATCAGTCTGGTGTATAGCAACACCAAGAGCATCAATGCCATCAATGAAGCTTCGCGCGAGTATATCCAGAAAAGGAGTGCCGCCGACAGTACCATCTCTTCCCTGCTCAAAGAGGAGCAGAGAAACCTGAAGCAACTGTCTGATGCCATGGCAGGAAGACCTACCCAAAACTATCTGCAGAATAAGGTGAAGAATCTGAATACGGGAAAGGATTCCATACTGGTTCACTCCAAGGCACCTCAAACCCACGAGGCGAAGAAGACTACGGTAGAGGTATTGAAGACCCGAAGGGGGTTCTTCCGCCGACTCGCCGATGCCTTCAAGAAGGAGCACGCCGAAACCTTGAGCGTAAAACAGGACAGCAACCGGGCTGTCATCGATTCTGTTACCACCCCAGTAAACGTGGCGGAAAACGTAGCGACCATCCTCGACCAGATAGACAAGAAGGAGAAAGTGGAAACGCAAGGCCACAAGCAGAACATCAATAGGGAGATGGAAGAGCTGAAGATGGTGAGTGCCAAACTCGCCCTGCGCTCCGCCAAACATCTGAGCGATGTGCACCAGCGTGAAAAAGACAATATGCAGGAAGCCATCGAGAAGGCGATGGAAGCAAGAAAGCATCTGTTGTGGCAGATGGAACTGCTCGCCATCGTAGCCTTCTTTGCCATCGTCATCATGATCTGGTTTATCTGGCGCGATGCCAGAAAGGAGCGTATCTACAGGGAAAACCTGGAGGCTGCCAATGAGGAAATCCAGCGTATCATGAACCAGCGCGAGCGCCTGCTCCTCACCATCACCCACGATATCAAGGCGCCAGCTGCCTCTATCTCGGGCTTCATCGATCTGATGAAAGCCTACGTCAGCAATCCCCAGGGCATCGAATGTCTCCAGAACATCAAGAATTCTGCCGCTCATCTTTCACATCTCGTTGCCTCGCTGCTCGATTATCATCAGTTGGAGAACGGACTGATGAAGGTTCATCCTACCTCTTTCTCACCGGCACAACTGGTAGCAGAATCGGTAGAGGGAATGAAATTGCGGGCAGAAGAGAAAGGATTGGAGATTTCATTCGAATGCAAGATGAAGGGGATGGGAACTTCGGATTCTCCAATGAAGAAGAAATTCTTCCGTGCTGATGCCTTCCGCATTCGCCAGATATTGGATAATCTGGTAAGCAACGCCATCAAATATACCGACCGGGGCAGCGTTACCATCCAGGCACAGGTTTCAGAAATTCTGGGCAAGCCTACGCTTACCCTGAGCGTAAAGGATACGGGAAAGGGAATGACCGATGAGGAGAAACAGAAGGTGTTCCAGGCGTTTACGAGATTGAAGAGCGCCCAGGGCATCGAGGGTACCGGTTTGGGATTGTCCATCACCCAGGAACTGGTTTCGCTGCTTGGTGGAGAAATCATCCTCCACTCTACCCTGGGCAAAGGTTCTACCTTCATCGTCACCATCCCTATCGAGTCAGCACCAATGGAGGAGTCTCAGGAAATGGCTCCATCAGAAGTTGAGCATGATCCTTCTCCCGATTCTGCTCAAGATAAGGAAGGACAGAATTCCGGCAGCCATCAGGTTACTGATATAAAGAAGAAGCCGGAATTTGCCAACCACAAGATTCTGATTCTGGATGATGACAAGCTGCAGCTCCAGCTTCTCCAGGAGATGTTGCGCCGCATCGTAGGCGACACCTGGCAGGTATTCGCCTGCAACCATGTGATGGATGCCCTCACCACGCTGCATAACGAGCAGCCAGCCCTGATGCTGATGGATATCGAAATGCCGGAGATGAACGGCATGGATATGATTGCCCACATCAACCATACCCAAATGACGGTGGTAGCGATGACAGCTCACGACACAAGCATCCTGGAACAGCTTCTAAAAGCCGGCTTCGACGATTGCCTGTTCAAGCCATTCAGTATGGAGAAACTGTCTGATATCCTGGGAATAGAGTCCCAGCCTCAACTGGATGCCCAGTCTGGAACTCCATCCCAGCCTGATTCATCACTCCAGCCAGTTTTATCATCCCAGCAGAAATCCAATCCTCAGCTGGATGCTCTTCTTGCTTTTGCCGGAGGCGACGAAGAAGCGGCGAAGGAGATTCTTGATACCGTGAAGCAGGAACTTGCTGCACACCTCGAGAACCTGAAAGAAGCCATAGAAGAGGAATCCTTATCTACCGACCGCATAGGAAAGGCGGCACATAAGCTCCTCCCTATCGCCACCATGATGCAGATGGGATGCCTTGAAGAACTCAAGGCGCTGTCACCTGAATACATCGGCGAGATAGAAGAAGCCGAGATCAGAGAAAAACTGAAGGTTGTGATTACGACCTTATCTGCTGCGGTGTCAGACCTGTATGCTTCTTGAAATAGCGGCAGAAGAAACTGACGATGCCTTCCTGGAACTTTGTGGGAAAGAGGATGAAGAAAAAGAAAGGATTTGCGAAATAAAACCTATTATCATTACGGCTGTCAGTTTCTTATAAACTGGCAGCCGTTTTTGCTATTCAGCTACCCAAAACAACCCGAATAAGAGAAAAAGCCCAAAGAATCTTTGCTTTTTCAAACTTTATCCGTACCTTTGCAGTATGAAAACATTATTAGACGTTCATACACATACAATAG
>ERZ791702.516-NODE-516-length-15053-cov-85.2751_pt1 | contig 15053 bp, 19 predicted proteins | sample MGYA00510050_ERZ791702 | MGnify/ENA primary metagenome ERZ791702 (study PRJEB30046, sample SAMN00715230) | human gut metagenome | study: EMG produced TPA metagenomics assembly of the A metagenome-wide association study of gut microbiota in type 2... | reverse complement strand
CCACGACTGGATGCATTTCTTTACTGAGTTTTATACTTGGTGCCGGTTTTTGTGACTTAGCGATGACCCCAGGTTCACCATCATGGGCAGCATATGCAATGATATGGTGTCTTATTGTCTTTTTCGTCACTTTTTTGCTTTGGAGATTGATGCGAGTACAAGATGATAATATCTAAAGTTAGCAGAGAAGAATCCATAAACGTAAGTTATATTTATCATAATTCACGTTAGAAAATAAAGTGCTCGGCGTCAACCCTACATACGAGGTGGTTGAAGTTTAGTGCTCTATCCTTGAACCATATCTAAATTTATCGCAAATGAATAGTCTGCAGTTAATGGCCACATTACCTGTAGGCTTTTTTATGTAGAGCAAAAAAACTACTAAGAAAAATAAAAAAACATGGAAATTTAAAAAAATAATTGTATATTTGCAAATGAAACGAATGATTTAGGTATTATGGTAGAGACAAACGATAGAAAATTACCTGTTGGCATCCAGTCTTTTGAGGAAATCAGAACGGGTGGATATCTTTATGTTGACAAGACAGATATCATCTGGCAGCTTGCCAACAAGGGAAAGAAGTATAATTACCTGAGCCGCCCACGCCGCTTTGGTAAATCCGTCCTAGTCGATACGCTCGAAGCCTACTTCATGGGTAAGAAGGAACTCTTCGAGGGATTGAAAATTATGCAGCTGGAGACGGAATGGGTGAAGCGTCCTGTAATCAGACTCGACATGAGTCAGGCAGGAGCAGAACCGGAAAGTCTGAAAGGTTATCTGAACTATACCTTTCAGGAATATGAATCTTTATATGGGATTGAAGCCAGGGATAACTTCCCATTAGCTACTCGTCTGATAGTAATTATAAAGACGGCTTACAATAAGACAGGGCAGCAGGTGGTTATTCTCATTGATGAATACGACTCTCCATTGCAGCATTCCTGGAAGACTCCGCAACATGAAGCATGTACGAGTGTCTATAGAGAAGTATTTTCTGTATTGAAAGCTCAGGATAAATACGAGAAGTTTGTTTTCATCACGGGTATAACCAAGTTTACGCAAATTTCGCTATTCTCAGTTCTCAATAATTTGAGCAACATCAGTTTCGCTCCTGAGTATGCTGCTCTTTGCGGTATCACGAAAGAAGAAGTCCTCAATGATTTCAATCCGGAAGTCAATAAACTGGCTACAAAGAATGGGTGGACTTTCGAAGAAGCCGTTGCACAGTTAACGACATTCTACGATGGTTATCATTTCAGTCATGAAAATATGGTTGACATATTCAATCCATTTAGTCTTGTCAATGCCCTTTCTGATTCCAGTCTTAAGAATTACTGGGCTTCCTCTGGAGCAACCTCGTTACTTCCTAAGTTTGTGGATGATATAGAAATAAGATTGAAGGATTTCGAAAAATGTCCGATGGATAGTGATACCCTGGAGACTTCTGACGTGACAGGCGGTGGAGCAGAACTGTTCCTCTATCAGTCTGGTTACCTTACGATAAAAGGGTATGTAGAAGGTATTTATTTACTAGGCATTCCTAATAATGAAGTACGCAAGGCTTTGTATAAGATAGTGTTACCAGCTTTGACGCTGAAGTCAAATGCCCAAGTGGTATCTACTCAGAATATGTTGCAGTATTCCCTGAAAATGGGCGATCTATCAGAAGCTATGGAATGTCTGAAAGCTCTCATTGCCGATGTCCCATACAGCAACAAGAAGCTTGCAAGCATGGATATGGAAGAACGTTATCGTCTCATCCTGAGTACAATTTTCAATGCCATTGGCTGCAGAGTACAAGTTGAGAAGATGATAGCTACGGGTAGAATAGATATGGTGGTAGAAACATCGACCATCATCTATGTATTGGAATTGAAGCTAAGCAACAATGGCGGTGTTGATGCTGCAGCAGAGCAAATTAAAGCTAAGCAGTATGCAGAACCTTTCAAAGCAGACAAGCGCAAGATTACAGCTCTTGCCATAGAACTAGATGATTTAGGAAAAGGATTGGTTGCTTGGAAAGCAATATAGAATTTAATGGGGATACGCTAGGTCCACCTAAGGTACTATGTTCCTGAAATCTGGGCAACCTCTGGCTTCTATGTGCTGAGCCATTAACCCCGTTCCTCGTATATTTAGGTCTCGTGCCCACAATTTTGGCATCTGAAAATCTTTTTTTGTGATGTTAGAATATACTAGGAACGAAAAAAATAAGTTAAAGTACTGTTTTTATTCATTATGATGAACGAAAACAGTACTTTAACTTATACAATATTTTGTTTTAAATTAATACTTTCCACTCACTACCATGTAAATTCTTTTGTACTCTCATCATATCATTCGCATAGAAAAAACTATTTTGTTCTATTACAAACGAAATGCGGAAAAGCCTCTTCTCCTAATTCTGGCGCATATTCAAAACCTTCGTAACTGAAGGCTGCCAATTCTTCAGGAGTAGTTAGCTGGTTGCTTAGAATATATCTAACCATAGCTCCACGGCAGGATTTAGCCCATACAGCCTGCATCTTCAACCTGCCATCCATCTGGCGAACATAAAAGAGGGGCTGGATGACTTTTACTTCCATGCAAATTCTCTTCCAATCAAATAGATGTTCATATTCTGCTGTGGAGAGATGGATAAGTATGCCATCGTCTGCTTTCACACTGTTGATAAGAACATCGGTCAGTTTATCTTTCCAAAATTGATTGATTGGCTTGTCGTTTGTGGCTTCAAGCGTCACGCAATGCTCCATACGATAAGGCACAATGCCATCCATCGGCCGAAGCAATCCATAGAGAAAGCAGGTAATCCAGAGATGTTTCTGAGCATACTGCAGGGATTCTTCTCCCAAAGTGTTGGCACGTAGATGCTTATACGCCTGTCCATTGTAGGAAAGTATGGCAGGCATCTTCTCTGCAGCCATAAAATTACGATAGCGTTTCCAGTTTTCCGAAGCTATCTTGTGGCTGCAATCAAGTTGCCTAGCCAATTCCTCTACATCCAGCTTAGCCATTTCTGTTGCTAAAATTTCGGCCACAGATTGGAAAAGTGGCTTTGAAACAGCTGCCCTATCTGCCTTATCAAACATGATTTTGGTATTTGCCAATAATATCTGCATAATACGTTTATTTTAAAGGGTAACATGAATAGGGCTCTATTGATGCTTTTTGTCAAGTAAGGCCACCTGCTATATATTCAATCTCAGCACAGAACCGTTTTTGCCTTCGCCTTCATAATCTGCAGAAAGCGGAAGTTGACAGCAGAGGTTGCTGATTTCTGTTTCATCCAGGTGTTCTGTAAGCTCCAAATGGAATCCATCACTTGTTTCGTGCAAATCCCAGACTACCTGACCACATGCATTGACTGCAGTGATGATGGTATCTTGAAGTTGCCATATTTCCGTGTAGTCTCTCATCCTTTCCCCCTACTCCCACTCAAAATTTTCTGTTCCTGCACCAATTTCAAAGTGAAGCTTGGCGATGCCGAGATCCATTTGGGTATATCCTACCATCGAGAAACCTTTCTTGGCAAGAACTTTTGCCTTGCCTCCGACTCCTGGGCTTTCCTGAGATTGAAGGAGGAACGAGAACTTCTGTTGATTGATGGCTGTTGGAGCTAGAAGAGCAGCTTCCACGCCCTTTCTAAACCATGAAGGAGAATCGCCGGTTGCATTGCTCACCTGTTCAATGGTCTTGATTTTGTGACTGGCACCTTGCGTCTTACCATATCCCAAGGCAATCATACATGCCAACTTCTCCCCTTCTTCAATATGATAAGCTTCCTTCACCTTTCGATAACTTAATCCAACCCAGCAGGTATTGAGTCCCAAGGTTTGAGCAAGCAACACAAGCTGTTCGCCATAATATCCAATACGCTCATCGAGATCATCAGCCTTCTTGCCAGCCATTACGAGATAGTTCTCCACACCATGGAATTTTCCATAAGACATGATGCCTGTGAATGCCTTGGTTTCTTGGGTAACTAGTTGTATGTGTAGTCCACCCTCTTTGTTGCACTCCCCGATTTTTACTTCGAGTGCTTTAACTACCTCTGTTGAAAGAGGTTTGTGTATGTAATTTCGTACACTATGTCTTTGTTTGATAGCTTCTTCTATTGTCATGACTTCTTTGATGCAATTTGCCTGCAAAGATAAGGAAAAAAACAATATTAATGGCAAATAATCAAGAAAAATCGCACTAACATATAATTTTTTTAAAAAGGAACATGATATCGTACCTTTTCTTGCGTAATACAGAAATATTTGTTATCTTTGCACGAAAAGTACAATGTAATACACTACTTTGTATGAAAATTCGAGAAGTAATGAAATTGCAGCGTAAGGTTTTGGGTATTACCCAGCAAGACCTCGCTGACATGTCTGAGGTAGCCATTTCTACCATCAAGCAGATAGAGAACGGTAAAGGCAATCCTTCCCTATCGACGGTTGAAAAAATCATGGATATACTTGGCATGGAGGTTAAATATGAGATTCGTCAAACAGTTTAAGTACAGTAAGGATACTCTTTCTTCCTTGCCTGCCGAGGTTGAGCATTTGACCAACAATTCATATTTGAATGACATGATGAAATGAACCTATTTGTGCATCATTAAGGAAAGAATCCATAGATTCAATCGTAAATCTGAATGAGAAAGATGAAACTGACATATATATTCCATAGTGGTTTTGCAGTGGAGACACACTCCTGCATATTGGTTTTTGACTATTGGATGGATCCTGCCAATTGCTTGCCGGAGATTCTATCCAAGGGTAAGCCTGTGTATGTTTTTGCAAGTCATTTCCACGAAGATCATTTCTCTAGAGAAATATTTTCTTGGAGAAAACACTTTCCACATACCCCAATGACTTACATTCTCTCCAAGGATATCATTCGGCATCGTAGATGCCAGAGAGAAGAAGCAAATGTCTTGATGGTTAAGGGAAACTCATGGTGCGACAAAATTATAAAGGTGATAGCTGCTGGCAGCAATGACAGTGGCGTGTCATGGATCGTAGAGGTTGAAGGGAAACGTATCTTCCATGCTGCAGATTTGAACAATTGGTATGCTAGATTCTTGACAGACGACTATAAGGGTGGAACTATCTGGAGCTTTGAGTTTGGTGAGATAGACCCACTAAAAGACGAGAAGCAATACTTGGGTGAACTGGAAGACATCAGAAAAATAACAGATTGCTTTGATGTAGTCATGTTTCCTGTGGACGGCCGCATAGGTAATGGATATACCCGTGGTGCAAGACAGTTCATCGAGCAATTCCAGACAGGATTGTTTGTCCCTATGCACTTTGTGGCAAGCGGTTTCAAGAGTGCCTGGCGTATGAAGGAGTTCACAGATGCCAAGCAAATCCCGTTTTGGAAGATCGAGCGTGAGGGACAATCGTTAGACATACAGAATTAAAAATAGCATCATCATCATTGAAATAATCAGCATGAATACATTGCATAGTTATCTCATATATTATCTACTTGTCATCAATGCTGCCACATTTATCATATATGGTATAGACAAGTATAAAGCCAAGAAAGCCAAATGGCGTATTTCGGAGGCAACGCTTCTGACAATGGCAGCTGTGGGAGGAAGTATTGGAGCCTGGTTGGGTATGAAAGCCTGGCATCATAAGACGCAGCATCGGAAGTTCAAATACGGAGTTCCTATTATCCTGCTCATCCAGATTGCGCTGATGATATACTTTCACTTGAATCATTAATAAATCATTTAAACATTCATAAGCTACAATGAATCCAATTGATATAGCACTTAGCATAGCAACAAAAGCCCATGCCGGTCAACTTGACCGAGATGGCTATCCAGCCATTCTTCATCCATTGACAGTGGGACTGATGGGACATACAGACGAAGAGAAAATGGCAGGTTTTCTGCATGATGTGGTAGAAGACAGTCCTTATTCCTTTGATGATTTGCTTCATGAAGGAATCCCTACAGGCGTGGTGAATGCCATTCGCCTACTCACGCATAAGAAAGGAACAGATTATTATGATTACGTCCAAGGTATCATAGACTCTCAGAATCCCATTGCCCTGCAGGTGAAATACAACGACCTCCAGCATAATTTTGAACGTGGCAAGGCCTATCCAGACCTTCAGATGAAGCATGGCAAGGCTCTGGAAATGGTAAAGGCAGCCATTGAGGAATGCTCAAAGGTTGACATCTATCATGCGCCTGATGACAAGAAGACAGAAGTGGGCATCTTTGCCTGCGGATGTTTCTGGGGAACGCAGCATCAGTTTCAGAAACAGCCTGGGGTAATCAATACCCTGGCTGGTTATACCGGTGGCAAAGAGGCATTCCCTTCCTATGCTGATGTTCGAGACCATAAGACACATCATGTAGAAGCCATCATCGTGGAGTTCAATCCCGAAGAGGTATCGTACGAGAGCCTATGCAAACTTTTCTTCGAGATTCATGACCCGGCACAGACTGATGGCGTAGGTCCTGACCTCGGTCCACAATACCGCAGCTGTATCTTCTATCGTAATGAATCCCAGAGGCAGACGGCAGAAAGGGTGATGCAATTGCTTCGCAACAAGGGCAATGAGGTGAATACCCTCCTTTTACCCGAGGAGACATTCTATATTGGCGAAGCCTACCACCAGCACTACTACGAGAAAACCGGCGGTGAGCCATATTGCCATGTGAGAACAAAGAAGTTCTGAAAATGACTTAATGAATAACAAATATAAACAACGAAATATGAAACTTAACAAAATCCATCATGTAGCCGTGATTTGCTCCGACTATGAGAAATCCAAGCATTTCTATACAGATGTGCTCGGAATGAAGATTGTGAGTGAAAACTATCGTACGGAACGTGACTCATGGAAAGCTGACTGCTGGCTTGATGACAACTATGTCATCGAGTTGTTCTCCTTCCCTAACCCACCTGCACGTCCTTCCTATCCGGAAGCAGCCGGTCTGCGCCATCTTGCTTTTGAGGTAGATGATCTTTCGGAGGCAATTGATGAACTTGACAGTAAAGGTATTGCGCATGAACCTATACGCACGGATGAATATACAGGCAAGCGATTTGTATTCTTCAGTGACCCAGATGGTTTGCCGATAGAACTGTATGAAAAATAAAGATTTCGTTTAATCGCAGTTGAAAGAATGCAGCAAATAAACATTCAATATTACAGCTCGACATGCGGTGAAATCATCCTGGCATCGTCAGATGACGAATTGTGTCTTTGTGAAATGTATAAGAGAGTATTAACAAATGGAACAAAAAGAAAATAAACAAAAAACACAAGCTGCTGAGGAGCAGGTATCCTGCCCACCTCAGCAGCCAATGGAACCACATCCTTTCATTTCTGTCATACCGCTGGCAGTACTTATCACCCTCATCGTCATGGTTGTCAAACTCTTCCCTGATGATGCCCTGGCGGGTGCCTCTCAGGTGGCCCTCATGATAGCCACAGCAGTATGCGTAGCACTCGGCATGGGAATCTATAATATGAAATGGAATATCTTCGAGGAGATGATCAAAAAGACCGTGGGCGATGCCGGAGTATCTATTCTGATCCTGCTGCTCATCGGAATGATGTCAGCTACCTGGATGATCAGTGGCGTGGTTCCCACATTAATATATTATGGTGTTCAGATCATGTCGCCGACCTTTTTCCTACCCTGCGCCTGCATCATCTCCAGCATCATTTCTGTGATGACGGGAACCTCATGGACCACCATTGCCACCATCGGTATTGCCCTGATGGGAATCGGTGATGCCCTGGGAATACCAGCCCCCTACACCGCTGGAGCCATCATCTCGGGAGCCTATTTCGGTGATAAGCTCTCGCCAATGAGCGATACCACCGTCCTGGCTTCAAGCATTGCCGGTGCCGACCTCTTCTCACATATCCGCTACATGCTCTATACCACCATACCAAGCATCCTGCTCTCGCTGGTACTCTATCTCATCATCGGACTCTGCTATGATTCCAAACCTGTGGATATCAGCCAGTATCTTACTGGTCTGAGTCATGGTTTCAATATCTCCCTGCTTACGATGCTCGTTCCGGTTTTTACAGGATGGCTCATCTACCGCAAGACCCCCTCTCTCATCACGCTTCTGCTTTCTGCTCTTTCTGCATGCATCTGTGCCCTCATCCTCCAGCCGGAAGTACTGGTAAATATTGCAGGAGAAGACAACATCACTGCCAAGAGCCTCTTTGAGGGAATCATGATAACCTGCTATACCCACACTCAGGTAGATTGCGGCATGGAGAACATCAATGAACTCGTGGCAACCCGCGGCATGGCAGGCATGCTCAACACCATCTGGCTCATTCTCTGTGCTATGTGTTTCGGTTCATGTATGGTGGCCAGCGGCATGCTTCACGCTATCACCCACATGCTTCTGAAAAGCATCCATAGCACCGTATCACTTGTCTGCAGTACCGTGACATCGGGTGTATTGCTCAATCTCATTATGGGCGACCAGTTCCTGAGTATCATCATGAATGCATCTATCTACAAGGATGAATATGCTGAACGAGGCTACCGTCCGGAACTCTTGAGCCGAAGTACAGAGGATAGTGCTACCGTAACGAGCGTACTGGTTCCATGGACAGCCTGCGGTATGACGCAGAGCACGGTTCTCGGCATCCCGACACTGGTGTATCTCCCCTTCTGCTTCTTCAACATCATCAGCCCATTGATGAGTTGTCTGGTAGCTATTCTGGGCTTCGTACCCAAGCCCCAACCCAAGGAGGACAAAGCATCTGCAGTGGAAGAGTCTGATATCCATTAAATATATAGGAGATTATAGATAAATAGATATGAAAAAAGATTCGAGGGCAAACCATGCTAGATATGTAGAAAAGCATGAAGTTTTGGCAGCAAAGCTTAAATAAATTATCCTTTGTTGCCAATTCTGCAGAGTTTTTTGCCAAGATTGGCAAAAACTGTTCACTCCAAATATACAAAACGGGTTGGCACGCAACTTGCTTCTACATAGAATGAAAGCCGAAGCCGAAAGGGCAAGGGGAACGATAAGAACCCTAAGCAATGACATTTGAGGGTTTCTGGAAATCCTTGAGCCTCGAAAGCCGAAGCGATCATTATTAAAAAGGATAAATTAAAAACAATGAGAAATCCCGACAGAGCCGGAAGGCGAAGAGAGGATGAGAAAAATAGAATTAGGAGGTTTTACATTATGTTGTTAGCTCGTAGAAATAACAGTGTTTCAAATTGGTTGAACAGTTGGTTTAATGACAACTTCTTTGATACAAGCTTGATGCCACACATGAACGCAACAGCTCCTGCAGTCAACGTCAAGGAAAGTGCTACAGCTTACACAATGGAGGTTGCAGCTCCTGGTTTGAAGAAAGATATGGTCAAGATGAACATCGACAAGGATGGCTATCTGAATGTATCCATCGAGAACAAGGAGGAGAAGAAGGAGGAGAAGAAGGAAGAGCATTACTTGCGTCGTGAGTTCTCTTACAGCAGCTACTCTCAGAGTTACGCTTTGCCAGAGGATGCTGATCAGGAGAAGATTTCCGCTGAGGTCAGTGACGGTGTCTTGAAGATTGAGATTCCTAAGACAGCCAAGGAGGAGAAGAAAGACGATGTTAAGCACATTGAGGTTAAGTAATCTTTCTTGAAGTGCTATGCAGCTTTCAAGATGATATTCATTGCATCGAGAAAATAATTAAAACGGAGGGCTAGTCCTGATAATGGGGCTGGCCCTTTTTTGAATTTATGAATTTAATATAGGAAAGGATCAAGGATGATAAGAATATTTATTTCACTTGTTTTCTGTCTGATGTCAGCCTTTGCCTGTGCGCAGTCAAGCCAGTCAGATGATATGTATCAATGGGGAAAAAATAAGGCCAACGAGCAGTTGGTCAATGGTTTGAAGTCACGTCAGAAAGCTCTCAAAAAAGAGCAGCGTGATTTGCAAAACCGGATAGATAGTGTGTATTGGGATGAAGCATTGAATGCAATTAAGGATACTACCTTTACCTTGGAAGCCGACAAGGTTGTTTTCCCGTATGGTCAGATTGCCTATGTTAATTCCAACACCAATTTCGTCTCCGTCAATAAGGATGATGCTGTTGTGCAGGTAGCCTTCAATGTTCCCTTCTCCGGACCTAATGGCATTGGTGGAGTTACGGTTCAGGGAAGCGTAAGTGGATACAAGGTTCAAACGGACAAGAAAGGGACTACACAAGTAAGTATGAGTGTTACTGGCATTGGTATCTCTGCCCAAATCTGGATTACCATGTATAAGGGAAGCCATGAAGCCAGTGTGGAGATTCTGCCTAACTTCAACTCTCGTAGGCTCACCCTCAATGGAGTCATACTACCTCTTCACAAGAGTACTGTATTTCAAGGGCGAACATTATAACAAAGAAGCCTGCTGACAATTATAGCCAGCAGGCTTTTTTGCTTTCTCAGTCTTTCTGTTCTAAAAGTAATGACTTTATGTCCAGAACTCTTCTTCGCCAGTGGGCAGCATCCTGCCCCCGCATTTGGGACAGGTGTGCATATCCCACCTGTGAATCCTGGCAGATCCGCATCTCAGGCAGAGTCTTCCCACAAGGGAGTTGAAGCTAGGTGCAGCATCACCTATCACTCCACCCACCACTAGAGGTACTATGTTCCTGCAGTCTGGACAAGACATGGCTTCAATGTGCTGCCCCATGAAACCACGTCCCTCATATATTTCGGTCTCGTACCCACATTCCTGGCATCTGAATATCTTCTTTTTTGACATAAATAATCTCCTTTCTTACCAATTCAATACCCAACTTGCATTGGAGTATTTTCCTATAATCTCAGCATCCTTGATGGCGTCAAGCTGACGTACATGCTTGTTTCTCTTGCTGATCTCTTCTTTTGAGCAAGGTACGTCCCCACCTATCTGGCAAAGCATCAGAAAAACATCCGAAAATATCATTTCCTGGCTGGGTATATTGCATGCCTGAGTAGTTGTTGATGTCCTCTGAAAGCTTAATTCCGGCATGAACCTTAAGCCAATTCTCATCAAACTTAAATGCATAACTGTCAGAGCCGCGCAATTTTTCATAACACAACTCCCCTACCAGCTCCGCTTTGCCGAGCCAGTTAAAATCAGCGAAAACAAACAGTCGTTCCATTTCTATCCTTTTTTAGATGCTCTTTGACGATTCTTCAGTCCCATATCCTGCAATGCCCTTCCAAGCTTGTCATCCTTTGCCAAGAGCAAGATGTCATCATCCAGTTGAAGAGCATAGAGTACACGCAGGTAGATTCCGATGGAAACCGTTGGTAATCCTTTCTCCACCTTGCAAAGTGTAACTTCTGAGCATGTTGCTCTTTCTGCAACTTGAGCCATGCTCAGGTTGCGGCGCAATCTGGCAAGCTTGATTTGTTCGCCCACGATTTCCATTTTTTGAATCAACTTCTTAGGAAGTTTGTTCGCCATTGTATTCTTTGTCATTGCCTTAATCCTAATTATAATATGCAAATATAAGCAAAAAACTTCATTATAAGATGGGTTAGCCTAAAGTTTTATAAATAATTAAAGATATGTTTTCAAAGTAATAGGCTCACATATCCTACTCCACTCTTAAAGAAGAGAGATGACTTTTTATTCAAAAAATCTCATTTTCTCAAATATTTTTTATAATTTTGTATGCAAAAACTCGAATGGTATAAATGGTATAATATGACAAGAGGAAAACGACAAAATAACAAGAATAATAAAGGCAAGAAACTGATATGTCTTGCCCTCATTCTACTAGTATCATGCATCATAGGATTTGAGGCATACCGTATGATTTCAGCCTATATGATCAAGAAGTCATCAGATAATCAGTGGCCCGCTCACGACCTGACATCGGGACAATACTCTGGTAGCTATGACGGCATTGACATCTCACGCCACCAAGGTAGAATCCATTGGGATGAACTCAGTGAAGTAAAGCGATTGAAGTTCATCTATGTGAAGGCAACAGAAGGAGCAACCATCCAGGATCCTTGGTATGAAGCCAACATTAATCAAGCGAGAAAACATCAGATTCCAGTTGGCACTTACCATTTTCTATCTAAGATGCCTGCGGTAATGCAGTTTGAAAACTTTCGTGCAGTTTATGATAAGGAGAAGCAGGAACTTCTACCTGTAGTGGATGCTGAAGATGATGGAACCAAGGGACTCAGCAAGAGTGAGATCCAACTTCTTCTGAAAACATTCTGCAAGCTCTGTAAATCCTATTATGGTCATACACCTATTATATATTGTAGCGAGAGTTATTTCAAGGATTACCTGAGTCCGGAATTTGATAACTACTATCTCTGGATTGCCAGTTATGATCATGAACCGGTATTGCCAGGTAAACCTCACTATGACATCTGGCAGTTCAGCAAACATGGCAGGGTTCCAGGAGTCTGGAATTGGGTTGATCTGAATCGATTTGCAAAGAATCGAAGTCTTGGTGATATTCGGATCAAACAGTAAAAAAACAATTAGTATAAAATACAGAAGTCTGCCGGCATCACTGCCAGCAGACTCCCCTTTTCCTAACTGAACTAAAAATCTTGTCAAGTATCTACTAATTATGCAATTTCTTCTGAAACTAAAATAAGTATAAGTACTTTTTTGATAACAATATCCCTATTATTCCTGTATAACGCTTACAAAAAGAACTGTATTTTCTCTATTATTCAGCAATAGCCTGCTGTTCTGTAGCTACTGGAGTCTCTTCGGTGGTATTCTCTGTTGTTGTCTCTGTAGCATTCTCTGCTGGAGTTGCTTCTGTAGTTACCTCAGTAGCATTTTCCTGATGGGTAGTGTCCTCTACGCCAGCCTGTGGTTGGATAGGAGTACCAACAGCCAACGAATCTGAAGGAGCATCTGGAGCTACTGTATCAACAGGAGCAGTCTGAGTGTTACTTACCATTTTGCTTGATGCAAAAACGTTGCTTACTGAAACCATAACCAAAGCTGCGATAGCTGCAAACATAAACTTCTTCATAATCTTATCTTTTTAAAATTGTTACTAATTGATGTTACTTACTTGTTTGTGGATTCATTATCGAACCCGCTAATCATAGTCACAATCTGCGTGCCAAAAAGATGATAGAAATTAGTTTGTATTGATAATCAGAAGCTTATGTCCTTTGTACCAAAAATGAATAGTGTGGAAAATGAGGAAAGAATGTGGAAACATTCCCCAAAAAGTTGGGGAATGCCTAAATGTGTCTTGCTTCAATGCGTGTCAGATAGCAATAGTGTTTCCTCCGAATTAAATACTCCATATCATTCTGGTGAGCATAGGCTTCTTTCTCAAATCTGATGTTGTAATATGCTTTCATCCAATTTCTATATTTCAGGACTAAAACACTCCACTCAGCAATATACCATATATAGAATAGAACATATAGCAATTCCTTTGCTTGCGCTGTATGTATGAGTTCATGATTGAGACTCTCCTTTGATAGCTTTTCACAAGTAATGATTATGCCAAACAGATTGATGGCATAAAATCGTCTCATGAATGATCTCTTCTTGATTTTGATAATTCTACTCATGGCATCCCAGATTACAAAGTTCATCAAGGAAGTTCACCATCATGCTACCATTGCCTCTAGAAATGGCAGCAGCTCTTTCTCCTGCAATGCCCATGGCTTTCATGGCATGAACAGATGCATCAAATGGATTAGGGTTTACTGAAAGGAAAGCTCCTATGATACCAGTGGCAGCACAACCCATGGCCGTAACCTTGCCCATCATAGGATGCCCCTCATGAACATAAGCTACTTTTTTACCATCCGTGATGATGTCTGTAGCACCGGTAATAACGATGATGCATGCCAGTTTCCTGGCAAGAATTTGGGCCTGTACCTCAACCCCAGAAGTTTCAAGAAGGCTGTCCACTCCCTGCATTCCTATTTGATGAGAGTATAATGATAGTATCTCACTGGCATTTCCCTTGATAACAGTTGGCTGGCATTGAAGGATGATTTTTGATGCAGTATCCATTCGAAACCGTGTGGCACCTACTCCAACCACATCTAATACAATTGGAATTCTGCTCTTGGAAGCAGCGTCACCAGCTTGTAACATAGAGTAGGCTGTCGCATTTTCCAGAATTCCCAAGTTAAGTGCCAAGGCATTGCTCTTGCTACTGATTTCCTCCACCTCTTCCTGGGCGCGCGCCATGATTGGGGAAGCCCCAATTGCCAGTAGGCTGTTTGCCACAAAGTTCATGGCAACATAATTGGTTATGTTATGTATGAGAGGATGCTGCCCTTCTATCAAACGTAAATCTCTATTCATTTTCATATCTATTTAATATATACTGTAACCATTATCCATGCACCATTGCTTGGCATGTTCAAAGCCTTGGGCTGTAGCTCTGTGAATCCATTTGAGTCCCTTGCGCTTGTCCTGCTTTACACCTGTGCCGGTCATGTAGAACCATCCTGTAGAGAACTGAGCCTGTGCATCTCCTTGCTGGCCTGCCATTTCATACCAGAAGGCTGCCCAGCTGTCATCTTTCTCCACTCCATCGCCGTTCCAATAGTTGGCTCCGACGTTTTTCTGACTCTGAAGATGCCCCCTCTGAGCGGCTTTCATCCACCATTCGTGAGCCTTCTCATGGTTTTCTTCGGTTCCTTGCCCCAGGTAATATGCGTTTGCTGCATTTACTTGAGATTGCACGTCTCCCTTTTCGGCTGCAATCAGATACCAATGAAGGGCTTTCTCATAATCCTGTTCTACTCCATCTCCCAGGTAGTAGCATTCAGCTACATTGTAGCAAGCATACGTATCACCGAGTTCTGCAGCTTTCATGTACCATTCAAACGCAGTGGCATGATTCTCTACAACACCGATGCCTTGCGCATAGCATACACCCATGTTGTTCATCGCCATCAAGTCTCCCTCAAGGGCTTGTTGACGGTACTTGTTCGCCGTTTCACGTTCTTTCTTCATTGTAGATCAATAATCTAAGTAGGTCTGCGGGGTTACCCCCGCTTTCCCCTTCAAGAACCGTGCATGCGACTTTCACCGCACACGGCTCGTGTAAT
>ERZ791702.513-NODE-513-length-15161-cov-23.9729_pt1 | contig 15161 bp, 10 predicted proteins | sample MGYA00510050_ERZ791702 | MGnify/ENA primary metagenome ERZ791702 (study PRJEB30046, sample SAMN00715230) | human gut metagenome | study: EMG produced TPA metagenomics assembly of the A metagenome-wide association study of gut microbiota in type 2... | reverse complement strand
CATGCATACGTTCTCATGTACAGCATACTACGTAATCATAAAAAGACGAAATTCCTAGCAATCGTAAGCCGGTATCGTTTGCAAAAAACATTGCAAAAACTGCAAACGCAACGTATGGCGCCCATTAAGCGAGGGCACCACAATCGCAGGAAAATCGCCCCTCAAACCCCTATTTAGTTACGACTACATCGTTTGCAAAGTTCCATCATAGTCGTTTGCGGGCTGCACAATACCGGTATGGCTGTCATACGAGAACAAGACTTGGGCAAAGGACGCGCCGCCTTCGAACAGTGGCAGGACGCGGCGCACAACATTTTCAGCGAGCAGCTGCCGGCCGATGACGACGCCGCTTTCGATTTCCGGCTCAACTTCTCGCCGCGTCTGCCGCGCCAGCTGTGGGCGATGGCGGTGCGCTACTCGCTATACCTGCTGGAAAAGAAGGCGCCGGGCGAAGGCGTGGAGGTGCGCGTGGCACCGTGGGGCGCCATCAAGATCCTCGACGGGCCGGCGTCCGATCCGCACAATCTCACGCCGCCGGACGTCATCGAACTGGACCCCGACGTGTGGATGAGGCTCGCCACCGGCATCACCAGCTGGGACGAGGAAAAGGACGCCGGGCGCATCACCGCCGTCGGCGAACGCGACGATCTGAGCGGGTTGCTGCCGCTGGCATAGGAATAGGTCGCGGCGCGGCGCGACCGGCGATGGCTGGCGGGACGAGCACGACAATCGCCCGACAATCGCAATCGAAATAATAAAAAATGGCCCGTGGTTGAAACCACGGGCCATTCGTTGAAAAAATCTGTGCAGTCAGCCCTGCTTCTTCGGCTTCAGCGCGCTGGGCACCGGCATCGGGATGGGCTTGTGCGGCTTCGGCGCGGCCTTTGCCGCCGGAAACTCGCCACTCGTGGCCTTCGCCGCGGCTTCCGCGGCCCACTTGGCGTATTCGTCAAGGTCATCGGCGGAATCGGAAGACGTTTGACCGTCCCCAACGGTCTCATCTTCGGCGTCCACATCGTGAGAATACTTGGCTTCGATATCGGCAAACGGGTCGAAGGAACCAGAACCGGGCTCCTGCGCACCGAGCTCCTTGGCAAGCTCATCGTAATCGGTGTCGGTGGTCAGGTACTTGAGCTTTCGGGCTATTTTCTGCTGTTTGGCTTTCTGACGTCCGCGGCCCATCTGACCCCCTGAAATTACTGTGCTATCAATTCATCAAACAAGAGAGTACCACTTATTGCGCATTATTTCGTTGTCGGCTCAGACTTTTACGATAAAATCGCTGATTTTCTTAAGAAAAGGACACGTATGACGGACGAAACCCAGGAGCAGCAGATCACCGCTGTCGGCAATGAAATGAGCGCGAGCTTCCTCGCAGCGAAGAAGCGTTCCGACGCAACGCTCGCCGCAATCGAACAGAATCCGGGCAAGTTCACCATGCTGACCGGCGACCGTCCGACCGGACGTCTGCATCTCGGCCATTATTTTGGTTCGATTCGCGAGCGCGTCGCCATGCAGAACCGCGGCGTGAATTCGAATATCATCATCGCCGATTATCAGGTGATCACCGATCGTGACACGACCGAGCATATCGAAGACAATGTGCTCAATTTGGTACTTGACTACATGGCTGCCGGCATCGATCCGGAAAAGACCATGATTTTTACGCATTCCGCCGTTCCTGCGGAGAACCAGCTGATGCTGCCGTTCCTGTCATTGGTGACTGAGGCCGAGCTGCATCGCAATCCTACGGTGAAGTCGGAAATGGAAGCTTCCGGCCATGCGCTGACCGGCCTGCTGCTGACTTATCCGGTGCATCAGGCATGCGACATTCTGTTCTGCAAGGCCAATGTGGTGCCGATCGGCAAGGATAACCTGCCGCATGTCGAGATCACGCGCACCATCGCGCGTCGTTTCAACGAACGCTACGCCAAGAAGCATCCGGTGTTCCCCGAGCCGGCCGCGATTCTGTCTGAAGCGCCGGAGATTCCAGGCTTGGATGGTCGCAAGATGAGCAAGTCGTACGGCAATTCCATCATGTTAGGCGCCACAGCGCAGGAGACTGCCAAGCTCATCAAGAAGAGTCCGACCGATTCCGAGCGTCGCATCACGTTCGATCCGATCGCGCGTCCGCAGGTTTCCGCACTGCTGACGACCGCCGGTTTGGTCACCGGTCGCGATCCGAAGGAGATCGCCGAGGAGATCGGCGATTCCGGTGCGGGCGCGCTGAAGGCGTATGTGATCGAATCGGTGAACAGCTTCCTTGAGCCGCATCGCGCCCGCCGCGCCGAGCTGGCCAAAGATATGGATTACGTGCGTGACGTGCTCGCCGAGGGCAACAAGAAGGCCAATGCCATCGCCAACGAGACGCTGGAGCAGGTGCGCGACGCCATGGGCATGCGCTACTGAGCGCGTTTGAGCCGTGCGGCCGTCGCACGCTTACGTGTTCGCACGTTCACAACGAGAAATGGGTCGGGAACCACATCGGTTCCCGACCCATTTCGCTTACAAATGGCGGATTACGCCTTCCGCCGGATGCCATCCCGCTTAGATCTGCGAGCGCTTCTCCCCTGCGGCGATTTCGGCGGCCACGAGGTCGTCGTCCACGTGGCGGTCGTCCGGATCGTCGAGATAGTGGTCGAATTCGTGCAGCACTTCCGCGCTTGGCGTGGGCGTAAGCAGCGAGACCACCACGATGAACAGCAGCGAGACGATGAACGCCGGCAGCAGCTCGTAGATGGCGAAGATGCCACCGAGCGGCTTGACGAGGTTGTGCCAGATGAGCACGGTGGCCGTGCCGGACAGCATGCCCGCGATCGCACCGTACTTGTTGGTGCGCCTCCAGTACAGCGAGGTGAGCATCAGCGGCCCGAAGGATGCGCCGAGGCCGGCCCACGCGTACGAGACCACTTGGAAGATCGAGGAGTTCTGGTCGAACGCCACCACGATGCCGAAGATGAACATGACGAGCAGCGTGATGCGCGCCACCATCATCACCTGGCGGTCGGTGGCCTTGCGGTGCAGCAGTCCGCGGAAGATGTTCTCGCCGACGGCCGAGGCGCCGATGATCATGTACGAGGACGAGGAGCTCATGGACGCGGCGAAGATGCCGGACACGACGATGCCGCACATGAAGCTCGGCAGCAGCGCCTGCGACACCACGATGAAGATGTTCTCCGCGGCCGCCTGCGTGGCGAACTGCGTCGGCATCATGGCACGGCCGACCAGGCCGATGCACACGCCGCACGCTAGCGAGATCACGCACCACGTGGTTGCGATGATGCGGGATTTCTTGATTTCCTCGGAACTGCGGATGGACAGGAACCGCACGAGCACCTGCGGCATGCCGAAGTAGCCCAGGCCCCACGCGAGCATGGAGATGATGGTGATGATGCCGTAGTCGGCGGGCGCGCCGAACATGGCCTGTCCGGCCTTGACGATCTGCTCGCCGGCGTCGTTGAGGATCGGCGTGGCCACATGCGTGCCGTCGAGGAATCCCGGAATGCCCTTGAGGAAGGCGACGGTGTTGTCGATGCCGCCGGCGGACGCCACGGAGCCGATGAACACCACGGCCAGCGCGAAGAACATGAGCAGGCCCTGGATGAAGTCGGTCACGACCACGGACAGATAGCCGCCGATGATGGTGTACGCGAACACGATGGCGGCGCCGATCACCATGGTCAGGTGGTAGTCCCAGCCGAACAGCGTGGAGAAGAGTTTGCCGACGGTCACGAAGCAGCTGCCGACGTACACGCAGAAGAATACGAGGATGATGAGCGCAGCGATGGTGGATACGATATTGCGATCGTCATGGAAGCGCTTGGAGAAGAAGTCGGGAATGGTGATCGCGTCGCCGGCCACCACGGAGTAGCGGCGCAGACGGCGTGCGACGAGTTTCCAGTTGAGGTAAGTACCAAGCGCCAGACCGATGGCCGTCCACATCGGGTCGGCCGCGCCGGTGAAGTAGGCGACGCCCGGCAGGCCCATAAGCAGCCAGCCGCTCATGTCGGAGGCTTCCGCGCTCAATGCCGTCAGCCACGGTCCGACGCCACGCCCACCCGCGAAATACTGTTTGGTGGAGGAATTGGACCTCTTGGAGTAGACGAAGCCGATGGTCAGCATGGCCGCGAAGTACAAGACCATGGCCAGCAGCACCCAGAAATCTTTGGTTACCAAGTGTTTTTACCCTTCTGCAGGTTATTAAATGTCGTAGCGCCAGGATTTATCGGTCACTACTCGTGCCATCGCCAGGCCGATCGGCAGGCAGATGATCACCATGAACGCACGGAACGCCCAATCGAGCGCGTTCAGCGTATCGAACTGGCCGAGGTGGAACATGGCCTGGTACATATACAAACCGGGCACCATGATCACAATAGACGGAACCGTCAGGCAGATGCGCGGATATCCCAAATGCGGAGCAAGCAGGCCGTGGCGCACCGCCGAACGCCATGCGGAGGCGAGCAGGCCGGCAAGGAACGCGCCGATGAACGCGCCGGCTTCCGCGGGCACGCCCAAGTCGACGATCTCCAATCGCAAGGTATCGGTGATGGCGCCGATGGTGGCTGCGACGAGGCACATGCGCTGCGGCGAATTGAACATCACGGAGAAGCCCCACACACCGATGAACGCGAACAGCATGCGCAGCAGGCAGTTGATGACGGGGTTCAGTCCGAGCGGCTCGAATCCTTGCGGATTCAGGTGCACGATTGAGGCGACCATCCATCCTGCCAACGTGGCCATCAGGATGATGCACAGCACGTAGGTGAGTCGTTGCACGCCTGATGGGAAGTCGATTTTCGCCATGTCAAGTCCGCCGGTTATCAGCGGGAATCCGGGGATGACGAACAGCATCGCGCCGATATACGCGGTGTCGTGCTGCAAGGCGATCGGATCGAACAGGCCAATCAGTCGCAGCATGCCGGTGCATGCCAGCGCGGCGACGGCCACGCAGACGAACGTCACGAAGAATTGGTTGAGATGGTGGGCGAACAGGCGGCGACGCAGCCAGTGGCCGAGGCCGGCGCCGACGAACGCGCCGATCATGTCGTACGGGCCGCCGCCGAGCAGGAACACGAAGGATGCGCAGGCGCAGGCGGACGCGAGCCCCGCGAGGGCCGGCGAATACAGCGGTTTGCGACGTTCGATCATGTCGAGTCGCTCGTGCGCCTGCCGTACGGTGACGCCTTGCGATTCGCCCGCGGCTTTCCCGATATGGTCGAAATGCTCGGCATATTCCTTCGGCGGTTTGCAGTTGCGGTTCTTACGCGGCTTTTCCGCGACCGAATCGCCATTGCTACGTCCGGCCGCGGCCGCCGCCTCGATATCGCGCATGTGCAGCGGACGTGCGGTGGAATCGCCTTCCCGCGCGCGTTCCGTGACCATTTCCAGCGCGTCGAGCACGGGATCGTCGGAACCTTCCTGGTTCTGCTCGGCCTTCTGCCGTTCCTTGAGCTGCTTGGACAGTTCGGCCGACACCTGCGAGGCGTCGCGCTTGTCGAGATGCTGCATCAGCCCTTCGGAAACGTCGGATTGGCTGTGGTACATAGAGCCTTTGCCGAGGTTGACGTTGAACCAGTCGGCGAAGTGCTCAAGCAGCCAGATGCGTTCGGTGTTGACGCCGGTGGTCGGCAGGTCGACGACTTCGGTGATGCGGTCCTTGCCGTCCGTGCAGGAGGCCTCGATGTCAGTGAGGTTCACGTCGGCGCGCACGTGCACGCCCAATGGATAGGCGATGCGATGCATCATTTCGCGGACGCGGAAGCTGCCTGTTCCGGCGCCGAGGTCAAGCATGCCGACGCGGACGATCACGCTGGCTTTCGCCGCGATGCCGGATTCGGTTACCGGCTTGTCCCAATCGCGCTCGATGTCTTCCATATCAAGCGGAATGGAGTGGGTGTGGAATTTGCTGACCGCCTTCGCGCTGCTGTCAACGCGTTCGGCGTTCTCATCATGTTCATGTAGTGCGCTCACACTATTCAGGTCTAACGTGTGGGCTGGTCGGATATTTTCCAAACATTCCCACATGCCCATTTTCCGGACGCGCAATGTCCACGATGCGAACCATTCCGTCGTTTCCGTAACCAAACTGTCGATTTGCCGCGCCTACAATGGTCAAGCATTTACCCACCAAGCTTAGGGCTGTGGGCTCGCAACAGACGGCCAAAACAATCGCGGAGGTGCCGCGAAGGACCGACAGACCGAGCAACCCGATGGTTTGGAGAAGGAGGTCTGATGACAACTGAAAACGAACAGATCACGCCTGCGGACGCCGCTATCGTCTCGTCCGGCACCGGCACCAAGGGCCCTGAGGAGCGTGATCTTCCCGCATCCCTCAAAGAGGAAATGGATCTGTGTCTGCAGATTCTTCGCGAGGTGCTCGGTGAGTTCGATGAAAACCTGCTGGCCAAGTTCGATGAAGTGCGCGAACACGCGCTGAAGGCCAGTGACGAACGTTTCTCCGGCATTCTTTCGGATACGAATCCCGACCAGGACGACCTGCAGAAGGTGGTCGACATCGTCGACAAGATGGATGTCCACGACGCCCAACTGCTGGCTCGCGCCTTCACCACCTACTTCCATCTGGCCAACCTGTGCGAGGAGAACTACCGCGTCTCCGTACTGCACAGCCGTGAGGCCGCCGTGGATGAGGATCAGGCCGTCGATCCGGTGAACGAAATGACCTGCGCCTACCACCAGCTCATCAACGAGATGGGTCCGGCCAGGGCCAAGGAGCTGCTCGACCAGCTCGAGTTCCATCCGGTGTTCACCGCGCATCCGACCGAAGCCCGCCGTAAGGCCGTGGAAGGCAAGATCCGCCGTATCTCCCAGCTGCTCGAAGCGCATAAGCTGCTCGGCGGCTCGGACAAGAAGGAAAACTCCCGTCGTCTCTTCAACGAGATCGATGCCCTGTTCCGCACCTCTCCGATCGCGCTGAAGAAGCCGACTCCGGTTGAGGAAGCAGACACCATTCTTGATATCTTCGACAACACGCTGTTCTACACCATTCCGCAGGTCTACCGTCGTTTCGACGACTGGGTCCTCGGAGACAAGGCCGGCCTCGTGCCGCCGGTGTGCCCGGCGTTCTTCCATCCGGGAAGCTGGATCGGTTCCGACCGTGACGGCAACCCGAACGTCACCGCCAAGGTGAGCCGTCAGGTGGCCCGCAAGTTCAGCGACCACGTGCTGGGCGCGCTGGAGATCGAAACCCGCCGCGTCGGCAAGAACCTGACGATGGAGGCCGAGACCACCCCGCCGAGCGCCGAGCTCAAGTCCCTGTGGAACCACCAGAAGGAAATGAGCGAGCGTCTGACCGACAAGGCCGCGCTGATCTCCACCAAGGAGCTGCACCGCGCCGTCATGCTGGTCATGGCAGACCGTCTGAAGGCCACCATCGACCGCGACGCCGACCTCATGTACCGCTCCTGCGAGGACTACATCGCCGATCTGAAGACCGTGCAGCGCTCCCTCGCCGAAGCCAACGCCAAGCGTTCCGCCTACGGTCCGCTGCAGGACCTCATCTGGCAGGCCGAGACCTTCGGCTTCCACATGGTCGAGATGGAGTTCCGTCAGCATTCCGTCGTGCATTCCCGCGCTCTGGAGGACATCCGCGAGCATGGCCTGCACGGTGAGCGTGGCGAGCTGCAGCCGATGACCCACGAGGTGCTCGACACCTTCCGCGCGCTCGGTTCCATCCAGAAGCGCAATGGCATCAAGGCCGCCCGCCGTTACATCATCTCCTTCACCAAGAGCGCCCAGAACATCAAGGACGTGTACGAACTGAACCGTCTGGCGTTCTCCCACCCCGAGGATGTTCCGACCATCGACGTGATCCCGCTGTTCGAGCAGCTTGAGGATCTGCAGAACTCGGTGGACGTGCTTGAGGAAATGATCAAGATCCCGGAGGTCCAGGCTCGTCTGAAGGCCACCGGCGGCAAGATGGAAGTCATGCTCGGCTACTCCGACTCCTCGAAGGACGCCGGCCCGACCTCCGCCACCCTTGCCCTGCACTCCGCGCAGGAGCGCATCGCCAAGTGGGCCGAATCGCACGACATCGACCTGACCCTGTTCCATGGCCGCGGCGGCGCCGTCGGTCGTGGCGGCGGCCCGGCCAACCGCGCCGTGCTCGCACAGCCGGTCGGCTCCGTGAAGTGCCGTTTCAAGCTCACCGAGCAGGGCGAGGTCATCTTCGCCCGCTACGGCAACCCGGTGCTGGCAATCCGCCACGTGGAGTCCGTCGCAGCCGCAACGCTGCTGCAGTCCGCTCCGAGCGTGGAGAAGCGCAACACGGATATGACCAAGAAGTACGCCGACATGGCCAGCAAGCTCGACGAGGCCGCGCACAACCGCTTCCTCGACCTGCTGAACACCGACGGCTTCGCACCGTGGTTCTCCACCGTCACGCCGCTGACCGAAATCGGCCTGCTGCCGATCGGCTCCCGTCCGGCGAAGCGTGGTCTGGGCGCCAAGTCCCTCGACGATCTGCGCACCATTCCGTGGATCTTCTCCTGGGCCCAGGCCCGCATCAACCTGGCCGCATGGTACGGCCTCGGCACCGCGTGCGAGCAGTTCGGCGACCTGAACACCTTGCGTCAGGCGTACGAGGAGTGGCCGCTGTTCTCCACGTTCATCGACAACATCGAAATGTCGCTGGCCAAGACCGACGAGCGCATCGCCAAGATGTACCTCGCCCTCGGCGACCGTGAGGACCTCAACAAGAAGGTCCTCGACGAGATGGAGCTCACCCGCAAGTGGGTGCTCAAGATCGTCGGCGACGAATGGCCGCTGCAGCACCGCCACGTGCTCGGCCAGGCCATCCGCATCCGCTCGCCGTACGTGGACGCACTGTCCGTCACCCAGGTGCTCGCCCTCGGCTCGCTGCGCAAGCGCGTGGACAAGGAAGAGCTCACACACGGCCAGAAGGAGAACTACACCTATCTGATCCTGTGCACCGTTTCGGGCGTCGCCGCAGGCCTGCAGAACACGGGCTGATCTTCGGATGACCGATTGACAAAAGCGAGCGGGGAGGTTCCGTGCCGATCGACGGCGCGGGCCTCCCCGTTCGCGTCGCACGGCCCTAGACTGGCCGGCGACGGCGCGCATAGAACGGGCGCGCTGGCCGAGTGACAGACTCGGATGATCGGAGGGGACATGGACAAGCCATCGAATGAGCGCGGGAGCACCGGGCCGACGGACGGCATCAAGGCGGAGGGCGATGCCGGAAACGAACGCCACATTTGCAAAGCGAATCCGGCTATGATCGATGACATTGGGAAAAAACATGGCCTGGAAGATACGTCAGAAAATTTTTCCGGCAAGAAATATGCTTTGGCACCGAAAGCAGCTACCAAATTCCTTAAGGCGAGTAGATGCTATGTGGCTTTGGGCAAAGCCAGACGCGTGCTATGGTGGCTGGGATTACTGCTGCTTTCACCAGCACTTATTTTGTGGGCGGAATGGGGCGCCAATGGCGATGATGATACTATAATCTGCAGAGTCTTAACGTTCTCTTCCTCTTCGTGCATGAATTTAACTACGGCAACTGAGTATGTACGTAGACTTACCTTAGTATTGATTATGGGGGTAGTCTGCTGGATTGCGGCGCTTGTCATCTTTGGCGTGCGTTCATATATGCGATCTGTATATCCGGAACTTCGTGATCATTCCTCTTCCGCCTCGCATGTCCTTGTGGGAATCATATCGTTTCTCGTGCTGGTCATGGTCTTTCCCGTTCTTGTGATAACGCTACTTTCCGCTCTAATGACTCTATGACGTTTTACCAGAGGCGCATTGCGTGGAATGGCTGAATCATTCCACGCAGTGCGATCACAATCATGATTGATTAACGGTTCGGATTTTCAAGAGATTCAGCATAGGATAATGCCAATATACCAGCCTCCGCTTGACTCGGGAGTCGGTCTGCATGTGACGCAATGAGCAGTGCTTTTTTACTTCCGGATACGTTATCGAATATTCCAAGATCGATTCCATCAACGAGTTTTCGAAATGCGATGACCAGGTTGTCCGCACTTCCCTTGAACCGGGACTGATAGAACCGTTTAATTCGATTCGTCTCGCTTTGCGCGAACATGTCCCGCATAGCGGTGGACAAAGACCTTTCGGAGGAATTGCTCTGCATGGACTGCGCCAGCAACCATGCATCACAGTCCGCGAGAACATCGCTGTAACTGAATCCCATACGGGCGTCTTGCTCGCCGAGATGAGTGTGCAGCCATGACGCCAGGTCCTCTTTCGGGGTATTCGCCAGGTAGCTTCCCCAGATCTGCAACAAATCCAGAGCCCATCCGCCCAGATCACCGAGACCATAGTCCATTGGATCGTTCGTAACGCCCCATGTCAAGTATCCCAAGGACGTGGCAGCCATATGGGCAATGTCCCGATTGGGCAGTGTGCCTTTGATGACAGGTTGCGCATCACATGCGACACCGCATGCCTGACGCGACAAGGCCAATTCGCTGGGAGTAACCGGCTCCGGCGTGTACGCATGCCATAGTGCCTGCGTGCCGGAACTACCTTCCGACCAGTACGTAGGTTTGCGGAGCCATTGCAGGATGAATGTTCCAATAAGGCTTGTATATGCCGAGGCTTGCGTCCCCAAATCAGAGAGCGTCTTGACGCAAGCATTTTCCGTAGTGACAGTCCATTTCAGCAGAGGGTCGGAATCGGGCGATTCCGGATCGGGGTCAGGTGAGGAGGCTGTCGCCGGGAGCAGGAAAGAACAGCCTTGCGAGTTGATGGAACTGGCGACGCGGTCCAGATCCCAGCCCTGGCCCTTGTAGTTGCTGATTTCAGTGAATTGGTCGTAGGACCAATTATTGGGAATTGGGAATCCCAGATTACCCGAGAACCCCGTCGACATATCGGAGATGAAGGAGGAACTTGCGTAGCCGGCATTGACGACACGGCTGCAGATGTTGCGCGAAGCGTAGATGCCCACACCATAACGGCCTCCGAGGGATTGTCGGACAGCCTTGAAGTACGGCAGGATATTGCTGGTCACTTGGTCATCGGTCGCATCGAAGTCTACAGCGAAGTAGATATGGGTGGGAGGGATGCCAAGACGCTGCGCCGCCTCACGAGCGGTCTTGGCATGAGCAGCGCCGTTTGCCGGGGTGAAATGTTCCAGCTTCGTGGAGTACTCCTGAAAAATCGGGAAGAACCGCATGCCGCCCTTAGTGATGCGCTCGAGCTCACCCGGACGGATGGCCTTAAAGTAATCCTTGGGCGCCAACGACGACTGGCCAGGCTCCGTCAGATAACGTCCCACGATTTCATACCCGTTTGCCTTCAACGTCGCCAACCTAGCGTCGGTAATTTCGAACCTAGTGTCACAGGCCACACACGGGCGATCAGGATCACCTTTAGATGTCAACAGGCTCATCCACGTGGTCGAATCAATAGAGCCCGTCACAGCAATGGCATAACGCTCCTGGAACGCTTTCACGATATTGGCGAACGTGCTCGTCCATACGAAGGTCGGCCCGCCCCCGATCCCATTACACGCCAAAGCCGTGCTGGCGAGCCAGACCCACGACTCATTAGAGGATGCGTTATTTGCTGTTATCGTCTTCAAACGAGATCTAGTTCCGTTGCCGAAATTCCCCGTTGCCTCACTGGGCGAAAAACCTTCAAGTGACTGAAGCACTTGGATGAGCGCCGTGTTCATCTCCCTGCCGTACAGTCCATCAGTCGGAATGATGCCCGTGTATGGACGATATGCTTTGTTGATGAACTGCTGTGCCCTACGGACGGAGTCGATACCGCCATAAGAGGCCAGCAGCACGAACTGCTTCATCGAGAGCAACGCCCCCATGATCTCAACGTCTACGCTGGAGTCTCCCTCTATGCCCATATCGGTTTTAAGCTTCCTGATCGCGGAACCTGTTCCGTCGTAGAAATGCTGTGAGATGTTGCCACCAGTGGAGTAGCCCTTGCACCACAGCGCCCCCTGAATGATGGAATACACGTTGGAAGTGCTCTTGTCCGCAGCGGCCTGCTGCCGCACCCCATTCGGATACCGCTTCTTGAATAACCGCTGGGTGGAAGGACCGAAGTTATCGGCAGTGGACTGGATGCCCAATTCAATCTGCAATGCGCGAGTAAGCGCATAGATTGTCGGCCAACCAGTTCTGCCGTCCGGGTTGATTTTCTTGAATCGGGGATCATTCCCGTATGTCTTGTTCAGCCACTGCTGCGTCTGCAGCACCATCTGATCAGTCATGATGTCCTCCTTCGGGACCTGTTGCTGAAGGCAGACCCAATATCTGCCCTCACCTGCACTGCCGTTTCGCCACGAGGTGTTAACCTCGGGCGTTTCATCTGGCATGGCGTCTGCGATGAACTCTGCGATTTTCGGTGTCTAACTCCAACCGAAACATAGTGTTTCCCTTACAACGACTTCCATCACACTGTGTATTGTCGCAGCGATCAGTGCGCATGTTTTCCGTCATGACACCTACAGCTTTGGCCATAGCCAAAATGTCTCCACATGCATCGAAGTCATATGACGGGCTTCCTTTCACTCTGATAACACTGAAATGAACCATTAATGCTCCTTTCTTTCACAAACTGATGATGTTGTCGTGTTCTTCGTTTCTTTGCTTTCGTCGCGAATAGCGGCACGAATTTTGCGCACAGCCGTTGAAAGCTGTTTGGACACCGCAGCTCGGGACACGCCCAGCTCTCGTGCCATATCTGATTGAGATGCCCCCTTTACCAGTACACCCCTGACGATATTGCGCTGACCTGCTGGCAGTTTTTCGATCTCCGCAAAGATAGCTTGCAAACAGTTAGCTCTTTCTCTCGCATCCTCCGCGCATAAGAGAATATCCTCAGAAGAAGCAGAACACCCCTGGGGTTCCCGCCCTGCACCAACCAAATCCTCATAGGAGCAAATAACTCCGCTGACACGGTCCGATCGATAATAAGCGTGAGCGGAACGTTCCTCCGCATTCCACAATTCCTGAAGTATCGTTTGAGGGGTACGTAGTGCAATATCACGTGGCGAACAACCCATACGGATTGCGCGCAAACATCTATCGCGTTCAACCATCGTCCGTAATTCCACTTCCGAACAGTTGTATATATCAGTTACGGACACATTACCGGCGCGCATTGCCTCATGTTTCAATGAAATTCTCATTCCAGTCTCGATCCCACCCAGTTATTGGGTCTTCGAGACCTGCTTGCATAGGCCACCACATGAGCATCCAACCTGCTGGATAAGCATGACGCGTCAGTTCAGGAGAAAACCGACGCGTCACCATGAATAAGCAGGCAGATCTCATGCATGTGATTAGTTAAAAGCCCCAGTCAGCTTCACTGCGGCACAACGGATGAACAGCCCAATGCCCTACTTCTATAACCGGTTATCGCATGACATCGAGTTGAAGAAGAAATTACGATGTGTCTGGTCTCAAATCCTTTCAATAGACGAAAGTTGCGCTTCTCTGATCCAGCTGTAAGCGGCGTATACTGGCGATATTCCAGTGTTTTACCGGCTTATTCGTCTGAATCTGGCTTCCATCGTAGGAACAGTGACCTCATGGGAAGGCGACGGATGAAGACAAATGGAGACGAGAAGGAGACTCACTTGGCCGAAACTACTGCTACCTATGCTCTGGGAGTCTTCTGTCAGCTCGTAAACCCTTATATATCTGGCGTAGACCACCACAAAAAGGGATTTATGAAGGATTTCTTCGACGCTGTATTAGAGGGCGACATTTTAAGTAATCCACCTTCCCGGCATCATCGAACCCGCAGACCTGGGAAAACCACGATTACCGCTGGGGTCTGGGCTGGAATCAACGAAACTGACCTGACTCGCTTCTATAACGGGAGCAAGAAAATCCCTTCATGGAAAGCCACCGAGTTCTATCAGCATCTGGACGTCTCAGAGGTAGAACGTCTTTGTAGCGATATTAGTGTTGACGCCCTCGCTGATTTCCAAAAGGAACTGATCAAGGCGAATATTAAAGTTTCAGATATCAGCGAACTTCCTTCCGCCACAGGGAAATGGCTTCTATCAGTCCTCAAAGCCAATGCCGATGGACGTGATATTCTCGTCGATGGCATAGGTTTTCAGCCGGAATTCGATATGTTCGAAAACTTGCCTTTGGCATCCGGCCACATCAGCAACGGCAAATTGCACCTTGGGCGGTCTTCAGTCCCTTGGAAGACTTATCCGATTCCACCGGATAAACCAGATGATCATCTTGAGAAGACATACCTCACGCAGATGCAAGCTGCCTATGCCGATCACTTGCACAAGCCAATCAACTGTTCCGACGATCTTCCTCAGACATGCCGTCCCGAATATGCCAAGCAGCGGGAATATTTTTACGATGCGGAAGGAATGCGCAGGAATCTACGGGATGTCATAGAAAATGGAGAGCAGGAATTTGACGCGCTGAAGGTGGATCTTTATGACGGAATATGCGATATATGCGCATCTGATTATGCCGATGGACTGCTGCGTATGCGAGCAACGCTATCTCAAGCAGCCGGCTTCCCATTGTCTGGCTCGGCTATAGCCCAATTCCCATCAATGATTAAGGCAACAGAAAAGAAGGGGCTGTGTCACATGCTGGTCAATGATCATAAGCTGGAGTGGGTACAGGGGAATGCATAATTCGCTATTTAATACGACACAGGAAACAGCAACGCGATTGACATTATGCCTCCCATTGCTCTCTAGGCCTTCCACAATCGACGAGATCGCAGCCATCGACCTTACCGCCACCTATATGAAGGCATTCGGATTCGGGCAGCATAATCTTCATGGTGATGGCCCACACGCTTTAGCCGAATATGACGCCCGTCGCAAACGAGTGCAAGCAGGGTTGGCGCAACTTGTAATCATTGGAGCAGCAACCGTAGATTCCACTTGCCTGTTCTACCGCGCCACTCCGGAATGTTTTCAATATTCAGAAGCATTGCATGGCGATTATGCTACCTCCTATCGCCGGGCTGTTCAGCTGTTGGCGGAGGAAGATTATGAAGACATCATGAACCGAATAACGAAAGAGAACAACCAATTATGAGAAGCACGTGGATACGTCAGATTTCGGCAATCAGAAAAGATGGAGATAACGCCCGATTTTTTGCGCACTTTCGGATTCCGGGTCTGACGTAAGAGGGCA
>ERZ791702.511-NODE-511-length-15205-cov-2.44904_pt1 | contig 15205 bp, 13 predicted proteins | sample MGYA00510050_ERZ791702 | MGnify/ENA primary metagenome ERZ791702 (study PRJEB30046, sample SAMN00715230) | human gut metagenome | study: EMG produced TPA metagenomics assembly of the A metagenome-wide association study of gut microbiota in type 2... | reverse complement strand
TACAGCGTCATTATTATAAACACCTGAAAGGGGAAGAGACTTCAACAAACTCTGTTGCAACAATTTTTGCATGGACAGGAGCTTTGCGCAAGAGAGGAGAACTGGATGGGAACCAGGAACTGATGGATTTTGCAGACCGTTTGGAAAAAGCAACGATTGATACGATTGAAGAGGGTTATATGACAAAGGATCTGGCAATGATCACAACTCTTCCGGAGGTACATGTACTGAACAGTGAAGGGTTTATTAAAGCGATTGCAGAAAGATTATAAAAAGAGCAGGGAATGCATGAAGGGCGTATCTCTGACAGGAAAATGGGAAGAACTGGCTTATTCAGCCAGTTCTTCCCATTTTTCATAGAGTTCTTCGAGTTCTGCTTCGTTTGCTGCTTTTTCTTTTGCCAGTTCCTGGCATTTAACAGAATTCGTATAGACTTCTTCCTGCATCATCAGTTCATCGATTTTGCCATTACGTGTTTCCAGAACACCGATACGTTCTTCTGTTTTCTTCAGGTCGTTCTGCCTTTTACGGAGACGTGCCTGTTCTTCTTTCTGCTCCTGCCAGCTTAGTTTGGATTCGGAAACCTGCGCCGGTGCGTCTTCGGAAGCAGCTGTGGAAACAGCCGGGGTCAGAAGATCTTTTTTCTCCAGATAATAATCATAGTTGCCGATATAATTTACAAAGGTATTGCCGGTCAGTTCCAGAATACGGGTGGCAGTCTGGTTGATGAAATAACGGTCGTGGGATACATAAAGTATCGTACCGGTATAATCGTTCAGAGCCCGCTCAAGAATTTCCTTGGAAGTGATGTCCAGATGATTGGTCGGCTCATCGAGGATCAGAAAATTTGCATTGGAGAGCATCAGCTTTGCCAGAGATACACGTCCCCTTTCACCACCACTTAAATCACCGATCAGCTTGAAAACATCATCTCCGGTAAAAAGAAAAGCCGCAAGCATGTTCCGGATCTGTGTGTTGGTAAGTGTCGGATAATCATCGGAAATTTCTTCAAAGATCGTCTTATCCATATGAAGGACGTGGTGTTCCTGATCGTAGTAACCAATCTCCACATTGGCACCCAGTGTAAAGGAACCGCTGTCTGCCTGGATCACATTGTTCAGAATCTTGAGAAGCGTAGTTTTTCCGGTTCCGTTGTCGCCAATGATGGCTATATGTTCCCCACGCTTGATCTCGAAACTGATATCGGTGAAAAGTGTCTGTGGCGGAAAGGCTTTGCTTAATCCTTTGACAGAAAGGACATCATTGCCACTGACACGGGAAGGCTCCAGCTTCAGATGGATGTCGGTGTTGATCTCCATCGGTTTGTCTACAAGCGTCATCTTGTCCAACATTTTTTCCCGACTTTCGGCACGCTTGATGGATTTCTCACGGTTAAATGAACGGAGCTTTTCGATCACGGCTTCTTGATGTTTGATCTCACGCTGCTGATTCAAGTATTCTTTTAATCTGGCTTCTCTGAGCTGTTCTTTTTTGACAGCAAAATCAGAATAATTGCCCATATAAGTATGAAGCTGTCCCTGCTCGACTTCAATCACCTTTGTAACCACACGGTTCAGGAAATAGCGGTCGTGGGATACGATAAGAACAGCACCCGGATAATTCAGAAGATAGGTTTCCAGCCATGCGATGGAGTTCATATCCAGGTGGTTTGTTGGTTCATCCAGAAGCAGGACGTCAGGCTTGGTAAGAAGGAGTTTGCCAAGAGATACACGGGTCTTCTGACCACCGGATAAAGAATCTACGGGTTTAGTAAATTCTTCTTCTGTAAATCCGAGACCTTTTAGAACGCCGGTAAGCTCACTTTTATAGGCGTAACCGTCTGCGTGCTCAAATGCAGAAGTCAGTCTCTGATAAGTGGCAAGACGTGCTTCAAGAGCATCTCCGGAAAGAGACGGAAGCTCGATCTCGATTGTACGGATCTGCTTTTCCATCTCAATGACTTCGGCTTTTGCCGTGCGGACTTCTTCGTAAATGGTATTGCCGCTTTCCATCTCCTGATGCTGTGCAAGGTAGCCGAGAGTTTTGCCTTTGGTAAGAACAACCGTCCCTGCATCGGGAGAAAGCTGTCCTACGATCATCTTGAGGATCGTGGATTTGCCGGCTCCGTTAAGACCTACAAGAGCAGCTTTTTCATGGTTCTCTATATGAAAGGATCCGTCTTTTACGATGACCTGATCCCCAAAACTTTTTGACAGATTATGACATGCCAGTATCATTTTTATATCCTCCTGTTAAAGTGGCAATTATGTTACTGCTCACAGTAACATAATTATAGCTGAAATACGACAAAAAACAACTATAAAATTTGACTTTTTCACTGGATTCTTATATAATTAAAAATAATGAGTCAAAAAATAGGAAGGTGGAAGTGAAAGTGGCATCAAGAGAAATATCTCAGGCAGTAATAAGGAGACTTCCGCGGTATTATCGTTATTTAGGGGAACTACTGGAGAGCGGAGTCGAACGGATATCATCCAATGAATTAAGTAAAAGAATGAAAGTAACTGCTTCACAGATCCGTCAGGATCTGAATAATTTTGGTGGATTTGGACAGCAGGGATATGGCTATAATGTAAAGTATCTTTATACAGAGATAGGTAAGATCCTTGGACTGAACGAGAAACATAAATTCGTTATCATTGGAGCAGGAAATCTTGGACAGGCACTGGCGAACTATGCAGCATTTGAAAATCGGGGATTTGTTTTAAAAGGGCTGTTTGACGTAAACCCAAGGCTTGCCGGATTGACGATCCGTGGAGTTGAGATCCGTATGATGGATGAATTGAAGGATTTTGTGAAAGAAAACGATATTGAGATCGGGGTTCTTACGATTCCGAAGACAAAAGCAGTAGAGGTTGCCAATCTCCTGGTAGATAATGGAGTTAAGGCTATCTGGAATTTTGCGCATACAGATCTGAATCTGCCGGATAATATTATTGTTGAGAATGTTCATTTGTCTGAAAGTCTGATGAGATTATCTTATAATATCACCAGATACAATGAAGAACATGAAGGAAAGTAGGCAAAGCAGACCAGAAGGCAGAGGTGCAGGAAAGTTTTTTCCTGCACCTTTTTGAAAATTAAATGTATGGGAGACCGGATATGAAAGAAATACTGACAGCAGATCAGATGAGAAGATCGGATCAGAGAATGATACAGAAGATGCAGGTCCCGTCCCTTGTCCTGATGGAACGGGCGGCACTTCAGTGTGTGGCTGCGATGAAAGCAGAAGACATAGATTTGTCGAAAGCATTGGTCGTGTGTGGAAGTGGCAATAACGGTGGTGACGGATTCGCAATTGCAAGGATGCTCGTAGAAGAAGGAAATCATCCAGATGTAGTATTGGTCGGAAATTATGACCATCGTAGTGAAGAAACAAAAATCCAGATGAAAATTCTGGAAAATCTGGGAATATCTGTAGGAAACAGTTTGCCACAGAAAGAATATAGTGTTATTATAGATGCCGTATTCGGTATTGGCCTATCCCGTGAAATAAAAGGCAGATACGCAGAGGTGATTGATCAGATGAATCGGATGACTGCCTGTAAGGTGGCAGTCGACACTCCTTCAGGGATCCGTTCGGATGATGGAAAAGTGCTTGGAACGGCATTTAAAGCAGATCTTACAGTGACCTTTGCGTTTCAGAAGATGGGACAGATCCTATATCCGGGATGTGAGTATATAGGAAAGCTTGTTACAGCGCCGATCGGAATTACCAGACCGGAGTTTTTTGCGGAAGAAGAAATCTGCATGGCACTTGAAAAATCCGATGTGCCGGCAATGCTGCCGCAAAGGAAACCGGATTCTAATAAAGGGACTTATGGAAAGGTTCTGATGATTACCGGAAGCAAAGGAATGTCCGGTGCAGCATATTTAAGTGCCAGGGCAGCATATCTTTCGGGAGCAGGTCTTGTCCGGATTTATACGGAGGAAAGTAACCGGGCAATCTTACAGGAACTTTTACCGGAGGCGGTAATGACGACCTATTCTCTGGATGAGACAGAATCATTTGAAGAACTTCCGGATTTGCTGGAATGAGCGGATGTGCTCTGTATTGGATGCGGACTCGGTATGGGACCGCATTCGGAGGAATTACTGAAAAAGGTGCTTGAGAATAATAAAACCCCGGCTGTTATTGATGCGGACGGACTGAACCTTCTGGCAAAGACCGATGAGTGGGGGATCGAACAGATTCGGATGAATCCTTCCGGATATGTACTTACTCCACATATGAAAGAAATGTCCAGACTGACCGGATACAGCGTACAGGAATTAAAAGACAACAGAAGAGAGCTATTAAGGAAATATACAGAAAAAGTCCATGCTGTCTGTGTACTGAAAGACAGCAGGACACTTGTGAAAGCGCCAGAGGGAAGGCTTATGATCAATACCACCGGTAATGCGGCAATGGCAAAGGCCGGATCGGGAGATGTGCTTGCAGGAATGATCACCGGACTTATGGCACAGCATATGAGACCGGATGATGCCGCTGTGCTTGGCGTTTATCTGCATGGGCTGTGCGGAGATCATGCCAGAAAAGAACTTGGCTCTTACAGTGTGCTTGCGGGTGATCTCTTGAAAATGCTCGGCAGAACACTTAAGGAATTGGAGGATATGACAGAATGAAGAAATACAGCAGACTGCGTGCGGTGATCGATCTGGATGCGGTGATGTATAACATGGAAATGATGCATGCAAATATAGAAAAAGGAACCAAGATGGTCGTGGTCATCAAGACAGATGGTTATGGTCATGGAGCGGTGCCGATTTCAAGAATGCTGGAAGATGTGGACTATGTCTGGGGCTATGCGGTCGCAACTCTGGATGAGGGTGTTGTACTCAGAAAAGCCGGCATTCAGAAGCCGATTCTTTGCCTGGGATGTATTTTCCCGGACCAGCTGGAAGAGATGATCCGTCATGAGATCCGCATGACAACCTACAGCTATGAGCTTGCGAAGCTTGCGGATGAGACCGCATACCGTATGGGGAAGAAGGCATATCTGCACATTAAGATCGATACAGGAATGTCAAGACTTGGCTTTCCGGTAGCGAAAGAAAGTGTAGAGGAGATCCTTAAGATCGGCAGACTTGTTTATACGGATTGCGAAGGAATGTTTACCCATTTTTCAAAGGCAGATGAGACGGATAAGACCACGACACTGGAACAGATCCGTGCTTTTCTGTGGATGAAAGAACATCTTGCAGCAGAAGGTATGGAATTTACTTATTATCACTGTGCAAACAGTGCAAGTATCATTGATATGCCAAAGCTTGGAATGAATCTGGAGAGAGCCGGGATTTCTACCTATGGACTGTATCCGTCAGATGAAGTCAATAAGGAGGCAGTTCCGCTCCGGCCGGCAATGGAGCTGATCGCGCATGTGACTTATGTGAAATGGATTGAAAAGGGTACGGAAGTCAGCTACGGAGGCACCTTTGTTGCCCCGAAAAGGATGCAGATCGCTACGATCCCGACGGGATATGGAGACGGATACCCACGAAGTCTTTCCAACAAAGGATATGTTCTGATCCATGGTCAGAAGGCGCCGATCCTTGGCAGAGTCTGTATGGATCAGTTTATGGTAGATGTGACCGGAATTCCGGATGTGAAATTTGGTGACAGGGCAACACTGGTCGGCCACGATGGGGATGCTTATCTTTCAATAGATGAACTTGCCAACCTGAGCGGTAGATTTAACTATGAATTTATCTGTGATATCAATAAACGTGTTCCGAGGGAATATCTGCGTGACGGAAAAGTTGTAGAGCAGGTCGATTATTTCTAAAATGCGGGGATGCACTTCGAAAGAGATATGAATACAGCAGGAGAAAGCTGGCAATAATGAAAGTATCTTGATAAGCGGAGTGTGAAAGAAGTGCAGATCAGGCGTGGAGATATTTATTATGCGGATTTAAGTCCGGTAGTCGGTTCGGAGCAGGGCGGTGTGCGTCCGGTTCTTGTCATCCAGAATGATGTCGGGAACCGGCACAGTCCGACCGTTATCTGTGCCGCGATCACTTCAAGGATGAATAAAGCGAAGCTGCCGACACATGTGGAAATCGATGCAAAAAGGTACAGAATCGTCAAGGATTCTGTTGTCCTTCTGGAGCAGATTCGGACGATCGATAAACAGAGACTGAAGGATTACGTGTGCCGGGTAGACAAAGAGCTTATGAGAAAAGTCGATGAAGCGCTGTGCGTCAGCCTGATGCTTCATACATAAAAGAGGAGAAGTATGGAAAGCAATGGAAACGGAAGGTAATTTACTTCAGAAAATGAAAAATGTATTTTCTGACAATGAAGATAAAGAGAAAATTGCAGAAGAAATCATTGAAAAAGTACTGGAAGGCTATGAAAAAGGTGTTCTGACAAGACGTGAGATGAAGATGATCACCAACATTTTTGAATATATGGATTCGGATGCAAAAGATATCATGACGCACCGGAAAAATATCGTAGCACTGGATGGAGAGGAATCTCTGGAAAGGGCACTTACCTTTATGCTGGAGGAGAACAAATCCAGATTCCCGGTTTATGAAGAAGATATTGACAACATTGTGGGGATTCTTCATATCCGGGATGCGATGCAGAGCTACCTGGACGGTCCGGCAAGGAAAAAACCGGTGCATGATCTGAAGGATGCCATCCGTCCGGCAGGATTTATCCCGGAAACAAAGGCGATTGACAAACTGTTTCAACAGATGCAGCAGGACAAGAGCCATATGGTGATCGTGCTGGATGAGTATGGACAGACATCAGGGATCGTTACGATGGAAGATATTGTAGAAGAAATCGTTGGAAATATCCAGGATGAGTATGATGAGGAAGAAGAGCTGATCATCAAACAGGCAGATGGTACATATATCGTGGATGGTATGACACAGCGGGAATCAGTTTCAACGAAGAAGATTACGATACGATCAATGGTTATCTGATCGACTGCCTGGACAGAATTCCTTCGGAAGATGAAGAATGTCAGGTAGAATTCGGAGGCTATCTGTTCCATGTATTGTCAGTTGATAATAATACAATACGCAAAGTCCTTGTCAGTAGGACAAAAAAGTGATAAAATAGTACAATTGAGAATAGTAAAAATACTGAAGAGAGGTAAAAAGTAATGTCAGGACATTCAAAATTTGCGAATATCAAGCATAAAAAAGAAAAAAACGACGCAGCAAAAGGAAAAGTATTCACGAAGATCGGTCGTGAAATCGCTGTAGCAGTCAAAGAAGGAGGCGGAGCTGATCCGGCTAACAACAGCAGACTCCGTGATGCGATTGCAAAGGCAAAAGCAAATAATATGCCAAATGACAATATTGACAGAAGTATCAAAAAAGCAGCCGGAGACGGAGATGCTAACAACTACGAACACATCGTATACGAAGGATACGGACCGAACGGAACTGCAATCATCGTTGATGCACTTACTGATAACCGTAACCGTACTGCTTCTAATGTAAGAAGCGCTTTCACAAAGGGAAAAGGAAATATCGGAACCAGTGGATGTGTTTCTTTCATGTTTGATCAGAAAGGACAGATCATTGTCGATAAAGAAGAATGTGAACTGGATGCAGATGATCTGATGATGCAGGCACTGGATGCAGGAGCAGAAGATTTTTCGGAAGAAGAGGACAGCTTTGAAATTCTTACAGATCCGAATGATTTCAGTGAGGTTCGTCTTGCTCTGGAAGAAGCGGGTATTCCGATGGCAAGCGCAGAAGTTACAATGATTCCACAGACATGGGTAACTTTGGACAACGAAGAAGATATCAAGAACATTCAGAAGACGCTTGATCTTCTTGAAGATGATGATGATGTACAGGAAGTATATCATAACTGGGAAGAAGCATAGGATCGATTCCGGGAGGAACCTGAATGAATCAGAGTATACAGAATGGACTGAATGACCTGTTTGACCAGATTATTCCGATTTCCAGAGATTTCAATAAAAAGACTTATGCGGATTCGTTTAAAAATGCATACGAGAAGTATAAGCCGCTTTTTACTGAGATTGCACAGGAATGCGAGAATTCGGAAGACAGACAGGAAGAGATTGAAGAGATTGCTGCTGTTCTGCCGGATAGAATGCGGGAAGTACTGGATCAGGAAAGTTCAAAAAGAAAAAAAGAAAATGTACTTATGAAATATAATCTGGGCATGGTTACGTATGTGATCCCGATGTTCCGTTATGACAGAATGGATGCTTGTGAAGAGATTGTAGATTGCATGATCGAACGCTGGAATGATCATGATCTGGAACTAAAGATCAGTAAATCGGAATTCGAGCAGATCCAGGGAGGCTTCAAATCACGTCTCTGCTATATTACTACAGCCGTATGTGCAAGCCTTGGCAAACCGGATGACTGTTACGAACTGAATCTGATGAGAAGATACAGAGATGAATATCTGGTGAATCAGAAAGGCGGCGAAGAAATTGTTGCCGAGTATTACGATATTGCTCCGACAATCGTAAACCGGATCAACCGGATGGAAAATTCAGAAGATGTATATGCAGATATCTGGTGCCGTTATCTTCACCCATGTGTTTCCATGATCGAATCCGATAATCTGGAGGCATGCCGCAAGATTTATACGGATATGGTATATAGCCTGCGCAGGAAATATTTATTTTCATAATGTTTAAATCAAAGAGAATGTGCCGAGTCGCATTCTCTTTTGCATATACAGTGAATCAGGTACAGATTTGTGTCGCTATAAGAATCTGCGATTCATTTCTGTGGCGAAAATCCTGCATATTTTCATAAGCATTGTCCATACTAAGCTAAAAAGAACGGAGGAATGCGGCAATGAAAATACAGGAAGAAACGGATGTAAAAGAATACCAGATACGTAAGAAAAAGAGCAGGGAACAGACTGTAGAAAATATGGAAAATAAAGAAAAGGAAGTCAGAGAGACAGAGCCGGAAACCACAAAGGAAGAAGATGAACATGTTAAAGAAATGGGAATGCTTTCGCTTGACCGACGTCGGAATCATCAGATCGAGCTACTCACGATCATCGGCGAAGTAGAAGGGCATGAGACGGTTTCAGGCAGTACAAAGGCAACCAAGTATGAGCACCTGCTTCCAAAGCTGGCACAGATTGAGAACAGTGTTCAGACTGATGGTGTGCTGATTCTCTTAAATACACTGGGCGGAGATGTGGAGGCGGGACTTGCGATTGCGGAAATGATCGCGTCCTTAAGCAAACCGACAGTATCTCTGGTACTTGGAGGGTGTCATTCTATCGGTGGCCCTCTTGCTGTGTCGGCAGATTATTCTTTTATTGTTCCAAGTGGGACGATGATCATTCACCCGGTGCGGACAAGCGGAATGTTCATCGGTGTGGCACAAAGCCTGCGGAATATTGAAAAGACGCAGGACCGGATCACCGGATTTCTTGCAGAGCATTCCGGAATGTCACAGGAGCGGATTGAAGAACTGATGCTGGATTCCACACAGCTTGTCAAAGATGTGGGGACAATGCTGGAAGGGAAACGTGCAGTGGAGGAAGGACTCATTGATGAAGTTGGCGGAATAAGAGATGCATTAAATAAATTGCATGAAATGATTGATGAAAAAATGGAAAATACTGATAAAAATTATGAGATGACATAAGGCGAAGAGGATGCTATAATAAAATAGTATGTACAAGTATACACTTTTGATGACTGATTCCGGATACTATATCTGGGGAGAGAGGAGAAGGAATCGGTCATTTGATTACAAGATAAAGAGTATAAATACAAGGGGGAAGTTTGATGGCTTCAAAGACAACCGGAACAAAGAAAAATGCAAAGCAGAGCACGGCGAAAAAGCGGCAGCCTACGAAGAAGACAAGTGCAAAGTCTGCAAAATCTGCGAAGAATACCACATCAAAAGCTGTGCCGCAGGAAGAATCATTTCTTGCAACGGAGATTCTGATCTGGGTGACACTTGCGGTAGGGATTCTGCTCACAATCAGCAATTTCGGACTTGCAGGTGCATTTGGAAGAAAGATTGCAGCACTGCAGCAGGGAATGATGGGTTGGATGGCGTATGTATTTCCACTGCTTTTATTTTGTGGAGTCGCGTTTGTGGTTTCCAATAAAGGAAACAGGATCGCATATATTAAGACTGTTGCAGGTGTTGTATTACTGGTTCAGTGCTGTGTGCTCTTTGAACTGATCGATGAAAAAGGCGGATCTGTCGGAAAGGCAATTGCGGTCAGACTGGTGCCGGCAATCGGTAAAGTGGGTACATATGTTGTCGTGATCATTTTAATGGTGATCTGTGTAGTCCTTATCACAGAAAAGTCTATTCTAAAAGGAATGAAGATCGGCGGGGAAAAAGCGTATGACCGTGCCAGAGAGGACATGCAGAAGCGTAAAGAAGAGGCCGAGGAACGCAGGGCAAGACGGGAAGCTATGCGTGTTGATTATCAGGTAAGCGGCGTTTCCTTTAATTCGACAGTTGGAGGAAAAGAGAACGAGGCAGAAAAAAAAGCAGAAGAAAAAGCCGGAAAAGATGCAAAGGAAAGCACAGAAAAGAAAGCTACCAGACGCAGCCGGAAGGATATGAGCAGCGTGCTTGCCGGTGCAGAAGAAGCGGCTGCAAAGCACATTATGGAACAGACTGGGAAAATTGCACTGGATGATGTAGTGATCAATCGTGCGATGCCCCTTTCCGCTACAGAGCTGATCCCGGATCCGGAACCGGTTCCCCTTGAGCCGGTGAAAGAAAAACTCCCGAAGTTCTTAAAAGGAGCGATGCAGGAAGCAGAAAAAAAGACGGAGTCCGGTAAAGATATACAGACAGATGTGGCTGAAGAAAATTTATCAGCGGTGCAGACAGAAGACGGAATAAAAAGACAGGTCTCCGGAAATTCAAAAGTTAAGGCAGATATCCCAAAAGAGGTGGCTGCTGTTGCAGATACGATTGCAAAAAGTGAGAAACCGGTCAGGGAATACCGCTTTCCCCCTCTTAGTCTGTTGAAGCATGGAAGTAAAACCTCCGGAGATTCGGATGCGCATCTGCGGGAGACAGCAGCAAAGCTCCAGAAGACACTTCAAACCTTCGGTGTGAATGTTACAATCACTAATATCAGCTGCGGACCTTCTGTCACACGCTATGAGTTACAGCCTGAGATGGGGGTGAAAGTCAGCAAGATCGTAGGACTTGCGGATGACATCAAGCTGAACCTGGCGGCGGCTGATATCCGTATTGAGGCACCGATCCCGGGAAAAGCAGCGGTCGGCATTGAAGTTCCGAATAAGGAAAATACTGCAGTTATGCTGCGTGATCTTCTGGAATCAGATGAATTTAAGAAAAGTAGATCACGGATCGCATTTGCGACAGGTCGTGACATTTCAGGTAAAGTGGTGGTATCAGATATCGCAAAGATGCCGCATCTGCTTGTCGCAGGAGCTACCGGATCCGGTAAATCTGTCTGTATCAATACGATCATTATGAGTATTATCTACAAAGCAAAACCGGAGGATGTGAAACTGATCATGGTAGATCCAAAGGTGGTGGAATTAAGTGTATATAATGGAATTCCACATCTGATGATCCCGGTTGTAACGGATCCGAAGAAGGCAGCAGGAGCTTTGAACTGGGCGGTTGCGGAAATGAACAGACGTTATCAGCTTTTTGCCGAGTATAATGTCCGTGATCTGAAAGGTTACAATGATAAAGTCGAGAACATTAAAGATATTGATGATCCGAATAAAGCACAGAAACTTCCACAGATTGTAATCATCGTAGACGAACTTGCAGACCTGATGATGGTTGCACCTGGAGAAGTAGAAGAGGCAATCTGCCGTCTGGCACAGCTTGCGCGTGCGGCAGGACTTCATCTGGTTCTTGCAACGCAGAGACCATCGGTTAATGTCATTACTGGTCTGATTAAGGCGAATATGCCATCAAGAATAGCATTTTCTGTATCATCCGGTGTGGATTCCCGTACCATCATTGATATGAATGGCGCGGAGAAGCTGCTTGGAAAAGGCGATATGTTGTTCTATCCGGCTGGCTATCAGAAGCCGGTACGTGTTCAGGGGGCTTTTGTTTCTGATAAAGAAGTCCAGGCAGTGGTTGATTTCCTAAAAGAGAACAGCGGAGGCGCAGCCTACAGTGAAGAGATCCAGAAGCAGGTGAATAGTAATCAGAATGTATCTGCGGGAGGAGCATCTTCCGAGGACGACAAAGATGTCTACTTTGTAGATGCAGGAAAGTTTATCATTGAAAAAGACAAAGCATCGATCGGAATGCTCCAACGGGTGTTTAAAATCGGGTTTAACCGTGCGGCGCGGATTATGGATCAGCTTGCCGAGGCGGGAGTCGTAGGAGAAGAAGAAGGTACCAAACCAAGAAAAGTACTGATGTCTATGGAACAGTTTGAGCAATACATAGAAGAATCAGTTTAAGAAACGCAGAAGAAAAAAGGGAGGATATAATTATGAAGACAGACATTCAGATCGCACAGGAGGCAGAGATGCTCCATATTCGCGAGGTTGCAGCAAAGGTTGGAATTGAAGAGGAAGACCTTGAGTTTTACGGCAAGTATAAGGCAAAATTATCGGATGAACTGATGGAAAGAGTAAAAGACAGACCAGATGGAAAGCTGGTACTTGTTACTGCAATCAATCCGACTCCGGCGGGAGAGGGGAAGACGACGATTACCGTTGGACTTGGAGAGGCAATGGCAAAGCTCGGTAAAAAAGCTCTGATCGCTCTGCGCGAGCCATCGCTCGGACCTTGCTTTGGAATTAAAGGCGGTGCTGCTGGTGGCGGTTATGCACAGGTTGTACCGATGGAAGATCTGAATCTTCATTTTACCGGAGATTTTCATGCAATCACATCGGCAAATAACCTGCTTGCAGCTCTTCTTGACAACCATATCCAGCAGGGAAATGCTCTTGGAATCGATCCGAGACAGGTTGTGTGGAAACGGTGTGTAGATATGAATGACCGTGTACTGCGTAATGTAGTAGTTGGTCTTGGAAATAAAATGGACGGAATGGTAAGAGAGGATCATTTTGTGATCACAGTTGCGTCCGAAATTATGGCAATTTTATGTCTGGCAGACGATCTGGAAGATCTGAAAAAACGTCTTGGCAGAATCATTGTTGCCTATACATTTTCCGGAGAACCGGTTACAGCTGACCAGCTTCATGCAACCGGTGCAATGACAGCACTGTTAAAGGATGCGATCAAGCCGAATATTATCCAGACTCTGGAACATACACCGGCATTGGTACACGGTGGCCCGTTCGCAAATATTGCACATGGCTGCAATAGTGTACGTGCAACCAAGATGGCACTTAAGCTGAGTGATATCACGATCACAGAAGCGGGATTCGGTGCGGATCTGGGTGCAGAGAAGTTTATGGATATCAAGTGCCGTATGGCGGGACTGAAACCGGACGCTGTAGTTCTGGTTGCAACGGTACGTGCATTAAAATACAATGGTGGCGTGCCAAAAGACGAACTGAACGAAGAAAATCTGGATGCTCTTGCAAAAGGAATTGTAAATCTTGAAAAGCATATTGAGAACCTGCAGAAATTCGGCGTTCCGGTTGTGGTTACCTTGAATTCATTTGTCAGTGATACTGAAGCAGAATACGAATTTATCCGTAAGTTCTGCGAAGACAGAGGCTGCGAATTTGCCCTTGCAGAAGTATGGGGTAAAGGCGGAGACGGCGGAAAAGAGCTGGCAGAGAAAGTATTACAGACTCTGGAGACAAAAGAAAGCCATTATCATCCGATTTACAGTGATGAGTTATCAATTGCAGAGAAGATCGAGACAATCTGCAAAGAGATTTACGGGGCAAAGAGTGTTGTATATGAACCTGCTGCAAAGAAACAGCTTGCACGAATTGAATCAATGGGCTTTGGCAAGTTCCCGGTATGTATGGCAAAGAACCAGTATTCTCTGTCCGATGATGCGAAGCTTCTTGGACGTCCGGAGAACTTTGATATCCATATCCGTGAAGTCTATGTAAATGCAGGAGCAGGATTTGTTGTTGCTCTTACCGGAGCAATCATGACCATGCCGGGTCTTCCGAAAGTACCTGCAGCAAATGGAATTGATGTAGAAGACGGTAAAATTACCGGATTGTTCTAAAAGAAGTATGATACCAGAAGGAGACGAAAGACAATGAAATGTATGCACTGTGGAGCAGATTTGCCTGAAGATCAGTTGATCTGTCCTAGCTGCGGCAGGGAAATACAGATCGTGCCTGATTATAACCCACTTGATGATATGCTGACTGCTCAGTTAAAAGGAGGCATTACACAGACAATGTCGCTTCATCTGGGTGAGCAGGGAAAGCAAGATGTCAGCTATTCTGGTGCGGCAAATCCGGTATATGAAAGACGGGAAAGTGTTGGAGGAGAGACCAGGTGCGTGGGAAATTCGGGAAGTGTTGGTCGTCGCCAGCAGGAAACTGTGACCAGGCGTGGAAGAGATGCGGTGGTCAGACGCAGTGATGTCAGACCGGCTACCGGACGTGTGGGTCAAAGAGAAGATGCGCGGGAACAGACGAGAAGAGCGTATGAAGAAGAACGCAGATTGCGGCGTATGCGGGCGGAAAATGTTGCTTATGCTACTGGCGGGGTGTATTGTTCTGGCAGGACTCATTTTCTTGTTTTATCAAAATTCATATACCGGAAAAGTAAAGAAAGGATACCGGCTTCTGGCAGCTTCCGAATATGAGAACGCACTCACTGTATTTGAAAAAGCAGCTTCTGGAAGTCCGAAGAAAGCAGAAGCTTATACAGGGATTTCAAAGGTTTATATTGCCAAGGATGATCTGGATCAGGCAGAAGAAGTTTTTACAGACGAGATTGCAAAGCAGTCCGGAAATGCAGAAATTTATCGTGCAGCGGTAGAATTTTATATTGATACCAAACAGGAAGAAAAGGTATCACCGCTTCTGAATGCATGTACCAGTGATACGGTTCTTGAAGCTCTGAAGGATTATGTGTCAGGTGAACCGGAGTTTAGTCTGGATGAGACAGAGACATATGATGAAGTACAGGCACTGGAACTGACCGGAAAAGGAAAAGCAATCTACTATACGACAGACGGTTCAGAGCCGACAACTTCAAGTACGAAATATACGGAACCGATCAAGATCGGTGAAGGTGAGACGACGGTGAAAGCAATTTCTGTTAATAAGAAAGGAATTCCAAGCCTGAC
>ERZ791702.501-NODE-501-length-15543-cov-60.5804_pt1 | contig 15543 bp, 11 predicted proteins | sample MGYA00510050_ERZ791702 | MGnify/ENA primary metagenome ERZ791702 (study PRJEB30046, sample SAMN00715230) | human gut metagenome | study: EMG produced TPA metagenomics assembly of the A metagenome-wide association study of gut microbiota in type 2... | reverse complement strand
ATTGATGGTCAGCATGTTTGTGATACGTTGGAGGAGGATGTGCATTGTCTGCCGGAAGGCGATTATGCCCTGCAGCGCAACAGCAAGCTGGCTTTACCTTATTATATAAGACTGGCAGATGCTGACTCTGGGGTTGCCTCCCGTGTTGATTCCCGTGTTGACTCCCATGTTGATTCCCGTGTGTCCTTCTCCAGGGGTAATGGCATTCACGGTTGGCGCAACCACTGCATCATCGTAGGAGAGTGTCTCCATCTGGGTTTCCTCATTCATAGCGAGGCGTGCTATGATCTTCTCATTGCCCGCATCCGCATGCAGTTTGTGCGTCATCACGCAGTGGTGGTCAAGATATCCCGCTCTCCCGATTTTCTGGAAGTAGCCTGATATCTGTGCTGCTATTGATAGGCTATTTTAGCCAAAAAATCTCCCTATAAGCCTGGCGCATGTCGCCTGCTTATAGGGAGATTTGTATTATATTCCAGGCGTCCCGCCGGATTTGCAATCCGGCGTTAAAAAATGTCCTAACCTATTTATGCTCTGCGGATTTGCAATCCGCAGCAAAGGAGTATGCTTTTCCTTTTATTTGGGGGATTAAAAATCCCCCGTTGTTTATAGGTCGAACCTTATTTTACGGCGGATTTCAAATCCGCCGGGACGCCTAGCGGGACATTTCAAAATAACTCCAGGATCTTATCGATTATCTTTTCGATGCTGGAAGAATCGGTGGTTTCTTCGAGCTTCTGGTTGATTTTCTCTTCTACCTTCTTGCTCACTTTATCTGCCGCCTTATCGAAAGCCTGATTGGCTTTCTCTTCCAGTTTCTTCTGCATTTTTGTGCTGAAGCTGCCTTCATCGCTGTCAGCCTGGTCTTCTGAATCTGAACTATCCATATTAGGAGTGTCAGAGGATACATTTGATTCCGACTCCTCGATATGGAGATTATCGGCAGATTCCAGCGCCTTCACCATATCGTCGGCATTCATCGTATAGACATTGCCGAGGATACCGAAACTCACGGTATGCTGCTTTCCGTTGAATTCCACGGAACCCGTAGAGCAAACGATATAGTTGTGGTATTCGAAAAGCTGGTTCATCGCTTCGTCCATCACGCTGCCAGCCATCATCTTGGCTACAGAGCGGAGCGCCTGCGAGAAGAAATTGTTGTCGGTAGAACCTACCGCCTTTTCTACTGCCTTGCTTGCCTCCGTGCGAACCTTCTCCTTATGAGCATCTGCGCTCGGATTGGTTATGGCAAATATGGCAAGGATGAAAATGATGAGGCCTATTACCAGCTTCATTGCGAAATGGCTCTTCTTCTTAGGTTGCTGCTGGAAATTCGAATTCATCGCAGCTCCCTGCTGGAATCCCTGCTGATAGGCTTCCTGCTGGGCTTTCTGATAATCCTGCTGATGAGCTTTCTGATAAGCTTCCTGTTGAGCCTGCTGCTGGTTTGCTCCCTGTTGCTGGAAATCTTGCTGAACTCCTTCTTGCTTTTGAGCATTCTGGTTGCTCTGGTTGGCTTCTACTGCTTCCAATACAGCTCTCAGTTCCTCTACTTTCCAGGCAGGAGTCCAATCTGCCATACCCTGCTTCCACACCAGTGTTTCGGGACTGATACCCTTCTGTACAAGTTGATCGAAACTGAAAGGACCTGCCTGTTGTCCATTACGATCGATTATAAAAAATTCCATCTTTGTCCTTTTAATTTTTAAATGTTAACATTCAACTTTATGAGTACTTAACCTTTCTTTGCAAGTAAGTTCCTCTTTATGAGTACTTAACCTTTCTTTGCAAGTAAGCCCCACACGCCCTGAAAGGGCAGAAGCTCCTAGCCCAGGGCATCGCCCTGGGTGTTTATGGACGCAAACCTGTCGCCCTGTAAGGGCAAAAGCTTTCAAATACCTGGCAATATACAAAGCTTTTGCCCTTACAGGGCGTCTTGTAAACTGCTATTATACCCAGGGCGATGCCCTGGGCTAGGAGCTTTTGCCCTTTCAGGGCGGCACGCTTGCGTCCATAATTCCCAGGACGATGCCCTGGGCTAGGAGCTTTTGCCCTTTACCTTTCCCTTCGGCCGGTGACCGTTGGTTCAGGGCGTGCTGCTTCAGGTATTAGTGGGTTGCCTTCCACCATCCTGTCTTCTCTCTTCCCTTCAGGGCTACACTGTGCTGGCTCGGGTCGGAGATGGAAAGGCCGCAATAGCTCTTCACCTGGAAGATGGTTCCTCTATACGAGTCCTTTAGCATGGTAATTGCCTCATCGGTATGCGCTGCCTCCTTGATGGTTTTCTGCATCTGGGCGGTAAACTGGTCTTTCAGGTAACCGCTTGGCTTGAGGCTATCTACATATACCGACATGTCATAAAACAGGTTAGGAGTGAAGCCGTCGAGAGGTTGGATTGTTTCTAGAGGAATGGAGGAATCGAGTGTATATTTGCTGTTGATTTCCTTCATGACGCTAGCCAGGTTATCCATCTCGCGACAGTCGATGGCTGCCATGTTGCAATAAGGTACTTCGCTGGATTTGTAGAAGTTGACAATACCGTTCACGATGCCGGAATAGTTGGGTGTTGCGGAATTGAGCATGCTCCAGATGCTTCGGTATGGAATACCCATACCCATCACCTCGCTGCTCGAACTGATGAGATAGTTGGTGACATCCTTCAGCTCGTATGCTGTCTCCACATTTCCCATATAGCAGGCATCGAAGAGGATGTATTGCATCTTCAGTCCGCTCTGTCTGATTCCTTCTGCCAGGGTTGGGATGTCCATGGCATAACTCTTGGAATTTACACTTCCAAAGAAGCGGGTGACCGGATGGTCTGGGTCGCTACCAAACTGGATGCCGCTGAATGCACTGGATGGCTTGCCGGTTGTGGCTGTGCTTCCGAAGCTAGGACGGGCATAGTTCGGATAATTCACCCAATCTTCTGCATAGGTCCATCCGCATCCATGTACTCCGATGATGAGGGCATAGTTGAGTGCCTCGGCATTTTGCTTCACCTCATTGAGAAGGTTGGCGAATCCCTCTGCCGTGCAATAGCTGTTGTCCTCGTAGGTCTTCACGGGCACACGGTTCACCGTCTTGCTGGCGGCATCGTACTGCAGATCGTAGAGTGTGCTCTTGTTGTATTTCTCGCTGAAAAATACCATCACACGTGAGTCACTAAGTCCTTTCTTGGCTACGATACCCTGGCAGATGCTGTCGATGTTGTTGGCAAGGTATTGCTTCAGACCCGAACTGGTGGTACTGCCTGTCCATGGATAATATACCAGGATGGTCTGCTTGTTGACGCTATCCACATCAAAAGCCTCGTCGCTACAACTGGTGAAAGTCATGGCGAACGAAAACATACATATAAATAAGGTGAAAAGCTTCTTGATCATAATAAAAAAGTTGAATGTTGAATGCTGAATGCTGAGTCGCAGAATGGCTGACGAATTAGTCCGTCTGATTCTACATTCATCATTCTACACTCAACATTCAACATATATAAAAAAAGAATCTGTTACTTCTTCTTCAGCTCCTCGATGGTAGCCTTCAGGGCAGCAATCTTCTCTACAGAGTCGCTCTCCTTCTTGCGCTCCAGGGCAACAACCTTCTCAGGAGCGTGAGCTACGAAGTTCTCATTGCTGAGCTTCTTGCGTACACCCATCAGGAAGCCCTCCAGGTGCTTGAGCTGAGCCTCTGCCTTCTCAATCTCGGCTGCCACGTCGATGAGGTCGCCCAATGGTACGGCAAACTCGTCGGTACCTACCATGAAGCTGGATGCATCGGCACTCTTCTCAGCGATGACCTCAATCTTGTCGAGGTTCGCCATCTTCAGAGTTACGTCGTTGTAAGCCTCGAAATCGTTCTTGCCTACTACCTGCAGAGACAACTGCTCCTTCTGGGCAATGTTCTTCTGGTTGCGAACGGTACGAACACCGGCGATAATCTGCTTCACTGCCTCGATATCTGCTGCCAACTTCTGCTCCTCAGCTGTAGGTGCAGGAATCTCCAGCTTCTCACGCATGATGCTCTCGCCATCCTTGCGGTCGTAGATGTGCTGCCACAACTCCTCGGTGATGAATGGCATGAATGGATGCAGCATCTTCAGCAGGGCATCGAAGAAACGGAGGGTAGCGTCGTAGCTCTTCTGGTCGATAGGCTGACCGTAAGCTGGCTTCACCATCTCCAGGTACCAAGATGAGAACTCATCCCAGAACAGCTTATATACAGTCATCAATGCCTCAGAGATACGGTAGTCCTTAAACTGCTTCTGCATCTCCTCGTTCACCTCCTTGAGCTTGGCATCAAACCACTTCACGGCGATTTCTGCACTCTTAGGCTGCTCGATATCCGCAGTCTCCCAACCCTTCACGAGGCGGAAGGCATTCCAGATCTTATTGTTGAAGTTACGTCCCTGCTCGCAAAGGCTCTCGTCGAAGAGGATGTCGTTGCCGGCTGGAGCACTGAGCATCATACCCATACGGACACCGTCGGCACCAAACTTGTCAATCAGATCCAATGGGTCTGGCGAGTTACCGAGACTCTTGCTCATCTTACGGCCGAGCTTATCGCGAACGATACCTGTGAAATATACGTGCTTGAATGGCATCTTGCCACGATACTCGTAGCCAGCCATGATCATACGTGCTACCCAGAAGAAGATGATGTCCGGACCTGTTACGAGGTCGGAAGTAGGGTAGTAGTAGTTGATCTCCTCGTTGTCTGGATTCTCGATGCCATCAAACAGAGAGATTGGCCACAACCATGAAGAGAACCAGGTGTCGAGGCAGTCGCTCTCCTGCTCAAGATCCTCAGCCTTGATGTTGACATTCTTCTCCTGAGCGAGTTTCAGAGCCTCCTCTGCAGTCTCTGCTACCACGAAATCCTTCTTGCCGGCATTGTCGAAGTAGTAGGCTGGGATGCGGTGACCCCACCAGAGCTGACGGCTGATACACCAGTCCTTGATGTTCTCCAACCAGTGGCGATAGGTGTTCTTGTACTTCTTAGGATAGAACTCTATATCATCGTCCATCACAGGAGGGAGGGCGATGTCGGCAAAGTGCTGCATCTTGAGGAACCACTGTGTAGAGAGCTTTGGCTCGATAGGCACATTAGTACGCTCAGAGAAGCCCACCTTATTATTATAGTCCTCAATCTTCTCCATCAGTCCGGCGTTCTGAAGGTCGATGGAAATCTGCTTGCGCACATCCATGCGGTCCATACCTACATAGAGACCTGCAGCCTCGCTGATGGTACCGTTGTCGTTGAAGATATCGATGGTCTCCAAACCGTGCTTCAAACCGAGGGCGTGGTCGTTGATATCGTGAGCTGGAGTTACCTTCAAGCATCCGGTACCGAACTCGATATCTACGTATGAATCCTCGATGACAGGAATCTCGCGGTTTACGAGAGGTACAATCACGTGCTTACCCTTCAACCAGGTATTCTTCTTATCCTCTGGGTTGATACACATGGCAGAGTCGCCCATGATGGTCTCAGGACGGGTGGTTGCTACTACTGCATAGTATCCCTTCTCATCCTTGTGCATCACGTTCTCCTCGTCCACCTGCTGGCAGTCCTGCTCTACTACATAATACTTCAAGTGGTAGAGCTTAGAGTGCTCGTCCTTGTAGATAACCTCCTCGTCAGAGAGTGCAGTCTGAGCCTGAGGGTCCCAGTTGACCATTCGCACGCCACGATAGATGAGACCCTTCTTGTAGAGGTCGCAGAATACGTGGATGACGGCACGGGAGCGGGTCTCGTCCATGGTGAATGCTGTGCGGTCCCAGTCGCAGCTGGCACCGAGCTTGCGGAGCTGCTTGAGGATGATGCCGCCGTGCTCGTGAGTCCAGTCCCAAGCGTGCTTGAGGAACTCCTCGCGGGTAAGGTCGGTCTTCTTGATACCCTGCTGAGCGAGGCGGTTAACCACCTTAGCCTCGGTAGCGATACTGGCGTGGTCGGTACCTGGTACCCAGCATGCGTTCTTGCCCTCCATGCGTGCACGGCGAACGAGAATATCCTGGATTGTATTGTTGAGCATGTGTCCCATGTGGAGCACACCCGTTACGTTTGGTGGAGGGATTACCACCGTATAAGGTTCACGACCATCTGGCTTAGAGCTGAAAAGCTTATTGTCGAGCCAGTACTGATACCATTTACTTTCCACTGCTTGTGGATCGTATTTACTTGCTAATTCCATTGTTTCTATCTATTTTTTATTCTTTTTCTTTCTTTTTCCTTAAAAAACGGTGCAAAGATACGAATTTTTGAGCGAAAAATGCTATCTTTGCATCAAAATTATTAATTTTTGCACAAAACGATGGTTAGTAATGCAGTAAAAAAGTAGAAATATGAATTGGGATATTATGGGAGCTTGGTTTCTCTTCAATGTCATGATATGTGTGACAGCTGTTTCTTTCGCCATATTTCTTAATACGAAAGCGGGGAAGAAGTGGAAGAAGAACCTTTAAAAATTATGGAACTGATCTTTCGCAAGTGGTTTAAGTACGCCCTGAAAGGGCAGAAATAAAGATGGCAAGCTGGCTCCACACGCCCTGAAAGGGCAGAAGCTCCTAGCCCAAGGCATCGCCCTGGGTATATTGGCAGTCAACAAGGCGCCCTGTAAGGGCAAAAGCTTTGTATGTTGGCTGGTACTTGAAAGCTTTTGCCCTTACAGGGCGATAGGCATGCGTCCATAAATCCCCAGGGCGATGCCCTGGGCTAGGAGCTTCTGCCCTTTCAGGGCGTATGGGGCAACCCTCGTTGTTTCATGGCGTATGGGGCAGCCCTCGTTGATTCATGGCGTATGGGGGCAAACCTCGTTAGTTCTGTGCGTGGGGCTTATTTGTGAACTTGAATGTAGAATATTAAACACTTGAATATAATATATTTAAACAATGCATACGAAAGAAGAGAAAATGGCGGCGTTCAGCCGCTTGCTGGATGTGCAGGACCGTTTGCGCCTGCAGTGTCCATGGGATAAAAAGCAGACATTCGAGAGTCTTCGTCCGAATACGATTGAGGAGACTTTCGAGCTTTGTGACGCCTTGATGAAGCGCGATTACAAGGATATCAAGAAGGAGTTGGGCGATGTGCTGGAGCACGTGATGTTCTATAGCATCATCGGCAGAGAAGACGGCGAGTTCGATATCTGCGATGTCTGCAATCAGGAAGCTGACAAACTGATGTTCCGCCATCCTTTCATCAACTGGAAGGAGGAAGGTAACTGGACTGTTTCGAATCCTGATATGTATATCAACGACGAAGGACAGGTGGTATATAAAGAAACTGATGAAGCAGAAACCGGGAAGGCAGAAGCTGCCAATACGGAAGAAACTCGGAAGGCAGAAACTGCCAATTCGGAAGAAACCCTGGCTCTTGGTGCCAGCAAACCCAAGAATGCTGCCTCGGTAGAGAAAACCTGGGAGCAGATCAAGCAGCAGGAGAAAGATGGCAACGAGCGCGTTCTGAGCGGTGTGCCAAATTCCCTGCCATCCCTTATCAAGGCCTATCGCATTCAGGACAAGGCACGAAACGTGGGCTTCGACTGGAAGGAGAAGGAGGATGTATGGGATAAGGTACACGAAGAACTGGAAGAACTCAAGGCAGAACTTGCCAAGGGAGATAAGGAAAACTCTACCCAGGAACTCGGCGATTTCCTCTTCTCCGTCATCAATGCAGCCCGTCTCTATAAGCTCAATCCGGACAATGCGCTGGAGAAGACAAACCAGAAGTTTATCCGCCGTTTCAACTATGTAGAAGATCATTCGCTCAAGCATGGTAAGAATCTGAAAGACATGAGCTTGGAAGAAATGGATAAACTGTGGGATGAAGCTAAGAAACAGGAAAGATTTCAGAAAGAATCGTAAGCTTCAATAGGAGGAGCTTCATGATAAACAAGATAAAACGTTTTTATAACAACAAAAACTATAAGGATTATGAAAAGATTAGTTTATATGATGATGGCTTTGGTGGTACTCTTTGCTGCCAATAGCTGCAAGGATAAGAAAACCGCACAGGTAATCACTCCTACAGATTCCCTCGATCTGGAGGAGGTTGCCGATGATTCAACCATCTACGGTGTTTGTGGTGAGGGTACATCCATGCACAATCTGGAGCTGATTTCTGATGAGGGAGATACGCTCTCTGTCTTCATCGATGATGAGCAGCCAGACATCGTGCTGGGTGGTTTGCTGGCAGGCGACCGCATCGCTCTTATCGGTTACAAGGCACAGGATGGAGAGATGATGGCACAGAAAATCATCAATCTTACTTCACTCTTGGGCAAGTGGACTTCACTCGACAAGAACTTCGATTTGCTGGAAGGCGGAGAGGTAAAAAACAATGTGAAGGCTGAGACCAATCCTTGGACTTCATGGAAAATCCTGAACGGAAAGCTCCTGCTCAACAAGGATACCTTTGCCATCGATAAACTGGGCTCTGACAGCTTGATGCTGGAGAATACCCAGGGCATCTATGTCTTCAAGCGCCAGGAGTAAATTGTCATTCTAAATTTTAGATTAAGTTGGAACCATTTAAGATACATATACTGGGGTGTGGCAGTGCGCTGCCAACCCTGAAACACAATGCTTCCTCGCAGCTCATAGAGATGCGGGGAAAGTGCTATATGATAGATTGTGGCGAGGGTGCACAGATGCAGTTCCGTCGTTCCCATATCCATTTCTCCAAGCTCAATGCCATCTTCATCACCCACATGCATGGTGATCATTGCTTCGGCTTGATGGGCTTGCTTTCTACGCTCGGAATGCTCGGACGAACATCTAAGTTAAGAGTCTATGCTCCAAAGGATTATGCTCCTCTGTTTAAACAACAGGTTGACTTCTTTATGCAGACGATGGAATACGAGATGGAGATGATTCCGGTGGATACGGAGAAACAGCAGATTATCTACGAAGATCATTCTCTGTCGGTGGAGACGGTGCCTCTGAAACATCGTCTGCCATGCTGCGGCTATATCTTCAGAGAGAAGCCTACGCTGCCTCACATCAAGAGGGATATGATAGATTACTACAGCATCCCGATCAGTCAGATCAACAACATCAAGAATGGGGCTGACTGGACCAACGAAGATGGCGAGGTGATTCCGAATGCCCGTCTGGTGACACCTGCCGACACGCCCCGCAGTTATGCCTATATGAGTGATACCCGATATATTCCGAATCTCTGGGAGAAGGTGAAGGGGGTAACGGTGCTTTATCATGAAAGTACTTATACTTCGGAACAGGAAGACCGGGCTAAGATCTACAACCATAGTACGGCGAAGCAGGCTGCGATGGTGGCAAAGGCTGCCGGGGTAGGCAAGTTGCTCCTGGGACATTATAGTGCGAGATATAATGATGAGACGGTTCTACTGAAAGAAGCCAAAGAGGTTTTCGAGGAAAGCTATCTCACCAATGAAGGAATGGTTATCTCGGTATAAAAACAACCTTGCATCAAAAAAAGTTTGTTTTTTGGTGCAAGGTTTTGTGTTGATATTCGTTTAATACATAAATGATAGAGAAAATTGGAATCTGAAAAACTACTTTTGCACGACATCAAAGGCGGCAGTCGGGCGGCGATGCACCGACTCTACGACCGCTACGTAGGATATGCCATGGCGGTAGCGCTGAGGTATGTCCCTTTACGTGATGATGCGGAGGATGTGGTGCAGGATAGTTTCGTGAAACTTTTCTCTGGTATTGCCAACTTCGAGTACAGGGGAGAAGGTTCGCTGAAGGCGTGGTTTCTCCGGATTGTGGCAAATGAGGCTATCAGCTTTACCCGAAGGCAGAGTCGCATCACTTTCGTGGATGAAGTTCCGGAAGATGTGAGTGATGATGAACCGGAGGTAGAACGGGTGCCGCCTGCCGTATTGACGAAGATGATCGGTGAATTGCCCGAGGGCTATCGACTGGTTCTGAACATGTTTGTGTTTGAGCAAAGAAGCCATAAGGAAATTGCTGATCTGCTGGGCATCAAGGAGAGTACCTCTGCCTCGCAATATCTAAGAGCCAAGAAGTTTCTGGCAAAGAAAATAAATGAATATTTAAATAATATAAACGAGAAAGAATATGAGTAATCAAGATTGGACAAGCAAACTTCAAGACCAGTTGGCAGGCTATCAGGAGTCTGTCAGCCACGACTTGTGGGCAGGCATTGAACAATCGCTTGCTCAGAATCATATAGAATCTGTTTCGTCGAATCCACAGACGATAGCTTCTGAAAGCTCTGAATCTATAGATTTACACGTTGGTTCAGAGGTTCAAAAGAATGCCAGGGGTTTACACGACAGTTCAGAGGCTAAAAAGAATGCCAGGATAGTCTATTTCAAGCGATGGTCTGCGGCTGCAGCAGCCGTGGCATTATTGGGAATAGGTGGAAGCTATGTTTATCTGCACCAGGAGGATGTAGAAAAGGGTAATCTGCAATTGGCATCTCTTTCATCTCCTGCAGTTTCAGCGGATTTGCAATCCGCTGCATCCCAGCCAGCTCCATCTCACGTTGTTTCAGCGGATTTGCAATCCGCTGCATCCCAGCCAGCTCCATTCCCCGTTGTTTCAGCGGATTTGCAATCCGCTGCATCTCAAAAGAAGGCGAGTGATGTCCTTAAAAAAGAATCTGAGAATGAAATCTCTTTGCTTGCCGAGGACCCTGAGCCGGCAGAACCAGTATCTGAGGATAAGGCTACCGATAAGTCTTCCGATTATAAGACCTTAACCCGCTCTACCGATCATCATGCGGCAGCGTATGCTTCTCAATCTTATCATTTTGAAAAGAATGAGGAGGTTTCTGGCTGGTCGATGCAACTCTATGCCGAAAACCTGACGCCAAGTCTGGGCGGTGTGAATTCCGACGCGTCTGGAGGCTATAATGATTTTAGCTATGGAACGATGGCAGAACCGATGCCTGGAGTCATCCCTGATCCAACGGCTGGAGGCATATATGGAGAAGAATATCTCTTGGCATCCTATAAGGCGATTCAAAGAAAACAGCAGGTGAATGCCAAGCATCATGCTCCAGTATCTGTTGGTTTGCAGGTGGCCTTTGGTATTGCCCCTCGTCTGTCTTTGAGTACGGGTATGGTATATACACGCACTTCTTCTGATTTTTATCCATACGCACCAGGTAGTAGCTACAATGTTCATCAGGTGCTTCATTATGTGGGTATTCCGGTGGGATTGAATTATGAATTCTGGCAGAGTGGAGGCTTCCATGCTTATGTGATGGCTGGTGCTGAGGCTGATTACAATGTGAAGAATGATACCGAAGAAGAGGGTGTAAAGAAAGAGAATGCCAAGCGAGACAGGGTGCAGTTCTCTGGAAAGGCTTCGCTCGGTGCGCAGTATGACATCACGCCAAAGGTTGGTCTCTATATCGAACCGGGTGCTAAATATTATTTCGATAACGGAAGTCATGTGGAAAATACCTTCAAGGATAAGAAGTTGAATTTCAATCTCCAGTTCGGTTTGAGATTCAATCTATAGTATAAAAAAACAGAACTTTCGCACATGCGAAAGTTCTGTTTTTTTTTTTATTCTATTTCTGCAAAAGCTTCTCACTCATGTTGAGCGCAGCCTTTCTACCATCTCCCATAGCGAGGATTACGGTAGCGCCACCTCTTACGATATCGCCGCCAGCATAGATTTCCTCAATAGAACTCTGCATCTGGTCATTTACGGCAATCGTATTCTTTCTGCCGAGTTCCAATCCATCGATGCTCTGAGGAACGAGAGGATTTGGGCTTACACCAACTGCTACGATTACCTGGTCGCACTCCAAAGTGATGGTCTCGCCTGTTGCTTCCGGACGGCGACGGCCGCTGGCATCAGGCTCTCCGAGCTGCATCACATCCAAGACAACAGCCTTTACTGCGCCCTTCTCATCCGCCTCATATTCCTTTGGATTATGCAAGGTCATGAAGTTGATGCCTTCTTCCTTGGCATGTTTCACCTCCTCAAGTCGGGCTGGCATCTCTGCCTCCGAACGGCGATATACCAGGGTTACTTCGGCACCGAGTCGCTTAGCGGTGCGGCAGCTGTCCATCGCAGTGTTTCCGCCACCTACAACCACCACCTTCTTACCCAGGTTGATAGGGGTGTCGGTATGAGGGTTGGCTGCATCCATCAGGTTCACACGGGTAAGATACTCGTTGGATGACATGATGTTCAGGGCATTCTCGCCAGGGATATTCATGAAGTTAGGAAGTCCTGCTCCCGAACCTACGAAGATACCCTTGAAGCCCTGCTGCTCCAAATCCTTCACGGAGATAGTCTTGCCCACGATGCAGTCGGTAATGAACTTCACACCCATCTTCTGGAGATTCTCTATCTCTACATCCACGATGGCATTTGGCAATCGGAACTCCGGGATGCCATATTTCAATACACCGCCGATCTCGTGCAGAGCCTCGAACACGGTGACGTCGAATCCCTTCTTCGCCATATCGCCAGCAAAGCTCAAGCCGGAAGGACCTGAACCCACTACCGCCACCTTGATGCCGTTTGCCTCATCGCACTCAGGCACAGAGATGTTGCCACTCTGACGCTCGTAGTCGGCTGCAAAGCGCTCCAGGTAGCCGATGGCTACGGCTGGCTCGTTCATCTTGAGATGTACGCACTTGCTCTCGCACTGTTTCTCCTGAGGACAAACACGACCGCAAACGGCTGGGAGGGCAGAGGTGTTCTTCAGAACCTTGGCTGCGGCAAGGAACTGCCCACGCTCGATGTTCTTGATGAAGGCTGGGATGTTGATGCTCACTGGGCAGCCCTCCATACAGGTAGGCTTCGGACAGTCGAGACAGCGCTTTGCTTCTGTCAAAGCCATCTCCTTGGTCAAACCGATGTTTACTTCCTCGGTGCGGGTAGTTGCACGATAAACTGGGTCCAGTTCTGGCATCTTGACGCGCTCGATAGCGGTGCGTTCCTTTGCTTTCATCGATGCACGTAACTCCTTGCGCCACTCTGCGTTACGGTCGGTCAGTTCTTCTATGGATGCATCGGTAGGCTCCACATCCATCGTAATGTCTGTAGTCTCCTTCTTCTTTTCGGCATCCACCGTAGCCAGATGCTCCTCGAAGTGCTCCATCTCCTCGCACTCTACATCCTTGAAAGTGCCCATACGCTTGAACATCTCATCCCAATCTACGAGAGCACCGTCAAACTCAGGACCGTCGATGCAGACAAACTTGGTCTTGCCGCCGATGGTAAGACGGCAGGCACCGCACATACCGGTACCATCCACCATGATGGTATTGAGCGATACATCAGTAGAAAGATTATATTTCTGGGTCAGGAGGCAGCAGAATTTCATCATGATAGGAGGACCGATGGCGAACACCTTATCTATATGTTCCTGGTTGATGAGTTTCTCGATACCTACGGTTACTACGCCTTTCTCGCCGTAGCTTCCGTCATCGGTCATGATGATGAGTTCGTCGCTGGATGCACGCACTTCGTCTTCCATGATGACGAGGTCCTTGCTTCTACCAGCAATCACGCTGAGCACTCGGTTGCCTGCAGCTTTCAGTGCCTTGATGATAGGGAGCATAGGAGCCACGCCTACGCCACCACCAGCACAGATCACGGTACCGAAGTTCTCGATGTGGGTAGGGTTTCCGAGTGGTCCTACCACGTCGTGAATCTCATCGCCCTCGTTCAGGGCGCAAAGCTTGGTAGAGGAGAGTCCTACCTTCTGTACCACCAGTGTGATAGTACCTTTCTCGATGTCGGCATCGGCGATGGTCAGCGGCATGCGCTCGCTGTTGTTATCTACACGGATGATGACGAAGTTGCCAGCCTTGCGGCTCTTGGCGATGAGTGGAGCTTCCACATCGAAACGGAATACCTTTTCAGAGTATTGTATTTTCTTGATAATCTTGTTCATGGGCTATTAACTTTTTATGTTGAATACTATTTTTGATTCTATTTCTTATTAGTTATCTTGATGTTTGCTCATGGTATATAAAATGCAAAAGGATAACTGCGGCCGCCTTTATGGGGTAGCCGAAGTTATCCTCGTACAATATGTTTTATTTTAATTTTATCGAATGAATCGATGTTTTATCGAATGAATCGAATTAATCGAAGTTCTTGTCGTCGAGCATTTCGAATCCGCAGTAAGGAACCAATACCTTAGGTACGCGGATACCCTCTGGAGTCTGGTTGTTCTCCAGGATGGTTGCTACGATACGTGGCAAGGCGAGAGCAGAACCGTTCAAGGTGTGGCAAAGCTCAATCTTCTTGTCCTCTGCATGGCGGTAGCGGCAGTGGAGTCGGTTAGCCTGGTAGCTCTCGAAGTTAGATACTGATGAAACCTCCAACCAGCGGCCCTGTGCTGCACTCCATGTCTCGAAGTCGTAGCAGATAGAAGATGTGAAGCTCATATCACCACCGCAGAGACGGAGGATGTGGTATGGCAACTCCAGCTTCTTCAAGAGACCCTCTACGTGGTCGAGCATCTCGTTCAGGCTCTCGTATGAGTGACCTGGCTTATCGATGCGTACAATCTCTACCTTGTCGAACTGGTGCAGGCGGTTCAAACCACGAACGTCCTTGCCATAGCTACCAGCCTCACGACGGAAGCAGGCAGAGTAAGCACAACGCTTGATAGGGAGATCCTTCTCGTCGAGGATAACATCGCGGAAAATATTGGTTACAGGAACCTCGGCTGTAGGGATGAGGAAGAGGTTGTCGAGATTAGCGTGATACATCTGACCCTCCTTGTCTGGCAACTGACCTGTGCCACGACCAGAATCCTCGTTAACAACGTAAGGAGGCTGAATCTCCAGGTATCCGCTCTTGCGGGCCTCGTCGAGGAAGAATGCCTCAAGAGCACGCTGGAAGCGAGCCATCTTGCCGATATATACAGGGAAACCAGCGCCTGTGATCTTCACACCGAGGTCGAAGTCAACGAGGTTGTACTTCTTCAGGAGATCCCAGTGGCAGAGAGCGTCTGCGCCAAGGTTAGGCTTTTCGCCGCCTTCCTTTACAACTACATTGTCAGCAGCATCCTTACCTTCAGGAACCTGCTCGCAAGGAATGTTAGGGATTTCGAGCAACTGGTTGGTCATATCGTTCTGAGCCTTCTCCATGATCTCTTCCAGAGCCTTGGCATCAGCCTTGAGCATAGCTACCTGAGCCTTAGCGCTCTCAGCTTCCTCTTTCTTGCCTTCCTTCATCAGGGCACCAATCTGCTTGGCAAACTGATTAGCCTGCTGCTTGTTGTTATCCAACTTCTGCTGAGCTTCACGACGAATCTTGTCGTACTCCAAAACTTTCTCTACTGCCTCACGAGCATTTGGAAAATGCTTCTTTTCGAGACCTTTAACTACACGTTCAGTTTCTTCACTGATGAGTTTAAGTGTAAGCATAAAATTTCTTTTTTATATTAATTTTCCTATTTGAAGGCAAAATTACAAAAAATATTTGTGATAGCGCAAAAAAATGCCAACTTTTTTGCAGAGAAGGGTAGAATTAAAGTTTTTTCGTGGTTTTTATGGGGGTTAAACGAAGAAAGCCTGCTCTAGGTATGAGCAGGCTTCTATGTTGTTTGTTTGGA
>ERZ791702.492-NODE-492-length-15667-cov-3.27511_pt1 | contig 15667 bp, 15 predicted proteins | sample MGYA00510050_ERZ791702 | MGnify/ENA primary metagenome ERZ791702 (study PRJEB30046, sample SAMN00715230) | human gut metagenome | study: EMG produced TPA metagenomics assembly of the A metagenome-wide association study of gut microbiota in type 2... | reverse complement strand
GCATCAATAAAGTTATTAAAAAATACCGTTCCGCAGCAATGTGGGACGGTATTTGTACTTTTGCTATATAAACTTAGCTGAAGAAAACAAGTATTATGTATACAATTGACAATACACTTTTCAAAAGCATTTCTATCACATATAATATTAATGCAAAAAAATAATTTTATGGAGGGAATGAAGATGTTTCTGATAATTGGTGCACTCGTTGTTATCGGTGTAATTTATCTTTTGTTGAAACGACATGAATCCAGAATGGTACTTATTGCCGCTGGTATTCTGATGTGCTGTATTGCCGGCAAGCCAATGGCTTCTCTTGATGCTTTTGCCAAAAGCATGACTAATGCTGGTCTGATTACTTCTGTTTGCTCCTGCATGGGCTTTGCCTGGTGCATGAAGTATACGGGCTGCGACAAGCATTTGGTTGTTGCTATTGGTAAGGTTTTGAAAAAAATGGGCTTTTTGCTCATTCCCGGCGCTACGCTGGCAACCTTCGTCGTTAATATTGCTATCCCCAGTGCTGCAGGCTGCAGTGCTGCGGTAGGCGTAATTTTTATTCCGATTATGATGTCTGCAGGCATTCATCCGGCAATGGCCGCAGCTGCCGTTAAATCCGGTACCTACGGCAGTATGCTGAACCCCGGTCTGGTACATAACGCCGTTATCGCTAAGCTGGCAGGCGTGCAGATTACCGACGTAATTGCCAATCATATGCTGGCAACAGTAGCAGGCGTAATTATTGCTGCTGCTGTACTGACTGTACTGGCAGTAGTTTTGAAGGAAAACAGGGGCTTTGTGCCTGAGGGCGAAGCAGGTGTTGATGAAAACTTTGGTATTAATCCGCTTTTCGCCGTTATGCCGCTGGTTCCGGTTATTATTCTGCTCTTGGGCAGCACCAAGCTGGTACCCGCGCTGAAGATGGGCGTACCCCACGCTATGGTTATCGGCGCAATCCTGTCTTTGGCAGTAACCCGTAAAAATCCTGTTGAGCTGACTAAGAGCTTCTTTGACGGCATGGGCGATGCTTATGCCAACATCATCGGTATCATCATTTCCGTTGGCGTTTTCGTAGCAGGCCTGAATGCTTTGGGACTGATTAAAGCGCTGATTAACTGGATGCTGAATTCTACCGGTATTGTTAAAATTGCTGCTACCTTCGGTCCGTTTGTGCTGGCACTTATTTCCGGCTCCGGCGACGCTGCAACCGTTGCGTTTAACGAAGCTGTTACTCCGCATGCGGCACAGTTTGGTCTGGAAACCATGAACATGGGCTCTATTGCAGCTTTGGGCGGTACTCTCGGCCGTACTATTTCCCCGATTGCCGGCGCTACTATTATCTGCGCAGGCATTGCCGGTGTAGATCCGATGGAGGTTTGCAAGCGTAATGCGTTGGGTATTACTTTGGCGCTGGTTGTAGGCATGATACTGCTGCTGTTCTAAAATCAGATATTTTTTAAAGTATAAAATGGATGCGGAACTATTGCTTCGCATCCATTTTTATTGCGACGACTTGCCTCTATGCGGTATAATAATGCATGGAGGGAATTATGGAGATTAATACTTTTCTTGATAAATTACAAAGCTATCACAGCGAGCAGGTTTTTAACCCCTGGCGTGATTTTGATACAAGCTGTGATATAGGTCCGCAGGCTCCCGTTATCCGCAGTGCCAATCTGCGCCGTTATCTGGAGCTGCGTCCGGATGCACATTATTTGTTTATTGCCGAGGCCTTGGGCTATCAGGGCGGTCATTTCAGCGGCATTGCTATTACTTCGGAGCGTATTCTGTTGGGCCATCATCCTGATGTAGAGCCGAAAAGTGTGCTGGGCGAATGGGATTACCGCCGCACGAGTGATGAAAGCAGCGCAATGCTGAACAATACGCAGCGCCTGAAGGGCTTTAACGAGCCAACGGATACTGTTGTCTGGAATGCGCTGAACAGTCATGGCCTTGCGTCCTTTGATGTTATTCTTTGGAATATTTTTCCGTTTCATCCGTATAAAGCAGGCAATCTGCTGACTAACCGTACGCCCTCACCGAGCGAGCTTGATGTAGGCATTGAGTACGCGCGGATGCTGCTGGAGCTGCGTCCGGGGATGAAAATTGTTGCCATCGGTCAGAAGGCGGCGACAACGCTGTCGCGTTACGGCGTTGAATGTATGGCTGTGCCGCATCCTTCTATGGGCGGTGCCAACCGCTTCCGTGCGGCAGTGGCGCAGCTGTTAGGCGGTGAGGCATAATGGGACTGGAAGCTGCTCCTTTAAGCCGTGAGCAGACACTGCATATTGCTCTTGGCATGGGCAAGGCACTTTTGAAAAACGGTGCGGAAACCTCCCGAGTAGAGGATACTATTTCCCGCTTCTGTCATACGCACGGATATCATGATATTCATGTTTTTGTTACGCCGACGGTTATTATTTTAGGCGATGAGGAAAGCGAGGGTGCTACGATTATCAGCCGTATCCGTTATCGCAGCACCAATTTGAGCGTTATCAGTGCGGTGAACGATTTTTCCTATAATCTGAAACGCTGGCCGCTGAATTATGAAAAAACGCTGGCATATCTGGAAGAGCTGCGTCACAAGGCACCGCCCTATGGCAAATGGCGTGTCTGCATGGCTTCGGCAATCAGCTCGGCAGCCTTTGCGGCAATGCTTGGCGGCAACAGCCATGACTTTATCGCGGCCTTTATTACCGGCGGCCTTTCCATGGTGCTGTTAAAGCAGCTGGGCGGTTATCGCCCCAGTGCCTTTTGGGAAAATGCGCTTTCCGGTGCGGCAATCGGTGCTTTGGCTATTTTTTGCTGTGAGATGGACGGCGAATGCACGCGTACCAATATCATCGTAGGTGCGCTGATGCCGTTCCTGCCGGGTGTAGCCTTTACCAACGGTCTGCGCGATTATATGGCCGGCGATTTGATTTCCGGCAATTCGCGTATCGCCGAGGCGATGCTCTTTGCTACATCCATTGCGATTGGTTTGGCATTCAGCCTGCTTGTATGGTATCACTGGGGGTGGAAGCTATGGGCATAAATTATTTTACAGCCTTTGGCTTTGCGTTTATCGCTACGGCTGCCTTCGGTATTCTGTTTCAGGCACCGCGCAAAAGCCTGCCTGTCAGCGGCGTTATAGGTGCGGTAGGCTGGGTAGTTTATTGCTATATCCGCAAGGATATGGCGTATGATTCTTTTTATGCCATGTTTTTTGCCACGGTTGCGCTTTCGCTTTTGAGCGAGCTGGCGGCGCGCATCTTTAAGCAGCCGGTAACGATTTTTGTTATTCCCGGTATTATCCCGATTGTGCCGGGACTCGGCATGTATCGCGGCATGGCAGCGATTATAGAAAATAATTATGACACGGGCATGAACATTCTCATAACCACCGGCATGGATGCCAGTGCTATTGCCTTGGGAATGATGCTTATGACGAGCGTGTTCCGTGTAATTAAGATAAGCAAGGATCATGAACGCTTGCTGCAGCTGCTGCATAAGGAAAATAAAGAATAGATTTGTTTACAGTGAGTGAGGGAAAGAAAATATGAGTTTAGCAGAACTGTTGCTGTTGGCGGTTGGCCTGGCGATGGATGCCTTTGCCGTTTCCGTTTGCGGCAGTATGGTGCTGACACCGGATAACAGACTACGCGGAGCTTTGCGCTTCGGCAGCTGGTTCGGAGCATTTCAGTTTTTGATGCCGGTGCTGGGCTATTACAGCGCTGTATCCTTCCGTGATTATATTACGGAATATGATCATTGGCTTGCCTTTTTCTTATTGCTTTATCTGGGAATCAACATGATTCGTGAAGCAAACGAGGCCTGTCATGTCAAAAAAGATTATACCGTGAAGGAGATGGCGGTGTTGGCGATTGCCACCAGTATTGACGCTCTGGCAGTAGGTATCAGTCTGGCCTTTTTGAATACCGATATCTGGTCCGCTTCCATACTGATTGGCGTGGTGACCTTTGCTATCGCAGCCTTTGGTGGTCTGGCAGGCTTTAAGCTGGGAGCTATGGCCGGCAAGAGAGCGGACGTTGTCGGCGGCTTGGTGCTGATTTTTATCGGTATCAAAATTTTGCTGGAATAATTTAAGGAATAAAAGTTTAGCGAATTTGCTGCCCCTTTAGGTACGCTGAGCTTGAATTTATATTATTGAAAGGAAGATAAATATGACGCAAGTAAATAAGGAGCGTATGCTCGCAGAATTTAAGGAAATTGTTGCCCTGCCTTGTCACAGCCTGCAGGAGCGTCCTGTATTCGAACTGCTCAAAGGCAAATTAGAGTCTCTCGGCTTTACGGTGGAAGAGGATGACCCCGGTGAAAAGCTGGGCGGCAACTGTGGTAATCTGTGGGCATTTTTGCCTGCCAGCGCAGGAGTTGAAGGTGCGGTACGCGTGCTGCTTTCTGCACATATGGACGGTGTTGAGCCCTGCGGCGGCACTACCGTTATCCGAAAGGACGGCGTTTTATACAGCGACGGCACCACTATTCTCGGCGGTGACGATAAATCCGGCGTTGAGGGTATTTTAGAGGGTATTCGTCTGCTGCTGGAGGAAGACGCTCCGCATGGTGATATCCAGATTCTCTTCACTGTTTGCGAGGAGGGCGGCGTTAACGGCTCCCGTTGCCTCGACCGCTCCAAGCTGCGTTCCGACGTTGGCTATGCACTGGATGGTGAAGGCGCTCCGGGCGAGATTGTTGTCGGCGCTCCCGGCCAGAAGAAATATAAAATCGACATTATCGGCAGAACCGCGCATGGCGGACTGGAGCCGGAAAAGGGCATTAACTCCATTATGATTGCTGCCAAGGCTCTTGCCGATGTTAAACGTTATGGCCGTATTGATGAGGAAACTACCTGCAATATCGGCATTATCGGCGGCGGTAAGGCAACCAATATTGTGCCTGATCTGGTAACGATTGAGGGTGATGCGCGCAGCCGTAACAAGGAAAAGCTGGAGGCTATCTGCAAGGAAATCGTAGAAACTATTGCAACAAGTGCCGAAAAATATGGCGCTAAGGCAGAAGTATTTGTGGATAACAAGTATGATTCTTTTGCTGTTGCGGAGGACAGCGATGTTGTGACGCTGGCAAAGGCTGCCTGTGCAATGCATGGCTTTACTCCGGATATTACCGTGACCGGCGGCGGCAGTGATGCCAACTTCCTCAATGCTTACGGACTGCCCAGTGTAATTTTGGGCACAGGTATGAGCAATGTGCATACTGTTGACGAATACATCAAGGAAGAGGATTTGTACAATTCCGCCCTTATGGTACACGGTATTTTGAAGGCTGCGGTAAAATAAAAAGGTATAAATAGCGAAAGACCTGCATGTGCAAAACGTGCAGGTCTTTTCTTATGAAATTTGACCGGATAGCCGAATTAAGGTATAATTTAGCTATACGAAGGAGGTGCGATTATGCCAAAAATTACTTCCAGCGCAGATTTGCGCAACAACTATAACGAGATTTCTAATTTCTGCCATCAGTATAAGGAGCCGGTTTTTATTACCAAAAACGGCAAGGGTGATTTGGCTGTCATGAGCATTGAAGCCTACGAGGAGCTTACAGCAAGGTTTGAGTTGTATGGTGCGTTGAAGCAAGGTTTAGATGATATTGAGGCGGGGAGAGTAGTTTCTGCAGAAGATGCTAAAGAGATGTTCAGAAAGAAATATCCTGGAGCAAATATATGATGACGTACAAGATAATTTATACGCAAAAAGCATTGGCGGATTTAGATGCTGTCGCTAGTTATATAAAGCTCAAGTTGTGTAATATCTCTGCGTCAGATCGTATAATAGAGAATTTTTTCGGCGAAGGAGATAGCCTTGCTTCTTTTCCGACTCGTTATCCCTTATGTAACGACGCATTTTTGCGTGCGTGGGGAATCCGCTTCGTGCCCGTGAAAAATTATCTGCTGTTTTATGTCGTGCGCGAAGATGAAAGTGCTGTTTATGTCATTCGTTTTCTGTATGCTAAGCGTGCTTGGCAAAATATTTTGCGCGAGTATGTCAAAAAAGAAGGCGGCGGATTTATGCCTGTTTTTACGACACATTACATTCAGGAAGAAACAGAAAAATATGGAGCAAAATAAAAACAGCAGCCTTGGCATACGCATGCGTATACTGAGGCTGCTTTGCATTATTCTTCTGCTGCTGTCGCCAGCTGCACCTTCAGCTCTACGCCGAAGGTCTTTTTGAACCATGAAAGATGCTCTTGAATCTGATGCATTTCAATACTGGGAATACCTTGAGCATAGAGCTTTAAGGTAGCATTCTTTTTGTTGATACCGGGTTCAATAACGTGAATCTGGGATGTTTCCGTATAATCGAGGCTTTCTGCCAAGGCCAGCAGCAGTGCCAGCTTGTTGATTGTTTTCCAGTTGGCGTCGCTAAGCAATTCCTTGTAGAAACGGTCCTTGAAATAGTTTTTGGAAACGCCGTTATGCCAGCCGGCGATGGCTGCCGTGATAACCTGCTCCTTGTGCGTCAGTCCGAAGAGTTTGGCATTTAAAATCATATAGGCACTGTGACGTGCGTGACTGTAGAAGTTGATGGTGATGCCGATGTCATGCAGCAGCGCAGCGGTTTCCAGCAGGCGGCGGTAATTTTTGCGTAAGCCGTGCAGCTCGCTCCAGCCGTCAAACATTGATAACACCAAATGGGTGATGTGTCTGGAATGCTGCTGGTCGGGTTCATATAAGTTTAATACATTTTCCCTGCTCATTTTAAGGATATCCTTCGCTATAATGGGCACGTGGTTTTCCTTAGAATAATAATCGAAGAACAGGCCTTCGCGCAGGCCGCAGCCGGAGGTGATGAGCTTTTTGGCACCGGTGGCCTCCAAAAGGCAGCTGATAATGCTGCTGCCGGCCAGAATGATATCACTGCGCTCGCTGCTGAGACCGGAAATCTTTTTGCGCTGATCCAGATTTGTGTTGCGCAGTCTGTTGAAAAAGCTGCGATAGGTTTGCGCTGTATAGAAATAATTATGGATTTTAGTCGCTGGGTACTTCTTTTCGCGCTGGATGATTTTGGCTACGGTACGCGCTGTACCGCCAACGCCGATAAGTGGCAGTCCGTTTTGCTTAAGCCAGGGGTACTTTTCCAAACGGCTCATGATAAAAAAGCTGACATCGCTGAAGACATTGGCGGGCATGACGTTACGGGTATTGAACATAGAGGTGGTATTGACTGCACCGATGGGCAAGGACACGCTTTCTAAAATTTTACGGTTCTTGAACAGAATCAGCTCGGTACTGCCGCCGCCCAAGTCGAAGATGATGCCGTCCTTGACGTTGAGGGTGTTGATAACGCCAAGGTAGCTGATGTAGGCTTCGGTATTGCCGGAGATGATGTGCAGCTGGATGCCTGTTTCTTCGGCAACGCGCGCAACAAGCTCGGCGCCGTTGGCAGCGTTGCGGATGGCTGCGGTAGCAACGGCAATGGTTTTGTCAGCCTGATAAATTTTGCACATATAGGCAAAGCTTTTCATGGTTTCGATGGTGCTGCTGAAGGCTACTTCTGTAAGCATGTTTTTTTCGTCGACCTTCTGACTGAGGCGCAGGGCTTCTTTTTGGTTATAGACCATATTATAAGCACCATTCTTATAAATATGGCTGATAACAAGCCGGGCCGAGTTGGAGCCGATGTCAATAATTGCGATTCGTTGCATTTTCCTTTTCTCCTTGTGGGGTGTTTCTATAAACTCCGATTATTCTATTTTAACGATATATTTATTATATTACCCATAAGCAGAAAAAATCCTGCGTAAAAAAGTAAAATTCGTGTTAACTTGTTAAATTACTGTATAATCTCGATTTCTTCGCAGGATTTTTGTTAAGAAACCCGAATTATAACAATAACATACTGTTTTGGAGGCTTAGTTAATGAAGCGTAAAAATTACACAACCTTTGCTGCTATTCATCTAGGCTCGGAGATGCTCAGTATGCAGATTACCGAATATCACAATACCGAAAGGTATAAGGTTATTGAGTGCTGCAACCGACGCATTCGCCTGGGTGAGGCAACTTTTAAAAATAAAATAATTCCTTTCCCGCTGGTTTCCGAAATCTGCGAAATTCTTATCGGCTTCAAGCGTCTGATGAAGGAATACGGGGTCGAGGAATATGTTATGCAGGCAACCACTGCTGTGCGTGAGGCCAGCAATCAGGTTTTTCTGCTGGATCAGATTTACAACAAAACCGGTCTTGTAGTCGATGTTGTTGATATGCCGAAGGAGATTTATACCAAATTTGTGGCCATCCGCAATACACTGAAGGCAGAAAAAATTTCTACCGAACGTGAAGGTATGCTGATGATGGATATTTCCTCCGGCGGCTTGGGTGTAACGCTGGTGCGCGATGAAAAAATCTGCTATCAGGGCAATTTCCACATCGGTATTATCCGTATTAAGGAAAGCTTTGAGCGCAACCGCCGTGAAAGCATGCATTTTAACAAGGCGCTGACGGAATTTCTCAGCAGTACAATCGGACCGGTAAGAAACGAGCTGGGTGACAGCAAGGTGCGATATCTGGTGCTGTCCGGTACAGAAACCGAGCTTTTGCTGCGGATGCTGGGACTTGATGAGCAGCAGAAGGTGCATCGCATCAAGGCGGCGGATTTCCATGCCTTTTTCGACAGCATGCGTCAGATGAGTTTGGCACAGCTGATTCAGGTATATAAGCTGCCGGAAAATGTTGCGGAGCTTGTGCTGCCTACGGTGCTGCTTTATGAACAGCTGCTGCATCTGATTCCCGCCAAGGAAATTATTATTACGGCAGACCGCTTTATCGACGGCATCCAGCTGCTGCATATCGGCAATAAAACGAATCCTGTAATGCGTAAGGAGCTGGAGCAGGAGCTTATCAGCCTTTTCCATACTATCGGCAGCCGTTATCTGTATGACAAGAAGCATGCCCAGCAGGTGGAGCGCCTGTCGCTGATTATTTTCGACAAGATTGCCAAGGCTTACGGCATGGGCGAGCATGAGCGCCTGCTTTTGCGTGCTACCTGTATTTTGCATGATATAGGCAAATATATCTGCATGCGCAGCCATTCTATTTACAGCTATCAGCTGATTATGTCTACGGATATCATCGGCCTGAGCGAAGCGGATAAGGAGATTGTGGCGCTGGCGTCGTATTATCATGCCAACAGGTTGTTTGACAAGACCAATACGCGTGCTCCGCAGGTGGAAAAGGAGCTGGTGCCGGTTGTAGCCAAGCTGGCGGCCATTGTGCGTCTGGCCGATGCCTTAGACCGCAGCTATATGCAAAAAATTCACAGCTGCAGTGTAACGCTGAAGGATAATAAGCTGAAGGTTCTGGCAGCAAGTAAAGAGGATTTGACGTTGGAAATCTGGACGTTTGATGATAAATCAACTTTCTTTGAGGAAGTTTTTGGTATTGAACCTATTTTGGAACGGGTGAATAAGTAATGGGAAAATTAGATTTGACAAAGCCTGAGTATTTTTATAACCGCGAGCTGAGCTGGCTGAAATTTAATCTGCGCGTATTGAAGGAAGCGATGGTTAAGGACACACCGCTTCTGGAGCGCCTGAAGTTTATCGCTATTTCGGCCTCTAACCTTGATGAATTTTTTATGGTGCGCGTAGCCGGTTTGTGGAGCAATTTTGACAGCGGTGTAGAAAAGCGCGATGCCTCCGGCATGTCGGTGCATGAGCAGTTGGTGGCTATTTCGCAGGCAGCGCATGAGCAGGTGCGCACGCAGACAAAATCGCTGATTGCGCTGATGGCAGAAATGGATGCGGTGAAGCTGCATTTCCGCCGCGTTAAGGATTTGAGCGAGCTGGGCAAGGACTGGTTGGAGAAATATTACCGTGAGGTTGTTTTCCCGGTATTGACACCGATGGCGGTAGATGCTTCGCGTCCCTTCCCGTTTTTGGCCAATAAAACACTGAATCTTGCTGTTGAACTGATTAAGGCCGACGGCGAGCACAGCATGGGCCTGATTCAGGTGCCGAGCGTGCTGGACCGTATTGTGGAGGTTGAGCCGGAGGGCAAGCGAACCTTTGTATTTTTGGAGGATATTATCGCCAGCCATTGCCACGATCTGTTCAAGGGCTGTCATATTCTGGATATGGTGTCCTTCAGAGTAACGCGTGACAGTGACCTTGATTTGGAAGAGGATGACAGCGTTGACCTGATGAAGGAGGTTGAGGAATCGCTGCGTAAGCGTAAGCGCGGCGCTGCTGTACGTCTGGAAATCTTCAAAACGAATAATAATCGTATCAAAAAATTCCTCGAGGAAAATCTGGATGTTACGGAGATGGAGGTTTATGAAATCAACGGACCTCTGGACCCGACCTGCTTCTTTAAATTTATCGGTATGAAGGGCATGTGGCCGTGGCTGTATGAGCCATTTGTGCCACAGCGTCCGCTGGAGCTGCCGGATGACAGCGATTTGTTCGCCGCTATCCGTGAAAATGATATTTTGCTACATCACCCCTATGAAAGCTTTGACCCGGTAGTTAAGCTGGTGAGCGATGCTGCCGATGATCCGCAGGTGCTGGCGATTAAGCAGACGCTGTACCGTGTGAGCGGCAACAGTCCTATCGTTGCTGCACTGGCGCGTGCTGCGGAAAACGGCAAGCAGGTAACCGTACTGGTAGAGCTGAAGGCACGTTTTGATGAGGAAAATAATATCCTCTGGGCGCGCCGTCTGGAAAAAGCAGGCTGTCATGTTATCTACGGTTTGGTAGGCTTAAAGACACATGCCAAAATTATTCTGATTGTGCGCAAGGAGGATAACGGCATCAGGCGTTATCTGCATCTGGGTACAGGCAACTATAACGACAGCACCGCAAAATTATACACCGACCTTGGCCTGATGACGGCGAACGATGAGTTCGGCAGCGATGCTTCGGCGTTCTTCAATCTGCTTAGCGGCTACAGCGAGCCACCGGTTTGGAACAAGCTGGTTATGGCGCCGCTGGGACTGCGCGAGAAGATTTACGCGCTGATTGATAATGAAATTGCTATGGTGCGTTCCGGTCGTGAGGGACATATCATTGCCAAGATGAACTCTCTGATTGACCAGCCTGTAATCCAGAAGCTGTACGAGGCTTCTGCCGCAGGCGTGCATATTGATTTGATTGTGCGCGGTATTTGCGGTCTGCGCACGGGCATTGAGGGCATCAGCGACAATATCACGGTCCGCAGCATTGTAGGCCGTCAGCTGGAGCACAGCCGTATCTTCTGGTTTGCCAACGGCGGCGAGGAGCAGCTGTATCTTTCCAGTGCCGACTGGATGCCGCGTAACCTTAATGACCGCGTAGAGCTGTTCTTCCCGGTAGAAACAGAGGAGCATATCCGTCGCATCAAGGCGCTGCTCGATTTGTATTTGCGCGATAACGTGGGCGCACATATGATGCAGTCCAACGGCAGCTATCGCCGTGTACGCAACAAGCTGGAGCCTGTAAGCGCACAAAGCACCTTGTACGAGATGGCGCAGTTGGCGGTGACTGCCGACAAGCTGCCGATGGAAAAACGTTTGCAGCCTGTATTCAGCCGCAGATAATAGTGCTGCATTATATTTATCAAGGATTACAGGCTAAGAAAGACTTATATTTTAATTGCTTACTTAAATCCTTATATTGATATTATGTGCTTAAGTTGTTATAATTAGTAACAAGAGCAGAGGGGGATTAAAATGAGTAATTATGCTGTAACCTTGAATTATAATTGCCATTATGGCTATGTAGAATATAACGAAGCGGATAAGACTGCCGTAGTAACCTTGCCGGAGGCTGTTTCCGAAGCTAAGGCTGCTGTCGAAAAGTATCTGGCAACTCCGTTGAGCCTGGATGTGCCGCAGGGTGATACTATCCGTGACTTTGCTACGATAACGCTGGAGCCGCTTTCCAGTAAGGAGGCGTTTCAGGTAGCGCTCACCCGTCTTTGGGGTAAAACCGGCGTGCGTGTTGAATGGAGCATGCCTCCGGGAATGGCGGACGATATCGCCGCTGAGGTGCTGGCAGAAGCACATTAACTGCTGATTGTTTTAGGGCAGACTCTTGATATAGCAGAGTCTGCCTTTTTGTTTATAAAATTTGTGTGAAGAATAGGAGAAATGCAGATGCTGGATATCAACAAATTACGCAATGCTTACAATGTTATTCACCGTATGAGCCAAAACAGACATCCTTTTGCCGAGGAGGAGCTTTCACTGGAGGCAGTACAGAGCGCGCAGGTACAGGAGGCGCTTGCCGATGCCGCAGAGGTTATTGCTGTCTACGGCAAGATTATGAATCTGGTGTCGCAGAGCACGAGCTTTAAGGTTGCACCCAAAACTCCTAAGGCAGTTAAAAGCAGCTTTGTTGTGGAGCAGGATGACCTGAGCAGGCTGCAGCCTATGACTGAAGCTACCAATATCACAAAGCTTGTAAAATATATTAATGATACCTTTGCAGATAAGGAAATGCATAATCTTACCACGGTGGAGCTTGGCAGATGGTTGGAACATGCAGGTTATCTGCAGTTGCCGGAAGATGGGCGCAATAAAATTCCGACAGAAAAGGGTTCTGAGTTGGGTATTGTTACCGAAAAGCGTGTAAGACAAGCTACCGGAGAAATTTATTATATTAACTTTTATCCGCAGGCAGCGCAGCAGTTTATTTTTGATAATCTGCCTGCTGTGGCGGAGTTTTTGGCAAAGGAAAAAGAGGAGAAGCTTGCTGACGCATAACTTGCTGTTTCCGCATTGCCAGTAGACTGTTTTTGCGGTATAATATTTAATACAGCTTGGGCGGAAAGGCTTGAGTTCTGCCTGAGCTGTTGTTATGGTTCCGTAGCTCAGTAGGATAGAGCAACCGCCTCCTAAGCGGTAGGTCGCCAGTTCGATTCTGGCCGGGATCACCAAATGAATAAGATTGCTGTACATGCTTACCCGAGAGGAAAGTCGCCAGTTCGATTCCACCCTTGAGGGTACGCGTGGCCGGAATCACCAGTAACCATGCGGTTTTCCAGATTCTGGAAAACCGCTTTTCGTTTCCGCACCTTATTGACACCTTATTTTCAAATTTAGATGAAAATAAGGTATTTTTTTGCAAGTGTGTTTTTACGGTTGTCTATTTGATGCTTGCGCATTAACGTACAAAGAAAGATTACAACATGATATGCAAAAATGAAGCAAGGAAAAATTTGTTAATTTTATGATACAATTAAATCAGACTTATAAATGGGACTGGTAATATTGCTTGAAAATAACTTGCCCCTTGGCAGTTCATGCCAAGGGGCGTAGCAGCAAAGCTATTATTTCAGATACGGAAGCAGCTTTTCTATTAGGCGATATACCTCTGTTCCCGGCGTGGATTGAGAAGCCTTCTTGCCTTTGTTAATATTGGCAAGCTTTTTGGCATTGCTAATAGCTTGCTCCATATAAGGTTCCAAAAGCTGGTACATATCAGACCTATTTTTCTTATATTCACATGTATTTAATTTAGCCAGTCATGAACTGAGCTTTGCCCAATATTCCTGACGATGTAAATCGGAATGAATAAACGAGAAATGCAGCAGGAACCATAGTTCAATGCATTGGTTTGACCAAAGCGCGTGATAAGTAGTTTCTTCGTTACTATAAGTATGGCAAAGGTCGACAACATTATCAATGTTTTGCGCAGGAAAATCGTCAGTATCATAGACAATCCATACGTGCTTATAGATATTGGAGCTTTTGGCAACTTTTTGCTTTACTTTCTGTAAAAGGTTGAGAGTATTATCACCTACACCGATGATATCTAACTGCACTCTGCCACGATATTTGCTGTTGATAGTGTTTTTGACACCTTGAAAGTAAGCTGGCTCTGTGCTTATGCCCTCAGTAGTTATAAGATGATACTCAGGCTGAATCTTTTTAGGAGTGTCACGTCTGGGTTTAAGCTAGGATTTCTTCAAGTCGCCTTTTTCGGAGGTTTTAAGCTCATTGCCATTCACCATCCTTCAGCATATTCTGCAAGTATGGGTCTGCACCGTAACGTCCTTCAAGATACTGTTTGTCATAAGCTGCAGTATTATTGATGCGCTCGTTGTTTTCTTTGCGGATCTCATAAAGTGAGTACAGCTCACTGCTGTGGTTATCTCCTTCAGCGGCAAACCAAATCTCATCACGGCGGTAAACAGTGTTTTTCATAGTTGCTATATCGTGAGAGGTGAAGATTAGTTGCGCTCCATGCGTATTTAGCTTAGGATTTTTAAACAGAGCTATGATGTAACGTAGCAGCTTCGGATGAAGCTTGGCATCTAATTCATCAATAACTGCCAGTCGGCCTTCTGCTAAAGCCATCAGTAGTATCGGCAATGCTGCAATGAGCTTTTTAGTACCATCGGATTCATCTTTGTAGGATAACTCGTAGGTTTTTCCATGCAGCGTTCTTTGCATGATGAGTTGTTTGCTATCGTTGTCGTAGCGATAGCCGTTGATATCAATGCCCATATCATTTAAAGCACTAATAATTTGCCGGCGTATGGTTTTGTTATCAGACAGCATTATCTGTAATTCAGCTTCAGGAATAGCATAGCTGCGGATAATGCAGCTTTCAAACCATTTTTGAGCGTCATTGATAGCAGGTATATCATAGTTGATTGCCAAGAACGATAAGTAGGGCATCTTTGGATTTACATCTCTATTTATTGATGCTTTATTTATACTGGAGCCTAAAGTAATAACTTTTTCTTCTCGGTCAAAAACATGGGCGGTGCGTTTGCCGCCTATTTTTTTTCTGTCCAGTGCTTCGGCCATGATTTCATCATGAAGCATAGAAAGGTAATAGCGATACTCATAGCCATTGGTACGGAAGTAAAGCAGGAATTCTGTAGGCTCACTAGAGGTTTTTTCATCAAATAGGAAGGGCGTGCAAGATACTTTTTGCTGTACTATAAGCTTAGTACGAGTTTTTTCCATATCGTAGATGGGTTTTACCACGGTGGAGATAAGGCAGGTTAAAGCCTGCAGCATATTTGTTTTACCGCCGCCGTTAGGTCCATAGATAGCTGCTACAGGTAAAAGATTACTCGCTGGCTTGCAGTAAATAATATTTTCGGCAAACTCAGGCAGATTAGCTGCCTGCATATCAAAAACTGTTTCATCTTTATATGATTTGAAATTTTTAAATGAAAATTGACAGAGCATGAAATCAACTCCTTTCATGCTCATTGTAACATTAAAAACGCCAAAAATCAATTTTATAAGCCTGAATCAGAAAATATTTTGCTAAAAACAGCATATAAAATCGAAAATTGGCGTTATTAGCTGGAGAGTTATCTGCTGATATATTCCTTGTTTACAATTAAACTGAAGTTATATCTTTGCAGCAGTTCATTTATTGTGTTCTTTAGGTAAACTGTATCCTGCTAGCCTAGATGCAACTTGTGTCCGTCAAGATAGCTTACGGAGTTTAAGATAAAATGTGTATGGAGATTATCCGTATTACCATGTACAGCGTAGGCATTCTGGCAGTGCGTATAATTGCAGGGAGTCTATTCGGTGCTTTCTTATGGAACTTTCGTGAATGGGATATTTTTTATAGCGCATAATATGTTCCTTTTCTATAAAGATGGGCTGCCGTACTGCTAGGTACGACAGCCTCTTTTGCCATATGATTAGTCTTTAGTATATTTTTGCTTGTATATACTATTTACTGCTGTGCATATGGAAATTG
>ERZ791702.484-NODE-484-length-15880-cov-69.2669_pt1 | contig 15880 bp, 14 predicted proteins | sample MGYA00510050_ERZ791702 | MGnify/ENA primary metagenome ERZ791702 (study PRJEB30046, sample SAMN00715230) | human gut metagenome | study: EMG produced TPA metagenomics assembly of the A metagenome-wide association study of gut microbiota in type 2... | reverse complement strand
GAAATGGTAAATCAATTGCACCATTTTGGGAGAAAAGTATTGACACCGCTGATGATAGCCCAGTTGGCGGATGCCCTCCCATAGGGGTGGACAGCGCTTGATCCATGACATCAGGTGTCGGCGAGCCGTAATCTTGTCGCCCGCCATCGGGAAATACTGCAAGGCGAGATCTGCCTTGCCCATCATCATATAGTTATTGTGATTGGCATCTTGCATAAGCTAGTCATTTTTGAGGTTAGACGGAACAGGAGGAAAAGGCTTGGCTACGGGAACAGGATCCGGAGAGGATGCCCCGGAAGATTTCACAGGCAGACTGCCTCTATCCTTGAAGAAACCACGGAGGGCACTCACGATATATGCTGCCTTTTTCATAGGCTGATGCAGACGGATGCGCTCGGCAACATACTTTTCCTTGCGCTCAAACCACACCACAAAGTCGCCCAACATTCCCAGAAAGAGATGACTGCTCAGCTCCTTCGCAGTAGCCTCGCTTACATCATAACGATTCATCAGCTTGATTTTCAGCTGGATACGTTGAGAGCGCAATTCCTCAGGAATCTTATCGTCCTGCACTTCATCCTCACGGCAGTGGACCGTAAAAACCAGGTAGGTAGGCCACCCCACGCAGCGCTGCTCAGCTCTCAGGGCATCTTCGTCTGAATAACAGACAGATAGCGTGAGATACTGATCCACCATGCCACAGTCGTAGAGTCGCTTCTGGTCGTCGAGTGCCGGCTGGAGGCTCTTCGACATCAGATCGCTGAAGTATTTGTAATAATTCTCCCTGCCGTGCATCAGCGCTACAAACTTCTTGGGATCTATCTTGGTATATCCCTTCAACGCCCAGCAGAGGGTAATGATGTAGAGCTTGATGGATGACGCACTGCAGCAGTGATTCACCACATCCAGATGCACATGGGCTACCCCCTTGTCGAAACTGTAGAAGTAGTCCAGCAGATCGTTGGAGAAACGGAACTCCACCGCCAGATGACCTCCCATCCTGATGAATTCACAAGAGAAAAGTCTTGGAAATTCAGCGTAATAGGTCACCTGGTTCACATCACACTTGTAGGGGATGGCTATCGGCTTGCGCTTCGCCATATCCACTATCGCATTCTTCACCTGACTATAGCGGCTGGTATGGGCGCATAGATCCGACAAGCGGATGACGACTACAACATAGCCATCTGCCATCTGCCTGGCTGTCAAACGCTTACGCATAGACTTATTAGGCATTCTGCCATCTACCACGTAGTCCTTAATCACTTTCTGAGCATGGCCTACAATGGCCAAAACTACCTTGAGCTGCACAACGGAATAATTGTTTCGCGACAGTCCTTGAACTCCCAGCAGAGAGATTACATCGTTCATAGGTTTTGTCATTTCTTTTCCTTATTAGTTGTCGTCTGCCTTTTTCAAGGTAGGCAAATTTATATTTTAAAAAGAAATCGACACAGAAGGATAGGTGAAGATAACAATCAGAGCGCCTACTTATAGCTTCCTTTGGGAGCTTTTACTCATTCTTTTTTTAGCGCTCGTATGGTATATACCATCTTACCATCCATTCCGTGCCGATTATTCTTTTTTCGAAACAATCGGACACAGAATGTCCAGGTAAGGATCCTATACCAAACCCATAAGAGATAGGAAAAGAATGAGTGTACCTATTCTCTCAGGGCGATTGAAAAACCCTCACTTGTATCAGCCTCATAACAATACTGCTTTTTGCCATAGCTTTGTTGTCAAAGCTTTTTGCCATAGCTTTTGATGCCATTTCAGCTAACCGATTGCAAAAGTAACACCTTTTTTCGAAATAACCAAAAAAAACAAAGAAAAAAATACATTTTCCATCAAAATTTCTAAAAAAAAAGATTTCTCACACGCGTTTACGTATAGTATAAAAAGTATAATAAAGTATATATATTACTATATATGGTATAGTATAAGGGCCACTTTCTCGAATCTATCCATCTAATTATCAAGCACTTAGCATTCAATCTCTCACTGAGAGTGTAGCTTCAGCCACCCCCATTCGCCGAGATGGTAGCTGTTTCTCGCCGAGATGGTAGCATAAAAACCACCCACTCCCCGAGAGTGTAGCAACGCCAGGAAAGATGGTTTCAGATATTGGCATATAGGGTGCTTGCAGGAGGCATATCGGGCATCAGCCTACACCCAATATGGCATCAGCCTACGCCATATACGGCATGAGCTTGCATCATATATGACGCAGGCAAGTATCATATATGACGTAAGCAATCATCATATATGACGTAAGCGATCATCATATATGACACAGACGAAAGAGTACCATCTTGAACTAAAGTGAACCAAAAAGGACGAAAGTGAACCATCTTGAACCAAAGTGTGCAATTCGCCCCTGCCGGATGTCGTATCTTTGCAAATGTAATCGGGAAGAGTCCGATACACAACAAGAGTTATTCATCTTTTAAATTTTTAGTATTATGTCAGTAAGTTTTAGTTTAGCCAAGCATTTGGCAAAGCCGGGTGACAAGACCTCAGACAGCAAGTATTATGCTTGCACACAGATCAACGATTCCATCTCGCTCAAGATGTTTGCAGGATTGATCGAGAAGCAGACCACCGTATCCCGTGCAGACTGCACCGCAGTATTGGTGAGCGCAGTAGATAACCTCGTAACAGAGCTTCAGCGTGGCAACCAGGTGGAGTTTGGCGAGCTGGGCAAGTTCCGACTCCAGCTTACAAGTACAGGAGTAGATAATCCTGCCGACTTCCGCAGCGACGTCAACATCACCGGAGCAAACATCCAGTATATCCCTGGAGAGGGAGTGAAGAACAAGTTCACTGACCTGGATTACAAGCAGGTGGCATCCAGAGCTCTGCAGATTGCAGCCATGAAGGCAGAGAAGGCGGGCGCCAAGACGCTCAACATCGAGGAGGCAAAGAAGTACAAGAAGGACGAGGCGGCTGGCGACGGCACAGACGAGACCGGCAAGCCAGGCAGCACCACCGGAGGCGGCACAGGTGAGAATACCGGCAACACCGGCGAGGATTCCGGCAACGGTGACAATGTAAGTTTGTAAACCATTAATTATTAAAAGATTAAGTATATGAGTATCAAGAACAAGCAGACATGGAATGAGGTCATCAAGTTTGTGGTGACGGTATTAACGGCCCTTCTGGGCGCTATGGGAGTTTCTTCCTGCTCTTTTTAGGGAGCACCGACACTAGGGTTTAACAATGAGTATCTGGTTTTATTTGATAGACTATGAGAAAGATTGATATGATTGTGGTGCATTGCAGCGGTAGCCGCTGCAATCACCCTTACACAGTAGAGCAGCTGCGGCACGACCATGTGGAAGTGAACGGCTGGTTTGATATCGGCTATCATTATTATATTACGCGCGAGGGCAAGGTACATGAGTGCCGTCCGGTAGAGCGGATGGGTGCGCATGCCCGTGGAGCCAACGCCAACTCCATCGGCATCTGTTATGAGGGCGGACTGGATGCCAATGGCTGCATAGCCGACACCCGAACGGCAGCCCAGAAGGATGCGATGTTCTGGCTGATCATCAACCTCCACCACCGTTTTCCTGACATCAAGGTGATACTGGGTCATCGTGACCTGCCTGGCGTGCAGAAGGCATGCCCCTGCTTCGATGCCACCAAGCTCCAGCCGCTGCTGGAGGTATAGGAATGGGAACAGAAAGAATCATCCCCCAACCTGCAAACTGCGGGCTGGGGGATTTCGTTACTACAGCAACATTAACCTAACCTATACTCTAATCTGTCGGATTATCTGTCAATCTCCGCACGGATGAAGGTGCCGTTCTGACTATAATATAGGTCGAAGCCCGGAATATCCACTTCGTATCCCCCTATCTCCTTCTCTATCTTATAAGGCTGGGCTGACGGATAACGCTTCTCGATATCCAGCAGAATCACAGTAGGAACAATACCCTTGGGCAGAACAGAGAACTTGCAGTCCACGCTCTTCCAATCTCCCTTGTCGCTGAAATCTATTTTGGTTCCGTCGCTCAACAGCGCCTCATATTCCCACTTTCCGTGGTCCTTCTCCTTCTCTACACGGGAGTAGGTGGCAGTAGGGAAATACTGCTTTACAAACTGCTGTGCCTGTACTGGCAACTCAGTATAACCAATCACCTTTTCATCACTGTGGCAAGCTACTGCCATCAATGCAAAAACAAGCGACAAAACAGTCGCTAAAAATGTTCTTTTCATGTTGTCTTGAATTTTAAAATTTGAGTAACTACTATAATTATATGATTATTTTATTATCATTTACATCTCCTTTTCAAGGAACAAAACGGTATTCGCCTATACCATTCATTTGATGCTACAAATATAGTGAAAAATTTCCAAACTACGAAATATCCAACGCATTATTAACAGTGTTTTAACTCTTTTTTAGTATATATCATCAGAAGGTAATACCAGACGAAATAACTCACTAAAAATTTGGATATTACAAATATTTTCCGTATCTTTGCAAACTATAATAACAGTATAGAATTCAACAGTAAAAAACCCAAAATGATGAAACAGAAAAAACATCTGAAAGTTCCGGCTCTGGCTGCCGGAACCACGCTCGTGGTAGCGATGACCCTGATGGCATCCTGCTCTACGGATTATGAAGACAAGATTGTGTACAACGACATCCAGCAGCCCTTCCAGCAGGATTTCCTGAAAGATACATTATCTTTTGACAAACTGCCGGCTGAAGCTGCCCGACACATCCTGAATCTATCCGACCCATCTTCTGAAATCGTAGGCAAGGCAGATTATACCTTCCGCACCGACAATCTCATCAGCGTGAAGAAATCAGCAGTGGGCGATTCGCTCGTCATCACAAGCTGGAGTGCCAAACCCGTTTCCAACGTCACCCTCGAGATGCATATCCCGGAAGCAGATGAATATATCCCGGTAGCCTTCTTCGATTCCATCCCAGCCTTCTCACGCATCAGCTTCCGCCCATCCTTCATCGGCAGACGCAACATCCACAAGAAGGAAGACGGAAAATACGTGAGCTTCGTTGTGCCGTATCTCGACCTCAACCGAATGAAGGCGCGACTCACCAGCGACGACGAGCACTTCAAGATGCTCCAGAAAATTGATGCCAAATGGATATGCAGTTTCTCCAACTTCTCGTGGAACCCTACTGCCGGAGAATCCTGCAACTTCCGCGAGATGAGACCTATCTATGCCCGCGAATGGGTAGTCATCACCACCAACTACGCCTATATGATGACCACACCGGAATACAAGTACGTGATGGCAAACTTCAAGAAGGTGATGGGAGGCGACCTCTACGACAACAACCGGGTTCCATTCTCAGCCGACAGATACCAGAGCGAGATGGAAAGATTCAAGAAGCCGAAGAACTTCGTACTCGGACAGAGCAGTCCGGCATACGGCGGACTGGGCGGCGGCGCTACCTGGGCTGTTACCAACTGGAACTTCTACGGTCACTATGCCTCCTTCAGCGGATGGGAATCCATCGCCCACGAGTTCATGCACTGCATGGATTTCTCACACGACAGTAACATGACCTATGCGGCAAAGACTCCGGAAGGTGTGAACGTGGGCTGGACAGAGTTCATCTGGCAGCTGCACATGTGGCTGAGCAAGAAGGGCGACCTGCCATATACCGACCGCAACCTGCTGGGCTTCCACAAACCGGAGAATGCACAGTATCGTAACTGCGACATCATGCAGATTTTCCAGGATGATGCCGTATTGCAGAAGAATATCGATAGTTTTTACAAGAAGAGCCGACTCGTGAAGTACTTCACTGAGAACCCGCTCAAGGACAATACCAAATAACAAGGAGGACTAAGAAATGAGAAAAGACGTAATGATGATAAGCGCAGGACTGATGATGCTGGCACTGGCATCCTGCGACAAGACCGAGGTGAGAGAGATAACCGAAGACAGACTGGTGCCACAGCCGGTAGATCCCTGAAAGTAAGCAACCACTTCTACCTGGATGGCTACCTCTCGCGCACATCAGAGGATATCGGAGGCAGACAGCTGAATGCCGTAAACCTCTATCACGATGGCGAAGACCTGTATGTAGCCAACTTTGCCGGCAAATGCATCGATGTTTTCGATGCTGAAACACTGGAGCTGAAGCGCAGCATCAGCAATGCCGACCGCACACTGGCTAGGGATGTATATGCCGAGGGCGAGCACCTCTTCGTGGCAGCCGGCGACAGCCGAGAGGTGCAGATCTTCGACAAGAAGACGGGCAAGTATCTCAGCCGTCTGGGCACAGGCAACTGGCAGGGCAGCAATGTTTCCTGGGCTGGATGCGTGTGCGCCACCCCTCGCCTGGTATTCGTAAGAGATTCCAAGGAGATGAATATCAGGGTCTTCGACTGTGAGGCGCTGGACATGAATGCAGCCAACAACAACAATGTCTATGCCAAGCTGGCTACAGGCAGCTATTTCATCGGCAGCAAGTTTGAGCCGCAGTCAGAATCCTATGATATGGAAGTAATAGGCGATTCGCTCTATACCTTCATCCCGCGCACGGGCATCATCTATGCCTGGAAAGTGCAGGACATTATTGAGAAGAAGGGCGATGCACCTGTCAAGATTACAGAGGACTGGAATGCCCGCCTGCGTTCCATCTCGAAAACCGACGACAAAGACAAGTTCTTCGTATCGATGTTGAAGGACGGAAAGATGCAGCTGGCAGAATACACCCTGGCTGACATCCAGAAGCGAGACTTCTCTCAGCCAATCCGCAGTTTTGCGGGCGACGGCCGTGTGAATCTGCCATCTCAGACCATCGTAACCTACCAGAAGGAGAAGCTAATCATGACCAACGGCGCCAAGCTCGAGCGCTGGGAGATTCACAACCATCCATCTTACGAGATCCAGCCTCGGAAGAAGTAAACAAAGCTTTCTCGGAATTTAAAAAAATCACCCCATCCTACTTTCGCAAGCGGGATGGGGGTTTTGCTTATGTAATAGTAAACTTAAAAAACAAAAGCCATACTAATTATAGTATTAAATTAATTTAGATATATGATAATTATAAAAACCCTCTGCCAACTTTCACAAGCTGACAGAGGTACGTATAAGTAAAAGATATAAACAATAATACCACTGTATTACCGTCTAAAACTATAAAATTAAACTAAAGTTATGCAGGTTAAATACAAAACCTGCTTCCTTAAGAAAATGAATGCAGTATATTCACATACACCGACATCAATAGACTCTAATTCTTACGACTTTTATCATCACAGACTATCTACTAGCCTATTTATATATCGAACTGTTTTTTTATCATATCATCGTAAGACTTGTTTTATAGTCAAATTTGAATTGACGTACATTATATATTATTATATATTATGAATGCGACAAGAACACTTATTGACTCCTCACATCGTTGTCCGAGATAACCACCTCGCCGCCGCAGTTCCAGAAAGAGAGGGAGAACTGTCGAGCAACGAGGGGTCTCGTAGGGGGAATAAAGCATATAAAATGCAGACAAACATTCTACATTCACAAAACCTACTCCCTTTCGGAAGACTACACTAAACCAATCACTTTATGGAAAACTAAACAAAAGCTATTCCCCTTTTTTGAAAACTAAACTAAAAATCATAGAACAACTACGGGTTGGCATAGCAGCTTAGGGTATGTTTGCCCCCGCAGCCTTCCTGCTGCAACACCATTGAGCGATTGTGGCAGTAAGGTAGCTTATCGCTTTACCATGACCAATTTTTCCGTTTATGTCTATTACTTATAATTCGATTTATCTAGATGATGGCTTGTTTTTTTAAAGTATCCCGAGGGCATGAGAGCCCTCGGGATAGGAGGGATTATATAATCTATTATGTTTTAAGGACAAAGAGACAAAATTTGTCTCTTATCTTATATTCTTTCTACGAATCAAGTTTCTTGAATCACTAGCCTCTGTGTCATCAAGAACATACTTGTCTGGCAATATTAACTTTCCTGCCTCCTGTAAGGTTTTGAGCTTGCCACCATCCTTGAATTGAATATTAATGATAGCGCCCGACTTGAATTCATTGTAACCCGCAGAAAGGTTAAGCTCAGCAGGCATATTTTCCTCTACCATAATGGTGTAATACTCATACTTGCTATCAGGATTAACATTCTGAGCAGCCAACTGATTCCATGCTGTCTGAATATCAGCTACAGTTGCTGCAGAAGCCTCGGCAGCATCATGTGTTTCTTCAGTCCACTCCTCTACCTCAACTTCAGGATCAATCTTAATGATATTTCCATCAACGTTAAGACAGAAGTTAATGCGATAAGCTACACCAGCCTTCAATGTACCTACAGGCAAAGCAACATCTGTTGTATACTCTATCTTCTGATTATTAGGACTCAAATCTGTATTACCAGAAGCGATAGTATAACTTACCCGTGCAATGATATCTCCTGCTTGTTTGATACCCTCCTGATCGTGTGGAGGAATAAGGAAAAGATACTTATCAGTCTGCAAAAGAGGCTTTGCTTCTACTTTATCCATATGCAATGCAACACCCTGATTTGCTGCAAAGAGACCAAACTTTGCATTGTCTTTAATGAAGATATTATCTGTATCAATATCTGCATCAGCACTGATACCAACGCCATTGTCATAAGACCAAGTACCACTCTTTGTAGCTTTACCGAATGTGTAAGTAGCACCTGTAAAGAGTCTTCTACTTGTCTTAAGCAGCTTAACACCAGTAACAAACGCTTGGAACTGAGTAGCTGTAGGATCACCAATCGGTTTAGCAATCTTTGCGCCGAAGGTCAGACGGGTTGTAATATGAGCAAATTTCACCTTAACCTTACCATCATTCTTGTCGATGGTATAATCCTCAGAAACTGCTGCCAGGAAGTCTAACTGCTTTGAAGCATCCTTATGCTGATTCAGCTTAAGTTTTAAAGCTGAATTATTAGACAGTTCTGGAGTTACTACCTTTGGAGCATCACCACCAACAGCCGGTGCTTCTGTAACTTCATTTGCATCACCAGCCCAATAAGAAAGGAAAGTGATTTTTTTATCTTGTGGCCACAATTTCAAAGGCAAATAAGACCACTTGTTATCATTTTCATCATAGTTTATAACCTGTCCGGTGAATGGATTTTGCTTGTCCGTCTGGTCGAAGTTTCCTGCTTGAACAAAGTCACTCCATGTCTGCTGATCTGTAACGTAAGAATAGATTGTAAAATTCTTCTTAGCCTTCAATGCATTTAAGTCCATTACCGTACCACGCGTCTTACGACTCGTCTGCACATCGAATCCGATGTACGACTTGCTATTTCCAGCATCTCTGGCATCATCGTTGTCAGAGCAAGAGGTCATTGCCGCTATCAGCGGCAACGCCATCAATAGAGTTGAAAACTTTTTTTTCACGATCATAAATTTTTTAACTGTTTTTAAAATAATTATTATTTAACACTATTATATTTACTGATTTTTGCTTTTTATCTTAGAGCAAACAAAGGGGCGACAGCCCCTCTGCTGCTTTTAACCATCACTTAATTCTCTTTTTTACTTATTCTTTTATGGCTGAGGTTTTGCAGCCTCATCCTTTTTTGCCTCACTATAACGAATCAGGTTTTTATGTGTCACTGTGGTGTCAAGATAATAGCCTGCTGGTAATTTCAATTTTGAAGCTTCGGTTGCGTATAATCCCCCATCTGTGAATGTCAGTTCAATTGTTGTACTTGCATTCTTGAACAGATTTCCCGTTGAAAGATCTAATATTTCTGCTGGCTTATTGCCAGGAACAATCAACTTATACCAAATCCAATTACTATCAGGGCTCTGGCTCTGTTCTGCCAATTTGTTCCATGCGTCCAGAATACTAGCTTGTTTATTGTCGGCAGCCGTAAACTGTGTAGTCATTGTTTCATCATCACCCCATAATTCTACCTCAACTTCCGGATCAACCCTTACTACATTAGCCAATGGGTCGAGAATCAAATTAAATTTATAGGAAGCGCCTGGCTTTAATGTTCCTTTAGGTAACGCAACCTTACTTTTTTTCTCAAGACGTTCTTGTTCAATCTTGGACGTTCCTTCTTGCTTATAAAAACTTACAAAGTAGTCAAAAGAAAAAACAACGTTTTGTTGCTCTTTAATTCCTTCGTTAGATGGAGGAATAAGAAATACATGCGGGGTGTCACCAGTAAAGAGATCTATATAGTTATCAGCTTCAAGTGACTTACCACTCATACGAACTTCTACGTATTGAGACCCTCCTTTATAATAATAATATCCAGCCTGAGAGTAACTGTTTAAAGACTCGTAGCTATATTTGTAGGGTACGAGATTATCCCAATACCCATTTCTACCATCCTTAGATTCCAGGATATATTTACCACTTTTTGGTAAATCGCTGTCTTCATAAGATATATTAAAATTCTTAACATATACGAGGGTTTTTCCGAACTCGTCCTCGTCAATAGGCTTATCCAACTTGAATCTAAAACTTACTCTAGACTTAATATGCTGAAATTTTATTTTCAAGTTTCCTCTATCGGTTGTTTTACTTTGGTCTTCACTAACTGCTATGATACAGTCTGTTTGATACTCTTGAGGAATTGTAAAAAAGGGCGCTTCGTTTTCCTTTGCTTCCGTTAAATATTTCGTTTCATCTTTGGCAGCTGGATAATATGCAATAAATGTAGTTTTTCCATTTTCTGGCCATAATTTGAATCCATTTGTATACCAAAGGCTCTTATTTTGGTTAAACCATATCTGTTCAGGTTTGGCAAATGGATTTGGATTATCCTGGGTATTAATATTGAACTGTTTGTCAGCACAAGTTTGCTTCCAGGTTTTGTCTCCAGTATATAAAGAATATATCCAAAAGCTACCTGCCTTCTGTAATTCTTTCATATCCGTAGTGGCACGTGTACTACGCTGGGTTTGGACATCAAAGCTAATATATGGGCTTACATCAGAAGCACAGCTTCCTACTTCTGCCATATCGCTTTCTGTGCAGGAGGTAACCGCCGCCATCAGCGGCAATACCATCATAATTATAGAAAACTTTTTATTCATTTTTTTACTTTAACTTTAAACTATTTTCCTTATGGTTTCTTATAACGAATAACAATTTCTTGAGCACCTAAAGTATCATCAATATAATAGCCTGAAGGTAACTTAATCTTGGCCTTCACGTCAGCAACATTAACAGGGGTTTTAAACTCCATTTTAACTACAGAAGCCGGTTTCTTAAATTTATTTGCTGAAGATATATCCAAATCACCTACAGGAAAATCAGCATTTACCTTAAGCACATAATATGTGAACATAACATCAGTCGTTTCACTCTGCTCGACCAGTTTATTCCAAGCCGTAATGACATTTGCATTTGTTGCGTCAGCTGCTTCTGTCTGTGCCACATACTTTTCTATATCGCTCCATTCTTCCAGCTCAACCTTTGGATTGATATAATTCTCAGTTGGGTTTAAGATCAAATTAAAGAGATATGCTTTACCCGGTTTCAAAGAACCTATAGGCAGCGAAAATTTACTCTTTTTTAGATTACTACTGTTCGAACCGTTTTTATCTGTATAAAAATAATATGCAAACTCCACGATAATATCGTCTTTGGTCTGTACACCATCAACAGAAGGTGGTATAAGGAACATATACTCTTTGTCCTTGAAAAGAGAAGCTGTCAAAACAGGATCTAGGTCATCTGCTTGTTTTTCGAAGAACCTATCTTTTTTTATTACTTTATCTGCAGAGACATCCGCTGAACGAGCTGTAGCTCCTTCTTCGTCAAAATAGCACTTAGTTGCTACTGTACCTCCTTGTGGTTTCGATCCAATCTCATCTGTTTGTCCTATTACGAAATCAATACCACTTCTTAGCTTCGTACTCTCTTTAAGTATTTTCAGATTTTCAGGGACTACAGCTGCGTTACCCCAAGTAGGATCGAAAGGTTTGTCCATTGAAATCTTAAAGTTGACACGAGCGCATAGATGTTTGAATTTAACCTTTACTTTACCTCCATTCTGATCTGGGGTACAATCCGGGGTAATAGCGTAAAGTATATCAGGCATTAACTCAGTGTCACCTATCTGTTGTAATCTGTATTTTGGAGGTTTATTCTCTGCGAATGTAGTTGAGTAGACTCCATAATGTTTGTAAAAAAATGAAATAAATGTGGTGTTACCCACTTCTGGCCATTCAACCAATTTGTCATATTTCCATTTTTTACCAGACCACTTAAGATACCTTTCCTCCTTAAAGGGATTTTCTGCAGTATAAACATTAAATTTCCCATCTGTTACATACTCCGCCCAACTTTTATCACCGGTATAATATGAAATCATCCTAAAATAATTGTCCGCGGCACCATTCTTTATGAGGTCTAAATCCGCCACCGCTCCTCTTGTATTTCTCTGCGTCTGCACATCTAGATCAATATATCTAGGTTCTCCTGTGACCGCATCACTAGTACCCTCCATCACAACATCTCCCTCTGAGCAAGAGGTTGCTGCCATAATAATAGGAAGAGCCAAAAGAATTTTTGAAATAGTTTTATTCATAAAAAAAACAATTGTATTAACTTAAAATTATTCTAATAATATTGATTATTTTCTTTTTCTAGACTTACCCATCGGCACATCGTATTCCTCCTCCTGCCAGGAATCTACCTTAGGATCAAACATGCCACCACCAGTTACTATCGGCGGGATTTTGATGCCCGAAAGGTGAATACAACGGTCGAAACCACGACCAGCATCAGGTGCTGGCTGAACCATCAGTTGCTCCTTCACGTCAAACTGCATAGCCTCTTGTAAGATGGAGGGGTAATATTCTCCACCCTCGTAGGAACCACGCAAACGGAAGCGCAACGCCAAACGATAGGGCGCATTCTTTTGAGGCATCATTCCCAAGGTGCGAAAACTCTGCTCCATATAGTCGAATCCCAATTTCTGCTCGCGGTCGAAGATACGACTCGTAAGCTCAAAACTCAACGAGCCTCGCTCCGAACTGTACTCGCGCGTAGCCAACTTCACACTGGTAGGCGTAGCCGAATAGATGGCCTGACAATAGGATACATCGTTCAGATTCTCCACAGCCAGCTGCGCATGCACCTCCTGGGTAAGCCGCTCGGGCTGCAGATTGAGCAGCTTCCGCAGATCACGGTCTGCCTCTGCCTTCTCTTCTGCCGAGAGACTGGAGCCATCGGTACGGGTACGGTACACCATATTAGGCGTCACCTCGTAGTCGAAGATGCTCATCGCTGCCAGGATATCCGGCTCATCGTAACTGCCCTCACTCCACATGGATGCCGACTTCCTGACCAGATAATACTCGAAGGTATCAAAGCGGTCGGTGCCCCTGAATCCCACATGCGAAGGGAAATCGGTAGGTGAATTGTTGAACACCAGTACCTGATATCGCCCTATGGGCAGCATGATGGAGTCGCGCGTCACATCCTGCTCCATTCTCAGATGACACCACGGCTTGCCGTTGAAGACGGGTCCATCCTTCGAGAAGAAATATACAGATGCGCAGTAGAGGTTCTCCCGGTCGTTGTCGGGGTCGAGCATTGCCTTGGTCCGCCAGTCTATGGTTATTGGAATCATAGCCTTCATCCGGTTCATATCCTCCAAAGGGCGGCGCTCACAACCTGCAATCAAGAGGGCGAGCGCCCACCCAATGGAGAAAGCAATAACCACTCTAATGATACGAATCTGAAAGATTATGAATTTATTTCTGATCATTTTTCCACCCCCTTTCTGCTGTGAAAATTCTTCATAAACATGCGGTGAAGCTTTTGCGGAGATTCGCGCTTGTAGAATATCGGATACCATACCAGACTCATCTTCACCTTGAGCGGACCCATCCACGAGGTCTGATCCTTGCGCAGCCTGTAGAGGTGGTAGCGATAGTCTTCATCGCGCCACCAGGCATAGTAATGGCGGTATCTGGTCTGCAGATAGCCTGCCGATGCGCTTAGCTCAAAGAGCCATTGTCTGGAGAGTGGTTTCACCCATCCTGCACTCACGCCAGCCATATAAAACTCGCCCTGATATCCCTTGGCATGCCGCTCCAGGTCGTAGTAGCCCGTACCTCCGAAGACTCCTATAAACCATCCCTTCTGGGGGGTATAGAGTTGTCGGGTGCCCGACTGCAGCCAGTAGCGTGCCTCTAGCGAACCGGTGATGATCTCGATACCGTTCTGTCCGTGGTTCCAGAGCCACCATAGGTTTCGCTTGTAGCCATAGATCCACCATGGGAACATATACTCTCCCATCACGCTCCACCGCTTTCCGATGGGCACCTCGAGTTCAACGTTGAGAGCCGAGGCTACATCATAGAGCAGGTTGGTTTTCAGCGCGAAATACTGTCGGGGACTCCGCCAGAGCGTATCTGCCTGTGTCGCGTATGGCTTGGGATACAGCGAGGCGGGAATCGCCTCATTGTCCAGGGCTTTTGCCCAAAGGGGTAATCCGTTGTCTTTCAGAAGTGTACCACCCTGTTCGGGTCGGCGAGGCAGTAAGCGGTAGAGGATTCTCACATCCGTTCTTCGCATGTCGGCGAAATAATGGTCTGTCATATACCTCCATGCCTTTCCGCCGTCGAGATATCTCAGCTGGTTCTTTCTGTAGTCGTAGGGTTGCCCCTTTCTCATCTGTATGATGGGAATATTCCTGATGATATCGAGCACCTCGTAACGATGTGGCATATTTCCTTCCTCCACCTGTCGCTGTAGGGTTGCCCAGTCGATGCCGTGCCAGTTGTATCTTACCACGGAATCAGGAATCATCATGAATTGCCTCAGATGTTGAGCCAGATAGACGGCTCTCTTTTTGGAGAGCTTCTCGTTGAAGCCTGTGCTGCTGGTTGGCGAGCAGTATCCTTCGGCGGTGAAGAGATCCACCTTCGCCACATAGTTGCTGTCGCCCTGTAACACCTGCCTCAACCGTTCAATGAACGAGTTGAGCTGCTGCTGATTATCTCCTACCGAAAGATTGATTTCCGAATAACCTTCCTTGTAGTGTATGGTAAGGCTGTCAGCTCCCGACTGCGCGAATGCCGCAGGGCTGAGCATCACCCACACCAAAGCGGTGATAATTCTGCATTTTTTCATCATCGTTTTTCTTCATAATCATTTTAAGTTTGTAAAGTTCTACTTTGAGTTTATTACCAGTCTTCTTTTATAAAAAGATTGAGCTGGTTTTATACCGTTTTGTTATTAAAGGTTCCAATCATCATTTACTATAGCTATGTCATTTTGAGTTGGCATTCACCTTATGTCTTCTATCAGTACGAACCGATACAGTTGTACTTTAACTGTATCAGATGACTGAAATAAATCCTAAAAAAGTCTTTTTTGTGTTGTTTGTTAAAACTAAAATTGCACAAATATACCCTTTTTGGCTATAAAATAAGAATTATTGACTATAAAGTGTTAATTAAGTGTTAAATAGAGATTGAAAATATTGTAAATTGAAGATATTATACTATCTTTGCAGCGCAAAAGTTAAAGTACAACTATTGCACAAAATCACGCTTTTTATATCCCATTTCTACCTTTTGTTTGGTTATTCTAGAAAAAAGCAATACCTTTGTAACGAAGATAACTCTAAATTTTAATTTTTAATCAGAAAGCAATATGATGAAGATTTCATTCTTAAGCCGAATCAAGAAATTCGCAGCAGACGCACGTAAGAAATCAAAAGGTATTACATTAGGAGAGTTTACCCGAAGCTATGCGGATGAAAGACACAAGGAAGGAGAGAAAATGTATGAAGGAAGATGCGGCAGCATTCTGAGCATGCTGAAGCACCTGGAGACCTTCGGCGGAAGCAACATCCCGCTGAAAAAGGTGGATGTGGAAACCGTCAAGCAGTTTATCGACTACCT
>ERZ791702.482-NODE-482-length-15962-cov-3.6946_pt1 | contig 15962 bp, 11 predicted proteins | sample MGYA00510050_ERZ791702 | MGnify/ENA primary metagenome ERZ791702 (study PRJEB30046, sample SAMN00715230) | human gut metagenome | study: EMG produced TPA metagenomics assembly of the A metagenome-wide association study of gut microbiota in type 2... | reverse complement strand
TATACGGCGGCTGCACTTTCCTATATGATTCAGAATTCGCCGAAGCCCATTGTCATCACCGGTGCACAGCGTCCGATCAATCTGGATATTACCGATGCCAAAACAAATCTTTCGGACAGCTTTTACTATGCCTGTGACGATGCTTCCCAGGGGGTACAGATCGTGTTTGACGGAAAGGTGATCGCGGGAACACGAGCAAAAAAAGTGCGGACCAAGAGCTATAACGCGTTTTCCAGTATTGATTTTCCGTATCTGGCTGTGATACAGGATCGCCGGATTCTGCGGTATCTGCCGATGCTGCCATATGAAAAACCGGTGCGGTTTTATGAGAAGTTAAGTGATAGTGTTTTCTTATTAAAATTAATCCCTGGTATTCAGCCGGTGCTTCTTCCGGTAATTTTCGAACATTACGATGCGATTATCGTGGAGAGTTTTGGCGTCGGTGGGATTCCGTCCAGTATCAAGGATATGTTTTATGAACTTTGTCAGAAATATCCGGAAAAAATGATCGTCCTGTGCACGCAGGTTGCCCATGAGGGAAGTGATATGACGGTTTATGAAGTTGGACATGAAATGAAAAAACTGTGCAATGTACTGGAGTCTTACGATATGACACCGGAGGCGGTTGCAGCGAAGACCATGTGGCTGCTGGGAAATCGGCCGATGGACCATGAAAGCAGAGAAAAAGCATTTTATAAGCCGGTGAATTATGATACGGTGTGGTCATGATCTGTGAACCGGTAGATACCGCAGATACATCAGCAGAAGATGCAAACTTACCAACAATAAGCAAATCTACTGCACCGTACATAGCCTGTGGAAAGAGTGCCAGCAATACAGGAACTGCAAACAGAAGTAACGGCTGCATGATTTTTCCTTCGGTAAATGATGTGTTTTTTTCCATGTACTGAAATTCCTCCTTGTATAATTGATTTTGTTGAAAATTCAGTCGAATCAGGCAGATAACAAAAAAGCTGAATAAGAAAGCGGACATTTCAGTCTGCCATCTTATCCAGCTATTGTTTCTGATCGAACAAATCACCCTCCGATGAACAAAACGATTATATACTACATATTTTTGAATGTCAATTATGATTTTTATATGATCACCTGAAATAACATAACCAGTGTTACTGTTCACTCCCGTGTCAATCACTCCGCTGATTGACACGGAGGATGCATGTTTTGGCTTGAATGCATCTCGCCCCATCGCCAAAGGCGATTTAAAATGGCGAGATGCGTTGCTGGTCGCACATCGTGTGAACAGTAACGTAAAAAAGGAAAGGTGAAAATAATGGATATTAAAGAAAAGATTCATGCAACAACAGAAGAATTGTTAAGTAATATGGAAAGACTTGTAGCGATAGATTCACAGCTTGGAACACCGGCAGAAGGAATGCCATTTGGAGAGGGACCGGCAAAGGTTCTTCACGAAGCACTGCAGATTGCAGATGAACTCGGATTCAAGACAGTGAACCTGGATAACTACTGTGGATATGCAGAGATGGGAGAAGGCGAAGAGATCGTTGGTATCGCAGGACATCTGGATATCGTACCGGCAGGTGGTGACTGGACATATGATCCATTCAAGCTGACAAGAGAAGGAGATTACGTTTACGGACGTGGAACAACAGATGATAAAGGACCTGTTATGGAAGCGCTTTATGCGATGAAGCTTCTTCGTGATTCAGGTGTGAAGCTCAACAAGAGAGTTCGTCTGATCATGGGATGTAATGAGGAAAATGGTTCCAGATGTATGGAGCATTATAATGAAGTAGCAGAAGAGTTATCTTGTGGATTTACACCGGATGCAAGTTACCCATGTATTCACGGAGAGAAAGGTATGCTTGGCATGTTGGCAACTTCTAAGAATACAAAGATTATTTCTATCAATGGTGGATTTGTATTCAATGCCGTATGTGATGCATGTACAGCAGAGATTCCGGCAGAAGAAGGACTGAAAGACAGATTGGAAGCAGCTTTCGCAGAGACAAAGCTTCAGGAATACAAAGTAACAGAAGAAGACGGAAAGATCACTATTTATGCAAAGGGAGTATCTGCACATGCAAGTACACCGGCATTTGGAGTTAACGCTGCAGGTGTTATCTTTGATTGTCTTGCAAAAGCCGGATTTGAAGATGATTTCGTAGAATTCTATAACTCACATATTGGTACAGCATGTGACGGATCAGGAATCGGTCTGAAATGCGCAGATGAGTTTGGAGAGCTTACATTCTGTAACGGAATCGTTAAGACAGAAGACGGTGTGATCTCCGCTACGATCGATATCAGATTCCCGGTAACATACTCTGTAGAAGATATGCTTAAGATGTGCGAAGGAAAGCTCGAAGACGAGAACGGACGCATTGAGATCCACACAACTACAAAACCATTGTTCTTCCCGAAAGAGTCTCCACTTGTAGAGGCACTGTACAAGGCTTATACAGATGTAACAGGAGATACAGAGAACAAACCGTTAGTAATCGGTGGTGGAACTTATGCGAAGTCCTTAAAGAACATCATCGCATTCGGACCGGAGAAACCGGGCGTAGATTACCGCATTCACGGTGCAGACGAGTACACACTCGTGTCAGAGGTTGAAGAAGCAGTTCATGTTTATATGGAAGCAATCAAGAACCTGCTTGCAATCTAATCAGAACAGTTCATGTAGAAAAAACGACCATTTATGAAAGCAGACCTTAACGGTCTGCTTTTTGTGTTATGATAATTTCATTAAAAAGATACTTGTGATATACAAAATGCAAAAAAACACAGGTACTGTGACAGTAACCAAATAATAGTTATCATATTATAGAGTAAAAGGTAGGTTTCAAAATGAGTCTGAAATATGAAAAGTTGATCGGAAAAATGACACTGGCAGAGAAAGCAATTATGATGTCAGGAAAGAACACATGGGAGACAGTTGATTTTGAAAAATATGGGATTCCGTCTATGGCAATGTCCGATGGACCGCATGGGCTGAGAAGACAGGCAGGAGCAGGAGACCATTTGGGATTGAATGCTAGTCTTCCGGCGACGTGTTTTCCGACAGCAGCAGGAGTGGCAAACAGCTGGGACGAAGCACTTGGAGAAGAAATTGGAGAAGCACTTGCAGAAGAGGCAGTGACAATGGGCGTCAATGTAATCCTCGGACCTGGACTGAATATCAAAAGAAGTCCGCTGTGCGGAAGAAACTTTGAGTATTTTTCAGAGGATCCATATCATGCAGGAAAAATGGCAGCGGCATATGTTCGTGGAATCCAAAGTAAGGGGATTGCAGCTTGCCCGAAACATTTTGCAGCAAACAGCCAGGAGCTGCGCCGTATGGCAAACGACTCTGTTGTAGATGAAAGAACTTTCCGTGAGATTTATACAACCGGATTCGAGATTGCGATCAAGGAAGGTAAATCAAAGTCCATCATGTCTTCTTATAATGAAGTAAATGGAATCTATGCAAACGAAAACAACCATATGCTGCAGGAAATTCTGGTAGATGAGTGGGGATTTGACGGATTTGTCGTGTCTGACTGGGGCGGAAGTAACGACCATGCACTTGGCGTGAAGAACGGAAGTCATTTGGAGATGCCGGGAACAGGAAAATCAGGTATGTATGATATTATTCATGCAGTTGAGAACGGTGATCTTGATGAAGCAGTATTGGATCAGAGACTGGATGAACTTTTAAATGTGATTTTCTCAACACATCAGGCAACAGAAGACGCAAAGGGAAAAACATTTGATGTGGAAGCGCATCATAACCTGGCAAGAAAAGCGGCAGAGGAAAGCATTGTTCTTCTTAAAAATGAAGAACAGATCCTTCCGTTGAAACCTGGAACAAAAGTTGCGGTGATCGGTGATTTCGCAAAGACCCCAAGATATCAGGGCGCAGGATCATCACTTGTAAACCCGGCAAAACAGCCGGAAGCAATCCTTGATGTGATCGGATCCACAGATCTGGATGTTATTGCATGTGAGCAGGGATATATTCGCAATAGAAAACCGAATCAGAAGCTGACAAAGGCCGCAGTAGAGCTTGCAAAGAAGGCGGATATCGTTCTTTTCTTTGGAGGACTTGATGAAATCAGTGAGTCCGAAGGACTTGACCGTACACATATGTCCATGCCGGCAGCACAGGAGACATTACTTAATGAACTTACAACAGTAAATAAAAATATAATCGTAGTTCTTTCAGCCGGATCAGCGATTGAGATGCCATGGTACCCATATGTGAAAGGGATCGTGCATGGTTATCTTGGCGGACAGGCAGGCGCGTCAGCAATGTTGAACATTCTGACAGGAAAGGTGAATCCATCCGGTAAGTTAAATGAGACTTACCCAATCTATTATGAGGATACGCCGGCGTATGCATATTATCCAAGTAAAGAAAGAAGCAGTGAGTACAGAGAGTCTCTTTATGTCGGATACCGTTATTACACAACTGTTGGAAAATCAACGCGTTTCCCATTTGGTTACGGATTGAGCTATACAACCTTTGAATATAAAGATTTGAAAATAGATACAGAAGGTGTGACATTTACAATTAAGAATACAGGCAATATGTCAGGAACTGAGATCGCACAGCTGTATGTTGGAAAATCTTCTGAGACTGTCTTTCGACCGGTTCGCGAGCTGAAAGGTTTCGTAAGAGTAGAGCTTCAGCCAGGAGAAGAAAAGGAAGTAAGAATCGGATTTGATGATAAGACATTCCGTTTTTATGATACAAGAACAGATAGCTGGGAGATTGAAAGCGGTACTTATCAGATCATGATCGGTGAAAATGCGCAGCAGATGGTGCTGGAAGGTGCTTTAGACGTAAAAGGTACTGTTGAAAACGGCGGCTACAAGAAAGAAGAACTGCCGGAATATTTCAGCGGCAAGATTAAAGACATTTCAGACGAAAAATTCCGTATTCTGTATGGAAGAGAGATTCCGGATGGAAGCTGGAGCGGTGAGATCCGAATGAACGATGCAGTTTGTCAGTTGTATTACGGAAAAGGAATTCTTGGAAAACTGCTCTGTGCAATCCTGAAATTACTTCTGAAAATCAGCGACTGGCAGGGAAAGCCGAACCTGAACGTTTTATTCAACTACAATATGCCAATTCGTGGATATGCGAAAATGACAGGCGGTATTGTGACGATGAAAATGGCAGAGGCATTGACAGAGATGGCGAACGGACATCGAATTAAAGGAACAGCACATCTGATCAAAGCTGCAATCAACAGAGGATAGGCAATATAGACAAAAACGAAATATATAAATTGTTAAATATGCCAAATGGAATTGCAGGTTATGAAAAAAACGTACCATTTATGCGAAAAAAGGCATGAGAGAATAAATTATGTTAACATAAGCCCATCAACAAAAGGGAGGAAACATTATGACAAACTTTTTAGTAAACTTATTGTCCCCGATATTCACTAATCTGGGAGTAAGTGTTGCAGACCTGACGTCATATATTGAACGACTGAGTGGTTATATTATTGCTATTTTTATTGCATTAGTCGCAATGATCGTAGTAATGATCGCAGCGCACAAAGCGAAAAAGGGAGTTCGTCACGTGATTCGCTGGCAGGCAGGAATCGCATTTGTGGCTATCGTAGCAGTACTCGTAAATGTAATCTGCTATGGTCCGATGTACAACAACGTATCAAGTATTTTGAATGCAAAGAAAGTAGAGCTTTCAAAAGAAACAACAGAGCAGAGTCGTAAGACAATTCAGAAAGTTGGAGAAGAAGGAATGGTTCTTCTGAAAAATAAAGGAATCTTACCACTTGCTTCTGATACAAAGAAACTGAATGTATTTGGCTGGGATTCAACAAATCCGTTATATGGCGGAACGGGATCAGGATCTTCTGATTCTTCCACAGCGATCAGTATCTTACAGTCTTTAAAAGATGCAGGATATGAGACAAATGAATCTCTGACAAAGATGTATACAGATTACAGAGAAGATCGTCCGACAATCGCTATGGCAGAGCAGGACTGGACATTACCGGAACCAACAAAAGAGTATTACACAGACAGCCTCATGAACGAAGCAAAAGAATTCTCTGATACAGCTGTTGTAGTAATCGGACGTTCCGGTGGAGAAGGTGCAGACCTTCCGACAGATATGAAATCAGTGATCGACGGAAGCTACAAGAAGCTGGCAGAAACGGTGTCAGTCACACCGGAAAATTACGGATATGTAAAAGGAAGTTACACAAACAACGGTGATTACGATGACTTTGATGAAGGCGAAAGCTATCTTGAACTGTCTAACACAGAAGAAGATATGTTAGATACAGTCTGCTCTCAGTTTGAAAATGTTATCGTGGTTGTAAATGCAAACAATGCGATGGAACTTGACTGGGTTGATAAGTATGAGCAGATCGGTGCTGTTATCTATGCACCGGGAGCAGGAGCAACAGGATTCGAGGCACTTGGAGAGATTATCAACGGATCTGTGAATCCATCAGGAAAGACAGTAGATACATTTGTAAAAGATCTTCAGCAGACACCGTACTACAACAACATCGGTCTGAATGCTTACACAAATGTAGATGACCTGAAAAATCAGATTGCCAAAAATGATGCAGCTTACGAAGGAAGTATGGGATTTGTAAACTATGCAGAAGGAATCTATGTAGGTTATAAATTCTATGAGACAGCAGCAGAAGAAGGACTGATCCAGTATGAAGATACAGTACAGTATCCATTTGGATATGGTCTGAGCTATACAACATTTGATAAGACAATTGAGAATTTCAAAGATAACGGTGATACAGTAACATTTGATGTGACAGTGAAAAACACAGGTGATGTTGCAGGTAAAGATGTTATCGAACTTTATTACACAGCACCATACACAAACGGTGGGATTGAAAAAGCATCTGCAAACCTGATCGCATTTGAGAAAACAGAAACTCTTGATCCGGGAGCAGCAGAGACAAAATCAATCACTATTAACAAAGAGGATATGGCATCCTATGATTCTGAAGGAATCAAGATTTCCGGTGGTGGATATATCTTAGAGGCCGGAGAATACACAATCTCTCTTCGTTCCGATTCACATACTGTTGTAGCAGAAGAGAAATTTACAGTAGACAGTGATATTGACTACAGTAAAGACGGACGTTCTTCCGACGAAACTGTAGCAACAAACCAGTTTGAAGATTACTCACGTGGTGATTTCGAACAGCTTTCAAGAGCAAACGGATTTGCAAATTATGAATCTGCTTGTGGAAAGTTAAGTGAAGATGCTTATGTAATGAGCGACGAGACAAGAAAAGCAGTAGAAGAAAACGTATTTGGAATCTATGACGGTACAAAATACAATGATGATTCCGACGAGATGCCGAAGATGGAGCAGGATAACGGACTTCAGCTTGCAGACCTTACAGGAAAATCATATGATGACGAAGATTGGGATAAACTGTTAGATCAGTTAAGCTTCGAGGATATGTCAACACTTATCAATGTAGGTGGATGGCAGACAGCAGAAATCCAGTCTGTAGGAAAGATTGCAACATCTGATTGTGACGGACCGGCAGGACTGAATAACTTTATTACAAAGACATACGGAACAGCTTATCCGTCAGAAGTACTGATCGCTCAGACATGGAATAAAGATCTGGCAAAAGAAGTCGGAGATTCTATGGGTCAGGAATATGTTGACGCAGATAACTTCGGATGGTATGGACCGGCAATGAATATCCACAGATCTGCATTTGCAGGACGTAACTTCGAGTACTATTCAGAAGACGGCGTATTATCCGGATACATGGCAGCGAATGAGATGAATGGAGCTGCAGTGAAAGGTGTATATCCTTATATCAAACATTTTGCATTAAATGATCAGGAAACAAATCGTTGTTCCTTCCTTCTGACATTTGCTTCTGAGCAGACAATCCGTGAAGGATACCTGAAAGCATTCGAACTTGCAGTGAAAGGATTTGAAGGAAATGCAATAGCAGCAATGTCATCCTTTAACTGGATTGGTACAGTTCCAAGCTGTGCAAATAACGGACTTCTGAATAACGTTCTCCGTGGAGAATGGGGATTCGTTGGAATGGTAGAGACAGATTACGACGGTTCTTATGGATATATGATCACAGATCACTGTATCAGAAACGGGAATGACCTGATGCTTGGATTCAACAGTGCTGAGTCTAACAAGCTTACAGATGAGAGTGCAACAGCAGTACTCGCGATGAGACAGGCATGTAAGAACATTCTCTACACTGTAGCAAACAGCGGATACTATGCAGATGGTAACCCGGCTGCAGGTATGAGCAATATGACAAAACTTTTCGTAACAGTAGACGTAATTCTGGCAGTTCTCTTAATTGTAGCAGATGCGATCGTGATCGTGCGTTTCAGAAAGAAAAGAAAAAATGTAGATAACGCAGAAGCGTAATATATGAAACTATGAAGGACAGGATTGGACAGCAAAAAACAGGCCAATCCTGTTTTCGTTATGATAACATAATCGCCTCTGAACAGTTATATAAAGCGTAGCAACGACTTGAGATAGATAAAAAAATCCTTTATTATATATAGAAAGATAGTAGGAGGAGGATTCAAATGATCAAAATTGCGATTGTAGAAGATGAAGCAATGTATGCAAAACAGCTGGAAGAATTTCTGCATCAATACGAGGCAGAGAATCAAGAAGCGTTCGAGATAACCATTTATTCCGATGGAGATCAGATTGTCAATAAATACAAATCTCAGTTCGACATTATCCTTATGGATGTCGAGATGAAATTCATGGATGGAATGTCAGCTGCGGAAGAAATCCGTAAAATGGACAGTGAAGTTGTAATCATCTTTATTACAAACATGGCACAGTATGCAATTAGAGGTTATGCGGTAGATGCGTTGGATTATGTGTTGAAACCAGTTTCTTATTTTGCGTTCTCCCAGAGATTGAATCGCGCGATCGAACGTATGAAAAAGCGAGAAGCAAAGGTGATTATGGTAAATATAAAAGGCGGTATGGTGCGTATTAATATCGCAAATATTTACTATATTGAAAGTCAGGGACATACGTTGATCCTTCATACGATCCTTGGGGATTATGAAACCACAGGGAAAATGAAAGAGATGGATGAAAAGCTTTCTGGGATGAACTTCTGCAGAGGAAATAAAGGATATCTGATTAATCTGCAGCACGTAGACCGAATTCAGGACAACTGTGCGGTGGTAAAAGGTGAAGAACTGGTGTTGAGTCGTGCACGTAAAAAGGAATTTATGGAAGCTTTGACAAGATATTGGGGAGAGGTGATAAAATGATCGATCATTTGATGCCGGATATCCCGAGACTTTACTCGGCAATTGCAGAGTGGCTTGCATGCATGATATTTATCCTGCCATTTAAAAAGAGATTTTCAAAAATAAAGACAGGTGTGATCATGGCAGTGATGCTTGTTGTACAGAGCGGATTCATGGTTGTGACGGAAGATGTCAGATTGTTTTTCTGGATTCCCTGCATGATCGTAGCAGTATTCCTTATGCTGTTTTTCATTTATGTATCCTGTGCGATCGAAATAACAGACGCAGTATATTTTGTGCTGATCGCATTTGTTGTGGCAGAATTCATGGCATCGATAGAATGGCAGGTTGCTTGTTACTTTAGGATAGCGCAATCAGGAGTATGGTGGAAAGAATGGTCAGCCCTTATCCTTGGATATGGAATGATCAGCGTGATCTTGTTCAAGATCTTGCATGTACATTTCCCGGAAGATGGACAGATGGAGATAGGTTGGAAAGAATGTTTTTCAGCATTTTTGATTGCGATATCTGTTTTTGCTGTCAGCAACATTAGTTATCTCACGGTAAATACTCCATTTTCCGGAAGGTATTCATTTGAGATAGCAAATATTCGTACAATCGTGGATCTTGCCGGAATTGCGATTCTGTACGCACATCTTATGCAATGCTGTGAGATGCGGGCAAGAAAAGAACTTGAGGCAGTTCAGAATGTACTTCAGAATCAATATGCACAGTATGTGCAGTCAAAGGAAAGTATTGAGTTGATCAATTACAAATATCATGATCTGAAACATCAGATTGCAGTATTGAGAAGTGAGGAAGATCCTCAGAAAAGAGAAGCATTTTTGGATGAGATGGAGGCGGAGATCCGTCAGTATGAAGCACAGAATAAAACCGGAAATAAAGTTCTCGATACTGTGCTGACGAGCAAAAGTCTGTATTGTAATAAGAATGGGATTACACTTACCTGTGTGGCAGACGGAACACTGTTAGACTTTATGGATGTTATGGATATCTGCAGTATCTTTGGCAATGCACTCGATAATGCGATTGAATGTGAGATGAAGATACAGGACAAGGAGAAGAGACTGATTCATGTGACAGTGTCCAGACAGAAGGCATTTTTGATTCTTAAGTTCGAGAATTACTGTGAAGAAAAATTGCAGTATCAGGATGGAAATATTGCGACAACAAAGAAAGACAAAAAGTATCATGGATACGGAATGAAGAGTATCCGTTATACAGTGAATAAATACGGCGGAGCAGTTACGATTGATACAAAAGAAAACTGGTTTGACCTGAAGATTTTGATTCCGATTAAAGAAGAACAAGGAAATTAAGCTTGCAGTTTATGCAGAAAAAGTGCAGGTTATGTAAGTACAATAGATAGGCATGTAATCCATGTTAGGATATAGATACAAAGTCCGGGGAGGACAATAGAATCTAGAATCTTAGAAGAATGGAGAGCGTAGAATGAATAAGTCAAACAACATATGGAACCGTTTTGCCGAGAAACATCCGAGTGCTTCAAAATGGATAAGAGAAGGCGGATTGTTCGTAATCGTAAGTAATCTGATCACTGTACTTAAATATGTAATGCTGCTGTTTTTGCCACTGGCATTCGCAGGACTTCCGAATATTGATTTCGGTTTCCCGGGAATCGACATTACATTATTCGGTGAGACATTTAAGTGGAATATTATCGGATATGATGCGGCACATGGCGGTCTTCCGTATTTCTGTGCATACATGATCGCAATGCTCGTTGGTGAGTGTATCAACTTCCCAATCCAGAGAAGCTTTGTATTCCGCAGTAAAGGAAAGATCTGGTATCAGGCGTTCTGGTATCTGATCGCATTCTGTATTGTTACATGTATTGTAAACTCAATCAATTGTATCTGGGTTGCAGTTGCCGGAATGTTTGTACCGGGATGGCTTTATAATATCGGAACAACCGTGCTCAACGGAGGAGTGTCGATGGTGGTATTCTTCTTCGTGAATAAAATTATTTTCCCGGAGGGAGAAGCAAAGTAGAATAGAGAAAAGAAGAACAGGGCAGTGCGCGTTAGCGTGTTGTCCTGTTCTTTTAACATGAAAATCATTTTCAAATTCACCTTGACAATAAAATTTTTTGCGTTAAAATAAAAAAATGATTTTTGATAGATTCGAGATGGAAGTAAAGTAATGTTGGAATTTGTAAAACAAAGCAAGAAAAGAAAGTTATATTGTATCCTTGGCATATTGTATCTGCTGTGTATTATCTTTGTTGCAAATGATGCATGGTTGTATAGCACACCCATTGCAAAACTGACAAAGGTCGAAACCAGTGTCTCAGGAGAAGAGACAGGAACCAGAGGGACGAAGGAGAAAAAATATAAGCAGAATATCCAGGGAGTAATCCTAAATGGAGAAAACAAGGGAAAGACAATAAGTTTTACGAATGAGTGCACGTATACCGGAATGATGAAACAGCCATATCATAAGGGAGATAAGGTACTGCTCAATGGAACAAGCAAGAGAATGGGTTCTGGAATTCGTGGACTGAAACGAGATACAGAGCTTATGATACTTGTAGGATTCTTAATGTTTGTATTAATTACCATTGCAGGAAGACAGGGTGCGCTTACGATAGTGACCGTTATTTTTAATGTTGCCGTTTTTGCAATTGGTTTTTGGAAAGCGGGAGATACATCAAATGTGCTGGAAATGTGCAGCAGGCTGGTGATTCTTTTTGCGGTTATTACATTGGTTGGATTAAACGGGATTCATAAAAAGACATGGGCAGCACTTTTTACAACATTGATTGTTCTTGTAATGATCATGGGAATCTTTGATGTTGTAATCCATCATGCAGAAGATCTTGATTATTCGACCATGGAGTATCTTGGAAGTATTGAAAATCCAGATGAAATTTTCCATGCAGAAATCCTGATCTCAGGACTGGGAGCAATCATGGATGTGGCGGTCGCCATCGCTGCATCCTTAAGTGAAATCGTTGAAAAGAAGCCGAAAGTGACATTTTTGGAATTATTTAAATCAGGAAGAGAAATTGGATATGACATTATGGGAACGATGATAAATGTGCTGTTGTTTGTCTTTAGCTGTGGACTGATCCCAATGTGTCTGATTCGAATGAATAATGATGTGAGTTTAATTACTATTATAAAATTGCACATTCCATGTGAATTGTGCAGATTTCTGGTGGAAAGTATAGGAATTGTTCTGGCAATACCGATTTCTATTTTGGTCACTTCTGTGATGATGAAGGTCCCAGGAATGTTTCATAGACAGAAGAAAGCAAGAAAGGTGCAGGGAGAAGGAAAATGCTGATAACACTTGGATTGATTTTACTGATTTTAATTATGGTCGTCGGTGGAGACAGAGGTGTCGTTTCGCTTATTGCTTTGTGTGGAAATCTGTTGATCTTAAGTCTTGCAATCTGGCTTATGGCATCAGGAGTTCCTGTTCTTCTCGTTACGGTTTGTGTCGGTGTTGTCATTTCCTGTATTACGTTGTTCTATCAAAATGGTAGAAATGGAAAGACATGGAGTGCATTTCTGGCAACTATGATCACAATGCTGTTGCTGTTTTTCTTCATATATATCGTTGTATGGAGAAGTGAGGCGGGAGGTCTTAACGAGATACAACAGGTTGGAGAAGATGTATTTTATTATAATATGAACCTGAATATCAGTATGAGAAATGTTGCTGTCTCTGTTATACTTCTCAGTACTCTTGGAGCTGTTCTTGATATGGCACTGACAGTTACCACATCTGTTTATGAAGTGAAAAGCCATAAAGAAGATATGACTTTTAAAGAACTGATTCACAGCGGAATGCAGATAGGAAAAGAAGTGACCGGAACAACGGTGAATACATTTCTGTTTGCATATTTAGGAGAATCACTTCTGCTTTTTTCCTATCTGCGGATGCAGGGATATTCGTTTGAACTACTGTTGAATTCTAAAATCATGTTTGAAAATTGTGCCTCAATGATCTTCGGAGCAATCGCCTGCGTGGTTGTAATGCCGGTGGCAGCGGTTGCAGGGGGCTATTTTTTCCGGTTTAAATAAACATAAAATCCAACGTTCAACATAATTCCAACTGCTGTAGAAACCGGTGCAGCAAGACCGATCTTTGTCAGGCTGGCATTCGGCTGGATACTCATGATGTATGCCATTGGCAGACGGACCAGCAGTGTCTGGATGAGTCCCTGTGTCATAACCCAGAGCGTCTTATCATTTCCATTAAAATACCCTACCATACTGAAAAGAACGGCTGTTACAATTGTTTCTGGTGAGAATCCTCTCAGGTAAGCAAAACCATTCTGAATAACAGCTGCATCGGTAGAGAAGAATCCGGCCAGCACATCTCCCTTAAGAAATACAAGAGTGAAGACGAAACATCCGACAACCAGGCCGACTCCGATTCCGGTGAACATAGATCTCTTTGCACGCTTTGATTTTCCGGCACCGACATTCTGAGAGACGAAAGAAGCCATGGACTGCATGAGTGCGCTAGGTACCAGCATTGCAAAGTTTACGATTTTGCAGGCAACGCCGTAACCAGAAGAAGCCTCCAGCCCGAGCCGATTTACAAAAGCGCAGAGTGCGAGGAATGACATCTGTGTTAGGAATTCCTGGAGAGCAAGAGGCAGTCCAATAATGAGGAATTTCTTGCACTGTGGATTCAGACAGAAGTCTTTCTTTCTAATCTTGAATGGTAGTTCTTTTTTGATAAGAAGAACTACTGCGAAGACAACACTGATTGCCTGGGCGAAAACAGTTGCAATCGCAGCACCGGCTGCGTTCATGTGGAAACCTGCAACAAGTATCAAGTCACCGAAAACATTTATGATGCATGCGACAAGTACAAAAAGCAGAGGGGACTTGCTGTCTCCAAGTCCACGGAAAATCGCAGAAAGCAGGTTGTAAGCGACGATAAAAAAGATTCCACTTCCGCAGATACGGATGTAAACAGCAGTCAATTCTATAGCTTCAGCAGGTGCCAGCATCAGGATTGCGATTGGGTGTGCAAAACAAACCATGACGATGAACAATCCAACGGAAATCGTTGTAAATACAATTGCAGCACCGCCGATGACCGAGCCAATCTGTTCCGGTCTTTTTTCGCCGAGATAACGTGCAATCAGAACCGTGATACCCATAGCAAACTGGACAACTACGAAAGTGACCAGATTCAGAACCTGGCTTCCGGTAGAAACAGCAGAAAGCCCGGAAGTAGAACCTGGCTTCCGGTAGAAACAGCAGAAAGCCCGGAAGTAGAACCAAATCTTCCAACGACCAGAAGGTCAACCGCTCCATATGCTGCCTGAAGGATTAGTGCACCAAGCACAGGCATCATAAATGCCACCAGTTTCTTTAAAATACTTCCTTGTGTAAAATCAGCAGTTTTATCTGTCATTTTGAATGCTCCTTTCACACATGATGTCGTAAAATTTCTGAATTGTCCGGATCATACAGTCGGCTTCAGTGTCAGATATAGCATCAAGGTAAGGAAGTAGCTCATTAAAATAATTTTCATTATACTTTTCAGATAGCTCCTTGCCATGTTCGGTCAAAGACAAGTATGTGACACGTCCGTCATCCGGAGAGGAGATCTTTTGAACTAATCCTTTCTTCTCCATTTCTTTTATTGTCCTTGTGACACCCGGTCGCGGGATATTCAGAACGTCACTTAGATCAGAAACTCTTACATGGACTTTCTGTTTCTGAAGCTCCTGGATCATATCCATATAGCGGATGTGAGATGACATGATACCTTCCGGAAGCGGAGGGAGCATCTCACGAATTCGTTTTGCCTGATAACATGCATCGAGCATGCGTTTGATTTTTTTATTTGTCATAATAAAACTCCTATATAGTTACCAAAGTTAATTACCATAGATAATTATATGGTAATTCAAAGGATTGTCAAGAGAAAATGATGATTGTAATGATAATTTGAGGAACTTGCAGAGAGAAGTCTTGATATGTTCGCAAATTAATAAAAGACAAGAAAACGTACAAGATAACACGTAAGTTATGGTAAAACAAATAAAAATTAGATATAATATAGTAAGAAAACATATAAGATAACAAGTAAGTTACAAGAAATTAAATAAAAATATGCGAGGAGGTGACAGCACAGATGGGAAGTTATTTGAATCCGGGAAACAGCGGTTTTTCGAATATGAGAAATGACGTTTATGTCGATAAAACAGAAATGATAAGTCTGATTAATCAAACAATCAATACGCCACGGAATCTGACATGTATTAGCAGACCACGGCGCTTTGGGAAATCTTTTGCTGCCAAAATGTTGTGTGCATATTATGATAAGACTTGTGATTCCAAGGAATTGTTTGATGATCTTAAAATTGCAAAAGATGATGAATATTTAAAATATTTGAATCAGTATGATGTGATCTATCTGGATATGGCGAGTGTTCTTGGTGTGACATCATCGGAAGATGCAGTCTCCTATGTGAAACGAAATATAACAGAAGAAGTTTTAGATATTTATTCGGAAGTGAAAGAAGCAGAAGCACTGTTTGATACATTAGCGAATCTGGTGACTTATACAGGAAATAAAATCATTATGATTATTGATGAGTGGGATGCACCGATTCGTGAGAATGGTGGAAATGCAGGAATCCAGAGAGAGTATCTATTATTTTTACGGTCATTATTTAAAAATAGTGG